>Ga0073929_1002063_pt1 | contig 14386 bp, 10 predicted proteins | sample DewCreD2012metaG_3_FD_76966 | JGI IMG/M metagenome (GOLD analysis project Ga0073929, IMG submission 76966) | Hot spring sediment bacterial and archeal communities from British Columbia, Canada, to study Microbial Dark Matter (Phase II) - Dewar... ... | reverse complement strand
TCTGGGCGTTCGATGTCACGGACGTCCATCGTACCTGTCTCCCTTTCACCAGCGCTGCCATCGGAGACGTACAGGTTTAGTCGAAGAAGTCCCGATCTTCCTCCGAAAGATATGCGCGTGCCGCCTCGACGTTGAAATCGACACCGAGACCGGGGCGATCCCAGACCTCGATAAAGCCGTCACGAACTATCGGACAAGGCAACCCGGTGACGATGTCGTACCACCACTCGGGACGAGCCACTGGATACTCAAAGGCGATGAAATTGTCCGGTAGAGTAGCCGCTACCTGAACCAGCGCTGCAAGCCCGATGAGACCGTCGAAGATACCGTGAGGCGCGAAGAGGATGCCGTGAAGGTCAGCGTACTCGGCAATCCACTTCAGTTCAGCGATTCCGCCGACATCGGCCGGATCCGGCCCCAGGACGCGCACCGCCCGCTTTTCAACGAGATCGACGAAGTTCTGCCGGAGATAGATCTGTTCTCCGGTGTGGGTCGGTGTTGTCGTGCGCGTGGTGACCTCACGGTAGAGGTCTGCCAGCACGTAGGGGGTATAGTCGCCAGTGATCAAGTCCTCTAGCCATAGAATGCCAAGCGGTTCGACTGCTTGGGCAAAGCGGATCGCGTCCGGCACCGTCCATCCTGGCCCGCAGTCGAGAGCCAGCCCCACTTCATCGCCTAGAACTTCTTTCATCGCTTCCACGCAAGCGACCAGGTGCTTAAGCCCGCGCTCTGTCAACGGTCCCCGGTTCGGGTACCGCGTGCCTGTGCGAAATTCGCCGTACATCGCATCCGGGAGATGGCCGAGCATCGGGCCGTGATAGCCGATCGCCTGCTTGATAATCGTGAAACCCTCGGGGGCGGCCTTCATCTTGGCCATGTTTTCAGCGAAATCTTGCGGCTCGTAGCCTTTGAAGGGAAAGCGGACTCCGCCGTTGTAGACGCGTACGCGGTCTCGCACCTTGCCGCCGAGGAGCTTGTAAACGGGCAGACCAGCGGCCTTGCCTGCGATATCCCACAAGGCCATCTCGATGGCGCTGACCGCGCTCCCCCAGGGCTTGAATGCCCCGAGCCGCCGAATCTTGAGCATGACGCGCTCGACATCGGTCGGATCCTCTCCGAGGATGAAATCCTTATAGAAGAGCACCTGGGGCTTCAGGTACGGCTTCGTGGTTTCGATCTGGCCGTAACCGGAAATGCCCTCGTCCGTAACGATACGAACGACGGGACTCTGTCCGATAACTGCACACTTGAGATCGATAATCTTCATGTATCCCTCCAGATCACAGTCCCCGCAGCGACTCGCTACGCCAGGCGAATCATCCGCTCGGTGAGCTCTCGGTGACCCAGCACCAGGGGGCTAGGGCCTATGGGCTGGTTGCTCCGTCCGATCTCATGTCTTCAGTGCGCCTTCGGTAAGCGCACGGACGAAGTAGCGCTGGAGAACCATGAAGAGGACGACGACTGGGATGCTCATCACGAAAGACGATGCCATCAACCCAGGCCAGTCGGTTACGAACTCGCTGAAATAGCTCTGGAGGCCGACCGGAAGGGTCATTAGCTCGTCGCTGTTCAGGAATGTAAGGGCATAGAGGTACTCGTTCCAGGCCTGGATGAAGACATAGATCGCCGCCGCTACGATCCCCGGCACCGAGAGCGGCATGACGACACGCACAAAGGCAAAGAAGCGCGTCGCCCCATCGACGAGCGCAGCCTCTTCGAGCTCGGTCGGGATATTGTCGTAGTAACCCTTGAGAAGCCAGATGGCCAGGGGCAGGCCAAAGGTCATGTAGGTGATGATCAGGGACGCGTGCCGGTCGACCAGGCCGAAGGTGCGCATCAAGATGAACAGCGGGATAAGGAAGACTACAGCAGGAAACATGTTACGCACGAGGATCGTCATGAACAGCAGCCGACGTCCCGGGAATCGGAACCGCGAGAATGCATAGGCCGCCGGCACCGCCACGGCCGTGCCGAGTACTGTCGTCGCGGTTGAGACGATAAAGCTGTTCAAGAGATAACGTAGGAACCGCCGACCGCCTTCCCCTCGCGGATCGAGTAACTTTGCGTAGTTCTCAAACGTCGGCACTTCTGGAATCCAGCGTGGTGGCTGCTGCATCGCAGCGACCTGCGACTTGAACGATGTGGAGATCATCCATGCCATGGGAAGTAGCACGAAGAGAAGCAGGAGACCGATAGTCAGCGCGGCCAGGACGAGATGGGGTTGTATCCACGGTCGAGGCCGTCCGCCAGGTCGAGTCGACACGGAAGCGCTCATCGTACCGCATCCTCCTTGGTGAGCGCGCGCACGTAGAGGTAGGCGAAAACGAGCACGATTGCAAACACGATCGTGGAATATGCCGAGGCCAGGCCGAACTGGAGCGATCGGAACGCTATCGTGTAGATGTCGATACTCCAGATCTGTGAAGCGCGCGCTGGGCCTCCGCCGGTCATGAGCCACGGGATGGTGAAGTGCTCGAGATTGCTGATGAGGAGCAGGATGAACGTGACGAAGAGCACGTTGCGCAGATACGGGACGGTCACGTGCCAGAAGCGCCTCACCGCAGTTGCACCATCGATTGCAGCCGCTTCGAGCAACTCCCGCGGCACGGTCTGCAACCCCGCCAGGGTCATCACCATCACGAAGGGGAACGTTTTCCACACGTTCACCACAATGAGTGCTGGAATGACAAGCGTCGGAGAGTCCAGAAAGAGAATCGGTCGGCTGATCAGTCCAAGCTGCATTAAGAAGCCGTTAACCAACCCGAAGTCCGCGTGGTAGAGCCACCGCCAGACATACGCCGCCGTGACCGTGCTGATGACCCATGGGATGAGTAGGAGCCCTCGCAGGAGTCCCTGTCCCGGCAGCCCTTGATTAAGGGCGAGCGCTGCCGGGATACCCAGCGCGAAGGCGAGGATCGTCGACGGCAGCGCCCAGTAGACCGTGTTGAGAGTCACGTCGAAAAATTCGGCGCTGGTAAGGATGGTGCGGTAATTGCCCAGGCCAGTCCAAAAGCGACCAGGTAAGGAGGGAGGCGTCTCGTAGAAGCTCAGAACCAATGTGTAAACAATCGGGTAGCCGACAACGAAAACCAGTACCGCGAGCGCGGGCAGGATGTACGCATAGTCGGCGGCCACTTCACTGGCCCGAGAACGCTCTTTCGTCGCCCCGCGTCTGCCCGGAAGCGCTCGTACGGCTGGACCTCGTCCTGCGTGGTCCATCGGTACCCCCCGCATGTCAAGACGGGCGCTGCTTCATCAAGGCTCGGATCTTCTCCGCCGCGTCGTTCGCTGCCTCCTTGACGGTCATCTTGCCCGTAAGCGCGTTGTGGATCATATCCGGGATGATGATGTTCATGATCTGGGTAGATTCGGGGACTACTGGGAACGGAACACCGTACTTGAGCATCGCCGTCGTAACCTCGAGGAACCGTACTTGCTCGAGTCGCTGTTGCATCCAGGACGTGCCAAACGCTTGCAGGGTGCCAGGGTTCGAAGAAGCCCACACCGCTTTAATTGACCATTCAGGGCTGCATCGGAAGGCGATGAACGCGCGAGCTGCCGTGCGGTCGACTTTGCCTCCACGGACGAAGCGCTCGTTGAAGATGTGGATGTTCGAGCCGCCGAGCACGACTGCACGGCGAACTGGACCCTCAGGGAGCAACGCGTATCCGATGTTGTCGAGGAGTTGCAGTGCCCGTTCTTTGTCAGCGCCAGTCGCCTTGTTCGCGCGATCGACCATCACCGCGAACTCGGAGGGATGCCCGATATACATTCCAAGCTGGCCGGCGAAAAAGAGATCCGTATTCTCCGCGTTCGTATTTGTCAAGGCGCTTGCGGGCACGGACTGGTCGCGAACGAAGAGATTATAGTAAATTTCGAGCGCGGCGATACTTCCCTCGTTATTAATGAGTGTCGACTGGTAGGTCGGAGATTCCTCTGCCTCGTCGAATGCCCCGCCCCCGTACGCCCACACGATAGGCATAAATCTGAACGGAGTGTTGCCATGGTTCTGGCGCGCGACCAGGCCGTAGCCATACTTGCCGGTCGCGTCCTTTATCTGCTTTGAATAGATGACCAGATCTTCCCAGGTCGCGGGAGGCTGGTCAGGATCTAGCCCAGCCTCTCGGAAGAGTTGCTTGTTCCAGATGAGCGCCATGCTCTCGTTGTTGGTGGGCAGACCGTACAGCTTGCCCTGCCAGCGGCAGGACTTGAGCGCGCCGGGCCAGAAGTCACTCTCCTTGAAACCGAACTCTTCTGGCGATATTTCGGCGAGCTGACCCTTAGCAGCGAACTCGACACCCCACAGGATCGGCATGGTTGCAACCATCGGGGCTGCGTTTCCGGTGGCAGCCGTGCGGATCTTATCCAGCATGTCAGCGTAGGTCAGTCTCTGCACGTCCGTGGAGATGCCAGGATAGGTGGACTCCCAGGCATCCCAAAACTGCTTGTCGAAGTCTTTCGAAATCTGAGGATCGGTCTCGGCTGGGCCAATGTACCAGTAGCTGAGGTTACCCGTTGTCTCGAGCGGCACCACTGAGGATACGAATGCTCTCGTGTCTGTCTCGCCGATCGTTCCGGCGATCTCCCGAACGTAATCGGGTGACCATCGGGACAGGTCGATGTCCACCGCCTCAGTGGTCGTGGGAGTGCTGGCCTGGGCTTGTGAGGGCGCGGTTGACTGGCCAGAAGGCTGAGGCGTGGGTGTCGGCTGAGCTGTTGGGGTCGGCGTTGCCGCTGGTTCGCCGCCACAGGCAGCGAGGAGCACGGAACCAGTCGCTGCTCCAGCCAACACCAGGAACTGCCGTCGGCTGATGCGTCCCATTAAGCACCTCCTCCGAATCCGAGTTGAGCCGCGATCTGCGTCGCGGCCTCTTTCACTGCCGGCGCCACGTCTTGAACCCGATCATCAGTCAATCTGGTCTCGGGCCCAGAGACGCTGATCGCAGCGATGGGGTACTGGGACGCGTTTAGGATGGGCGCTGCGATACAGCGGATCCCTTCCTCGTTCTCCACGTTGTCTAGTGCGTACCCGCGTGCGCGGATATCTTCGAGTTCGGCAAGCAGTCGCGCGGGGTCGAGAATCGTGTTTCGTGCTCGTTTGATCAAGGTGATTCGCGACAGCACGTCGTCACGCTGTATGGTCGGCAGGAAGGCCAACAGCGCCTTGCCCAGAGCTGTGCAGTAGACGGGATTTCGGGTACCAACGACGGAATAGAGGCGTGCCGATTTCGGAGTCTCGTACTTGTCGAGATAAAGAACTTCGGTTCCGTCGAGCATTCCCAGGTAGACGGTCTCCCCAACTGCTTGCGCGAGTGTCGAGAGAATAGGGCGGGCAACTGTGGGAAGGCTCGTGTAATCGAGCAAACCACGTGCCAGGCGCAATACCTTCGAGCCTAGCCGGTAGCGCCCATCCGCGGTCGTCGTCAGGTACCCGCGCCCAGCCAAGGTTGTCACTAATCGGTGCGCTGTCGGGCGCGTAAGACCGCACTGTTCTGCTATCTGGCTTACCGAGAGTGGACGGTGCTCCGTCGCAAAGCAGTCAAGAATGTCCAGTGCTTTCAGTACAGTTGACGAGATTTGCCGTCTGCCGTTCTGACGAACCATGATGGGCAGTATCCTTTTGTGACCGCTGTCCATTATGCGGACATCAGCTCAGGATACAGCGAGAAAGGCTATCTGCGATTTTAATGTCATATGGTGACCATGTCAAGCGGCTTTTTAACATAAGACAGCCCTTGCTGGCGATCCACCGTAGCCTCAAGCGACTTGGACGCTGGATTGCGTGTGCGGCCCTGTCTTCCGAACTCTCACCCGGAGACGCTCAATCTACGTGCCTTTGCTACTACGGGGCTGTAGTGGGACTCTCCTGTGTGAAGGCCTGGGCGAGGGCCAGCAGATCCTCCTGCGACCAGCTCCCCGGCTCGGCCTCCAGGACGACCAGGTGGTAGCGGCGCCGGCCATCGTCCCAGACCGCCGCCTGCGGCCATCCTCCCCGCGGGTCGTCCTGCCAGCACATCGGCCCGATGCCCGCTGCGCCCTCGACGCACCGGGTCGCCCCGGCCAGTTCGAGTGGCCCAGGGCCTGAGAGACCCACGCTCAGCCGGATGACGAGCGACTCGTTCCACAAGGCCAGGCGTACCTGGTCAGCACCGGAGCGAAATGCCGAGAGCACGATTAGCCCGCGCGGCAGGCTCTCCTGGGGAGGCAAGGGGAGCACGTCATCGGGTGTGCCAGAGATCGCCTGGAACACGATCACCTGCTGAAAGTCGGCGCCATCGATCTGGATGGCGTAGCAGCCAGGGCCGGGAACGATGACCGCGACCGGCCAGGTGGTCCACCCGGCGGCGTCGGTCGTCGCTTCGCCCTCGAGCGCCGGTGACAGAAGCAGCTCGTCCCTCGCCGCGCTCGATTTGTCGTCTGCCAGGAGCAGGGTGCCCGAGCCGTCGATCTGGCGGCCGCGAATCAGCAACGGACCGCTGTAGTCAGGGCCGACGAACCAGGAGGCGCTCCAGCGGGAAGTGCCGTCTTCCTGCTCGGCGGCCATCGGCCCACCGAGATTGACCACGCTGTCAGGCCCGATCGTAACGTAGACCGGGCCTTCGCCGATCGCTAATCCAAACGCCCAGGACGACCGCGGGCAATCATCGTTCGGCTTCAGCTCGGGCAGCCGGAGCGGACGCTGGCGTAGTGCCCCCTCGAGCACGGCGGGGGGATTCTCCGGGATGACGTTGGGGGCCGAGTCTCCGACGCTGAGACCGAGGATCAGTCGATCTGGGCAGGAGAGTCGGAACTGGGCCAGCACTGGGCGCGCCAGGAGATCTCGGGCCTGCCGAAGCAGCGCGACGGTCACCGAGACCTGTTCGCCGCCGGTACGCGCGGTTCGGAGCGCGTGGATATCGACGAGCTCCAGCGGCTCCAATCGTTCCTCTTGCGCGTGTCGCTGAGCGACATAGCGGAGATAGTCTTCAGGCGTGGTCGCAAAGGTGCCGGTCGTGACACCAGCTTCGTCACGTGCGACCACCGCGTACCAGGAGGTGGTCGTGGGCGTTCCAGCGCTCGCAAACAGCCGGCGCAGGCGGTCTACATCTCCCAGATTGAACGACGAGAGATACTCGTCGAGAAGCCGGCTCACCTCCTCGACCGAGCAACCGGCCGGCAGGGCGGCTGGGGTCAACGATGGAGTCGGCATCGGATAGGTCGTCGGGGTGGGGGACGGAATAGGCGTGGCGGTCTCGGCTGAACGCGCAGGCGGGGTCGGTGCCGGTGCAGGGAGTTGCGTCCCTGGTCCTAGCTCATCTCGGGACGGACAGGCGATGGCGATAGTCGTCAAAACGATGAGCGCGATCAGGATGCGAACTCGGCGGGCCACGCGTTCCTCCGGGCCATGCATGCGGCACGACCTGCCGGGCGACAGCCTACTACATCCCGTTCATTTCAGAGGGCTCGCTCCGGCGCGAGCGGCCTGCGATGCCACCTCGAAATACGGGAGCGGGACGCGGAGGCGCAATTCCGTTGTCCCCGGCAGAAGATCGACGTGTTCCGGTTGGAGAGGGTTCGGGGAGCCGATCGAGTCCGGTAGCGTTGTCCCAGGCGAGTATGTGCCCATCGTAGCCCGTAAGCATTCAGGGATGCCGGCTGTCCCGACATCCCAGGCTGTCGCGCACCTGCGCCGGGGGCTGCTCTGCCGCGCGCCGCGTGAGACTGGCCATGCACTGACTCGCTTACGGGTGGATCCAGACCAAGGTCCCGACGGGCGCCCAGCTATACATCCACTCCGCTGCTCCCAGCGGCAGGTTGACACAGCCGTGGCTCATCACTCTCCCGAAGTTGTTGTGCCAGTACGCGCCGTGGATGGCATAGCCTCCGTAGAAGTACATCGTATGCGGCACGTTGGGCAGATCGTAGTAATCGATGCCAGGGGTGCCGCCGCGCATGCGCTCGTAGCGCAGCTTCGCATAGATCCGGTAGGTGCCGGGCGGCGTCGCGTACTGGGGCAGGCCCGTCGAGACGTACGTCCCGAAGACAAGCCGGTGGTTCTCCCAGGCCCGCAGATACTGGTCCGAGAGGTCTACCTCGATCCACTTCGACTCGTGGACAGGTGCGCCCGCCAGCGGTGACGTGACGCTGACTGGACCGATCTGCTGCCAGAGTCCGGGATCGTAGTTCGGGACGCCGGGGACCGGAGCCAGCGGCGCCCGGTCGACCCCCGCGGTCTCTGCGACAACCAGGCCCAGGTGGCCGAGCTGCACCTCGTAAGGGGTGCCAGCGTGCTCGGGGTGATACTCGAAGCGCGCCCGCTCGAAATACTGGACGATGAAGCCGTCCTCGACAAATTCCTCGCTCAGCGGGTAGCCGAAGATTCGCAGGCCACCGTGCTGTTCCCAGTATGCCCGGAAGCCGTTGCACAGCCGGTGCCCGGTCTCCGGAAAGAACGTGCAGTGAGCGTCGCTCGACGCGTCGATGCGCCGGAAGGTCAGCGCGTTGGAGCCGCTCCCTGCAATCTCGGCCCCCAACCGTCGGAGCTGCACTTTCCAGCCGTCAGGCGCATCGGGGCGCCACTCGAACACCGCGCGCTCGAAGTACTGGACGGTCACACCGTTCTCGGTCAACTCCTCGGAGATCGGGTAACCGAAGATCGCCAGGCCACCGTTGTGCCGCCAGTAATCGAGAAAGGCATTGCTCAGGTAATGGCCGGTTTCGGGGAAGTAGACCCGCGCGGGACCTGTGTCATGGTCGGCGCGGGCAAGCTCGGGCGTGCCGAGCGCCAGCGTAACCAGCGCGAAGAGTACCACCAGAACTCGATACCACATGGTCCCTCCCATCTACGATCGCTCGCGAGGTCTGTGGATTTCGCGCCGGTTCGCGTCTCCGGTACCCCCATCGCCTGAGCGGGGGCCAACCAAACCGTAGGCGAATGATCGGTAGGATCTCGGCGAACGATGTGCTCTCCGGCTCGTCAGCTCCCTAGTAAATGTTGTACTCTCGATGATTGGGTTCTAACGAGACCATTCTCGCCCGATGCGGGCGAAGTGTCAAGCCGCTCCGGTAGCCGGCTACCGGTGCCTGAACGCCGGGTTCCGGAACGGCTGGCCTATTTGAAACAGACCGCGGACGCGCGGCCCGTAATCAACGACGCTGGGAATGGCTGATAGGTTCCCACTCGCCCCCACGATGCCAGGGAGGCGAATACCGGCTACGATTCCGCGCGATCCCGGATACGAGAGCCACCCGAGCAGGAGGGCGAGTGCGGGAACGCTACGGCCTCTCGGGCGATGTGCCCGCGTGCTGGCTCGCAGCGCGTTCCGGAGCTGAGGTACCCGGCTTGACCAGCGGTATTCCCTCCTGGCAGAGAGGACACTCAGATGCGTCCCAGCTCGCGATCTCGAGCCGGGCCAGCGCGATCAACGGCACACCGAGGTCTACCGGGGTCGTGCTCCGATCGACCAGCACGGCCGCGCCCAGAACGGCGACAGGGTATTCCCGCAGCGCTGCCAGCGTCTCGCGGACCGAACCGCCGGTCGTGAGGATGTCGTCGACGACCAGCACCCGCGCACCTTCTGGGAACGTCGTGCCCCGGCGGAACACGCGCTGCGCCGCTCCGGCCTCCGCCCGCTCGGCGTAGGCCGCTCGCACGCCGAGTTGGCGTGCGAGCTCGTAGGCCAGCAGAATGCCACCGGTCGTCGGGCCCGCGACGACATCGATCTCCCGCCAGGGCAGCCGGCGGAGCAGCTCGGCACAGGCCGCTTCGACCAGCCTCGGACGGCGCAGCAGCTCGAACTTTTCCACGTAGCGATCGCTGTGACGGCCGGAGGCGAGCAGGAAATGCCCGCTCCGTAGCGCGCCGATCTCCTCGAGTACCGGTTCCAGCATGAACTCGCTCACCTCGCGAACCTCCCGCACCGCTGGTGGCGTTGTCGGACAACCACCGAGCTATCAGGGTAGGAAGAAGAACCCCAGCCCGAGGGCGATGTAGACGACCAGGAGCTGTGCGCCCTCGAGCCAGTTCGATTCCCCATCTGCTGCGATCAGCGAGGAGATGAGCGCCGCGCCGACCAGGGCGATCAGCTCGTACATGTTGAAGACCAGCGTCATCGGCTGCCCGAGCGCGAGACTGCCGAAGACCAGCAGCGGCGCGACCAGCAGCGCGATTTGCAGGCTCGATCCGTAGGCGATGCCCAGGCTGAGATCCATCTTGTTATCGGCTGCCACTTGCACGGCAACGAAGTGCTCGGCGACGTTGCCGACCAGCGGAATCAGCATCACCCCGAGGAAGAACTCGGAGATGCCGGTGGCGGCAATGACCGGCTCGACGGCCGCGACGAGCAGCTCGCTCATGATCACGACACCGATCGTGGACCCGATGAGGACTGCCAGTGCGGTCCTCGGGCGCCAGTGGACGCCCGCCTCCTCGGCCGGAGCCGCATGCGGTACCTCCTGCTGATGGCGAATGCTGTAGAGCAAATAGAGCCCGTAGATGACGATCAGCACCGCGGAGACGGTTAAGCTCAGGAACTCCACTGAGGCACCCTGGATCGGTTGGGGCCCGAGGATGAACAGCCCGGGGACCACCAGCACGATCACTGCGAGCGTCATCATGGTGGCGGAGACGCCGGCGATATGGGGATTGAACCGCTGGCGTCCGTGTCGCAGGCCGCCGACGAGCAGGCTGGCGCCGAGGATCAGCAGCAGGTTGCCCAGGATCGACCCCGAGACGCTGGCCTTCACCAGTTCCGGTAAACCGGCCCGGATGCCAGCGAAGGCAATGATCAGCTCCGCGGCATTGCCGAGCGTCGAGTTCAGCAACGCGCCGACCCAAGCCCCAGCGTGCGACGCGAGCGCCTCCGTAGCCCGGCCGAGGAGGGCAGCCAGCGGGATCAATGCCACTGCTGAGACGATGAGAATCAGCAGCGGGCTGGCGTGTAGGAACTCGAGCGCGATGGCCAGCGGGATGAGTGCCAGGAGCGGCACGATCCAGCGCATGGCGGCCGTCCTCAGCCGGTGATCGGGGCCGGCACCGCCCGGCGGTACAGCGGCAGTGGCTGGACGGTGAATGTGTCGCCGCCGAGGCTCGCGGCCTTGACGACGGCCCTCGCGGTGTCGAGCGAGGTGATGCACGGGATGCCGCGCTCTACCGCTGCCCGGCGAATCTTGAAGCCGTCCTGAACCGTATGGTCATCTCGCCCTGGGGTGTTGATCACTGCCCGGACCGTACCGTCGAGGATCAGATCCAGCACGTTCGGCGAGCCCTGGCCGATACGCTTGGGCACCATCTGGACTGGCAGGCCCTGCTTTTCTATAGCCGTCGCCGTCCCCTCGGTCGCGTAGATGCGGTGACCCATCTGCACGAGCGTTTCGACGATATCCATCGCGGCAGCCTTGTCTTGGTCGGCCAAACTCACCAGCACGCCGCAGCGCGGCGGCAGCGCCAGCCCGGCCGCGATCAGTGCCTTGTACAGCGCCGGCGCAAAGCTGCGATCGATACCCATCGCCTCGCCGGTGGACTTCATCTCGGGTCCCAGGTGGACCTCGACCCCCCGCAGCTTGGACATGGAGAAGACCGGTGCCTTGACCGCGACCAGCGGCTGACGTGGCCAGAGCCCACCTTCGTATCCCTGCTCCCGTAGGGAGCGGCCTAGCAACACATTGGTCGACACCGGCACCATCGGCACCCCAGTCACCTTGCTCAGGAACGGGACTGTCCGGCTGGCGCGGGGGTTGACCTCCAACACATGGATACGCCCGCAGTGGATCACGAACTGGATGTTGATGAGCCCGATCGCCCCTAAGGCCAGCGCGATCCGGGTGGTGTATTCGACCAGCTCATCGACCTCGGACGGGTCGAGGTGGACTCCGGGATAGACGGCGAAGCTGTCGCCGGAGTGGACTCCAGCGCGCTCGATGTGCTCCATCACGCCGGGGATCAGCACCTCACGCCCATCGCAGATCGCGTCGACCTCGACCTCCTTGCCCTCCAGGTACTTGTCGATCAGCACTGGCCGACCGTTGGCGAAGGCGCCCGATGTCATCAGGTAGCGCTCGAGGTACTCCGGGCTGTGGACGACCTCCATCGCGCGCCCGCCGAGCACGTACGAGGGTCGTGCCAGAACCGGGTACCCGATACGCTCGGCTGCCTCCAACGCCTCGCGCAGCGAGGTCACGCCGGCGCCCGGAGGCTGGGGGATCCCGAGCTCTGCCAGGAACCGCTCGAACCGGCGACGATCCTCCGCGATGTCGATCACCTCGTCCGAGGTGCCCAGGATCGGCACGCCCAGCCGGGCCAGCGGTTGTGCCAGGTTGATCGCCGTCTGCCCGCCGAACTGGAGGATCACCGGGGGGAGCGCGGCAGGATCCTGGCCACGGGTCTCGTGGCGCAAGACCTCGTAGACGCTCTCCTCGTCCAGGGGCTCGACATAAAGACGATCCGAGGCGTCGAAATCGGTCGAGACCGTCTCGGGGTTGTTGTTGAGCATGATGGCGGCAACGCCCGCCTCGTGGAGCGCCTGGGCGGCTTTGACGCTACAGTAGTCGAACTCGATCCCCTGGCCGATCCGGATGGGCCCGGAGCCGATCACTGCCGCCTTCGGGCCGGGGAGCGGTGACGCTTCGTCCTCGTCCTCGTAGGTGCTGTAGAAGTACGGGGTGGCGGCCTCGAACTCAGCGGCGCAGGTGTCCACCATCTTGTAGACCGGCACGAAGCCTGCCTGCCAGCGCCGGTGCCGGATCTCTTCCACAGGGACGCCGCTGAGCGCGCTCATCGTGTGGTCGGCGAAGCCGGCCCGCTTGGCTTCCCAGAGGAGCGCATCGCTGAGCGGCTCTTCGGCGATCCGTCGCTCCAGGGCGACGATGGTATGGAGCTTGCGCGTAAACCAGGGATCGATGCCGCTCAGCTCGCTCAGCTCCTCTGGCGTGTAGCCGCGCCGGAGCGCGGCCGCCAGAGCCCAGAGCCGGAGATCGTTCGGGCGCCGGACGGACTCGAGCAGCCGCTCGGGGTCGTCCCAGGCAGGGTCTTCCCACAAGAGGTCACGCTGGTCGGTCTCGAGCGAGCGCACGGCCTTCTGCAGGTCAGGCTCGAAGGAGCGATCGATCGCAATCACCTCGCCGGTGGCCTTCATCTGGCTGCCCAGCGTGCGGTCGGCCTGGCGGAACTTGTCGAAGGGCCAGCGCGGGATCTTGACGACACAGTAGTCGAGCGCTGGCTCGAACGCGGCCGACGTCTGGCCGGTCACCGAGTTCATCAGCTCGTCCAGCGTGCGGCCGACCGCGATCTTGGCCGCCACGCGAGCGATCGGGTAGCCGGTGGCCTTGGAGGCCAGGGCCGAGCTGCGGCTGACGCGCGGGTTGACCTCGATCACGTAGTACTGCGACGACTTGGGATCGAGCGCGAACTGGATGTTGCACCCACCCTCGATCCCGAGCGCGCGGATGATCTTGAGCGCCGCCGAGCGCAGCATCTGGTAGTCGCGGTCGCTCAGCGTCTGGCTCGGCGCCACCACGATGCTGTCGCCGGTATGAACGCCCATCGGGTCGAAGTTCTCCATGTTGCAGACGGTGATGCAGGTGTCGTTGCTGTCCCGCATCACCTCGTACTCGATCTCCTTCCAGCCCAGCAGCGAGCGCTCGACCAGTACCTGGCCGATCGGGCTGGCGTTGATGCCACGCCGGACAAGGTCTTCCAGTTCCTCGAGCGTGGTCGCTACCCCGCCGCCGGTGCCGCCGAGCGTATAGGCCGGGCGAATGATCAGCGGCAACGACACTTCGCGGGCGAAGCGACGCGCCTCCTCGACCGAGTAGGCGATCACGCTCTCGACCACAGGCTCGCCGATCTCGATCAGAAGTTCCTTGAAGAGCTGGCGATCCTCGGCCTTGCGGATCGCGTCCAGCGGCGTGCCCAGCACGCGCACCCCGTAGCGGTCGAGGATGCCGGCCTCAGCGAGCTGCACAGCCAGGTTGAGCCCGGTCTGCCCGCCGAGCGTCGGCAGCAGCCCGTCCGGCCGCTCGCGAGCGATCACGCGGTGCAGCACCTCCACGGTGAGCGGCTCGATGTAGACCACATCCGCCACATCCTCGTCGGTCATGATCGTGGCTGGGTTGGAGTTGACCAGGATGGAGCGGACGCCCTCCTCGCGCAGCGCCCGCAGGGCCTGAGAGCCGGAGTAGTCGAACTCGGCCGCCTGGCCGATGACGATCGGCCCGGAGCCGATGACCAGGACGTTCGAGACGTTCGCTCGGGAGCCCACGGCTACTCGCTCCCCCCGGCGGTCGCCTGGGTGGCCAGGCTCAGGTTTGCGTCCCGTCGCCGTCGCTCCCAGCGTTCCTTGACGAGAGCGAGGAACTCGTCGAAGAGATACTGGTTGTCCTGTGGCCCCGGCGAGCCTTCCGGGTGGTA
>Ga0073929_1002056_pt1 | contig 14420 bp, 12 predicted proteins | sample DewCreD2012metaG_3_FD_76966 | JGI IMG/M metagenome (GOLD analysis project Ga0073929, IMG submission 76966) | Hot spring sediment bacterial and archeal communities from British Columbia, Canada, to study Microbial Dark Matter (Phase II) - Dewar... ... | reverse complement strand
CAACGGGAGCAAATAAACCCATTGGGCCACTTCTGGGCAATCAGATAATCCGCACAGGCTTCCTCAGAGTGAAACCGAGCTTGAAACGCTGCCAGTGCAACGGCATCTATGGCGGTGTCCTTCGGTGAATGCGCACGCATAAGATTGGGTAACCGTTCTAATATATTTTCTACCATCCGTAACCAACTCCCCTTGATCAAACGTAGAGTATACTTTCAAAACGATACTTATAGAACGATACTTTCAGAACTATACTTTCAGAACTATACTTTCAGAACTATACTTTCAGAACTATACTTATAGAACGATACTTTTAGAACGTTTGTTCCTATATTTTAACAGTAATTCATCCCGATTTCAAGATCGAAATTAGAAAAAACTAGAAAAAAATCAGAAAAAACTCAAAAAAATTGAACGAACTATAGCGCAATCTGAACCTAGTAAATAGTAGATTTGATCTGAGGCAACGGGATGAAGATACAAAGCAAATTCAAATGATAGATAAAGTGCCGTCTATTATAAAACTGCTTGAATATGCTTATTTTATAATGCATTGAGAGTCTCTAATGTAGGCTTACAGGTCCCGCGAAAGCGCGAAACAAAGGTGTAACCGGACAACACCCCTCAATATTATGAGATAATACATAATAATTCCGGTAACTGATCTTACTGAATAGTTTTCTGAAGGGAGAGAGCAAATTATGCCAGTAATCAAAGAGTAGAGTACATTCCCACAATGGTGCGAGCTTCAGCATTATGAGATTGTTCGTCCTAAGAGTGGGGATATTGTTCGATTTGCGCGAAAGGGTGCCAAGGAGAAGCTAATGATTGCAGAGGGTCGATGTGAGGTTCGTTTAAATGGCCACCCCAGTAAGGCAAGTAAAGGTGATCAGTTTGAAAGTGTGCACTTGCTTGAGAATTTCGAGGTGTTGAATGCGTAAAATGGTACAGTGATCATTCGATTATGCGGATCATGGGGCGAAGTAACGGGTGGTTCAGGTTTCTTCGAAACAGCTGCAACAACAGAGCCGGGGAATCACGGAGATCCAGCTGACTATCTACGGAACACTGATTTTGACCGGCATTATCATGATTGTGATGAGTATTACATTATCTATGAGGGCAATGGAGTGGTCGTCACCGAGGGAAAGCATTATGATATTACCTCAAGTGATTGTGTAGCCATTGGCAAGGGACATCATCATGATCTGCCGATTGTGCAAGATACGATTAAGGCTGTGTACTTCGAAACCACGATACAAGGTCTTGGGCGGTCAGGTCACCTATGGAATCATACCCATGGACCAGCTGAGCCAGATTGGGAAAGAGTCTAGTTGGATAGATGTACTGAGAGTTAGTTTAGAGTAAGTTAGCGTGCGAAGATAGGGTAATGGAGAAAGTTAGTATGTAAGTGAGTAGATAGGGTAATGGAGTAAGTTAGTATATAAGTAGAGGATAACCTGCAATTCTTGGTCCTCGTATTCGCTCCAACTTGAACCGTCCCAATAGTAAAGCTTATAACCGTATACTTGGCCGGTATGCATCTAGAACAATACCGTCATGCTACTTATGAGCCTGACGTGTAGAAGGATTGAAGAGGGATCCTCGTGATATTCGTATCAATAAGGCATATGGCTCTTTATTACTGCGTACAGGTCTTTTTCAGGATAGTGAAGCCTATTTCCGTAAGTTGATTAAATCTTCAATCAGGCACAGTCCTAATCCATATCATAGCGAGTCCTATTATAATCTTGGTTTAACTTTGAAATTTCAGGGACGTTTGGAGGAAGCTGAGAAGTTTGCCCTAGAGACAATACAATTTGATATTGCCGATTTCGGTGCGTTAGCACAAGCGGCCAATCCCAATTATTGCTTTTCAAACCAACTATTTGATATGATCGTGCTCTCCGATTCTATAGACAAGAGTTCAATTGACGCTAGGGCACATTATTATCTAGGGAACTTGATGTATGATAAGAAACGTCACCAAGAGGCGATAGCGCTTTGGGAATCGTCGATATTGTTGGATCCGATTACCCAACAGCGTTCCGTAATCTTGCGCTTGCTTATTACAATAAGAATAAGGATGCAGTTAAAGCGCGTGTTGTTCTTGAGAGAGCAATATTCCCTTGATTTACCACCCCGTTTCGGCTATAATTAGAACATAAGTTCTCATAGAGCCGCCCTACAATCTCTACCATTCGAATTGAGATTTTCAGTGCAAAGGGAACCAACCATGATATAATGGAGGTGAATGTGGTTCTCTGGCATTGCCATTTTCGGGTAAAGGGTGAGTTATATGAGTGAACAGGTTTTACAGCTAATCCTTGGAGAAGTAAAAGAAATGCGGTCTGAACAAAGACAATTCGCAACCAAACTAGACTCTTTCGAAACGAAACTAGACTCTTTCGAAACGAAACTAGGCTCTTTCGAAACGAAACTAGGCTCGTTCGAAACGAAACTAGGCTCGTTCGAAACGAAACTAGACTCGTTCGAAACGAAACTAGGCTCGTTCGAAATCACACAAAATAGCTTAGTCGCCGGTCAGAAGGAACTGAATCAAGTCGTGGGTGCTATTATTATTAACCAAGAGACAACGAATGCTAAGTTAGATGCGCTGACTATGGATGTCCGTCGTCTAGAAGGCAATACCCATCGTATTGAGAGAAAATTGGACGAACAATCAGCTGTCATTCGCGGTGATCTTCGATTCTTGAATCATCGGGTTGCCGACCTGGAAATGGACGTCGCTGAAATCAAAAACCGTTGATAAACTACTAATGGAGTCCTCCCTAATTTAGATTAGGGGAGGACTTTTTGGCATATTTGTGCAACAAAAGTATACCGAACACGTCAATGATAAGTGTATAATAGATTAATATGTCGAATGATGAGAGGTAAATCCTATGGAGATGAGATCTAGAAAAAAGCAATCAAGCTGGAAACGAATCCTACTATGGAGCTCACTTGGACTAGCTATCATATTGATTGCTTCAGTATTCGTCATGGACTACGCGGTGGACAAGGTTCTTCGCTCTATGAGTGGAATGGATACGATATTAAGTGAGGATGTTGCTGATGATTCAGTGGATGTCTCTCCTTCCGCTAAAACTAATGTTGACGTAACCGAGGTGGCGGATACACCATCAAGCAAGGAAGACACTTCGGGTGATGAAATCCCAACCGAAGCCGCATCAGATACGAATGAAGCTGTAAACCCGAAGTCGTCAGACTCTAGTGAACCATCACCACAGCCTGACCAAACAACTACGGGTACAACTTATAAAGCAGAAATTTCTACCGAAAGAGCGAAAGCTCTAGAGGAGGATGCCTCACTCGCAGAGAAGGCTACAGTAGCCTCACTGCTAATGAAGAATCTTAGCGCTGGTGATATTAAGCTTCTAACCAGCCTTGCTTCTGGGGGTTTGAATTTAGAGGAGAAGAAAGCCGCTCGTACATTGATCCTAGAGAAGTTCACGGAGGAAGAATATAACGAACTTATTAGTATTGCTGCGAAATTCGGAGTGAGCCAAGGAAAACAATATGATGAGGTTATTAAGGAGGAGTAGTTCATTGACTCTTCAACAGTTAAAATACGTGATTGAGGTCGCTAATCGGGGCTCCATTAATGAAGCCGCCAAGCGGCTCTTTATTTCTCAACCTAGCCTTTCCAATGCGATTAGAGAGCTAGAGGAAGAAATGCAGATTGAGATTTTCGAAAGATCGAATAAAGGGATTTCGCTTTCTAAGGAGGGCGTTGAATTCTTAAGCTACGCGCGCCAGGTCGTTGAGCAGTCTGACTTATTGGAAAGTCGGTTTCTCAACGCCAAGCCTTCTCCGCAGCATTTTTCGGTTTCCACTCAGCATTATGCCTTTGCGGTTAATGCATTCGTGAGTCTAGTCCAGGAGTATGGTCAAGACGAATATGAGTTATCTTTACGTGAGACCAAAACCCATGAAATTATCGAGGATGTCAAAAGCTTACGAAGTGAGATCGGGGTAATTTATGTAAACGAGTTTAACGGAAAAGTCATCAACAAGTTACTTAAAGCAGCGAATTTACAATTCAACAGCCTATTTATGGCTAAGCCACACATTTTTATCAGTAGTAAGAACCCGCTAGCCCAGCAATCCATCGTAACCATTGATCAGCTTCAGCAATATCCGTATCTGTCCTTTGAGCAGGGAGAATACAATTCTTTTTATTATTCCGAAGAGATTCTCAGCACCTTATCCCATAAGAAAAGCATCCGTGTGAATGACCGGGCGACGCTATTCAATTTATTGATTGGTCTGAACGGATATACGATATCAACAGGGGTGCTAAGCGCTGATCTGAATGGGAATGAAATTATTCCCGTCCCTTTGGATTGTGAAGAAACGATCAATGTCGGTTGGATTTCTCACAAGAATGCCACGCTATCCAAACTAGGCACGGCGTATATTCAGGCACTCGAGCGAACAACCTCCCAATAAAAGCTTAGGTATAGCCTTAAACTATATCTAGCTATAGTTTATTCCAGTTACGCTATATCCAACCATCCATGCTATATTTCTTGTAAATGAATATAGAGGGGTTTTACAAGATGGTGAAGAGTAATGTGTTGGGCTACCCGCGTATTGGTGCGGATCGGGAATGGAAGAAATCGCTTGAAGCGTTCTGGTCAGGCAAGACTGAAGAGAAGGAGCTCCACCGTCAGCTGCAGGACATCCGTCTGAATCATTGGCGTAAGCAGCAGGAGAAGGGTATAGATATTATCGCGGTCAATGATTTCAGCTATTACGACCATATGCTGGATACCGCCACCATGTTCGGTATTATTCCACAACGCTTTGCTTATGAGGGTGGTGTCGTACCGCTGTCTGTCTATTATGGTATTGCGCGTGGGACTAAGGATGCTGCTGCAAGCGAAATGACGAAGTGGTTTAACACCAATTATCACTATATTGTACCCGAGCTAAACGGAGCATCACCGATGCTTACAGAGAATAGACCCCTTAACGCTTATCGGGAAGCTAAGGAGAAGCTGGGTATTGAGGGCAGACCAGTCATCATAGGGCCATTAACCTTCCTGAAGCTGTCCAAAGGGTATAACCTTTCGGACACTGATGTGTGGCTGGACCGATTGCTTCCCCTCTATGTGCAGATATTGCAGGAGCTAGATAGGGAAGGGGTTCAATGGGTACAGATAGACGAGCCTATTCTCGTAACAAAGTTAGATGCGGACGACTTGCAACGACTGAAGAGGATCTATGAGACGTTGGCCGGATCCGTGTCTAATTTAAGTATTATGCTGCAAACGTATTTTGAATCGGTTGAGCTATATAGCGACATTGTTTCGTTGCCTGTCAGAGGGATCGGGCTTGATTTCGTTCATGGGTACTCTGGTAATCTGTCCTCGATTAGGTCACTAGGCTTTCCAGATGATAAGGTTCTAGGGGCGGGTGTTGTCGATGGTCGCGGCATCTGGAAGGCGCCACTTCGTGAGAAGCTTATATTACTAGAAGAGCTTACGGAGCTCGTAACAATAGATCGCTTAATTGTGCAGTCATCGTGCAGTTTACTTCATGTCCCGGTAACGGTAGAACGTGAGACGAAGCTCGTAACTGAGCTGAAGGATGCGCTTGCCTTTGCGGATGAGAAGCTAGACGAGGTAGTAGTGCTTGCGAAAGCTATCACTCAGGGCAGGGATGGGATTACAGATCAGCTTGAAGAATGTGATCGTGCTTTACAGGCGATCAAGCTGTCAGGTGAGCGTAATCGCAGCGATATTCGGCATGACGTCGCCGCCATCAGTGCTCAATATCCAGAGCGTAGTCGGCCTTTCTCTGAGCGTCATATTGCCCAGCAGAAGAAATGGAAGCTGCCGATTTTTCCGACGACAACAATTGGTAGCTTTCCGCAATCCGCTGAAGTTCGCAAGGCTCGTCAGCTGTGGCGTAAGGGTGAATGGAACAATGAGCAATATGCCAGCTTCATCCGAGAGCAGATCGATATATGGATCAAGCTGCAGGAGGAAGTCGGATTGGATGTTCTTGTGCATGGTGAATTTGAGCGGACAGACATGGTCGAGTTCTTCGGGGAGAAGCTTGCGGGCTTCGCTTTCACACAGAACGGATGGGTGCAGTCATACGGCTCACGCTGTGTTAAGCCGCCTATTATCTTCGGGGACGTAGCATTCCTAGAGGCGATGACCGTCGAAGAAACCAAGTATGCTCAATCACGAACCGATCGCCCTGTTAAAGGCATGCTGACCGGGCCGATTACGATCATGAATTGGTCGTTTGTCCGAGATGACATCACCCGCGAACAAATTGCCTACCAGCTAGCCTATGCACTTAGGCAAGAGGTGGAGGCGCTTGAGCAGGCAGGCATCGGCATGATACAGATCGATGAGCCTGCGGTACGGGAAGGACTGCCGCTCAAGGAGGCAGAGCAAGCGAATTATCTAGCGTGGGCGGTCAGAGCATTCCGGATGACCACCTGCACGGTACAGGATACAACACAAATTCACACGCACATGTGCTATTGCGAATTCCATGACATGATTGATTCCATCGAGGCCATGGATGCGGATGTGATCTCTATCGAGACATCTCGTAGTCATGGTGAACTGATTCATAGCTTCGAGCTGAACACATATAAACTGGGTATCGGTTTAGGTGTATACGATATTCATAGTCCACGTATTCCGAACGTGGAAGAGATGACCAGTATGATTGAACGCGCCCTGCGGGTGCTCGATCCTAAGCTATTCTGGATCAACCCAGACTGTGGTCTCAAAACCCGTGGATTAGAAGAAACTATCGCTTCCTTGCATAACATGGTCGAGGCGACTCGCATCGTTCGCGCTCGGCATGCCCTAAATGCAATAGGATAGTTTAATCGAACCCCAACGAAGTAAAGAAGCAGAAGCTGCACGACATCGCGTCGAGTGGCTTCTGCTTCACTAATGAGTCGCATCGAATATTACACGTATAAGCCAAGTGGCAAATACCCCTTAGCAGGAAAAGCTTGGTGAATAGATACCTTCTTCCTGTACGTGAACGTGTAGAAAATGGTATAATGTGCAATAAATCGGAGGTGTCACATTGGCTATTCTAGTCACCGGCGGGACCGGTTATATCGGAGCTCACACCTGTATCGAGCTGCTTCAAGCGGGTTACGATATAGTAGTGGTTGATAACTATGTGAATAGTCAACCTGAAGCCTTGAGTCGTGTTCGTGAGCTTACTGGCAAGGACTTTTCATTCTATGAAACGGATTTACTAGATGAGGCTGCGGTGAAGGTAATTTTTGCGGAAAATTCGATTGATGCAGTGATTCACTTAGCTGGACTCAAGGCGGTTGGAGAGTCGGTGCGTAAGCCACTCCAATATTACCATAACAATGTAACAGGAACGTTAATTCTCTGCGCAGCTATGCAGCAATATGGTGTGAAGCATCTAGTATTCAGCTCCTCGGCTACGGTGTATGGTATGGCTGAACGTGTACCGATTTCGGAGGAATTCCCCTTATCGGCGACGAATCCTTATGGCTCTACCAAGCTTATGATCGAGCAGATCCTGCGAGACTTACTCGTTGCGGATCCTTCGTGGAGTGTGGCGTTGCTGCGATATTTTAACCCTATTGGTGCACATGCTAGTGGTAGAATCGGTGAGAATCCGAACGGTGTTCCGAATAATCTGATGCCTTATATATCTCAAGTGGCGGTGGGGAAGCTTACTGAGCTTGGTGTGTTCGGTAACGACTATCCTACTGTAGATGGAACCGGTGTCCGCGACTATATCCATGTGGTTGATCTGGCTCAAGGACATTTGAAGGCTTTAGACAAGGTGTTAGAGACAACGGGAATTGAAGCATACAATCTTGGAACGGGCAGAGGCTATAGCGTCCTCGAGATGGTGAAGGCATTCGAGCAAGCCTCGGGTAAGCAGGTGCCTTACCGCATTCATGATCGCCGTCCTGGTGATATTGCGGTCTGTTATGCAGACTCTAGCAAGGCTGAGCGGGAGCTGGGCTGGAAGGCTGAGCGTAGTATAGAGGATATGTGTGCGGATGCATGGCGATGGCAGTCGAATAATCCGAACGGTTTCTCGTAAATAGTACGAATGATATAATAGAAGGAAGCATAGTGTTAGGAGTACTAATCTTGTAGAAGAGAAGGAAGGGTGAATGAATGATGAGAAAATTAATCGTGTTAGTCCTTATCCTTGCACTGATGGTTCCTGCGGGACAAGCGTTCTCTGCAGATACGACGAAGACCGTTCAAGTAAGCTTTGCTCCGATTCATTATGTGATTGATGGAACGGATTATGCACCACCTGCGGATCAATTGGGCTTTATCTATGAAGGTAGTACCTATGTTCCTCTTCGTTTTGTTGGGAATATTCTTAGCCGGACGGTTGCATGGGATGGCGCGAATGCCAAGGTAACGATTGCTGCACCGACATCCGAGGATTGGAAGAACATCAGAGCCTATCTGAGCGCCCAAGCAGTCAAGGATTCTAGTATAGTGCCTGTGGATAAATCCGCGATGACTCAGACAGCGATTAAGATCAATACGACTGAGGTCAGCTATGAATTCGATGGACAGCTGGTTCAACCGAATGCGGCTACGCCCGGGTTTATGTATGAGAACCGAATTTTTGTGCCACTACGATTTATGTATGAATCATTAGGCTTTAATCCATCCTTCGATTCAAGCACTTATGCCATTACAACGACTACCGATGCAGAGCAATTAGCTTATCAGATAATAGTTAAAACCCACGACGTACTAATTGTCGAGAAGAAAGCTGCTTGTGAAGCTGATCTATTGGCGCTAGGACTACAATTTCTGGCTAAGCAGAAGACGGTAACTGCAGAAGAGACAGAAGCCTTCTACCAAGAAGCGCTAGTTATGTTGAATGATTGCCGGGCAGAGTTAGATGCGATGCTAGCAACGTTGACTACCGAATTGACGGATGCTGGATATCCAACGGACGTCGTTGATCAGTATCGCGCCGCGATTGTGGCAAGAGAAGAGTGGGGCCGTAATCTGGTGGAATCTTACCGCTAGATTCACCACTGGACTACTACTCCAATATACACATAGACTTAGACTCTAAGAGGCCATCGTGGCTCTTGGAGTCTTTTTTCTTTTTACATTAAATTAATGAATCTCTTGCACGTATCTAACGTCAACAGGTTATGGTTCTGTGAGTGGAATACGTGGAGGAGGGAATTGTCGAGGATGACTAAAGTGAGCATACATCGAAGTGTAAAAGGAACAGCTATCGCAACCGCGTTATGCTTGATGGGAGACTCCATGTTATATGTAGTCTTACCGCTTCATTATGAGGAGGTTGGGCTAACCGCCCTATGGCAGATTGGTGTCTTATTATCTGCTAACCGGTTAATTCGACTGCCTCTGAGTCCTTTTATCGCATGGGTGTATGAGAAATTTACGATACGTACGGGCATGTGGGCGGCAGTAATTATCGCTATTCTGACAACCTTCGCTTACGGGTGGGTAGAGGGATTTCTAGGATTACTCCTCGTTCGCTGTATCTGGGGGATCGGGTGGGCGTTATTCAGGATGGCGGGTTATCTAACGGTCGTGACCCAATCCGAAGACGGTAACCGTGGTGAGTATATGGGCGCTTATAATGGCTTGTTCCGCTTGGGAAGCCTAGGTGGAATGCTGGTTGGCGGCATACTAGCAGATATGTTGGGGCTTAAATGGGTGGCTATTATTCTGGCGATTGCCATGCTGCCAGCTCTACCCATGGTAGCAGCTTGGGTGCCGACGGTATTAACCCGTGAAGCTATTCAACCTGGTGTACAGCGAATAGGATATATAGGATTGTTCCGCCAATCAGGTGCTTTATTGTTTCTAGGCATTCTCTGTACCGGTATTGTGATGGCGATGGTTTATCAGGGCTTATACACATCGACGATTAGTCATCTGGTCGGTGAGAGAATGCCGCAGGATTGGACATTCCTCGGCTTTGCTGTGGGAGCAGCGACGATTGCTGGAGCATTGCAGGCACTTCGCTGGACGTGGGACCCTTGGCTCTCCCCATGGATAGGGCGGACCATCGATGGCAGCTCTGGTAGGACTCCGATGCTGATCGGCTCACTCATCGCTGCTGCTGTATTGTTCATGTTAGTCTCAACGACGCTTCCGTTTATTGTCTGGCTGTTCTTACTTATCGGAATCATGATAACGGGGACAACGATGCATACTGTCGTGGACTCGATGATGGCGGATCGTGCAGCCCTGGGCTCAAGTGCTCGGATCATAACGGTATACACGATAGCTGTTGATGTTGGAGCATCCATAGGGCCAACTCTGGCTTATGTATTCATGGATACGTTTCAATCGAGCTCTGTCTATATGTTCTCCGGGTTTATACTACTCTTGGTTGGCGCTTTGTGGTTTTGGAGAGAACTAAGAATGAAGGTGAGTAGGAGAACGTAGAGAGGGTGGGAGTGTAGATTAGAGTGTCATGTCGTAATTTTGTAGTGGTTGATTCAGAAATTACACTACAAAGCAAAGTATATATGTGATAATTTAATGTTGTAGCATAATTCGATAGCGTAATATTATAGTCCACAACTTTACGTGGTAATCATCTAAAGGGGGTTGAAGTGTGATTAAAGTAGCAGTATTAAGCTTCTGGCATGTGCATGCGGCCGATTACGCAAGAGAAGCCAATAAGCATCCAGACACGCAGCTTGTTGCGATATGGGATGAGGTACCGGAGAGGGGGCGGCGGGAGGCTGCTGAACGTGGTGTCGCCTTCTATGAATCCATTGAGGATCTGCTGGCTAATCCTGAGATTGAAGGAGTCATTGTTGTTACACCAACGGACATGCACCGGGATGTTATGGTAGCGGCTGCTAAGGCGGGCAAGCATATATTCACCGAGAAGGTTATCGCAACGAACATACGAGAGATGTATGAGATCATAGCTGCGGTGAAGCAGAATCAGGTTAAATTAACCGTATCCTTACCTCGACTGAATGCGGATTATACGCTTGCGGTTCAAGCGATACTACAACAAGGACTGCTAGGTGAGCTAACTCTTGTCCGAGTTCGACTATCACATAATGGAGCTACAGCGGGCTGGTTGCCGGATCGATTCTTCAATCTAGAGCAATGTGGCGGAGGGGCTATGATCGACCTTGGCTGTCATCCTATGTATCTGACACGGCTGTTCTTAGGACTTCCCGAAAGCGTCAGTGCCCATTACGGCTATGTCTTAGATAAGGAAGTCGAAGACAACGCGGTAACCGTTCTAAACTACCCGAATGGAGCCAAAGGTGTTGTTGAGGCAGGCTTTGTTAATGCGCACTCGCCGTTCACCGTGGAAATCCATGGAACGGAAGGAAGCCTACTATATGGCACACCTGAAGCGAAGCTTCTTATTCGAAGCAATAAATCGCCTGCTTATGCCGAGGGCTGGGTAGAAGTCCCCGAGCTGCCAGAACAGCTTATGTCGGCCTTTGAACAATGGGTACAACATATACAGAATGACACTACGGCGGATGAGAATATAAGTCTAGCGATGGACTTGACCCGATTGATGGAGGCATCGAACAGATCGAATGATCTGAAGCGCCCCATCCGTATCGATGAGCTCGAATAAGGCAGGGAGGTCCCCATTCCTGTTCCAGATAATGGAGGCCAAGCCCGATGCACTCGATCGTATGGATATCCGTTTTCAATGGGGGAATTACGGGATTCGTGTGCTGCGTTGTCATCTCACCTCCTTCCCCCCTGGCAAAACGATAGCATTCCATCACCATTCCGAGTATGAATTTCACTTTATCCCTAGAGGTCGGGGGAAAGTGATTCTAAAGGATCAGAGCTTTGACCTGCACGAGGGCATGGTCTACCTAACAGGACCGCAGGTCGAGCATTATCAGGAGGCTGATCTGAATGAGCCGATGGAGGAACTGTGCTTACATATTGAGGCTACGAAGCTTTACGATAAGGATGAGGTACCTGATCAGTATTGGGGTAATCACCTCGATATTCTAGAGGCGGATTCATGCTTCAAGCAGCTGGATCAGCTGCCGCTCCGACCAACGCTCGATCACCGTAATGCGATGCCCTGGTTTCTAACGGCATATCGCTCGTGGTCTGGTAAAAGGTTAGGTTATAACTCAACGATCCATCAGGCCATTATTCAGATACTATTAAGGACTGTGCAGGCGTATGAGATGGAGGATGCACCTCTCGAGTTTCCTTCTAGGGATATGAATACCCACCGTTATTTGTTGGCCACCCAATTCATCGCGGATAATTATTCAAGACCAATCACATTAGAGGATGTTGCCAGTCGAATATCCATCAGCGAACGTCAGCTACAGCGTATATTCGCTGAGCATTCGGGGCTCTCTTACACCAAATATCTGGAGGATTTAAGGCTGTCCCATGTATGTCAGGAATTAATGAATGGCTTGTCATCTATACAGGATATTGCTCTACAGCACGGGTTTGCGAGCAGTAACTATCTGTTCTATGTGTTCCGTAAGCGGTTTGGCATGACGCCAAGTCAATACAGAATCGAAAGCCAAGAGAAATTAAATTATCGGAGGTTGACGTAATGAGTGAATCAAGAAAAGTTAAAGTAGCTATCATCGGATGTGGAGGTATTGCGAACGGTAAGCATATTCCTAGCTTGCTAAAGCTCGATACGGTTGAATTGGTTGCCTTCTGTGACATTGTTGAAGAGCGTGCACAGGCAGCGGCCGAATTAGTGGGTACGGTAGGAATAAAAGTTTATACCGACTACAAGGAGCTGCTCAAGGATAAGTCCATCGAGGTCGTACATGTATGTACACCGAATAAATCACACTCCTTCATTACGATCGATGCACTCGAAGCGGGTAAGCATGTTCTATGTGAGAAGCCAATGGCCAAAACCTCAGCAGAAGCCAAGCTAATGCTGGAGGCTGCGAAACGTACTGGACGCAAATTAACCATCGGCTACAACAACCGTCATCGTCCTGACTCTGTTCATCTGAAGCAGGTTTGTGATCGTGGAGATCTGGGAGAAATTTACTTCGCCAAAGCTCATGCCATCCGCAGACGGGCTGTACCGACTTGGGGAGTTTTCCTCAATGAGGATGAGCAAGGAGGAGGCCCGTTAATCGATATCGGTACCCATGCCTTAGATTTAACATTGTGGTTAATGGATAACTATAAGGTCAAGAGTGTCGTAGGTAACGTATATCATAAATTAGGAAGTAAGAAAGACGCTGCCAATGCATGGGGACCATGGGATCCGGAGAAATTCACAGTCGAGGATTCGGCCTTTGGTTTTATTACAATGGAGAACGGGGCGACGATTGTGCTCGAGTCGAGCTGGGCTCTGAATTCGCTGGATATCGATGAAGCGAAGTCCACCCTATGTGGAACAGAGGCTGGTGCGGATATGAAGGATGGCCTGCGGATCAATGGCGAAGACTTCGGCAAGCTCTATGTCACGAAGCCGGAGCTCAGGGCAGGTGGTGTAGCTTTCTATGATGGAAAGGCTGAGTCCGACGCTGCACGTGAGGCTAGATTATGGATCGATAACATCCTAAACGACACAGATCCGATCGTGAAACCGGAGCAAGCGCTGGTCGTCACGGAGATACTAGAAGCTATCTATGAATCAGCTAGGACGGGTAAAGCGGTATATTTTCAATAATTGCTAATGTGAAGACGCCTCATGGGGACATTCCTGTGAGGCTTTTTCAAATGATCAGAATTTATTACTTTTCGAGGGGGACTCAGGGGTTCACCATTCATTATAGAATAAGATTTACACAGTAGTTGGCACTATAGTGTTTGGAGATATAGCAAATTTCAGCGCTATATTGCTTGTTGTAAAGCGAAAATTGAGACTGTCGATTAATTATAAAATAAGCAAGCATATTCATGCAGTCTTATGTATACACACAGCACTTTATCTATCGTTATAATTTCCTTTTGATCTTCATCCCGTTGCCTCAGATCAAATCTACTATTTGCTAGTTTCAGATTGCGCTATAGATCGGTCTATTTTTTTGTGTTTTTTCTGATTTATTTCTAGTTTTTTCTAGTTTTGATCTTGTAATCGGAATGAATTACTGTTAAGATATGGGAACAAACGTTCTAAAAGTATCGTTCTGAAGTTCGTTCTGAAGTTAGTTCTGAAGTATCGTTCTGAAAGTATCGTTCTGAAAGTATCGTTTTGAAAGCATACTCTAAGTTTGATCAAGGGGAGTGGGGTTACGGATGGTAGAAAGTATATTAGAACGGTTACCCAATCTTATACGTGCGCATTCACCGAAGGACACCGCCATAGATACCGTTGCACTGGCAGCGTTTCAAGCTCGGTTTCACTCTGAGGAAGCCTGTGCGGATTATCTGATTGCCCAGAAGTGGCCCAATGGGTTT
>Ga0073929_1002031_pt1 | contig 14613 bp, 16 predicted proteins | sample DewCreD2012metaG_3_FD_76966 | JGI IMG/M metagenome (GOLD analysis project Ga0073929, IMG submission 76966) | Hot spring sediment bacterial and archeal communities from British Columbia, Canada, to study Microbial Dark Matter (Phase II) - Dewar... ... | reverse complement strand
GATCGATGCCTAGCCGGCGCCGAGCCGGGCGGGATCATCCTGATGCACGTGGGCGCGCAATCTGCGGATGCTCAGGCACTTCCCGGGTTGATTGCCGCGCTCCGCGCGCGCGGCTACCGCTTCGTCACTGTTGCCGAGCTGCTTAATCTGGCCGGTTAGCCAGTCACGGAGGCGGCGCCCCCGGCGCGGCGGCGACCCGATTGCCGGCTGGGTGCTTGATGAGTTGATCCAGGCTCCTTCTTGAACCTGGCCGGCTCGTCGAATCGCATGCTACAGCAATTGCTCAACTGTAAAGATCAGGCCGGGCATCGGTAGGACTGAATGATAGGAATGTCGGGAAATGTTTGACACTTTGGGGAGAAATCTGACCGCGTTACGAAGATGTTGCTATACTCGCGAGGTGGTGTGGTTCCGGAGAAGTTCCGACCGGAGCCAGGCGATCGTGGATTGAGTCGGAGCGCACCCATCAGTGGCGGGTGCACGGAAACGGGTCACGAGCTGAACAGGAGGCACGCATGGCTGAAGCACGAGGAGCCCGGCTTAGCGAGAAGTCGCTGGCTGCTCCCCTGACGCGCCGGGCCCTGCTCCATCGGAGTGCATTACTGGCGCTGAGCCTGCCTGTCGTCAGCGCCGCGCTGGCGGCTTGCGGCGGGGGCGGTAATGGGGGTGGCGGCGGCGAAGGTGGCGGTACGACGATCCGGATGTCGGAGTACCAGTTCAGCCCCAATACCCTTACGGCGAGTGCTGGCCAGGAGGTGAAGGTCACGCTCCGGAACGAGGGCTCGCTGGAGCACGACTTCGTGATCGACAACGTGATCACCTCGGACCTGGTTGCGCCCGGGAAGTCCTTGGAGGTCACGTTCACCGCTCCGAGCCAGCCCGGCCAGTACGAGTTCTACTGCTCGGTGCCGGGCCACCGCGAGCTCGGTATGGTTGGGACCCTCACGGTCCAGTAGTGAGACACATCGTAAACGACCCGCGTGCAGGAGAGCCGGCCCGAAACCGGGCCGGCTCTCGGCTCTTCACCGGGTTTCCCCAGGGTCGTGACTCCCTTGTCCGGGCGGGCTCCAATGCCCGATGCGCGACAGGCAGATCTCTCCTAACCCATGCTCGACAGCGGCGCACCGGCTCGGGCATCGCAAGCAGGGACGCGTTGGCTGCTGGCCGCCTTGGTACACTGGCCGTCGAGCAAGGAAGGCAAGGAGGACGGCGATGGGGTTTCCACTGCGGTTCGGCATCGGTACCGGCAATCGGCGACCTTTTCCGGAGCTGGCGCGCCAGTGGCAATGGATCGAAGAGCTGGGCTTCGATACCGCCTGGGTAGTGGATCACTTTATGGCAGGAGACCACGAGGACGTCCCGTACTTCGAAGCCTGGACGCTGATTGCCGCGCTCGGAATGCGCACCGAGCGCATCCGCTTCGGTGTCGTGGTGAGCGGGAATACGTACCGGAATCCGGGCCTGCTCGCGAAAGAGGCTGTGACGATCGATCATGCAAGCAACGGCCGCGTGGAGCTCGGCATCGGCGCCGGCTGGTGGGAACGGGAACACCGCGCCTACTCGTTTCCGTTCCCGAGCGTCGGTGATCGGATTGCCATGCTCGAAGAAGCCGTTCAGGTAATCGATAGCCTGATGACCCGGCCCAGGACGACGTTCCAAGGCCGCTTCTACCGGTTCGAAGATGCTCCTTTCGAGCCGAAGCCGGTGCAGAAGCCGCGCATCCCGATCATGATCGGTGCCTTCAAGCCGCGAATGCTCCGGCTCGCTGCTCGCTATGCCGACATCTGGAATACGCGGGGTGAACCAGAAGAGGTCGCCCCGCTGGCCGAGCAGGTGCGCCGGGCCGCGATCGAGGCCGGGCGCGATCCGGACGCGATCCGCTTCTCCGTCTTTACCTGGCGGCATCCCTTCCAATCGGAGAAGTATTTCTACGAGCTCGTGCTGGCGTATCGTCGCGCCGGCTTCACCGACCTCATCTTCCCGATGCCTCCGGAGGAGGCCTGGCCGGTGCTCGAACGGTGCGCTCGTACCGTCATTCCGGAGCTCCGCCAGATGGAGTGAAGCGGAATCCTGGCTGGAGGGTGGATGCCTGCCCGCCCGTGTTGTCGATGCACGCGAGCGGGAATGCAGGTGAAGTCAGGGGTGTTGGTGACTCAGATAATGAACGAGCCAGTCGAGCAGAAGGGGGCGGAACGAATGACGCTGGCGGCTGATCGTTGGGAGCAGGCAATGACGCCTGACGAGTATATGAGCCAGATGGTCGAGAATCGCGAGCGATTCGAGTCCAACATCGCGCGGACCAGGATCATGCCCGGCGATTGGGCGGCGTTCGGACAGGAACCAGTGCGCATCCTGGTGCTCACGGAAGACTGGTGCGGCGATTCGGCCCAGTTCGTTCCCATGGTCGTCAAGCTGGCGCAGGAGATCCCCACGGTTGAGGTCCGTATCCTCGGCCGCGACCAGCACACGGATCTCGCGAACCGCTACCGGCGCACGGATGGATACCAGGCCATCCCGGTCTTCATCGTGCTCGACAGCGAGATGCAGGAGCTGGGGGCATTGATCGAGCGACCCGAGCGTGCCACTGCCGAGATAGTGGAGGAGCGGAAGCGCTTCCTCGCGGCCCATCCGGAATTGCCTGGCGCCAACCGCGCCTTCGACCGCATGCCGGAGGAGACCCGCCAGGCGCTCAAGGAGCACATCGCCGGCTGGAGGGACGGGCAGTTCGATCGTTGGACTCGCTATCTGATGGAAGACCTGGCGGAAATCACCAGGAGCGTCCGCACCCGGGCGGCCTGAGGCTGCCCAGGTACCAGGTGTCCAGGAGGGGCGGCCGCACGGCCGCCCCTCTGTTTGACAGCCCCCTCGCCGGCCCGTAGGATCAGCGCTGGTGGACGTCATGAGTTGACAGGCCGGCATGGCACTTTGGCCTGGCCCAAAGCCTGGCCCGAGCCCGAGATCGGAAAGAGGCAGCGTCGATGGCCGAGACCAGAGAACCCGGCGTGCGGCAGACCACGTACAAGCAGCCGGGTGGCTACGTGCCTACGGAGGCGACCGAAGCGTTCTCAGTTCAGGTCGACCGGGTCGAGGGGCAGATCGTCATCCTTCGACAGAGCGAGGCTGATCAGGTGACCGGCGACCGGGTCAGCATGGAGCAGTCATCGGCCCTGACCGTTGAGGCCAAGAGCGCGCAGGTCGACCGCAGCGCGGTGCGAGCGCTGGAGGCTGAACGGGCGGTCACCCAGCGCAGCCGGATCGGCCGGCTCGTTGCGGGTGAGTTGCGCTTGGTCAAAAGCCAGGTGTTGGCGCTTTCGGCTGAGCAGGCTCATCTCGAGGACGCGCGCGTACTGCTGTTTGCCGGGAAGGCGGAGGGCGACGTCAGGCCGCTCCTGAACCTCCCGGGTGCTCTGGCACTCGGCGCTGGGCTCGGCCTGGCCCTGGGTCTGGTCGCGGCAATCGCTCGAGCAGTCGGCGGACGGAGGTAGGTCATGGCAGCAGGGTTCGCCCGAGTCGTCAGATTCGTTGCCGGGAGCGCGCTCGGCATTGCAGCCGGTGCCGTCGTCGCGGCTACGTTCTCGCCGGAGCGGCGGCGGGCGATCGAGGAGCGAGTCCGTGCCCGGCTCGCCGAAGCCCGCCGGGCTGCGACCGAGGCCGAGTCGCGGACCGAGAGCGAGCTCTGGGCGCGCTTCCGCCAGCTTATCGGTCTGCAATCTCCGGATGGGCTACCAGCACCACCTCGACCCCAAGGAGAGGGACGCTGAGCCCGGCCGCGTCTCGCGCCCGACGCGGGAATCTGGTGCTCGGCATCGGTAGGGCATGAGCCCTCGCACAGGCAAGCGCGAGCAGGGCATGGACGGTGTGACCGCAAGAGCGCGCACCTCGCCCAGCTCGTCGACAGTGGGCTCCTCCGCCTGGAGCGCCAGGGGCGCCACCGGTATTACTGCCTGGCCGGTCCGGAGATTGCTTCTCTCCTCGAGGCGATGGGCACTGTTGGCTCCTCGTCGAGAAGGGACAGCGCGGGAGCGAGCGAGCCGCCGGTTGGGCTCTATTTCGCGCGCGTCTGCTACGACCACCTGGCGGGCTGGCTCGCAGTGGCTATCCGCTCTGCCTTGATCAGAAAAGGGGATACTGGTCGAAGACGGCGCTGAGCATCGCGTCACGTCGACGGGTGAGGCGTGGCTGAGCACACTCGGCATCGACCTCGACGCTGCCCGGCGGGCGCGCCGCTCCTTTGCTCGTCGGTGTCTCGATTGGAGCGAGCGGCGCCCCCATCTGGCGGGCGCTCTGGGCTCCGCCCTGCTGCAACGGCTGCTCGAGCAGGGCTGGATCGTGCGCATGCCGGGTGAGCGTACCGTGGAGCTTATCGCTGCTGGCCGGCGTCTCCTTGCGCGCGAGCTTAATCTCGAGGTGCCCTCTGCGTCGATCTCCGCTGGCCGCGCCTTTGACGCCCATGGGGCTAGGTAGAGCTGAGGGCGCTGGGCAACTCAGCGTTCGATGACGACGGCATAAGCGCGCACCGGGATCGAGGAGCCACTAGGAATCGGCAGCGGCGCCGCGTGGAAGCGGAAGCCGCGTCGCGGTAGCCGCTCCAGCCCGCGCAGGTTCTCGATGATCGGTATTCCGTGGGCCAGCAACCGCGAGTGGACAGGCCGGGCGAGGTCTGCTACGTCATCCACGTTCCATGAGTCGATCCCCACCAGTGCTGCCCCGGCGGCGACCAGCACCTCGGCGGCCTCACCAGTAAGGTTCGGATTTGCTGCCAGGTAGTCCGGCGTACCCCAACGGGCATCCCAGCCAGTTCGGATGAGGACGGCGCAGCCGGTCATGTCCAAAGCCGTGAACCGCTCGGGACCGATTGCTAGGCGCCCGGCGTCGACCTCGCTGGCCACGTCGACCATGACCCCTGGAAGATCGGCGGTTCGGTCCAGGGGCAGTGAGGCCAGATCCGGGCCATCTTCATACCGGTGATACGGTGCATCCAGGTACGTGCCGCTGTTCCCGATCAGCCGGTAGCGATGGATGACAAAGCTAACGCCCGGAGCGTAGCGCTCGCCCGATGCCTCGCGGCTGAGAAACTCTTCGATCTCCGGGCCCGGAAGCCCTGGGAACATCGGAATCGCCGGGCCGAGCGGGTGCGTGAGATCCACGATCCGGGGTCGCATCGCATTCTCCTCTCACCGTCTCCTCGGCTAAACGATAGCGTAAGTGCTGTGGCCAAAGTGGAAGCTGTACCGCAATAATCAGCGAGGCGAGGGAGCGGGCACAGTGGCACAGTGGATTCCAGCCCGGATACGGCAGTGGACGCTGGACCAAATTCTCCGTTACCCCCGTCCACTCTGGCTTCTGGCATCGGCCAATCTGGTGCTCTTCACAGCGCGGGGCATGGTGCTCCCCTTCCTGGTCATCTTTTTCGGCCAGGTGGTCGGGCTAGGGGAGGGGCTCGTAGGTGCCGGCCTTGCGGTTGCGGCCACCTGCGGGGTCGCCTTTACCTTGTTGCTGGCCGGGACGATCGACCATTTCGGGCCGCGGCCAGTCCTGATCGCCACTGTAGCGGGGCTCGGCCTTGCCTATATCGCTTCCCCCTGGGGGACCACCCCCGAGCGGTTCCTGGGGCTGATGGTTCTCTTCGGGCTGTTCGGTAACCTCTACTGGCCTGCCTCCGATGCGCTGGCGACCTCGTTCTTGCCGCCAGCTCGTGCCGGAGAAGTATTCGCCCTGCTCCGAGTGGCCAATGCCACTGGTATCGGTGCTGGCGGCTTGATCGGCGGAGTACTGGTCTCTGGGGGAGGGCTCCCGGAATACCGGCAGCTCTACCTGCTCAGTGGTGGCCTCGTGTTCCTGGCGGCCGGTCTGATTCTCGTGCTCGTGCGCTCCTCAGGCAGAGCGGCCAGGGCAAAGCGAGAAGATGCTCCCGCGCTCCTCGGCTGGCGGGAGGTGATGCGTGATCGCTGGTTCATCCTGAGCCAGGTCATCCTGTTCATCCTGGTCACGGCCTTCACCCAGATCCAGGTCAGCGTTCCTCCTTATCTCCGAGAGTCTGCCGGCGTCGAGGAACGGGTGATCGGCGGGCTCTTCGCCGTCAACACCCTGATCGTCGTTGTCGCCCAGGTGCCGGTCGCCCGATCCCTCTCCGGGCGGCGCTACGGCCTGACCTTCGCGCTCGCCGGTGTCATCTGGGGCCTCAGCTATGCGCTGTTCGCGTTGAGCCCCTGGCTCAGCGAGCTTGCGTTCCTGGCGATGATCGTCTACACGCTGGCCGAACTCCTCTTTATGCCGGCCTCCGGAGCGATCATCGTCGAGCTGGCGCCAGAAGGCCTGCGTGGTCGTTATCTGGCATTCAGCAGCGTGGTCTGGGGGCTGTCCTGGGGTAGCTCTTCATGGGCGGCTGGCCTGGTGCTCGAGTCGTCGCGCCCCATCCTGCTCTGGCCGGGGCTCATAGCTCTGCTCCTGATCGGAGCAGCGATCAGTCTGCTGCTCGACCGCCGACCGAAGCTGCAGCCGGCGGACGCCCCGGCTGAGGAACCGGTAGCGGTTGGGCAGGAATGACACGCCGCGCCAAAGGCAGCTCGGGATACAATGGCGCCGGCGGCACTTCCACACTGTAGGTGAGACCGGGGCATGAAGGGCTCGATATTTCTTTTCGCCACCGACCTGCACGATGAAGGGCTGGAGGCTGTCCTCGACAACATTCAGGGACGCGCCGGGCTGGACGGGGTCAGTCTGGCCTGTGCATATCATCACGCCCGAGATGTGTTTCCACACAACCCAGTGCGCAAAGTTCGCTACCTGGAAGGAGGCACGGTCTTCTTCCGCCCCGATTCCCAGCGTTACCAGGATCTGCGCATTCGGCCACAGATGAGCCAGCTTGCGGAGCAGGTCGACATACTGGAGGCGCTGGTAGAAGTCGCGGGCCAGCGCGGGCTGGCCGTGCGCGCCTGGACGGTCTTTCTCCACAACACCAGGCTGGGCTCGCTTTATCCTGACTGTGCCATGCAGAACGCCTTCGGCGACCCTTACATTACCCAGCTTTGCCCGGCCAACCCTGAAGTGCGGGCCTTTGCGGCAGCGCTGGCGGCAGACATCGCCCGCTACGGGGTGGACGCAATCCTGGCCGAGGCGCTCTGCTACCTGGGGTTCGACCACGGCTATCACCACGAGCGCTGCTTCGTGCCGCTGAGCCCGATGGCCCGTTGCCTGCTCGGCCTCTGCTTCTGCCGGCACTGCCTGGAGACGGCTGGTGAGGCCGGCGTCGACGGCGAGCGCGTTCGCGATCTGGTCCGCCAGGTGCTGGAGGAGGCACTGGCGGGCTCGCCACCTGCCTGGCTCGCACTGGAGCTCACCTGGGACAACGTCGCCGGGCTGGCTGGAGGGGAGCTCGGCGGTTACCTTCTGGCACGGATGGAGGCTGTGACGACGCTCGCCCGAGCGGTGAGCCAGGCAGTGAAGCGAATACGGCCCGAGACGACTGTCTACTTCATGGACATGTCCGGTGCAGCCAAAGGTTACGCGACAGGCGAGCCCGCCGGCGAGCCGGCGCCGAACAGTGCCTGGCAGGACGGGGTAGATGTCGCGGCAGTGGCTCGCGCGGCTGGTGGCCTGGAGGCGATCGGTTATGCCCGCAATCCCGAGCGCTTGCGCTTCGACCTCACTGCCTACCGCGAGCTGCTCCCCGAGGCGACGCCCTTCTCCGTCGCGCTGCGGCCGATGCTGCCGGACTGCGACACACCGGCTAACCTGGCTGCCAAGGTAGCGGTGGCGAGCGAGGCGGGCGCCGAGTGGGTAGACTTTTACCATTATGGGCTGATGCCACTCGACCGCCTGGACTGGATCCGCCAGGCGCTCCACGGCTAGCCTGCCGGGGGACAGGGAATGGTTATGGCGACGTGGGCTCTACCCGGCGCCGCTAGTACGTCCCGACTCGTCGAGAGAGCCGGGCAGCCCCATGTCGTCGTGAGCTGCCCACGCCGCCACTGTACGCGATAGCCCTTCCGGGTCGGCTTCGGAGTGCCCAGCGGGTAGGGGAGGGATAGCGATGCAGAGAGCGGATGGAGTTACATCCGTCCTCTTCGTGTGCCGCGGGAATACCTGCCGGAGCCCGATGGCGGCGGCGCTCGCTCGGAAGGTGCTGGGATCGGAGATCGAGATCCAGAGTGCCGGCATCGAGGCCTGCGACGGTGCTCCGGCTGCTCAGAACGCGGTCGCGGTGATGGCCGAGAGGGGGATCGACCTCAGCGGTCACCGCGCTCGCCGCGTCGACGCCGCTGGTCTTGCCTCCTTCGACCTGGTCGTCGCGTTGGATTCGGGTATCGCGGCGACGCTCCGGGCGTTGGGCGTAGACCCGGTGAGACTCGTTACGCTGGATGTCCCCGATCCGTTTGGCCACAGCGTTGAAGCGTACCGAGCAACAGCGGAGCAGATCGCTCGGGCGCTCGAGGGGATCTTCCGGCCGGGTGGCCACATCGATGAGGAGGGAGGGACCTGAGCCGATCCCGCACGTGTCGAACCGATCCGTCACCGGTGCTCGCGCCTGCGGTGTGGGCCGGCCTGTCGCCGTTAGGGAGTGTATCTTTCGCATGCTGCAGTGCACATAGCCGGGAGGCACCCATGAGCGACTATGCCTTCACGACGCTCTGGCTCGTCGGAGCGCCGGCGGATGCCGTCTGGGAGGCGATTTGTCATCCAGAGCACTGGCCGGTGTGGTGGAGGGGAGTCGAGCAGGTTGTCGAGGTCCAGCGTGGCGACGATCGCGGGGTGGGCAGCGTTCACCGCTACGCCTGGAAGAGCAGGTTGCCGTACCGGCTGACGTTCGACATGCGTACCGTGCGTGTCGAGCCGCCGGTGATCCTAGAGGGCGCGGCCAGCGGTGACCTGGAGGGCACCGGCCGCTGGTACCTCTGGAGCGATGCTCACTGGACGGTTGTCAGGTACGACTGGCAGGTGCGGACGACGAAGCGGTGGATGAACCTGGTCTCCACGCTCGCCCGGCCGCTGTTTCGCTGGAATCACGATGTCGCGATGAGATGGGGAGCGCAGGGGCTAGCGAAGCGGCTAGGCACGCGGGTCATCGAAGGGCGCGAGCTCGGGAGAGCGTAGCTTGGCTCGCCCAGCTCCCACGTCTACTCGAGAGCCTCTTCTCGGGTCTCCCCGTACGCCGAGATGTGGTCCGAGGCAGGGACAAGAGTTACCGACAACTGTGCCTCAAGATCGTACTCGAGGAGGTCAGTGAAGCGGCGCAGCGGCAGCTCGTTTCTCCCTCAGGTCGGTTTGCCGCGCGGCGCGGGCGTGTACTGGCCCACTGTGCGGCAATGACCCGCATCCTGGTCAGGCCCTTGGAATCGAACCGGGCCAGGCGGCCTGTCCCAGAGGCCATCATCGGTCATGGTGCGGCGACGCGCGGTCGATCAAGCGCTATCTCCAAAGGTTGCTGGCGGGGGGTCGAGGTTCCTGCTTCGATCCTGGCGCTCTCGTACAATTGCGATGAGCGGATCGAACGGTGGCTCTGGGCTTGCATGCCGGGCTCGCTACGCCGGCCGGCTGGTTCGCAAGTAAACGAGGCAGCATGCTCCTGGAACTGGCAATCCGTGACCTCGCGATTATCCGTGAGCTGCGCCTGAGCTTCGAGCCGGGGCTCAACGCGCTGACCGGCGAGACTGGAGCCGGGAAGTCGATCATCATCGATGCGCTCGGCGCCGCGCTCGGCGCGCGTGCTTCGGCTGATCTCGTCCGAACTGGCGCCAGCAAGGCCTGGGTCGAAGCTGTGTTCGATGCCCGAGACCTGCTCGGGCGCGAGGACTTCCGAGCATTGCTCGAGGAGGCTGGCATCGAGCCAGAGGATGGGCTCCTGATCCTGGCCCGCGATATCAGCGCCTCTGGACGCAGCACCGCGCGGGTGTGCGGGCGGACCGTGCCGATCTCGGTTCTCACCGAGATCGGTCGCCGCTTGGTCGATATCCACGGACAGAGCGAGCACCTCTCGCTCCTCCGGCCCGAGACCCAGCTCGACCTGCTCGACCGTTTCGCTGGCACCTGGCCCGAACGGCAGGAACTGGCGGAGCGGGTTCGCGAGTACCGCCGCGCCTGGCGTGCCTACACCCAACTGGTGAGCGAGGAGCGCGAGCGAGCGCAACGAGTCGACTTGCTCCGTTTCCAGGTGCAGGAGATCACGGCTGCCCGGTTGCAGCCGGGCGAGGAGGAGGCGCTCGTCCGCGAGCGCTCTCTTCTGGCCAACGCCGAGCGCCTGGCGAGCCTGGCCCAGGAGGCGTACAGCTTGCTGGCTGGTGGCGACGGAGAAGGCGGGCTCTCGGCTGTCGACGCGCTGCGGCTGGCCACTGTGCGGCTGGAGGAGCTGTGCCAGCTCGATTCCGAGCAGCGCGCGCTGGCCGGCCAGGTGCTGGAGGCGACCTATGCGCTGGAAGAGGCGGCGCGCGAGCTGCGGAGCTACGCTGAGTCGGTCGAAGCCGATCCTGAACGGCTGGCCGCCGTGGAAGACCGGCTGGCGCTGATCAAGCAGCTCAAACGCAAGTACGGATCCACGATCGAGGAGGTCCTGGAGCACGCCCGCCGGGCGGCGGCGGAGCTCGAGCGGCTCGACACCAGCGAAGAGGAAGCAACTCGGCTACGGTCGCAGATCGATGAGCTGGCCGCGGAGATCCGGGCGCGAGCAGAGCGCCTTTCACAGCGGCGGCGCGCGCGTGCGGCGGAACTGGAGCGCCAGGTCGAGGAGGCAATGCGCCTGCTCAACATGGGCCGAGCTGAATTCGTGGTGGCCTTCCGCACGTCGAGCGAGGACAACGCTGGTGGCGACCGGCTCGGCGTGGACGAGACCGGCGCGGATCGGATCGAGTTCCTGATCGCTCCCAACGCTGGCCAGGAACCTCGACCGCTGGCGCGCATCGCATCGGGTGGGGAGACTGCCCGGCTCATGCTAGCGATCAAATCGATCCTCTCCGAGGTCGACGAGACGCCGACGCTGGTCTTCGACGAGGTCGATGTAGGGATCGGTGGTCGCAGCGGGCAGGTCGTCGGCGAGCGACTGTGGTCGCTGACCGACCGCCATCAGGTCATCGTCATCAGCCACCTGCCGCAGATCGCTGCTTTCGCCGAGGCGCACTTCCGAATCGCCAAGGAGGAGGTGCGGGGCGTGGCCGAGACCCGGGTCACGCGCCTCAGCGAGGAGGAACGGATCGACGAGCTGGCCGCGATGCTCGACGGCCTGCCGGTCACGCCGCAGTCGCGCGCCAACGCTGAGGCCATGCTCGAGCGCGTGCGGCACCTGAAGGCCCGGCGAGCACCGCTGGCGGCCGCGCGGAGCCGGCCGTAGGGCCGGTGAATCCCTCGACCTGGACGGGGCTGCTGCCGAGCCCGCGTGCTCATCAGTGCTATACTCCAGCTGTTGCGAGCGGAGCGGCGAGAGAGCATCGCTGAAGGAGCGTGCGCGATGCAGCCCAACCTCAAGATGATCCAGCAGATGCAGGCCCGGCTGGCCCAACTTCAGGAGGAGCTGGCAGCGACTGTCGTCGAGGGAACGGCCGGTGGCGGCGCCGTGCGGGTCGAGGTCAACGGGCTGCGCGCCGTGCAGCGGGTCAAGATCGATCCTTCCGTGCTCGATCCCGACGATGTCGAGCTGCTGGAGGATATGATCGTCGCCGCGATCAACGAGGCGATGAAGCGAGCCGAGGAACAGGCGTCCCAGAAGCTCGGCGCGATCACCGGCGGGCTAGGGTTGAAGCTTCCGGGCTTGATGTGAACTCATGTTCGCTTCCGCGTTCTAGGCCACCCTCGCTCTCGGTACTCGGGTTGAAGTAGGCGTAGACCGCGGCCGAGAGTCGAGCGATCGGCTCCGATTGCCAGGCTGTCTCCGAGAGCACGACGATCACGTAGGTGGCGCCGGGCGAGTACACGATCCCGGCGTCGTGCGTGGCGTTCTCCCAGTTGCCCGTCTTGTTGGCCACGATGACGCTCTCCGGCAGCAGGGCCGGCAGGCGATCCCGCACACGCTGCCGGGTAAGCAGACCGATCATCTCCCGGCTGGCCTGCTCGTCAACCGCTCGACCGCAGGCCATCCGTTCGAGCAGCCGGGCCAGGTCTGCGGCAGTCACCGGCAGCGCCGGGTCGTTGACCCGCATCGAGCGCAGGCCCAGCTCTCGCAACCCCTGATCGACGTTGTGCCAGCCTACGAGATCTGCCAGGAGCACTGCCGAGGCGTTATCGCTGACCGTGATCATCGCCTCGACAGCCTGGCTCACCGTGATGACCGAGCCGGCCGACCAGCCGAGCAGCGCCAGGGTCCCGAGATCCTGCTCTGCTGCCTCCTCGGTGATCGTGAGCGACTCGGAGAAGGCGAGGCGTCCTTGGCGCTCCTGGCGGTAGACCTCGTAGAGGACAGCGAGCTTGTACAGGCTGGCAGCATAGAAAACCTTGTCCGGCTGCACGGCGGCTTCGGTGCCGCTGGTCAGATTGCGGACGACGACCCCGTACCGGCCGGCATCCGGCCCGAGCGCCTGCTCGATCAATGCCTCGAGCTGGGGATCGTACCGGAGCTCGGACGGTTCCCAGCACCGCGCTATGGGCAGATCCGCCATGGAGGGCGGCCCGGGAATCTCCGCAGGGATCGCTGGAGTAACCGTTGGCGATGCTGTTGCCGGTGAAGGCTGGGTCGCTCGACCGGCTGCCCACGGCACTGCGGTCGGTGCGGGTGCCGTAGAGGTGGCGCTGGGCGTCGGGGTTGGAATCACGGCCGATATAGGAGTGATCGCCGGATCGGCCTCGGGTGAAGGCCCAGGCGATCGCGAGCCTTCCAGCGAAGGAGGTGTAGGGGACAGCGGCTGGGGCGTTGCGCGTTCATCAGCCCCCTCGACGTTTCGCTCAACCTGGCTTTCGAGGGCGAGGAGCAGCGGTGGCAGCAGCGCCAGGATGAGGAATAGGGCAAACCCCAGCGCTACCGAGCGAGCGCCTCTTGCACACTTGGATAAAGAGAGGTCTGACTGCGGGCGCATGACCACCTGGCGAAGAGATACTGGAACCGCCGAGCCGATACAGTACCTCGCCGATTCCGCCGATAGCATCCAGGGCGAGGCGTATTGGCTCGCGGGCCGCGACCATGCCGCTCCCTGACCAGCCAGGCTGCAAAGGCCGGCGTCGTCGCTCATCCAAGTAGCAGCGCCGGTCCCGTCGTCGCTCGCCGGGCTATGCGAAGGATACCGCGGGTGCCGGAGAAATGGGGCCCGGCAACGTGCAGGCTACAGGCGGATCCTCCTGGCGCTGGCTACGCTCCTGTTCCCCAGCGGGGGTTCTCCTGGGCATGGAGTTGCGATCGCGGACGGCCATTGCCATAGCTCGGTCACACATCCATAATGACCTCTGACGGGAGTTCAGGCCCGTCGAATCCCGCATTCGTCAGAGAGGTCGCCGGCTATGGCGGGAAAGCCAGTCCAGTCCAAAACCTCGCCAGCGAATCCCGACATCCAGCAAGAGATCGGCCTGCACATGGATGCTCTCCGCGAGCTCGGTCCGGGTTACAGCGATGCGGTCGCGGCCTCCTTGCTGGAGCGTCTCGAGCCGCTCATCGAAGCCAAAGTCGAAGAACGGCTCGCCCAGCGAGGCACGCCGGGCCGGCTCGACCAGCGACAGGTCGGCGCCCTCGCGATTACGCTCGGTTTGGCCATCCCCCTGACGGCCATCGCTGGAGGAATCGCTGGTCTGACCGGCATCGCCGTCGTCTGGGCAGCGATCCTGTTCATCCTCTGGCGCTTGCGCGTCCTCTGAAGCGGCGACCGGCATCGAGGCAGGCTGTCCGGCTGTTGGCGCACCCGGACGATCGGCGACCTCAGGATCCCGTATCCAGCCCGCGCCTGGAGCGTACGCTCGCGAGCAACGGGCAGTAAGCGCACTCGGGTGGCAGGAGCTCTGGCGATGGGCACACAGCGATTCCTGCGCGCCTGAGCAGGTCGATTACCGTCCCGAGCGGCAGGCCGACGACGTTGCAGTAGCAGCCGCGGTATTCGGCGACTGGATGGAAACGCTCGTCCTGGATGGCATAGGCGCCGGCCTTGTCGAAGGGGTCGCCGCGAGCGATCGAAGCTGCGATCTCGTGGTCGCTGTACTCGCGCATCTGCACCCAGGTCACGGCGTGACCGACCCAGATGCGTCGGCCTCTCGCGACTGCGACCGCGGTGATCACCCGGTGCCTGCGGCCGCGCAGCTCCCGCAGCATCGACCAGGCCTCGGCCTCGTCCGCCGGCTTGCTGAGCAGCCGGCCGCTGCGGACGACGACCGTGTCGGCGGCCAGGACGGGGAGCGCCGGGTAGCGAGCCGCCACGGCGAGTGCCTTGGCGCGCGCCAGCCGGCGAGCGACGCGCTCCGCTCTCGAGTCCTGGGCGGGCAACGCCTCCGGGATGCCGGCCGGGTCGACGTCGAAGGTCACGCCGAGGCGGCCGAGGAGCTCGCGCCGCCGCGGCGAAGCCGAAGCCAGGACGAGGACAGGAGCGCGTCTCACGCCAGCTCCAGAGTGGCTACGGACTCGATGTGGTACGTTTGCGGGAACATGTCGAGCGGCGTGACGTCGAGCAAGCGATAACCGCCGTCGCAGAGCCGCCGCAGGTCGCGTGCCAGGGT
>Ga0073929_1001993_pt1 | contig 14965 bp, 13 predicted proteins | sample DewCreD2012metaG_3_FD_76966 | JGI IMG/M metagenome (GOLD analysis project Ga0073929, IMG submission 76966) | Hot spring sediment bacterial and archeal communities from British Columbia, Canada, to study Microbial Dark Matter (Phase II) - Dewar... ... | reverse complement strand
GGTCGAGGCGATGCGCGTCGAAGCCGGCCGAGACCAGCAGCAGCTCGGGACGGTATTGGGCCAGGCGGGGGCCGATGACCTGATCGAAGAGCTCGCGGTACCCCTCGTCGCCGGTGCCCGGCCTGAGCGGCAGATTGAGCGTGTAGCCGAACCCGCGTCCTCGCCCGATCTCGTCCCCGCGGCCGGTTCCCGGGTACAACGGCCACTGGTGCAACGAGATGAAGAGCACCGTGTCCGTCTCGTAGAACGCGGTCTGTGTCCCGTTGCCGTGGTGCACGTCCCAGTCGAGGATAGCCACGCGCGACAGGCCCCGGCACACGAGGGCGTATTGAGCGGCCACCGCGATGTTGTTGAAGAGGCAGAAGCCCATCGCGCGCCTCGGCTCGGCGTGGTGCCCCGGAGGTCGCACCAGGGCGAATACCCGCCGCGATTGGCCATCGCCTACCCGGTCGACTGCCTGGACGGCGGCACCCACAGCCAGAAGCGCCACCTCGTAGGACTCGCGGCAGACGTACGTATCAGGGTCGAGCCAGCCGCCTCCCGCGCGGGCAAAGGCTTCGATCTCGGCTATGTAAGCCCGGTCGTGGATCAGCGCAAGCGTCTCGACTGAAGCTGGCTCAGGTTCCAGCACCGCGCGCCCCTCGAGCAGCTTCGCCTGTCGTAGCCGCTCCTGGATCGCGCGCAGGCGCTCAGGCCGCTCAGGATGACCGTACGTCTCGTGGAGGAGAAATCGATCGGAGGTGATCAAATCAGTCGGCATTCAGCACGTCCAGGATCTGCTGGTGCAGCCTGCCGTTGGACGCCACGCAACTAGTCGAGTCGAGCGTTAGGGGACGACCCGCGTAGTCGGTTACGAGGCCCCCAGCCTCGCGCACGATCAGCGCGCCAGCCGCGGTGTCCCACGGCGCGAGTTCTGGCTCCCAGAAGCCATCGAAGCGGCCCGCCGCCACGTAGCACAGGTCGAGCGCCGCCGAGCCATCGCGCCGTATCGCCCGCGTAAGCGTCGTGAAGCGACCGAAGTGCGCCAGCGCCCGCTTGCGGCGCTCCAGATCGTACGGGAAGCCGGTTGCTAGGAGCGCCATGATCATCGTCTCCTGGTCGGAGACCTGGATACGCCGGCCATTGAGGTACGCTCCGGCGCCTCGCTCCGCCAGGAACAGCTCGTCGAGCACCGGCTGGTAGACGACGCCGAGCACTGGCGTGCCGTCGACAACGAATGCGATCGACACGGCGAACAGCGGATAGCCATGTGCATAGTTGGTTGTGCCATCCAGGGGATCGACGACCCAGAGGTAGCGCGCGTCCTGTTCAGTCGAGCTTGCTCCGCTCTCTTCGCTCAAGATCGAATGCTCGGGAAAGGCCGCCTGGATTCGCCCAACGATCAGCCGCTCGCTCTCCAGGTCAACTTCGGTAACCAGGTTAACAGTGCCCTTGAATCGGATCTCCTGAACCTGTCCCAGCCGCTCGCGGAGCAATCGCCCGGCCGCTAGTGCGGTCTCGACCGCGACGCTCCGCGGTGAGTAGGCCATCGCCGGTTCCCCTTCCCGCTCGCCTTCACGCCTGCGCGCGGATCAGCGTCCGTGTCACCAGTGGGAGTTGCGCCTGCACGTCGAGATCCAAGCCCGCGGTCACGCCCCGCTGGTAGAGGAAATAGGCAGCGCCGGCGATCATCGCCGCGTTGTCGGTGCACAGGATCGGCGGCGGGTAGCGCACCGGGACGCTCACCGCTTCCTTCAACCGGCGCCGCAGCAGCGCGTTGGCGGCGACTCCGCCGGCCAGAAGCACCATCGAAGCACGGAAGTCACGGGCCGCTCGCGCCGTCTTCTCGACAAGCACCTCGACGATCGCTTCCTGGTACTCAGCGGCCAGGTCGGCGACCGGCATATTGGCAGAGTAGACCGGGGGCTCGTACTCCGGAAATGGCTGCCGAGACGAGGAGCGGCGATTGGTCTGCACTGGCCGGCGGTACTGCTCCACGGTGCGGAGCAGCGCGGTCTTCAGACCACTGAAGCTGAAGTCGTAGCTGTCGCCCAACCAGGCACGCGGCAGCGGGTAGCGCCCGGCGCGCCCTTGCTCAGATGCGCGCTGGATCGCTGGCCCTCCAGGGAATCCCAAACCGAGTACTCGCGCTCCCTTGTCGAAGGCCTCACCGGCAGCGTCGTCGAGCGTGCGACCCAACAGCGCGTAGTCGCCATGCCCGCGCATCAAGATCAGCTCGGTATGCCCGCCGGAGACAATCAGGCAGACGAGCGGAAATACCGGCGGCTCAACCTCCGGCTGACCCGGGAGCGTTAGCCAGTTCGCGTAGATGTGTCCCTCGAGGTGGTTGACCGGGATCAGCGGCTTCTCCCAGACATATGCCAGCGTTTTGGCAACAGTGATCCCGACCAGCAGCGATCCCGCCAGTCCTGGCCCCTCGGTCACCGCGACCGCGTCGATATCCGAGGGGCTGACCCCTGCCTCCTCGAACGCCAGGTCGATCGTGGGGATGATCGTCGTCACGTGCCGGCGCGAGGCAAGCTCAGGGACGATCCCTCCATACCGCTTGTGCAGGTCCACCTGCGACCGGATGACGTTGGAGAGGACCCAGCGACCGTCGCGAACGACGGCTGCCGAGGTCTCATCGCACGACGTTTCGATGCCGAGAATAATCACGCCGACCGCTCCACGATCTCGATCCGCTCGCGTGCCAAACGCTCCACCAGTCGCCGTTTGAGCTCCAGCAAATGCTGCCGGTAGGCCGGATCTCGCAGCGAGGGCGAAGTCATGATATAGGCATCCTCCGCGTTGTCGCTGTAGTAGCGTGGGCGAACGCCCTGCCTGGTGAGTCCGTACTTCTCGTACAACGACTGCGCCGCGCGGTTCGATACTCTGACCTCGAGTGTGAGGAACTCGGCGTTACGCCGGATCGCCTCGCTGACGAGCGTCAGGAAGAGCACCTCGCCGAGACCGAGTCCCCGGTGCTCCGGCGCGACCCCGATCGTGGTCACGTGAGCCTCACCATACAGTGTCCACATTCCGGCGAACCCGACCAGCGGGCGCGCAGCCAGCCGCACCGGCCGGCGCAGGCGTGGCAGGAGCGCTAGCGGCCCTCGCGCGTCCTCTCGCTCGGCCGCGGGCTCACCAGCTGTCGCCAGCTCCTGGCGCAACACGATGTAGTAATTGCGCTCCGGCTCTCGAAGCTCCCGGTAGTATGCCGACTCCGGCCAGGGATTGCTGAAGCATCGCCGTTCGAGCTGCGACACCTCCGGCACATCATCGCTCTGCATCGGCGCCAGCACGTAAATCCGCTCAGTTCCATCCGCCGGGGCTGACATCACGATGGCACGATCCAGTCCTGTTGCCGCGGCAACTGCCGCCTCAGCGGCTCTCTGGCAATTCTACCGAAGCGGCGACCTCAGCAGTCCCGGCATGCACGTACACCGGCTCCAGGGTCTCCAGCCGGTCGACGGCACCGCTCTGCCAGCGCTGGAACGCGAGATCGGCCAGCCAACCAGGGCGCAGAACGCGCCATGACGGCGGGGGCACGATCACCCGCGGGTGGTTCGCCAGCCGCTCGGCCAGCTCAGCATGGAGCGCGCCGGCCAGCACGGTGGTCTCGGTGAGGCCCTCGCTGAGTTGATCGGCCCTCACCGTCTTCAGCACGCTCTCGCGCACCCATTGGCCACCCCGGTGGTAATAGTCAGCGTATACCACCCGGCCACGGCCGGCTGGAACGAACGCCCTGATAGGATGGCGGCGGACGGTATGCGGGTAGGCAAGCACGTCAAGCGTCATGATCCCGACCAGCGGTATGCCGAGCCCATAGCTGAGCCCTTTGGCAACGCTCATCCCGACACGCAGCCCGTTGAAGCTCCCAGGGCCCAGGGTGACAGCCACCGCTTTGAGCTGCCGAACGTCGAGACGGTTGATGCGCAGCAGATGATCGAGCTGGCTCAGCACGCTGGCCGTCTGGTTCCGGCCAGCATTCCAGTTGAGCTCGCTCAGCCAGGCCCCGTCGAAGAGGGCAAGGCCCGCCTGCTCGGTCGAAGTGTCAATCGCGAGGAGCAGCCGGTCGACGTCGACCACCGGCAACCTCCACTCTCAACTGGTCGACCATTCGCTGGTACCGCTCGCCATACGGATAGAAGGCAAGGCGCCGCTTGCTGTCGGCCACGAATTCGAGATCGATCAGCAGGAACTGCTCGAACACGTCGAGAGCAACGCGCTCGGGCCACTCGATGACGACGATCCCCTCCGGATCGTCCAGATAGTCCAAGAGCCCGAAGGTCGCAAGCTCACCTGGATCTTCCAACCGGTACAGATCGATGTGGTACAGGCGGACTGGCGTCTCGTCGGGTAAATGCCCGGCATGCTCCATCGCCAGTACGAAGGTCGGGCTCTGGACATAGTCCTCTACCTCCAGCCCGCGAGCGATTCCCTGCACCAGCGTCGTCTTACCGGAGCCGAGCGGGCCACGCAGCAGGTACACGTCGCCCGGCCGAGCCAACCGGCTGAGCTGGGCGCCCAGCCGTCGCGTCTGGTCAGGGCTATGACTGATAATGTCCAGTGCCGGGATCCGTGATGGCATACCGATCCTTGCCTCTACTCCTGGACACTGTACCGCCAGCGCACCGCTCCGTCGAGCCCTCAATCGACCGGCGGCCGGAGCTGCGCCCATGGGCGATACCGCTCGAACGCCGCCGCGGCGCGCAGCACGGTCACATCCTCCCGCCACCGGCCGACGATCTGGAGGCCGACCGGTAAGCCCTCGCTCGTAAAGCCACAGGGGACTGTCGCCGCTGGCTGTCCGCTGAAGTTGAACGGGTAGGTGAACGGCGTCCAGGAGAGATAGGTGGTCGGATGGCCTTGGATCTCACCAGGGTGGTCGGCTCCCGCGGCGAATGCCGTTACTGGAACTGTCGGCGTTAGCAGGATGTCGTAGCGCTCCATCAGGTGGCGCAAGCGGTCGGCATAGGCCGAGCGTTCGGCGTAGGCCCATGCGAGGTCGACTCCGCGCACGTTCAACCCGGCCTCGATGACAGCCAGCCGGCCCGGATCGACCAGCTCGCGCACCTGCTCGAGGTCGTCCCGGTGCATGGCGGCCATCGCCGTTGACCAGATCAGGTCCAGGGCCGTGTAGGGGACATCGAGCGGCTCGGGGAGCGCCTCCACCTCACATCCCAGCTCACTGAAGGCTCGAGCGGCATCCTCGGCCAGCCGGGTCACCTCCGCATCGACCGGCAGGTCTCCAGCTCTCGAGATCCAGCAGGCGCGCAGTCCTCCGATATCGCCGTCCAGGCACGCAACGTAGTCGATCCCCGTCGGATTGAGAGAGTTTCGATCCCGCGGATCGGGACCTGCCATGACGTTGAGCATGAGGGCGGCGTCCGCCACCGTGCGGGTCATCGGCCCCATGTGCGCCAGGCTCTCTACCGCGCTCGGTGGGTAATACGGGATCAAACCGAACGAGGGCTTGAAGCCGAAGATACCGCAGAACGCGGCCGGGATGCGGATCGACCCTGCCCCATCGGTTCCTTGAGCCAGTGGACCCAGGCCAGCGGCGACGGCCGCGGCCGCTCCGCCGCTCGAACCCCCGGCAGTGCGACCGATCTTCCACGGGTTGTGGCTCGGCCCGACGACACGATTCCCGGAATCGCCTTTCCAGCCCAACTCAGGCGTGTTCGTCTTGCCCAGCAGCACCCCGCCTGCCGCGTACAGCCGCTCGACGACCGGGGCGTCCGCCTCGGGGATCCAGTCCTTCCAGAGCAGCGAGCCGCGAGTGGTTCTGACCCCGCGAGTCGGTGTCACGTCCTTGATGGAGAGCGGCACTCCCAGCAGCAGCGGTTGATCGTGGCTGGCTGCATAGGCCTGCTCCGCCTCCAGTGCCTGCCTGCGGGCGAGGTCAGCGGTCACGGTGATGAAGGCAGTGAGCGTCGGGTTGAGCCGCTCGATCCGCTCCAGGATCGCATCCGTTACCTCAACCGGGGACAGCGCCCGCTTGCGATAGAGCTCGCGCAGCTCGATGGCCGAGAGGTAGCACAATTCAGCCTGCGACATCGGCACCCCTCCATTTCCTTAGCTTTTGAAATGCGCGTAACCACCCGGCTCGATCTCCTCGAGCTTCCCCAACACGTTGCGAAGCTTGACCCGCGGGCCCTCGGCTCCCGCCCCCACGATATGACCGATGCGGTACGGCGGCCGCAGCCCGGCCCGGCGGAAGGCTCGGCAGACGCGTTCGAAGACGTGCTGCGGGGCGGTGAAGAGCAGCTCATAGTCTTCTCCACCGCGGAGGGCCAGGTCGCGCCAATCCGGGAAAGCCCACTTGATCGCGTTGGGGATGGGAACCCGGTGCAGGTCGACAATCGCCGAGACGCCGCTTCGTTCGCAGATCTTCGGTAGGTCTCCCAGCAAGCCGTCGCTGAGATCCATCGCCGCGCGCACGCCGCATCTCCGGAGCAGCATACCTTCTCGCACCCGAGGTTGGGGTCGATGATAGGCGTCCTGCATCCGCGGGCTCCCGTCGAGGGTCTTCAGACCTCGCTCGAGAACGCGTAGCCCGGCCGCTGCTAGACCCAGCGGCCCGGTCACGCCGATGACGTCCCCCGGTCGTGCTGCTGCGCGGGTCAGGAGCGGTCGAGAATCGCGAGGTACGTCGCCAACGACGGTAACGGCGATCAGAACCCCGTTCGGCGCTTTCGTCGTGTCGCCGCCGGCAATGACGACCCCGAACCGCTGGCCCAGCTTGCGCGCGCTGCGGTAGAAATCGAGCACCTCCTGGTCGCGCTCGGAACCGCGCAACCCCAGGTCGACGAGGGCCAGTCGCGGGCGCGCGCCCATCGCCGCGATATCGCTCAAGTTGACCGCCAGCGCTTTGTGCCCCAGCGAACCCCAGTCCGTCCAGTCGAGCCGGAAGTGCACACGCTCGACGAGCACATCGGTGGTGATGACGACGTCGTGGCCAGGACGAGGTCGCCAGACCGCCGCGTCGTCGCCGATCCCGATCCGCAGCCGGCTCCAGGTGTCGCGACCGACGAGCCTGCTGATTTGGTCGATCAGCGCAAACTCGCCGACCTCCCGTACCAGCCGACCACTTGAAGCCACCCGCATGTTCGCTCATCCCCTCCGCTCGACGACCACCGGCACTCCTGTAGCACGTCTCAGCGCGCGGCGATACACCTCGAGTGTCTCGGAGGCCGTTCGTTCCCAGGAAAACCCCCGCGACCGCTCTAGCCCCGCAGCGGCGAGCTGCGCTCGCAATCGGGGAGAGCCGGCGAGCTCGCGCAGCGCCCGCGCCAGCGAATCAGTATCGCGTGGATCGACCAGAATCGCCGCGTCGCCTGCCACTTCAGGCAGCGACGAGACAGACGAGGTGATTACCGGTACCCCACACGCCATCGCTTCGAGCACCGGCAGTCCGAAGCCCTCGTAGAGTGAGGGGTAAACGAAAACTGTTGCCGCGCTGTACCACAGTGCCAGCTCGTCCGGGTTCACGTACCCGGCGAAGCGTACCTGATCGGTGAGATCCAGTTTCTGCACAAGTTGAAAGATCGAGGATTCGCGCCATCCCCGTGCCCCCGCTATTACCAGCGGCATCGAGATCTCGGCTCTCACCCGGGCGTACGCATGGAGGAGCCCTTCGACGTTCTTGCGCGGCTGCAGTGTGCCCAGAAAGAGAAAAAACTCGTTCGGCAGGCCCTGTGCCCGGCGAAACGCTTCGAGCAGGCGATCATCGCGGACTGGCCGGAGCGAGCCATCGACCCCGTTGGGCACCACGACGACCTTTTCTGGAGGCACCGCAAGAAGCTCGACAACGTCGTCGCGGGTCTGGGTAGACACCGCGATAACAGCGTCGGCCCGCCGAGCTGAGAGCTTGGTCAGAGCGGCGAGATAGCGCCGCTTGAGCAGCGGGTAGTGCTCAGGATAATGTAGGAAGGCCAAATCGTGCACTGTCAGCACCTGTGGCCGCGGCCCGGCGAGCGGAACCACGTTGACCGGCGCATGGAGGAGGTCCACTCGCCGGCGTCGCGCGGCAACCGGGCCGATAGTTTGCTCCCACACGATCCGCACGGGTGGGCGCTGGGTCGGCAGGCGGCTCACGGCCCAGGTCACCCGCGCCGCGATCTCCTCGCGCGCGCCGCAGTACGCCAGCTCGTTGGTGAAAACGACGAGGTCCAGGCGTGGATCGGCTTCGGGCAGGTACCGAACCAGCGCCTCGATGTACCGGCTGACCCCAGCTCGCCGATACCCGGGCGCAAACGAGAGTAGATGACCCAAGAGACCAGCGCGCATGCCGTCGCTCCTCGCGCCGATTCTACCCGGCTCTCAGTCTCTGCTCCCACTGCTATACTGGTGCAGATGCAGTACCTCCCAGGTGGCAGGGAGGCGCACAGGCGACGACGAGGGTGATGACCGAGACACTCAGCGTTCCGGAGATCATCGAGCAGTTCGCGGTCTTCTACCCGTTCACATTCGACCGCTTCCAGATCGAGGCGATCGAGACCTTCCTGGCGGGCGAGTCGGTCATGATCGCGGCGCCGACCGGCACCGGGAAGACTGTGGTAGCCGAGTTCGGCGTCTACGAGTCGTTCCGGCGCGGCAGCCGGGTGATGTACACGACGCCGATCAAGGCGCTCAGCAACCAGAAGTTCCGCGATCTGCGCGCAATCTACGGTGACAACGTCGGGCTACTCACCGGTGACGTCACCGAGAACCCGGATGCGCTCATCCTGGTGATGACCACCGAGGTGCTGCGCAACATGCTGCTCCAGACTCCATGGGAGCTGGACAGTGTAGACTGCATCATCTTCGACGAGATCCACTACCTTGCTGATCCCGAGCGCGGCACCACCTGGGAAGAGTCGATCATCCTCTGCCCGGAACACGTGCAGCTCATCTGCCTCTCGGCGACCGTGTCGAACGCGCAGGAGATCGCCGATTGGATCAGCCGCACTCACCGGCCGATCCGGCTGATCACGCACGACGAGCGGGCGGTACCCCTTGCACTCTACTACTTCTACGACCACAAGCTCCGCCTGGTGATCGACCACCACGGCGTCCAGGTCAACGACTTTTCCAGAGTAGGTGGAGAGATCCGGCGCCAGATCGCCCGCGGCGGGTTGACAGCCGAGCAGCGGCGCCAGGCCGAGGAGGCGGAGCCGCCCCCCTGGGAGATCGTTCAGGCACTGGCCGCCGAGAACATGCTGCCGGCCATCTACTTCCTGTTCAGTCGTCGCGACTGTGAGGACTACGCCCAGCGCCTGGCCATGATGCGCGTCAACCTCGTGCGCGAGCGTTCCATCCGCGCGCGGATCGAGCAGGTGGTCGAGACGTTTCTCTCCGGCATGCGTCCGGAAGACCGCGAGCTCGCCCAGGTGCAGACGATCGTGAGCCTCGCCCGGCAGGGCATCGGCTTCCACCATGCCGGCCTGCTACCGGTGCTCAAGCAGCTCGTCGAGGTGCTTTTCAGCCGGGGACTCATGAAGGTCGTCTTCGCCACCGACACGCTGGCACTCGGGGTGAACATGCCCGCGCGCACCGTCGTGATCGGGCGGATGACCAAGTGGGACGGCCGCCGGCGCCGGCTGCTCACGCCGAACGAGTTCCAGCAGATGGCCGGGCGAGCCGGCCGTCGGGGCATGGACGAGCGCGGTAACGTGGTCGTGCCGTACAGCCCTTGGATCCCATTCCGCGAGGTGCTGGAAGTCGCGACCGGCGAGCTGGAGCCGGTGCGCAGCGCCTTCACCATCCGGTACAACACCGTGCTGAACCTGTGGGAGCCGCCACGCGGCGAGCGGGTACGGCACCTGCTCCTGGAAAGCCTGGCGCAGTACCAGGCCGCTCAGCGAGTACGCCAGTTGGAGGACGACATCGTCGCGATCGGCGAGCAAATCGAGCAGATCCCACGTGGCTGCCTGATCGGGCTGGACGGCGACGAGCTGCTCTACGAGTACCGCAAGCTCGTCGCCTCGCTCAACGCGGCCCGCGGCCAGGAGCGCCGGGCAATTCAGGAGCTGAAGGCACTGAAGGCCGACCTCGACGAGCGCCCTTGGGCAGTGCCGACCAGACCCGTCCTGCGCCGCGCCTTCAAGACGCTGCCGCCCGGCTACCCGCTACACACCCGAGAACGAGGTTGGGTTGTCTACATCGGCCGTGGCCTGCAAGGGGGCATCGGCCTCGTGCTTACGCGGGCGCACGCCGTCGAGCTCCTGACGGAATACCGGCAGATCGACTACCTGCCGGTGGGGATTGCTCCGCTGGAGCTACCAGAAGCCCTCCTCGCCGCTGAGCATCCGGTCGAGGACGCGCGCCGGCTCGTGTCCGAGGCTGACCTGGAGCGAATTTGGCAGGACTTCGAGCGACTCGAACTGCCCGATCTCGAGGCCATGATTAAGGCTCACCGCGCGAGCCTGGAGGAGCGGTTCGCGCACCAGCGCACGCGGATCGAGGACAAGGTGCAGCGGCTGCGCGAGGAAGTCCATGAGCTGGCCCAGGCACGGCACCGCCATCCTTGCCATTCGTGCCCCCGCCGAAAGGAGCATCAGGGCTACCTGGCCACCATCGCGAGTTTGGAGCAGCGCCGAGCAGCGTTGGAGCAGCAACTCAGCCGCGAGGTGGCAAACGAGGAGCGGCGGGTGCGCGAGCTGATCCGTGGCATCCGCCAGGTGCTGGAGTACTTCGGCTACCTGCACCACGGCTACCCCACGGCCAAGGCCGACACCCTAGCTGAGGTCTTCGACACCAACGGCCTCGTGATCTGCGAGATGATCGACCGCGACTTCTTCAAGAACCTCGACCCAGCCGACACCGCCGAGATCTTCTCGTGGTTCGCCTTCGATCGCGACGCGCGCTTCGCCAACAGCTTCGTGCTCCCTACCCGGCTGGTGCTCTTGCGACGACGGATCGACAGCCTGGAGCAGGAAATCTTCGAGGTCGAGCGGCGCAACGGCCTCTTTCTCACCACGGGTTACAGTTCGGGCTTCTACGGAGCGATGCGTGCCTGGTGCCACGGCGAGACGATGGCACGGATTCTGGAGCAGATCGAGCTCAGCGAAGGCGACATCGTCATGACCTTCAACAAGACGCTCGACCTGATGCGCCAGGTACGGGAAATGCTCGAGCACGTCATGCCCGAGCATCCGCTGCGCGCCAACCTGGAGGCGGCGGAGACCCTCGTGCGCCGTGACATTATCGAGCAGTCCCTGTTGATCGGCGTCCTGCCGGTGCCTGGGCCGGAGTGAACCCGGCGTGGCCAGGCGCCGTGAACTCACGGACGAGACTCGTCAAGTCCGCGACTGTCAGCCCCTCGACGACCTTCCGGCCAAAGGCACGAGAGAAGCTTTGCACGACTTCCGCCTCTACCTCCGCGAGCGAGACCGGGGCGCCGAGCAGTTTCGCCAGCGAGGTCACGCCGCGGTCGGGAATGCCACAGGGGATCATGTACTCGAAGTACCGGAGATCGGGGTCGACGTTCAACGCGAACCCGTGATAGGTCACGCCGCGGCTCACCGCGATGCCGATGGCTGCGATCTTGTCGCGACCCACCCACACGCCGGGTCGCGCCGGATCGATCATGGCCTCGACGCCGAAGTGAGCGAGCGCATCGATCACCGCGCGCTCCAGCCGCTCGACGAATCGGCGGACGCTCCGCTGTTCACGACCGAGATCCAGGACCACGTAGGCGACGAGCTGGCCTGGCCCGTGGAAGGTGATGTCCCCTCCACGGTCTACCGCATAGAAGCGCGCTCCGAGCACCTGGAGCATCGCGTCGTCGATCAAAAGGTTCGAGCGCTTCCCGCCGCGCCCGACGGTGTAGGTCGGCGGGTGCTCCAGAAGCAGGAGGAGATCAGGAATCTGCTGCAGCCGTCGCGCCGACGCGAGCGCTCTCTGGAGCTGCCAGCACTCCAGATAGTCGATTCGCCCCAGTCGCACCGCGTGGATCGCTGCTGCAGGCATAAGTGGCCGGCCACCTCGCGTTGACGAGCGAGAATGAACTCGTTTCCCTATGACTCGCCAGTCTGGCCGAGCCGCCGCAGCCGGTATGCTGCGACCTGCTCGCCGGCTCGGTAGGACGAGCGCACCAGCGGTCCCGCCTCTACGTGACCGAAGCCGAGTTCGTAGCCGATCGCGCGCAGCTCGTCGAACTCCTCCGGCAGGTAGTAGCGATCGAGCGGGTAGTGGCGCGGCGTCGGCGGTAGATACTGCCCGATGGTCAGAATGCCGACGTCGCGTTCCCGGAGGTCGCGCATGACCTGGACGAGTTCTTCCTTCGTCTCGCCCATGCCGACGATCAGCCCGGACTTGGTGATGATCTCCGGATCCATCGCCTTGACCTGGCTAAAGAGCTCCAGGCTCCACTCGTAGCGATCCCAAGGCTGGATCTTTCGGAACAGCCGGGGAACTGTCTCGACATTGTGAGCGATGACGTCGGGTCTCGCCTCGACGACCAGCCGTACTGCCTGCCAGTTACCCTGGAAGTCAGGGATCAGCACCTCGATGCCGCACTCCGGCAGCCGACGACGAACTTCTCGAATCGTCGCGGCGAAGATACTGGCCCCGCCGTCGGGCAGATCGTCGCGGTTGACCGACGTGATCACCGCGAAGTCGAGGCCCATCGCCGCGATCGCCTCGGCCACGCGGACAGGCTCCTCGTAGTCGACAATGCTCGAGCGCCCCCACCGCACGTTGCAGAAGCGACAAGCGCGGGTACAGAGATCACCCAGAATCATCACCGTGGCGGTGCGCTGGTTCCAGCACTCGTAGATGTTCGGGCAGCGCGCCTCCTCGCAGACGGTGTGGAGCGAGAGCCCCCGCATGATCCGCTTGAGGTCGCGGAAGTTCTCCCCGTGCTCCCGGCGCACTTTGAACCAATCGGGCTTCTTCTGCAGGAGAATCGGCTGAATCGTCCGCGCCACGTCCCCGCTCCTCACCTGCGTTCACCATCGCGCCTCGCGGGCGGGCACACCTGGAAGCTCCAGGAGAACTGTAGCACGAGATCCGAGCGTGCATCCGCCTCAATCCTCATCGCGCAGTGCGGAAAGGACTCGCGCGTCCACGTCCTCTCCCAGCGCCAGCCCGTTGATCATCACGCTGATACCAGTGAAGTAGTGCAGCACCGCCAGCGCCTCGATGAGCTGGGCACTGGTGATACCGAGCCCCTTCAGCCGGGCGGTATGCACCTTGATCCCGAACTGGTTGTTCGCCAGTGTGACTGCAGCCCAGGCTAGCCACTCCTTCAGGTCCGGAGACAGCTCCCCCTCATCCATGATGCGGGCACGCTGCTCGACGAGCGCTTCGAGGACGACGGGATTGTGAGCGAATGCCTTGTACGCGTTCGGCACCTGCCCCGCACCGAAACTGGCCTTGATTCGGTCGTAGGCGCGCCGCACCGGCTCTGGCGCGTCCTGCTCGTCGATCAAACGGACGGTCGCCATCGCGCTGACATCTCCTTTCCCGTGCTCTATCCGTGGAACCAGCCGCCCGACGGGTGGGAACCGCCGAGCGCAGTTACCTGCGTTCGGGCTGGGATATGAGATCCAGGATCATCACCTGGTGCTCGATATGGCCCATGTAGAAGCGTCGCCCTACTGGTTCGAAACCGAGCCTACGATAGAAGTCCAGCGCGTGCGTCTGCGCGTTGAGCGTGACGTAGCGCGCTCCCTGCGCCTGGCTCCAGCGGATCAAGTGCTCCATGATGGCTCGCCCCGCCCCATGTCGCCGGTATGGTGCGAGCACCGCCACCCAGGCGACCTGCGCCTCGTCACCGAAGAGCGTTACCCGCCCGGTTCCCACCGGCCGCTCATCGATGAAGGCAAGCAGGTTCAGGCTGAAGGCGTCGTCTGGGTCGTCACGCACGTAGGGAGTAAGCTGTTGCTCGTGGTGAAAGACCTCGTCTCGAATGGCGTAGACCGACTCGAAATCCTCCGCTGTGCGCACGGCCCGGATCTGTATTGCGGGCCGGGGCTCGCTCGTGGTCGCGTCCTTCAGCACGGTCACAGGGCCGCTCCAGCCAGAAGCCGAGATTGGGCTGCTGCCAGCCTCTGCCGTTCAGCTTCGATCCAGGCGACTTCCTCGGCTAGTCGCGCAACCGCCTGCTCGATTGCCCGGCTGACCTGCCCTGGCCCGGTACCGCCCGGGATCTCGCGAGCGCGGACGGCATCCCAGACGGTCAGCGGGGGCCGGCTCTCGGCCAGCAGCGGGTGGAACTGGCTCCACTCGGCCGGCGTGAGGTCGGGGAAGTCCTTCTTGTGCGCCTCGCAGTAGGCCACGACCCGACCGACGAGTTCGTGCGCCTCGCGGAACGGCATCCCCTGGCGCACCAGGTGATCAGCGAGATCTGTCGCCAGGCTGAAGCTTCCAGCCGCTGCCTCAGCCATCCGATCAGTACGGAAACGGAGAGTGCGCAACATCGGCGGCAGTACCTGGAGGATAAGAGCCACGGTATCGAAGGCGTCGAAAACCCCCTCCTTGTCCTCCTGAAGATCCTTGTTGTAAGCGAGTGGCAACCCCTTCAGCACAGTCGCGAGACCAGTCAGGTGACCGAGTACCCGACCGGTCTTGGCACGGATCAGCTCAGCGACATCCGGGTTCTTCTTTTGCGGCATGATGCTGCTGCCGGTCGCATACGCGTCGTCGATCTCAACGAAGCCGAATTCGCCGGTCGACCAGAGGATCAGCTCTTCCGCCAACCGCGAAAGGTGCGTCATCAATAGGCTGAGGGCCGCGAGAAACTCGAGCACGAAGTCGCGATCGGACACCGCGTCGAGACTGTTCTCGCAGATGCCGTCCATCGCCAGCAGATCAGCTACGTACTGGCGGTCGACGGGATAGGTCACACCGGCGAGAGCCCCGCTGCCGAGCGGGCTGCGGTTGACACGACCATACAGATCGCGCAGCCGCTCGAGGTCGCGAAACAGCATCGCTACATAGGCGTGCAGGTGGTGCGCGAGCAGGACCGGCTGCGCTCGCTGGAGGTGCGTGTAGCCCG
>Ga0073929_1001989_pt1 | contig 15030 bp, 12 predicted proteins | sample DewCreD2012metaG_3_FD_76966 | JGI IMG/M metagenome (GOLD analysis project Ga0073929, IMG submission 76966) | Hot spring sediment bacterial and archeal communities from British Columbia, Canada, to study Microbial Dark Matter (Phase II) - Dewar... ... | reverse complement strand
GGGCCGGTCCCTCCGAGCCGGCGTAGGCCCCGAGGTTGGTCAGCGCCCGCACCCGCAGCCCCTGAATCCGTCCCGCCGGGCTGGCTGCCAGCTCGGCCTCGACCACCGTCTCCCGGCTGGCCGGGGTGGCCAGAAAGTCCTCGCGCCGGGTGGCCAGCCAGCGGACCGGCCGGCCCAGATGTCGGGCGGCCCAGGCGACCAGAAGGTACTCGGGGTAGACCGGGCCGCGGACGCCGAAACCGCCCCCGACATCGGGGGCGATGACCCGGACGCGCTCGGCCGGAAGATCCAGCGCGCGAACCAGCGCCTGGTGGACCCGCCAGGGGGCCTGCGTGGGGCACCAGACGGTGAGCCGTCCGGCCGCCGCGTCCCACTCGGCCAGGGCTCCGACCGGTTCCAACGGCACGCCGGCCAGCCGGGGGATGGTGAAGCGCTGCCGGATCCGGACCGCGGCCTGGGCGAAGGCCCGGTCGGCGGCGGCCGCGTCGCCCCGGCGGAGGGTGAAGGCCCGGTTGGTGCCCAGCGCCGGGTGAACAAGCGGCGCCCCGGGCGCCAGAGCGGCCTCGGGGTCGGCCACGGCGGGCAGCGGGGAGTAATCCACCTGAACCAGCGCGGCGGCGTCGAGGGCCTGGGCCAGCGTCTCGGCGACGACCGCCGCCACCGGCTGGCCGACCATCCGCACCACCCCACGGGCCAGGACCGGCGCCGCCACCAGCTGGCCGGTCTCACTCGCCGTCACCGGCGGCTCGCTGAAGGCTGGTGGCAGATCAGCCGCCGTCAGCACCGCCAGGACGCCGGGGGCGCCGGCCGCCGCCCGGGTGTCCAGGCGGTCGAGACGGGCGTGGGCGTACGGGCTGCGGACCAGGACCAGCTGGACCATCCCCGGCCGGCGCAGATCGGCCAGGTACCGGCCCTGGCCGCGGACCAGACGGCCATCTTCAAAGGGGCGGAGCGGCTGGCCGACCAGCGGCCTCAGGGGCTCGACCATTGGCACCTCGCGCGGAAGAGATCGCCCTCCGGGCTCTGGCGCTCAGTATGGGCGAAGCGCGCCCGTGCGTCAAGCGGACCGCTCCCTGCGCCGGGCCCCCCACGGCGGAATCCACCGTCAGTGACCGGACACAAAGCGGCCCCCGAACCGGGGAGGTCCAGGGGCCATGGCCCGGCGCGGGCGGTCGCTAGGAGGTCGGCGCCGGCGAGGGCGCCTGGGCTGCCAGCCAGGCTTCGATGGGTTTGGTGATCTCGTTCAGCTCGGGGAACCGGCCGGTCTGGGCTTTGGAGAAGATCAGCTGGTCGTTGAGTTTGACCTCGAAACGCCCGCCCACCCCGGCCACCAGCGTGATCGACTCGACCTTATCAGGGTAACGGGTCATCACCTCGGCTGCCATCCAGGCAGCCCGCAGCATGTGGCGTCAGGGGACGCAGTACTCGATCTCCAGGCGGAATTTGTCGGCCATACGCACCCCTCCCGTGGAATCTCCGCAGGCCAGGCGAGGGCTCTGCGTTTCTTAGGATAGCGCCGTTCCCGACCGCCTGTCAAGGCAGCCGGGCAGCCCGACCATCTTGGCAACGCCCCCACACCCTGCTATACTGGGCCCGGTTCGACTCTCCCCAAGGAGGCCCCGGTGCTGGTCTTTCCGGCTGAGCGGCTCCAGGCGCTGACCCAGGCTATCTTCGAGCGGGTCGGGGCGCCCCCTGATATCGCCCAGCGGGTGGCCGAGGCCCTGGTCGAGAGCAACCTGGCCGGCCACGACTCCCACGGCGTCATCCGCATTCCCAGCTATGTCGAGGCGGTCCGGCGGGGTCACGTCATCCCCGACGCCCGCCCCACCGTCCAGAAAGAGAGCGCGGTCCTGGCCCTGGTGGATGGTGGCTGGGCCTTCGGCCAGGTCTCAGCCGCCTTCGCCACCGACCTGGCCGTCCGCAAGGCCAGAGAGCACGGCCTGGCAGTGGTGGGCATCGTCCGCTGCACCCACATCGGCCGGCTGGGCGAGTACCCGACGATGGCCGCCGCCCAGAACGTCGCCAGCCTGATCGTGGCCGGCGGGTTCGGCGGCCCGGGGGCCACCGCCGCCCCCTACGGTGGCGCCCGCCCCCTCTTCGGCACCAACCCCCTGGCCATCGGCTTTCCGGTCAAAGACCGCCCGCCGGTCATCATCGATTTCGCCACCACCGCCGTGGCCGCCGGCAAGATCCAGGTGGCCCTGGCCAAAGGCGAGCCGCTCCCGCCCGGCGCCATCCTGGACCGCCACGGCCGACCGACCACCGACCCCCGGGACTACTACGAGGGGGGAATGCTCCTGCCCTTCGGCGGGCACAAGGGCTACGGGCTGGCGGTGGCGGTTGAACTGCTGGGACGGGTCCTGACCGGCGCGGACCTCTTCGCCGAGCCGGGACGGGGCGGCCCGGTCTACGAGCGGAGCGGCGTCCTGATCCTGGCCATCGCCACCGGCGCCTTCCAGGATGTCGAGACGGTGCTGGCCGAGGCCGCCCGCACTGTCGCCCGGATCAAGGCGGTCCCACCGGCCGAGGGCTTCGCCGAAGTCCTGGTGCCGGGCGAGCCCGAGTTCCGCACCCGCGCGGAGCGACTGCGGACCGGCCTCCCCGTCCCGGAGACCACCTGGCACGCCATCGTCCAGACAGCCCAGTCCCTCGGCCTCGACGTGAGCCTTTTCGGGCTGCCAGCGACCGTGGGAGGATGAGCCGATGGCCGAGCGCTTCGCGGTCGACACCGAGGCCCGAGCCGACCTGGGGGTCACCGTCTACCGGCTGGAGGACCGGGAGAGCGGGCTTCAGGCCACCGTCGTCCCGGCCTGGGGCAGCACGCTCCTCAGCCTGCAGGCCCCCATCCGGGGCCGCCCGCTTGAATTTATGCTCATGGCCCCGCCGGAGGAGATCCGCCGGGCTCCCAGCAGCTACGGCACCCCGGTTCTTTTCCCCTTCCCGAACCGGATCCGCCACGCCCGCTTCACCTTCGCCGGCCGGACCTACCATCTCCCGGTCAACCACAGCCATGGCCACCACATCCACGGCCTGGTGCGCGATCTCCCCTGGCGAGTGACCGCCACCGCCACCCAGGGCAGCGCCAGCCTGACGACCGAGATCGCCCACACCGACCATCCGGTCTTCGCCGAATGTTACCCCTTCCCCTTTACCCTGGCTCTCATATTCAGTCTGCGCGGCCCCCGGCTGGAGATCACCGCCGACGTCCACAACTACGGCGAGCACGGGATGCCGATGGGCTTCGGCCTCCACCCCTACTTCGCCCTGCCCATCGTCCCCGAGGGCCGGCGTCAGGACTGCCTCATCCAGATCCCGGCCGGCCACCAGTGGCGGCTGGACGACGAACTCCTGCCGACCGGCGAGGTGATCCCGGTCCCGCCGGAACGCGACTTCCGCCAGCTGCGCCCCCTCGATGAGGTCTACCTGGACGACGTTTACACGCGCCTGGAGCGGCTGGAGGACGGCAGCAGCCTCTGCCGGCTGGTGGACCCCCAGGCCTCGGCCCAGGTCGCCGTCCGGGCCGACAGTCAGTTCCGGGAGTGGGTGGTCTACGCTCCCCCACACCGGCCGACCCTCTGCTTCGAGCCCTACACCTGCCCGACCGACGCGCCCAATCTGCAGGAGCGCGGGCTCGACGCCGGGCTGATCGTCGTGCCCCCCGGCGGGCACTGGACCGGCACCGTCTGGTTCGAGGTCGGCCCGGCCACCCTCTGAGGAGACCGACGATGCGCGAGTATCCGCTGGCGCCGGAGACCATCACCGAGGCGGACCTGGTCCACCTGCACACGCTGGTCGAGTGGGCCGACCTGCCGCCGCCGGCCGCGCGGGAGACGACCGTGGCCCGGGCGGTGCTCGACCTGCGGCAGCGGGCCGCCCGGCTGCGGCAGGCCGGCCTGCGCCCGACCGACGAGCCGCCCGTTCTGTACCATAACCCTCGCCTGTAGAGGAGCGCCGTGGCCGCCACCGACCTGCCCTTCCTCAGCCTCACCGATCTCCGACGGCTCTACCAGCAGCGCGCCCTCTCGCCGGTCGAGGTGACCCGGGCCTGTCTGGAGCAGATCGAACGGCTGAACCCGACCCTCAACGCCCTCCTGACCGTCACCGCCGAGATGGCCCTGGCCAGCGCTCGGGCGGCCGAGGAGCGCTGGGGCCGGGGCGAACCGGTCCCTCCGCTCCTGGGCGTGCCGATGACCCTCAAGGACCTCATCGACACCGCCGGCGTGCGCACCACCTACGGCAGCGCCCTGACCGAGCGCCACGTCCCCACGACCGATGCCACGGTGGTCCACCGGCTCAAGAGCGCCGGAGCGGTCCTCCTGGGCAAGGCGGCCCTGCACGAATGGGCCTTCGGCGTCACCAACGACAACCCCCACTTCGGTCCGACCCGCAACCCCTGGGACCCGACCCGCATCCCCGGCGGCTCCTCGGGCGGCTCGGCGGCGGCCCTGGCCGCCGGCATGGGCGCGGGCTCGGTCGGCACTGACACCGGCGGCTCGATCCGCATCCCGGCGGCCCTCTGCGGGGTCGTCGGCCTCAAGCCGACCTTCGGCCGGATCAGCCGGGCCGGTGTGTATCCGCTGGCCTGGTCGCTTGACCACGTCGGCCCCATGGCCCGGACGGTCGCCGATGTGGCCCTGCTTCTCGAGGTGATGGCCGGGCCCGACCCGGCCGATCCCGCCACGGTGGGCCTTCCGCCGCTGGCGCGGCCGGCCCTGGAGACAGCGGGCGATCTGCAGGGGCTGCGGCTGGGCCGGCCGGAGGGGGCGCCCTGGGACGATGTCGAGCCGGCGGTGGCGGCGGCCTTTGCGCAGGCCCTGCGCACCCTGACCGATCTGGGGGCCACCGTCCAGCCGGTCTCTCTGCCGGACGCCGACCTCATCGCCGCCACCAACCCGCTCATCATCATGGCCGAGGCGGCGACCGTCCACTGGGACCGTCTGCGCGCCGACCCCGACGCCTACGGCCCCGACGTGCGGACCCGTCTGGAGGCCGGAGCCACCATTCTGGCCGCCGACTACCTGCGGGCCCAGCAGGCCCGCCGGCGGCTGATCGCGGCGATGCGGGCGCTCTTCACCACCGTCGATCTCCTGGTTCTCCCGACCACGCCGGCGGCCGCGCCGCCCATCGGCGCCCGCGAGATCGCGCTGCCCAGCGGGCCGGTCGAGACCCGCCTGGCCCTGACCCGCTTCACCAACCTCTTCAACCTCACCGGCCTGCCGGCCCTCTCGGTCCCAGCCGGCTTCACCCCCGATGGCCGCCCGGTTGGCCTCCAGATCGTCGGGCCGGCCGACAGCGAGGCCGTGGTCCTGCGGGTCGGCCACCTCTACAGCCAGGCCACGCCCTGGAGCGGGCGACGGCCGCCGCTGGCCTGATGAGACCGGTTCTGGCCCGCCCCCACGGACGTCTGCGCCGGCTCGACCCGGCGCTGGTGGCGGCCAGCCTGGCGCTCGTCCTCTACTGGGCCGCCCTCTACGTCTACGTCCCGATCCTGCCGCTCTACGCCCGGGCTCTGGGGGCCTCGCTCAGTCTGGTCGGGCTGATCGTGGCCTCCTACGGCTTCAGCCAGCTGCTGCTGCGCGTGCCCATCGGCCTGGCCGCCGACCGCCTGGGCCGCCGGCGACCCTTCGCCCTGGCCGGTCTGGCCACGGCCGCCCTCAGCAACCTCGTCCTGGCCCTGGCCCCAACCGCCGGGTGGCTCCTGGTGGGACGAGGGCTGGCCGGCGTCAGCGCTGCCACCTGGGTCGTCCTGAGCGTCCTCTTCGCCGGCTACTTTCCGGCCAGCGCCACCACGCGGGCGATGGGCACGGCCTCGTTCCTGAGCGGGCTGGCTCAGCTGGTGGCCACCACCGCCGGGGGCAAACTGGCCGCCGTCGGCGGCTGGACCACGCCCTTCCTGGTCGGGGTCGCCCTGGGCGGGCTGGGGACGCTGGTCCTGGCCCTGACCCCGGAGCGACCGCCGGCCAGCGCCCCGACCACACCCTCCTGGCGGGCTCTCCTGCGGGCCGGCGGCCAGCCGGCCCTGCTGCTCCTGGCCACCATCGCCGCCCTGGGGCAGTACTCGTTCTGGGCGGCCAGCTACGCCTTCGTGCCGGTCTACGCCGCCGGCCTGGGCCTGGGCCCGGCCGAGGTCGGGCTGCTGACCACCGCCATGCTTCTGGCCTACACCCTGGCCGCCCTGGCTCTGGTCCCGCTGGCCCGACACGTGAGCGACCGTCAGATCGTCAGCGGCGGGCTGGTCCTGGCCGCCCTGAGCCCGCTTCTCACCCCGCTGGTCAGCGACTTCGGCCTGCTGCTGGTCGTCCAGGCGGTCGGCGGACTGGGTCGGGGACTGGCCTTCCCCAGCCTGATGGGCGCCTGTCTGCGGGTGGTCGGCCCGCACGAGCGGGCCACCGCCATGGGGGTCTATCAGGCGGTCTACGCCGCCGGGATGACGCTGGGCCCGGCCACCGCCGGGGTCATCGCCGAAAGCCTGGGAGTGAGCGGCGCCCTGTGGGTGAGCGGCGGCCTCACGCTCGTGGGGCTGCTGCTGACCGGTCCGGCCTTCCGGGCCACCGACCCGGTCTGATCGGCCCACGGCCGCCCACTTTGCGCTATCATGGCCCCGCCGGGGCCGAACGCGGCCCTCGACTGGCAACTCTCACCGGGCGCCCGGCCGCCCGGTCAGCGGAGGGGAGTACCGTGCAGATGCGTGCAGCCGTCCTCTACCAGCGGCGGACCCCCATGGTCATTGAAGAGGTCGACCTGCCCGAGCCCGAGCCCGGCGAGGTCCAGGTGCGGATCGTGGCCAGCGGTGTCTGCCACTCCGACTACCACCACTGGGAGCGCGACACCTGGTCGCAACTGCCCCTGGTCCTGGGGCACGAGGCGGCCGGGGTGGTCGAGGCGGTGGGGCCCGGCGTGACCAGCGTCCGACCGGGCGACCATGTTATCCTGGCCTTCGGCAACAAGTGCGGCGAGTGCTTCTTCTGCCGCCGGGGTCAGCCCTACCTCTGCACCCCGGCTCCGGGCGCGCGGGTGGCCATGCGCGGCCCGCGCCTGCGCCGGGGCGATACCCTCATCCACCAGTTCACCGGCATCGGCTCGTTCGCCGAGCGCACGGTCGTGCCGGTCACCAACGTCGTCCCCATCCCGCCGGACGTTCCCCTCGACTGCGCCGCCCTCATCGCCTGCGGGGTGACCACCGGGGTCGGGGCGGTCATCAACGCCGCCCGGGTCGAGCCGGGGTCCAGCGTCCTGGTCATCGGCTGCGGCGGGGTGGGCCTGAACGTCATCCAGGGGGCGGCGCTGGTCGGGGCGGCCCGGATCATCGCCGCCGACCTTCGCGACCACAAACTGGAACTGGCCCGTCAGTTCGGGGCCACCCATCTCATCAACGCCAGCCGGGAGGACGTGGTCAGCCGGGCCCGCGATCTGACCGACGGCTACGGCGTGGACTACGCCTTCGAGGTCATCGGCCATCCGGCCACCATCCTGCAGGCCTACGAGGCCACCCGCAAGGGGGGAGTGGCGGTGGTGGTCGGCGTCGCCCCCGAGGAGGCCGAGGTCAGCCTGAACGCGGTCGGCCTGATGCGCACCGCCCGGACTCTTATGGGCACCGCCTACGGCAACGCCCGGCCGGCGGTGGACTTTCCGCGTCTTCTCGACCTCTTTCGGGCCGGCCGGCTCAAACTGCGCGAACTCATCTCCCACCGCTTCACCCTCGACCAGGTGAACGAGGCCTTCCGGGCTCTGCAGGCCGGCGAGGTGGCACGGGGGGTCATTGTCTTCGAGTAGCGCCGCTCAGCGGCGGGCGGTCGGGGCGTAGGTGATCCGGTAGACCGCCTCAGCCTGGTCGTCGGTGAGGTACAGGCTGCCGTCCGGTCCGACCAGCGGCGCCACCGGCCGCCCCCAGGCCGTCCGCCCGACCAGCCAGCCGGTCAGGAAATCCTGGACCGGACCGGGCCGTCCGGCGACAAACGGCACCCGCACGACCTTGTAGCCGGTGGGCTCGGTCCGGTTCCAGGAGCCGTGAAAGGCGATGAAGAGATTGCCCCGGTACTCGGACGGGAACTGGGCGCCGGTGTAGAACACCAGCCCCAGCGGCGCCGAGTGAGCCGGCATCTCGATGACCGGCGGCTCGGTGGTGGCGCAGAACTCGGGCGTCCCGAACTCGGGGTCCACCACCCGCTGGCCGTAGCAGTCGGGCCAGCCGTAATGCCGCCCCTCCCGGACGATATTGACCTCCTCGGGCGGGAGGTCGTCGCCCAGCCAGTCGCGACCGTTATCGGCGGCCCAGAGCTCGCCGGTCTGGGGATGGACGGTGACCCCCACGCTGTTACGCAGCCCCCGGGCGAAGAGAAACTCCCCCGAGCCGTCGGGGTTGTAGCGGACGATGGCCGCCCGGCGCGGATCGGCCTCGCGACAGACGTTGCAGGAGGAGCCGATAGAGACGTAGAGCCGCCCGTCGGGCCCGACGACGATGGTCCGGGTCCAGTGGCCGCCGCTGCGGGGCAGGTTGGCCACCACGACCTCCCGCCGGTCGGCCAGGCCGTCGCCATCGGTGTCGGTCAGCCGCAAGACCCGCCCCGTCTCGGCGATGTAGACGCTTCCCTGGAGAAAAGCGATGCCGTGCGGCCGGTCGAGGCCGTCGGCGAAGGAGAGAATGCGGTCGGCGACACCGTCGTGGTCGCGGTCGGGCAGGATGAGGACCCGTCCTGCCTGGGGGACGGTGACGAAAAGGTCGCCCTGCGGGCTGAAGGCCAGCCAGCGGACCGGTCCCAGCCCGGCGGCGAAGACCGTGACCTGAAAGCCCGGCGGCCCCTGGAGCGTCCGCGGGACGGCGAATGGCCCGACCCGGTAGCGGTCAGAGACCCGGACCGGGATGGTCACCGCCGTCGGCAGGGGGACGGTGGTCGGCGCCGGCCGGGGTGTCCCGACCGCCGCAGCCACGGCCGCCGGGGTGGGCGTGGCCGGCGCCGCCGGCGTCGCCGTGGGCACCGGTGTCGGGCTGGGCGCCGGGGTGGCGGTCGGGGTCGGCGGGACAGCGGCCACCGTCGGCGTCGGCGAGGGGGCCGGCGGCGTGGGCGGGCTGGCGGCCGGACCGCAGGCCAGGGCCAGCCCGCCGAGGAGAACCAGGAGTGGCCAGAGGCGGGGCATCCCTCTCCCTTCAGCCGGTGGGAGTGGCGGACGGCGCTCCCACCGGCGGTAGACGCTGAGCCCGCGGCGGCTGGCCGACCGTGGGAGGGCGGGTGGCGATGATCGCGGCCAGCAGTTCGACGCCGTCGACCACCCGCGGGCCGGGTCGGCTGAAGTAGCTGTTGGCGTCGACCGCCCAGACCTCGCCGGCCTGGACCGCCCGCAGGGCCGCCCACTCCGGCCGACGGGCCAGGTCATGGCCGGCCGCCACCGCCTGCGCCAGATGGTAGCCGCAGGGCGCGATGACGATGAGATCCGGGTCCTGGGCCTGGAGCGTCTCCCAGGTCACCCGGACCGAGGGCCGGCCCAGGCGCTCCTGCTGGAGAGGAACGTTTGTGCCGCCCGCCAGGAGCACCATCTCCGGCACCCAGTGACCGCCGACGTAGGGCGGGTCGGGCCACTCCAGGACCAGCACCCGCGGGCGGGCGGTCAGGCTGGCCGTCCGGGCCCGGACCCGCTCGAGGCGCTGGCGCAGGCCGGCGACGACCGGCTCGGCCCGTTCGGGCACGCCGGCGCTCTGGGCCACGACCCGGATGCTCTCCAGGATATCGTCGATGGTCTGGGGCTCCAGGCTGACGATGGTCGGCTGGCCGCCGCCACCGCGTAGCCGGCGAGCCGCCCGCAGCACCTCGTCGTAAGCCACCGCGCAGACGGCGCACAGCTCCTGCGTCAGAATGAGATCGGGCCGGAGTCGCTCCAGGAGGTCGAGGTCCAGGGCGTAGAGGGCCCGGTGCTCGTGGAGGGCCCGGACAACCAGGGCGTCGATCTCCGCCGGCGTGGCTCCCTCCGGGAGGAGGCTCCGCGTCAGACGCGGGAGGCGCTGGACCGCGGGCGGATAGTCGCACTCATGGGAGACGCCGACCAGGGCCTCGGTCAACCCCAGGGCGCCGACGATCTCGGTGGCCGAGGGCAGAAGCGAGACAATCCGAACCATGGGCCGCTCCCCTCTCTGCCGTAGACTATACCACGCTGTCGCCGATCGGGCGAGCGCGGTATAGTGAACTACCGTTGGCTTTCGCCTTCGGCTTCGTGCAGGCATGACGGTAGACAGCCGTCCCTGCGGGCTCGTTCCAAGCCCAACGTGAGTATCAGCAATGCAGAATTGATGTCACGATGAACAGAAAGACGACAGTGCGGACAGTCGTGCCAGCGGACAGAAAGGTCTTTGGGAACAGGCGAGCCGCACCGGGCGCACCGCTGGCTTGTGCCGTTGGCGGGCACCGCAATCACTTCCCTCCCAGCCCTCCAAGCCTTGTCGGGAAGGATGTGCGTCAGAAGCACCGACCAACCGGCATCAAGCACGGACTTGCTCAGGTTCCCCTGTGCCAGGCCCTTTATGGTGAGGTCTTCCACGCAGATCAGGTCATGCTCTCTGACCAGCTCTGCCGCCAGCTTCCAGTAGACATCCCTGCGCTGACGGGCGACTTTGAGGTGAAGCTTGGCAATTTGCCTGCACATCCGCTTCCCGCGCTTAGAGCCCTTCACTTTCTTGCTCAGAATTCTTTGTTTCTCGGCGATTTTCGTTTCAATCTTCTTCAACCACTTTGGGTTGTCAACGAGGCGACCGTCGGAGAGGGCCAGAAGGTTTTCCACGCCGACGTCCATCCCTATCGCCTTGCCCGTTGGCGGCAAGGGTTCACGGAGACGTTCGTCCGGGACTTCAAGGGCGAAAGTGGCAGACCATCCATCCACCTTGCGGGTGACCCAGACCTGCTTAATAACGGCTGGCTCGGGCAACGGGCGGTGCCAGATGACCCGCACCAAGCCCACATTCTGGAGGGAGAGCCGCAACCTTCCTCTTTCGTCGGGTTTTATCTTCGTCCCGTCTCCGTACGTGAACTCCAATGTGCGGAAACGATGGGGCTTTTTGAATCTTGGATAACCGACCTTTTGCCCGGATTGGATGGCTTTGAAAAACCTCCGGAAAGCCTTATCAAGCCGGCGCAGGACGTGCTGGGCAGCACTGAAGTTCAAGAGGGCGACTTCTTTGTCGGTCTCCCTCAATGTTTTCAATTTCCCTGCCTGTTCAAGGTAGGTGACGGTTCGCCTTTCCTGTTCCCACGCATCTTTCCTTTCGGCAAGAGCATCGTTGTAAAGGCGACAGGCAACTGCGAGAAGTGTCGCCAGAATCTTTTCCTGGGTTCTATTGGGTTTGAGGCGATACTGGCAAGCCAATTTCATTGTTTATCTCCCTCAGTGCGCATTATAATGCGACAGGAAGGAGGTGTCGAGGGCGCATTCCCCTGTCGGCGGAAGCCGACAGTCCCCTGCGCCCGATTTCTATGGAAGATCAGTGGATCGCTCTCCTGCTGGACCTGGGCCGGCGCCCGACCGCGCCCCTTTACGAGACGGCCATCATCCAGGCCGTTCACGCGTTCCTGACCGCCCACACGATCCCGTTCGCCGCCGATCCCTACGGCAACCTGATCGTCCGCCTCGGTCCGGCCGAAGGGACCCCGCTCGCCCTGGTTGCCCACCTGGATCACCCCGGGCTGGAGGTCACGGCCAGCCAGGGGACCACCGCCCTGGCCCGCCCGCTGGGCGGAGTGCCGCTCGCCAGCCTCCGCCCGCCGGAACCGGTCCTGATCCTGACCGATGGCCAGCCGGTTCCGGCCACGGTCGTGGCCCTCGAACAGACCGGGGAAGGGCCCCTTCTGCGCCTGCAGACCGACGGGCCGGTGCCCACCCCAACCGGGGCGGTCTTCGCCCTGCCCGGCCCGGAGCGCCGGGGTGATCTTCTGATGATGCCGGCGGTGGACGACCTGGTCGGCTGCGCCGCCCTTCTTCTCACCCTGGCGGCCGTCCGCGACCAGGCGCTGCCGCGTCCCCTCTACGGCGTCTTCACCCGCGCGGAGGAGATCGGCCTGGTGGGGGCCACTCTGGTGGCCCGGTCCGGTCTCCTTCCGCCCGAGACGCTGGTGGTCTCGCTGGAGGCCAGCCGGACGCTTCCAGGCGCCGTCATCGGCCGGGGACCGGTCATCCGGGTGGGCGACCGCAGCCGGACCTTCGACGCCACCGCTGAAGGGCTGCTCAGCGCCGCCGCCCGGCGGCTGGAGGGAGCGCCCGTCCAGCGCCAGCTGATGAGCGGCGGCACCTGCGAGGCCACCGCCTTCGGGCTCTGCGGCTACCGTACGACCGGCCTGGCCTTCCCGCTGGGCAACTACCACAACGCCGGCCCCGATGGCCGGCTGCGGCCCGAGTTCATCCACGTCCGTGATTTCCTGACCGGCGTCCGCCTGCTGCAGACCGCCGCCCTCCTCGACGAGCCCGACCCGGAGGCCCCGCTGCGCGAGCGCCTGGCGACGGCGGTCGGCCGCTACGCCGAGCGGCTGCAGGCCACCGCCCGCCGCGGCTGAGGCCGCTTCCGCGCCGCCGCCTCGCCCGACCGGCGGCCGGGCGTCCAGGCCAGCTGCCGGGTCTGTGGTACAATAGAACAGCGGAGACGTCTGTACGGGAGGACCGCCATTCAGGACCGAAACCACTGGCGGCGGCACCGGGGAGCCTGCAAGTACTACCGTGAGGACTGGAGCGTGCCCGACGCCCTCTACCGGTGCTACTGTCTGCTCAACATGCCGCCGGAGACCAAGGAAGAAGAGGAACTCTGCCGCCGCAGCGCCGACGGCTGCTGGCGTTTCAAGGTCAACGGCCAGAGCCGGGGCTGGCCCGAGGACCTCGTCCGCGCCTTCGAGGAGCGCCAGAGGCGGCGCCCGCCGGCGGACCGCTGACCGGTCCGCGGCCTCAGGCCTGCCGGGCCACCGGCGGCGTGCCCGCAAGGCTCGTCCGCAGCCGCCAGGCCAGCCGGGTGTGCCGGCGGGTCACCCGCTCGCGCCGCACCGCGATGGCCAGCGCCCGCCAGCTGCCGACCAGAACCACCAGCCGCTGGGCCCGGGTCACCGCCGTGTAGAGCAGGTTGCGCTGGAGCAGAAGATAGTGCTGGGTGGTCAGCGGCATCACCACCGCCGGGTACTCGCAGCCCTGGCTCTTGTGGACACTGACAGCGTAGGCCAGGACCAGTTCGTCCAGATCGGCGAAGGGGTAGACGACCACCCGGCCGTCGTCAAACCGCACGATGGCCCGCTCCGCGGCCAGGTCCAGCCGGGTGATCCGGCCCATCTCCCCGTTGAAGACCTGGCGGTCGTAGTTGTTGACCACCTGCAGCACCTTGTCGCCCTGGCGGAAGAGACGGGCGCCGAAGCGGCGTTCCGGTTTCCCCTCGGCCGGGGGGTTGAGCGCGGCCTGGAGCCGCTCATTGAGCCGGGCGACCCCCAGCGGTCCCTGGTGCATCGGGGCCAGAACTTGGATATCCTGGATCGGGTCGAGCCCGTAGCGCCGGGGTAGCTGTTCGACCACCAGGTCGACGATGCGGTCGGCCGCCCGCTCCGGATCGTCCTCGGCCAGGAAGAGGAAATCATCGTAGCCGCGCAGGCGCGGCCGTTCGCCGGCGTTGATCCGGTGGGCGTTCTGAACGATGCCGCTCCCGGCGGCCTGGCGCATGACGGTGGTCAGGCGGGTCACCGGCACGACCGCGCTGGCGATAAGCTCGCGCAGGACGTTGCCTGGCCCGACCGCCGGCAGCTGGTCCACATCGCCGACCAGGACCAGGTGGGCGTCGGGCGGCACCGCCTTGACCAGGGCGTTGGCCAGGAGCACATCGAGCATCGAGGCCTCGTCGACGACAATGCAGTCGGCCAGAAGCGGGTTCTGGGCGTCGTAGAGGGCCTCGCCCCCGGGGCGCAGGGCCAGCAGACGGTGGATGGTCCGGGCCGGGACACCGGTCACCTCGGTCAGCCGTCGGGCGGCCCGGCCGGTCGGGGCGGCCAGGAGAGCCGAACAGCGCTTGGCCCGGAGCAGGGTCAGGAGGGCCTGGATCGTGGTCGTCTTGCCGGTGCCCGGGCCGCCGGTGATGACGCTGACCTTGCTGGTCAGCGCCCGCCGGACGGCCAGCCGCTGCTCGGCGGTGAGGATCAGACCGTGGCGTTCGGCCAGCCAGGCGAAGGCGCGCTCGAAGTCCACCCGCTGGAAGAGGGCCAGCCGGTCAGCGGGGGCGGTCAGGAGCGTCCGCAGGCGTTCGGCCAGCCGGCGCTCGGCCTGAAAGAGCGGCACCAGGTAGACGGCGGTGGTGCCGTCGTGGGATTCACAGACGAGGCCGTTCTCCTCGCGGGTCAGGCGCGCCAGGGCCTCGGCCACCATCTCCGGCGTGCACCCCAGCAGGGTTCGGGCCCGCGCGCCGAGGTCCTCCAGAGGCAGGAAAACGTGGCCCTCCTCGGCCGCCTCCCAGAGAAGGTGACGGAGGCCGGCCATCACCCGCTCGAGGCTCTGTGCCGGGAAGCCCAGGCGGCGGGCGATCCGGTCGGCGGTGAGGAAACCGATCCCGCGGACCTCGCGGGCCAGGCGGTAGGGGTCGTGCCGGACGACCTCCAGGCTGGCGTCGCCGTACTGCTGGAAGATGCGCACCGCCAGGCTCGGCGAGAGATCGTGAGCCTGGAGAAAGAGCATAAGATCCTGAATCGCCTGGTGCTCACGCCAGGCCCGGACGATGGCCGCCGCCCGCTGGGGGCCGATGCCCGGCACCTCGGTCAGGCGTTCCGGCGTCTGCTCGATGATCTGTGGCGTCTCGGCCCCGAAACGCTCGACGATCCGCTGGGCCAGAACCGGCCCGACACCCCGGACCAGGCCCGACCCCAGGTACTTCTGGAGTCCGGCCACGCTGGCCGGGCGCACCACCTCGTAGCGCTCGGCCACCAGTTGCGGCCCGTAGGCCGGGTGCTGGACCCACCGGCCCGCGACCCGCAGGGTCTGGCCGGCATTCACCCCCGGCAGGGCGACACCGCGCTGAGGGCGCGCGTGCCCCCGGCC
>Ga0073929_1001951_pt1 | contig 15284 bp, 7 predicted proteins | sample DewCreD2012metaG_3_FD_76966 | JGI IMG/M metagenome (GOLD analysis project Ga0073929, IMG submission 76966) | Hot spring sediment bacterial and archeal communities from British Columbia, Canada, to study Microbial Dark Matter (Phase II) - Dewar... ... | reverse complement strand
CGACACCTCGACCAGCGCGGCCACACGACTGCCGGGCTGGGCGCGGCTGCCCAAGCCCGCGCGGCGCCGCCTGCCGCTCACGGCAAGGTTTCGCAGACGCGGCCATCGTGGTCGGCACCGTCGAGGCCGTCGACGTTGTTGCTCGGGCTGCCACCACGAGCGTCGAAGTAGGCCTGGGCGGCGGCTTGCGTGCGGAAGTCCGAGCAGTCTTTGTCGCCAGCGGATGCGCGCCCGCCGAAGGTGCCGCCGGCGGCGCGGTAGCCACGCGACCGCCGCGCGAACGACGGTCTGCGCACGCTCGGTGCCGCGCTGCCGCCAGCGCAGGCCCGCCCCCAAAGTCCCCGCCCCGCGGTGCGCGCCGCGGCTACCGCGCGGCGGAAGACGTCGGCGTACTCGACGTTGGGCGGGATCGTGAGCTGCTGGGCGTAGCCGCGCAGAGCGAGTTCGCGGTTCACGAACAGGCCGTCGCGGCGCCACAGGTAGACGAGCGCGCGGCCGTAGCGGTCGCGCGGCTCGGTGCCGAGTCGTACGTAAACGCGCGTGCCGGGAGCGAGCAGGCGTTTGGTGAAGGCGCTCGCCTGGCGCCCGTAGCACTCGACTTGGCCGTAGACCTCGGGCGTGTCGATGCCGATCAGGCGCGCACGGCCGAGGCGCGCGAGCGCGACAGTGTCGCCGTCGACGACGTAGGCGACTACGTCGGTGCCCGCCCCGCGCGGGATCGTCCCGCTGCCTGCCGCACGCGCTTCGTGCCTGCGCCCTGCCCCGCGCTCGTGGACGCGCGGTTTTTCGGCCCTCACGGCGCCGCGGGCGTGGTCGCCCGCGCGCGCACCCGCACCCCCGCGCCCCGCCTCGTCGGCGGGACTTGCGCAGCCGCTGGCGAGCGCCGCGGCGAGGGCGGCGAGGCCAACCACCACCCGAGCCGCCACCGCCACCCTGGCGAACAGACACGCGCTTTTGCGCATCCCGAGCAGAACCCCCTGTGCCCCCAATTTTTGCTCACCGAGCCAGGTCCCTCCAGGACCACGGTCGCACCGCCCCCGCGGCGCACCACCTTTGCAGATTTGCCCTTGCCCGACTGCTCAGTTAGTTTCTCTTCTGCCCCGAACCCAATCGGTTGTCCCCTACTTGTGGCTCCATCCAGGCTCCGCCCGTACCGAGCCAATCTTCACTCGCCAGTCCAAGATCCCTTACGCCTGCGTGCCCTTGGCTTCACTCTCCGCGTGTCTGAGCCGCGCGAGCGAGCGCTCCTTTGGCTCGATCGGCAACCAGGCCACTCAGCACCTCTAGCGCGGGTGCCCTCCGTCCAGAACACCCACTCGGGACTCCTGACCCACACTCTTCGCTCCCCCAACTCCCTCCGGCCCCACGATGACCACCCACCCTGCTGGCTTCAATGGCCCGGGCGATGGGCATGTTCGCGCGCGGACGTTCCAAAGCTAGAAGCAACCAGCCCGCACGGCCCGGCTTTCCAAGGGGACAAGTGGACAGCCCCCTCCATCGGGGCAAATGGCTTCCGATCGCGCTGACAGCACTACTTGCAGTGTCTCTTTGACACTCTTCGTCGCCGCCCTCCTGGCAACGCTTATCTCCGCCGGACTAGTCTGGATAGCTCTCGTCTTGACCGGGCTGGGGTGCACATCCGATACTTCCCACCTGGCCTCGTGGTATCCGGTCTGCAAACCGTACGAACGTGAAGCCTACCTCGCGTTGGTGATCATCGCCTTTGGCACCCAAGTGGTTGGTGCTGCACATGCACCCATGAAAAAACGCGCGATCTCGCTTCTCGTCGGCCTCACCATGTCCGTGGTGCTACTCGCTGCACACTGTCTATTCCTCCCCTTCATCTACTGATATGGCAAGCACAGCGCGCGCAAACACCGCTCAACGGCGCTGCGAGCAACAGCACCCTCGTACAGTGCCACAGCCTGTAGCCGTCACTGTCTTCACCGTATTCGCGTCCTTGCTGTTCCATTTTGTCATCTTCTGGGCGTATGGACTAATTAACGTCGGAGAGCACCGTACTATATCCGTCGTTGATGATGTCGAACACACACTCGGCATCTTTAGCCTTTTGGTCCTTGGCAAGGCGTGTCTGGGGGACTTTCCGCTGCCAATTCTGGGATCCGACTTACGATTTCACTCTCCGGTGCTTGGCTAAACCTTCGCGAGCGCCGCCTACAACCCGCCCTTCTTGGCCTGGGGATCGGCACATTGAGCGCCAGCTTCGGACCGCTCGTCGTGCATCACATTTTTTGACGATCGAAACAAGGCGTGACTCGGAACGATTTGCGGCATTTTCCACCTCGTTACTCCGCCGTCATGCCCCCTGCACTCTCCCCACGCTCTCGTTGCCTCACGAGACACTATGAATGTCTCGAGCAGCGAACATTTTCAGTGGGAGAAGATTCCTTGCTGGCGAGTACCCGCGACACGTTGGGCCGCCAGCAGGCGGCCCGGGAGAAAAAGCGCTCAGTGCGATTAGAAGCAGCGCGGTCGCGCCCACAAGTACACGGCCTTCCATAACTGGTGTGCCTGGTGAAAGCCCAAAAGGTCCACTCTTTAAAGGCCATAAATGGAGCGGTCCGACCGCGTGGTCGAACGGCGTTGGTACCTGTTAGCGAACCGCAATGATACCTGTTAAAAAGCGTCCTGTTGTTATAGTCGGCGCCGCTATCACTGCTACAATACTCCTGACGTTAACGGATCTGCTAGAAGTCTTCATTCTGCTCGGGCTCCTTTGTAATAGCGAGAGTATCGCACCGTACTACGACCATCCGTGCGCTCCCTACGTTTACGGTTACTATCTCGTGCTGGCGTGGCCTCCTATTGCGAGCGTCACAGGAGGCGGCTGGCTCGCAGTTAAGCGTAACCGCTTTCTCCCGTTGATACTTGGGTTCGTTGGAAGCCTAATGGTGCTACTTATACTGCCCCTTTACGCGACCTTCGCTTAGGGGCAGCGATCGTTGGTCATGAATCGTACTCATGTCAAGGGTGACGCTGCCGGCCGGTCGCCGCTTGCGCTCTGCGCGTTCTTTGGTACGCACTGCTGCGCAATCCAACTCGTAGCTGTCTGGGGCGCGGCGAGTCGCTGCGCTGTACATCTCCGCCCACATCAAGTCAAGTTGTTACACATTGCCTGCCACCTCCTCCTCAGAGCCGTCTGTGGTTGCTGCTCCTGCTCGTGCCGATCCTCATTACTATCGCGGGGACAGCACAAACAGTCCGCACTCGAGACAGCCGGTTCGTTGAAATCGCATTAGTCATCGGGGTAGTGGTCGGAATCGTAGTACCGTTACGGTTTTATGTTGGCGACCAAGCTGTGACGGATCACTGTGTTACGTTCACGAGCTGCCCCCAGTGGAGGAAACGAAATGGCACACTCACCAAGGCAAAGGAAAGACCCCGCTAACAGTCTCACCGCGACGCCCCCGCCTCTCGCCCGATCGCGCGCAGCCTTCGGTGGCCTATTGCTGGCGGCCACATTGACGCTCGTGGGCGCGGGTTGCGGTTCCAACAAGGAGCGGGCAGCTGTCGGCACACCCAGCACCATGGGGGGGCACAAGGCCGGCGGGCGCCGCGGCCGGCCCACCAGCCGCCGCTGCCAACGCGAGCGAAGCCGCACAGGCGGCCGGGCAGAGCGTCCAAACCGTTGCCCAAAACGGCCGCACGGTAACCCTCAGCGACGGCACGGTCGTGACCCTGCCACCCAAGCCCCGGCGCACCTCGATCCCGCCCCAACGCGGCTGCGGTAAGCGCACCTACCGCAGCTCGCGCGGTCGGCGCATCTTCTACCTCCCCCCGCGCCCCGGGATCTCGGCCGAGCGCAGCGACCAGCGCACCGTCACCGTCAAATACCGCTTCTACCGCTTCGATCGGCGGTGCAAGCCCCACATCATCGAGCTCACGGTGCGCGACGCCGACAAGGCGACCTTCCCGGCCACAAGCGAAGAGGTGGAGGTGCGGGCACTGACCGGCACCGTCCGGATCGCCCTACCCGACCGCGTACTCGGCGGCGACACCGTCGCTGCCAGGGCCTACACCCGCCGCGGCGTGCCCAGCGACAGCGGCATCGTCCGCATCCGCGACACGCGCCAGCGCTAGCGGGGGCCGCCCCTCGGTCGCGAACCGTGCCGGCGGCGGGGCTAGCTAGTTATCGACCCCGAGGCGGTCCCAGCAGTAGATGTCGAGCGCTTCGCAGGCGAGCTCCAGCAAGCGCTCGCGCGAAAGGCGCGGCAGCACCGAATCGAGCGCCGCGCGCTCGCTCGCGCCCGAGTCGATCGCCTCCTCGCCACGGAAGACCGCCGCGATCCTCAGCGCCTCGCGCCGATGGCGGCCGAGGCGCGGAAAGGCGCGCACCAGGAACTCCTTGTTGGCCACCGGCCGGCCGACATCGAACCCGGCGTGCCAGGCGGCGAGCATCGACAGGTCCTCGTCGTTGAGCTCGTCGAGAGCGCGCGCATAGTGCTGCTCGAGCTCGTCCTCGGGAATCTCGTCGACCCAAGCGCGGATGATCTCGTCGAGCAGCTGGCGGCGCGCCTCGCGCCCGACGCTGTCGGCGATCACCCTGATCGCGTCGCGCGGCTCGATGAAACAGAGGGGCATTTCGCGTCCTTGTTCGGTCGGTCGGCTTTCCCTGCGCTGCTCTCGGGCGCAAGATACGGAGCGTTCCCGACGGAAAAGTGGCCACGCCGAAAAGGTGCAGTTCGCAGCAGTCGGGCCGGGACGCGCAGCCGCCACGCGGCCCGAGAGCGCTACTCGCGCAGCGCCCCCGTCAGCTCGCGCGGCCACTTGCAAAGCCCCGATCGCCCGGGGCAAGCGGCGCAGATCGCGAAGTGGGGATCCTCGGTCGGCTCGAAACGGCCCGCCGCGAGCCGCTCGGCGCGCTCCCGCAAGTCCGCCTCGAGCGAGTCGGCGTGCGCCGCGTCGAACACCTGTGTCACCGGGCTCTCGGGAGCCTCGAGAAACACGTGCGCGACCTCGACGCGCCCCGCGCCTGCGCGTAGCGCCGCGAGCGCGTACACCCGCTGCTGGAGGTCGTAGTGCGATGCCGCGAAAAGCTCACGCGGCGCACGCTCGGCGAGCGCATCCGTCTTGTAGTCGACCACGAGCACGCCGCCGTCCTGCTCCTCGGCGTAGACGTCGAAAACACCGGTGATCGGAACCACCGGCCCGGCGGCACCGTCGCCGAGCTCGCCTTGAGCGGACGCCGCCCGGTCGCGCTCGACGGGTACGGCGACGACGAACGGCAGCTCGCTGCGCACCCGGCGCGCGCCCGCGAGTCGCGCGGCGAGCGGGTTCTCGGGCGCGAACAGACGCTCGAGCTGGCGGCGGATCGAGACCGCGTCGCCCAGCACCGCCTCGCCGCTACCGAGCCGGGCCTCGGCCAGCGCGGCTGCGATCTCCTCAACCGTCGGCAGCGAGTCGGGACGGCGCGCGTCGACCCGCTCGAGCAGGGCGTGCACGACACCGCCCCTGCGCATGCCGGCACGCGGATCGCGACCGGTCGCACCCCCCGCGGGGACGGCGTCGTCGGGGTGCGGAGCGAGCCGCACGATCCGCTCGAGGTAGTAGCGGTAAGCGCAGCGCTCGAACTGCGAGAGCTGCGTGTAGCTCAGCCGGCGCCAAACCGGCGCCGCCAGCGCGCCCGGCAGCGGGGCGCCGCTCGCTCCGGGCTGCGGAGGCGAGGTGGCGCGCGCCGTCGGAGGGGCGGGCGGAGCGCTGGCCGCGACCGCCCGTGCGGGCGGGGCGCCGCTCGCGGCAGCGCCGACCGGCGGCTCTTCTTCGCCCCGGCCCGGAGCGTGCCCGCCCTCGCCTGAGCGCGAAGCGTCGCCGCCGTCGCCGGAGCGCGCAGCGTGACCGCCGTCGCTTGCGCGCTCGTCCGGCAGCTGCCGGCGGAACTCGGTGACGGCGAGCAGGAAGCCGCCCGCCGCGTCGCTTGCGTCGGTGGCGCCGCCGGCCGGATGGACGGCTGGGGGCCGCGCGCGCACTGCGAGCACGCGGCGCACCAGCGTGCCCGTGATCGTCGTCGCCCCGTCGGCCGCGAACGTGCGCTCTTCGCTGGCGGCGGGGCTCACACCCTCCACCTCCACCGCTCCCTCGCGCAAAGCGGGAAAGAGCCAAGTCGCCACCGTCTGGGCAGCGCGCTCGCGCGTGCGTGCGAGCAGCGACGCCTGGTGTGTCGCCCCGCTGCGAGCGGCGGCGGGACGCTTCTTGCCGCTCTCCTTCCGCGCCTGCCCGGACCGCTCGCCACCCGGCGAGAAGCGCCCCGCCAACACCAGACGACGGCGGGCGCGCGTCATAGCGACATAGATCAGGCGCTCCGTCTCGGCCTGCTCGCGCGCGTCGATCTCGGCAGCGAGCGTCTCCCACTCCGGTCCCCGTTTCGCGCCGGCTCTCGATCCCGGCGCACGCATCTCGTTCAGCGCCGGCACCTCCAGCACGAACGCCACCTGCGGGGTCACGCGCAGACGGAGGCGGCTCGAACCGGTGCGGCTCTTCTGGCGGTCGAGGTCGGCGACGACCACGTTGTCGAACTCGAGCCCTTTCGACTGGTGAATCGTCAGGATCCGCAGCGAGTCGCTGCCCTCGCTCTCCAGCACCGCCTCGGGCTCGCGCAGGTCGCGGCTCACCTGCAGGTCGCGCAGCGAGTCGCAGAGCCCGCGCAGATCGCGGCCCTCGACGCGCTCGTACGCGCGCGCCAGGAGCGCGAGCTTGCGCACGTTGGCGACGCGCCGCTGGCCGTCGGGCAGCGACAGCAGGTAGGCGCCGTAGCCGGTGCGTTCGAGGCAGCGCTCGACGAGCTCGTCGAGCGACCGCTCGCCGAGCGCCGCACGCTCGCTCTCGACCATCTCGACGAAACGCGCCACCGCCGCCCGACCGGCCTCGTCGCCCGGAAGCGAGCGGGCGGCTTCGACAAGCCGCAGCCACATCGGGCCGCGCCGCCGCGCACGCGGCTCGCCGCTCCCGCCCGCGGGTTCCTGCGGATCGGTGCCGGCGGTTACGGCCCGCACGAGCGTCGGCACCGGCACGGCGCCGATCGGCGAGAGCGCAGCCTCGACCAACGCGTCCTCGTCGTGCGGGTTGGCCAGCACCCGTAGCCAGGCGAGGGCGTCGCGCACCGGAAGCTGCGCGAAAAAGCCGCGCCCCGCGCCGTTGTAGACCGGTACGCCGCGGGCGGCGAGCGCGCGCTCGTAGATCGCCGCGTCGCTCCCCGCTCGCAGCAGCAGCGCCCAACCACCCCACCGCGGCTTGCTGCCTCCCACCCTCTCGCGGTCGTCCGTCGCTGCGTCGACGCGGGCGAGCTCGACGATGCGCTCGGCGAGGAGCTCGGCCTCGAGCGCACGGGCCGTGGCCGCTGCCAGTGTCGAGCGCTTGCCGCCGCTTGTGCGCGAGTCGGTGTCGTCGACGATCGCGACAATCTCCACCGCGGGCTCGGTGCGCTCGCCGCCTGTCGCGCCGCCGCTGCGGCGCGCCGACGCCGCCACCAGGTCGCGGTGGCGGGCGAGCCAGGGCGGCGCGTCGGCGTGCGCGGCAGCGTCGGCCTGGCCGCCGCTTCCGGCGGTGTCGGCACCCCCGCCAGGCGCAGCGGTGTCGGCACGGTCGCTCGCGCCGCCCTGCGTCTGCGCGCTGTCGCCCGCTCCCGTCCCGTTCGCCCGCTCCCTGCTCCAGAGCTGGCGGAACACGTGGTTGACCGCCGCGATGATCGCCGGGTCGCTGCGGAAGTTGCGGTCGACGCAGTACAGCGAGCCCTCGCGCTCGGCGCGCTCGGCGAGGTCGGCGAACAGCGCCACCTCGGCATGCCGAAAGCCGTAGATCGACTGCCGCTCGTCGCCGACGCAAAAGAGCGTCGGCGCCGGCCCGGCCCCGACCCGCTCGCAGAGCGCCGCGAGCAGCCGGTGCTGCAGCGGGTTGAGGTCCTGCGCCTCGTCGACGAGAACCTCGCGCAGCTCCGCCCGCCAGCGGTTGCGCACCTCGCTGTCGCCCTCGAGGAGGGCGAGCGCACGCCGCTCGAGGTCGGCGAAGTCGAGCAAAGCGCGCGCCGCCAGCTCACGCTGGTAGGCGTGGGCGAACTCGTGCAGCAGCGCGTCGAAGTCGGCACGGTCGGCGGCCGCAGCGGCGCTCTCGCGCGAGCGCTCGCCCTCGTCGCTGCGCGCCTGCGCCGACTCCCCAGCGGCGGCCCCGGCGGGCCAGGCGCTCAGACGCGGCAGGCCGCACTCGCGGCACCAACGGCCGCCGGACGCCCCGTCGCCGGCACTGGCGGCGAGCTCGCCGGGGCGGGCGACAGCGCCGCCGCGTAGAACCGAGTGCGCGGCGACAATGTCCTGGCGGAGGTTTCTCGCGCCGTAGCGGACGACGAACTCGGCACGGCGGCGGACCCCCTCGTCGCCTGCGCTCGCGACGCCGGGTGTTGCGCTGATGCTGCCGGGAGCGAGGAACCGCTCGAGCGCGAGGTCGAAGGCGCGCTCGACGACGCGCCGCTGCTCCTGCCCATCGACGACCCGAAAGCTGGGGTCAAGCCCGGCGCGCAGCGCCTCGCGGCGCAGAAGCCGCGCGCAGAACGAGTGCAGCGTCGAGATCGGGGCGGCATCGAGCGCTGGTATCGCCTGAGCGATGCCCTGGGCCAGGCCCTCCACCGTCCACCGGCGATCGTCGGCGCTCTGCGTGTCAGCGACCGCACCGAGCTCGCGCGCGTAGCGCTCGAGCGCACCGCGGTCGGCGTGCAGGGCGCGCAGGCGCGCGACGATCCGGGCGCGCATCTCGCCCGCCGCCTTCTCGGTGAAAGTGATCGCGAGAAGACGCTGCACCGCCACGGCGCCGTCGCTGCCGTCGCCGCCGTCGAGGATCGTCTCGACGAGACGGCGGACGTAGCGCTCGACGAGCACGCGCGTCTTGCCGACACCCGCACCAGCGGCGACGACGACGAGCGGGCGGCGGCTCGTGACCGCCGCTCGCTGCTCGTCGGTGAGCTCGACGTGCGCGGCGTCGGCGGCGGGGAGCGCAGCGGCTAGGGTCGCGCCGGCGCGGTCGCGCTCGCGGCGTGTGGCGTCAGCGCCGGCGCTGGTCGTGCGCGCTGCGAAGGTCCCGCTCATGCGCGCCGCGCCGACCGCCTCGCCGTCGCGACGTTCCTCGAGTCGGCAAAGGCTTGCGAAGCGACAACCGTTGCTCCCCGACCCGCACTTCTCGGCCGGCTCGACGAGCGGCTCGACGAGCGCCCTGCCGAGCTCGCGGACGCGCCCCTCGACAGCGCTCTTGAGCTCGTCGAGCGCCCCGGCGTCGTCGCCTCCGCTGCTGTCGGGAGCGAGCGCGCGGCGTGTGTTTGTGTGCACCCCGTCGCCGATCGCGTCGGCCAGCAGCACCCCCCTTGCCTGCGCGGTGCCCCCGCCCACTGGCACGTAGACGCCGCCGACCACCTTGAGTGGGAGCCCTCCCACCTTCAACGTGCGCTCGGCGGCGAGCATGTAGATCGCGGTTTGGAGCTCACCCTCGTCGAGCCACTTGCGGTGAGCCAGGGAATCCGTGCTCTTTCCCGTCTTGTAGTCGACCACCACCGCCTCGCCGGTGCTCGTGTCGACGTCGATGCGGTCGATCCGGCCGCGCATCGGGACGTCGCCGAGGCGGAAACCGCCGTCTTCGCCGAACGCCACCTCGAGCAGCTCGGGGAGCGGCTGGAAGCGGTCGGCCCAACAGCGTTTGGCGTCGAGCTCGAGCGCGCGCAACACCATCAGCTCGGCCTCCGCGGCGAGCGCTGCGAGCCGGCCGACCGGCGGGTCGGGGAGCGGGTCGCGAGCAGGGGCGAGCTCGGCGTGCAGCGCTCGCAGGACCGCCTGGCGCACCGTCTCCCGCGACGGGCCCATCGCTTCGGGCTGCGGGCGGACTTGCCGCTCGCCGTGCGCGGCGGCGGCTTGCGCGAGCTCGCGGTAGAGCTCGCACAGCGCGGCGTGCACAACGTTGCCGAGCACCAGACGGTCGCGCTCGGCCTCGAGTGGGCGCGGTCGCAACACGTAGTCGACGAGCCACGCCACCCGGCACTGGGCGAAGCGCGCGATCGCTCCGACCGGTCGCGGCCCGTCACCGTACAGCGCGTCGAGCGTGCCGCGCGGCAGGCGCACCGGCAGCTGCGGCGCACCGCCTGCGCCACTCTGGGCCGCCGCGGACCGCGCGATCCGCGCGCTCGCGCGTGGCGAGAGCTCGCCAATGTCGAGGTGGCGCACCGGCGCATCCGGCGCGAGCCTGCGCACTTCGTGCAGAAACGGCGAGGGTTCGAGCGGCCGGCCGTCATCGTCGCACGCGCGCACCGCCAACACCAGCCGCTCCGACGCTCGCGAACAGGCGGCGTAGAAGAGGTAGCGCTCGCGGTCGGCCGCGCTCGCCGGCAGCTCGAGCCGGGGACCTTGCGCGCTGTCGGCGAGCAGCGCGCGCTGGCGCTCGTCGAGGAGCACGCGCGGCCGTTCGGGGCGCGGGAAGTTGCCCGTTTCTAGCCCGGTCACGACCACCGCCCGCCAGCGCCGCGCACCGACCTCCTCGGGGCCCGCAACCGTGACACGACCCGGAGCCGGCTCGCGGCCGCCCCACGCCACCGCACGCTCGAGCCCCCACACGATGTCTTCGAGCGCGAGCCGCGGCGCGAACGGCGAGTCGGCGAGCCGCCCTAGCTCGCGCAGCGTCGCGCGCGCCGCTCGCTGGGCCGCAACCGCGCTGGCCCGCAGCTCACCTACCTTCGCCGCCTGGCCGCGCAGCGGCGCCGCCAAGAGGCGGTCGAGCTCGCGGTCGAGCTGTCGGCAGAAGCGACCCGCACCGCGGCTGGCGGCGTCGCGCAGGCGGTCGAGCTCGCCGAGCGGCCGCGCACCAGCGAGGCGCTCGAACACCGCGCGTGCCTCGCGGGCGGTGGCGAGGCCGCGGCGGCGCACGATCTCCTCGAGCGCGTCGGCGCGATGGTCGAAGCAAACGCCGGGCAGCCGCAGGTAGCGCACGAGCTCTTCAGCCGAGCCCGGGCGGTCGGGCCAAAGCGCGCAGCGTGCGAGCGCGAGCAGCCCGCCGCCGAAGTGGGTGGCGCCGAGCGCGGCCCGTGTGCGCGCGGTGTTGTCGATCCCCGCCGCGCGCAAGGCGCGCCCGATCTCCTCGCCGCGCGCCGGGTCGCGCACCACCACCGCGATCTCCTGGGGGTCGAGCGTCGGGTCGGACTCGAGCAGCCGCGCAACAGCGTCGGCAACGAGCTCGCGTTCGGCCTCGCCGCCGCCGGCGAGAAGCACCTCGACAGCGCTCTCGCAGCCTGCGACGCAAGCGGCTTCGGGGACGAAGAGGCGGCGCTCGAGCGCGTAGAGCGCCTCGGCGCCCGCTCCGCGGTAGTAGCCGGGCGGTCCAGGCGCCGCCAGCGTCTCGACGCGTGCCGCCACGCTCTGCAGCTCGGCGACAGCGCCCGCCACCGCGGCGAAGGCTTGGCCGCTCGCGCTGCGTTCAGCTTCGTAAGGGAGGGTGACGAGCACCTCCCACGCCAGCGCCGGCGCGCGTGTGCGCCGTCCAGAGCCCGCGAGCCGCAACAAAAGCTCGCGCTCGAGCGCGGTGAAAGCGTCAAAGCCGTACACCCCGAGCGCCGCGCCGGCGGTCGCGCCCGCAAGGCCGCGCGCGGGGTCGCGCGCCAGCTCGTCGAGCAGCCTGCGGTTGTGCAGCTCGGCTGTGGCAAGACCGGCGTCGGCGAGAAGCTCGGCACGCGTTCGGTGGACGCACAGAAGGTCGCGCAGCACCGACGCGTCGGCATCGCCGGCGCCGGAGAGTGCGGGCTCGGCCACGAGCGCCGCGGCGCGTTCGCCGTCGACGCCCGCCGCCTCTAGCTCGGCGAGGGCGCGCTGCACAGCGTCGACGAAGCCCGCCGTGGCGCTGACCTCGGCGAGCGCGCGCAGCTCGGTCGCGCGGATCGCGGCGCGCGTGACGAGCGCGAGCGCGGTCGCGCCGAGCGGCTCGGCGGCTAGCCCGAGCCGCTCGCCGAGCAGGCGTAAAAGCTCGGGGAAGGTGACAGCGCGCACGCCGAGCTCGGCGCAGCCATCGGCGAGCTCCGCGTAGGCGCGGTCGACGTCGCCGGCGCGCGGCAAGCACAGAAAGCGGTCGCGGCCGCGCTGGCTGCGCAACCAGGCGAAAACCCGGCCCGCCTTGCCGGCGTTCGCCGGTCCGGTGATCAACGTCAGCGCCATCGCTTGCGTGCGCCGCTCCCGAGCTCGGGGGACGATTCAACAGCACGCACCGGCAGCGCCCGCGCAGCGACCACGCACGCTTGGTCGCCGCGAGCGCACGCTTCCTGACAGCGGAAGCTAGGCAGACCCCTCGACGCCACGGGCCAGGGCGAGGATCGCCTCGGCGAGCCGTTCGGCCGGGGCGATCACCGGCGTCTCCTTGAGCTCGCGCTCGAGGTTGGCCGGTCCCGTCCACCGTCCGACGCGCACGACGCCGTCGCCCACGGGCTCGACGCGGATCTCGTCGACGAGCTCGCCCGCTCGCCCCAGGCTCGAGCCGGCGAGCGGCGGCGTTGCGCCCGCCGGGGCAGCGCTGGCGGCAGGCCGGCCGGCGCTGTCGCCTGCCGGGGCGGCGCTGGCGGTCGCGGCAACGAGCGCCGAAGCGGCGGCCGCGAGCGCCTCCCCCGCCGCGCTCAACGCCTCGGCGGCGGGGGCTGCCAGTGCGCCCGACGCCGCAATCTCGCGGCAAAGCCGCGCCAGCTCGTCGGCGGGCAGCCGCGGCGGGCGCTGCGCGAGCGCGCCGCTCTGCCACTCGGCGAGGCGCACACCGCCCGGCACGACGTCGAGACGCACCTCGTAGGGGCGGCCGGCGCTGTCCTCGAGGCCGTGCACCACGGCGCTCGCCCGCACGCCCGGTGTCGCCGCCTGGCGCGGGCGCGTCGCGCCGGAGCGCGTCGAGCGGCCGGCGGCCGCCGCGCGGCGGCGTGTCGTGCTCGCGGTCTTGCGCTCGGTCTCGCCGTAGACGGGGTCGAGCGGAGTGCCGCGCCGGCAGATCGGACACTCGGCGAGGAGACGGCTGTGGATGCAGAAGCGCGGCACGCGCGCGAGGCTAGCGCCAAGCGGCGGCGAACCGCTGCCATGATGGCCGCGTGACGACGCTGGTGGTGTCCGATCTTCACCTGGGCGCGTTCTCGGAGCTCGATCTCGCCCGCCGCGATCCGTACCGGGAAGCGCTCGTCGAGGCAGCGCGGGCGAGCGAGCGGCTGGTGCTGCTTGGCGACGTGCTCGAGTTGCGCGAGCTCGGTGCGCGCACCGCGCTCGAGCGGGCACGCCCGCTGCTCGCCGCGCTCGCCGACGTTCTACGCGGGCGCGAGGTCGTGGTCGTGGCCGGCAACCACGACCACCCGCTCGCCCGCCCGCTCGTCGAACGCGCGCGGCTTGCCGGCGAGCCGCTCTCGCCGTTCGCCGCGCCGGTGGCTGCGGAGGCGGTCGGTGGGCTCGCCGCCGCGTTCGCCGAGCACCTCGCCCCGGCCCGGGTCGCTGTCGCCTACCCGGGTGTCGCGCTGCGCAGCGACGTCTACGCCACCCACGGTCACTACCTCGACCTGCACCTGACGGTGCCGAAGATCGAGTCGCTCGCGGCAGCGGTGCTCGCGCGGATGCGCGGGCGCGGCTGGCGTCCCCGCACCGCCGACGAGCACGAGCGCACGCTCTCGCCGCTCTACGCCCTGCTTGCCGAGCTCGCCGAGCTCGCGCCGGCCACGGCGCTCGTCGCCGGGGGCCGGCTGTCGCGCAAGGTGTGGCTGAGCGCCAACGGGTCGCGCATCCGGCCGCTGGCGAGGGCGCGGGCGGCGGCGGTCGCGGGCGGCGTGCGCGGCGCGCTTGTCGCGCTGCGCGCCGCCGGCATCGACAGCTTCGCACCGCAGATCGACGGCGCCACCTTGCGCCGCGCCGGCCTGCGGGCGATCGCGGCGGTCGCGAGCGCGCTCGAGCTCGAGGAGCGCTACCGCCACCTCGTTTTCGGCCACACCCACCGCGCCGGTCCGCTTCCCGGCGACGCACCCGCCGAGTGGCGAACCGCCCGCGGCACGCAGCTTTGGAACAGCGGCTGCTGGATCGCCGAGCCGGCGCTGGCTGGGTCGAACGGGCTCGGTGGCTACGCGCCGGGCTACGCCGTTCTCGTGCCCGAGCGCGGTGAGCCGCTCGTCAAGCGCCTCGTTGGATAGCGACGCGCTCGCTGTCGCTGTCGGCCGCCGCGCCGTCGGTGGCGCCAGCTGCAACCCGAGCGTCGCGCGCACCGGCCGCAGCGCGGTCGTCGCGCGCGCCGTCGCCGCTCTCGGCCTCCTGGGGCTGCTGCGCCCACTGCTCGTCGAACTCGACGCGCCAGCGGCCCTGCTCGTCGCGCTCGAGCCGCAGACGTGCGCGGAAGCTGCGGCCCGACCGCCCCTTGAAGCCCGGCACCGGCTTCTCGGTGCGGCCGACGGGTGGGTCGTCGCCGCGCTCGATCGAGGCCCGCAAGCTCTCGATCAGCTCGCGGGCGACGTCGACCGGCAGCGTCTTGCCCGCCTTGCGCTTCCAGATCACGAACCCGCAGCCGGGATCGTCCTTCGACCAGCACGAGTAGCCGCGGCGGTTCTCGACGATCTCGCGCCCGCAGATCGGGCAGGGGCCGAGGCGGGCACGCTCGATCTTGACGTTCTTGAGCTGGTCGAGCTGCTCGACGGTCTTGGTCGTGAACTCGGCGATGTCGCGCATGAACGCCGGCCGCGTGTCCTCGCCGCGCTCGATCAGCGCCAGCCGCCGCTCCCACTCGCCAGTGAGCTCCGCCGAGGTGAGCGGATGGTCGCCGAGCAGCTTGATCACCTGCATGCCCTTCTCGGTCGGGCGCAGCGTGCGCCCTTCGCGCTCGAGGTAGCCGACCTCGATCAGCCGCTCGATGATCGCCGCGCGCGTCGCCGGCGTGCCGATCCCCGAGTCCTTGAGCGCCTCGCGCAGCTCGGGATCCTCGATTTCGCGACCGGCGGTCTCCATCGCCGCGAGCAGCGACGCGTCGGTGTAGCGGCGCGGCGGCTGCGTCTGCTTCTCGAGCACGTCGACCTTGCGCGTGTCGACCTCTTCGCCCTGCTCGAGTTTCGGCAAAAGCTGGTCGCCGCCGCTGTCGTCGTCGCCCTCGGGCTCGTCGATCTGCTCGCCGTAGACGGCCTTCCATCCCGCCTCGACGAGCCGCCGCCCGCTGGTGCGAAAGACATGGTCGGCGACGGTTGTCTCGACACGCGTGCGCTCGTAAACGGCGTCGGGATGGAAGACAGCGAGGAAGCGCCGCACGACGAGGTCGTAGAT
>Ga0073929_1001941_pt1 | contig 15385 bp, 10 predicted proteins | sample DewCreD2012metaG_3_FD_76966 | JGI IMG/M metagenome (GOLD analysis project Ga0073929, IMG submission 76966) | Hot spring sediment bacterial and archeal communities from British Columbia, Canada, to study Microbial Dark Matter (Phase II) - Dewar... ... | reverse complement strand
TTCAACAGCTGCGATCCTTTCTGGTCCGGTTATTTTGGATTTATGAGACATGAAAATGCTCCTCCTTGTAGTAAACAGTTTTATTATTTCAACTGTCTACCACAAGGGGAGCATATCAATCCTGGTCCCGGAGGTGTTTTTTCTTGCCGAATATCAAAGTGAATAACTATGTAGGTCATTCACCAATAATAGGGTGCTTCCGGCTGTGATCGTCGGTATCATTTCTTATTCGATCGCATCCGGGATATAGTGGATAAGGTGAACACCGTAACGGATTTCGAGCAAATACGTAACTGTCCGCGGAGCTTTATAATCTGCAATCCAGCGATGTAGTCATCACACAGGCTTATCTAATTAATCTGCAGCACAAATGGGCTTTAGACCTTAATGGTTTGAAACCTTTGGATTCTCTTGACAATAGTAGTGAATTCCTTGATTACGCCAAGGCAATAAGAAGTATTCAGTGTTATACGGGAACGGTGTCTCCTAGTGGTGATGAATTAGCCGGTCCGATGGAAACCATTTCTCTTGTGCATAAAATTCCGATCCTCCCGCAGACCGATAAGCCGCAGGGTCTTCTGCCGCTAATTTCTCTTCCTCAGTAAATCTGGCTATAAGAAAACCGCACCTCCGACTGTTAGATGATGTCTAACAATTGGGGTGCAGTTCATTTCCGAGCGGTTTTTCTTACGCGAAAGCATAATTATTATTTCCGTAAAGCGAGAATTCGAGCTTGTACAGGTTGCCTGCGGCACAACGCTGGTTATCTGAGGGTTATAAAAAGCGGGATTGCGGTTAAAATCGCTTATTCGATGGCTTTGGTTATCTTCGGGTTATATACGTACAGCATGCAATCGTTCTAAGCTGAATGTGCAGAACAAATTTATTGAGAGAAAACGGAGGTCAAAAAATGCCAAAGAAAAAGAAAAAATTTCGCACTTTACTGACAGTCATTACAGCAATTGCAGTCATGACCGGGTGTGCGGGAAATACAGCCAACCAGAACACGCCGGTAGCCAACCAGAACACGCCGGCAGCCAACGAGAACACAACGGCAGCGGTGGTGGAGACTCCGGTGGAGACGAAGAAGGAGCCGTTAAAAATTGCAATGATGGCAGGCCTTCAAACCCCGGATGTTCCGGATCCCACGATCGAGAAGATGGTTGAAGAGGCGACGAACACTGAGCTTGACATTCAATGGGTGCCGACAGCAAGCTACGACGAGAAGCTGAACGCTTCATTCGCGACAGGCACGCTTCCGCAAGCAACGTATGTGGGTCTACCCTCGCTCATTTCGCTTCGCAACGCGATTCGCAACAATCAGTTCTGGGAGATCGGTCCTCTTCTGAAGGATTACCCGAACTTGAGCAAGCTTAAACCTGAGGTGTTGAGGAATACTTCGGTAGATGGCAAAATTTACGCGCTTTATCAGGAGCGCCCTCTGTCCCGTCAAGGTTTTATCTATCGTAAAGATTGGGCGGATAAACTTGGCTTGCAGGCGCCGACAACGACCGAAGAGTTCTTCACCATGCTTGAGAAGTTTACGAAAGAGGACCCGGATGGCAACGGCAAGCACGACACGATCGGTCTTGCGGACCGAAGCGATCTCATTTATGGTGCATTCAAGACGGTATCCTCCTGGTTTGGTACGCCGAACAATTGGGCTGTACAGGATGGCAAGCTTGTACCTGAATTTATGACTCCGGAATATATGGAGACGATGAATTTCTTCAAGCGCACTTACGATGCCGGTTATATGAACAAGGACTTCCCTGTGACAGAAAAGCAGGCACAGCATAATATGATCATCTCCGGTAAGGCTGGCGTATATGTAGGTTCCCTGGGCGATGTTGGGAGCTTGCATCAGAAAATTGCCGAACCAAATCCGAATGCGCTGCTTGACGTTCATAGCAAGGTTGCTGCGCCAGGTAAAGAATACGGCATTTGGGCGATTCCGGGATTCGCCGCTGTTGTACTCTTCCCTAAATCCGCGGTCAAGACAGAGGAAGAACTGAAAGAAATTCTTGCATTCTATGATAAGCTGATGAGCCCGGAATTGGCGAACTTGACTCGTTGGGGAATAGAAGGCAAGCACTATACGGTTGAAGATGGCAAAGTTCTTCCATCAGAAGATCGCGCTATGTTCGAACGCGAAGTGAAACCGTACATTTCGCTGCAAATCGGCGGAATTTCGATCATCGAAGGCTTCCTCGATGCGAAGCGTCCGATCCCGTCCGCAGCTAAGGCGGAAGAGCTTATTCAAGATAATAACAACTATTTGATTCACGATCCGACCCCTGCGCTAGACTCGGCAACGTTCACCCAAGACGGAGCGCGCCTCCAAGAGCTTATTAAAGATGCTACTTACAAGTATATGCTCGGCAATATCGATGAGGCTGGTTTCAAGGCTGCTGTGGATCAATGGTTAAAGCAAGGCGGCCAGAAAATTATAGATGAGTTAAGCTCTTCTTACGCCGCAGCGCAATAAAGAATCACCTGTAAAATGCCGGAGGCTGTTTGGAAATTTCGACAGTCTCCACATTTTCCTAGATAGAAAGGGAGAAAAAAATCATGCCTGATACAGCCGTTGGGAGTGCAATGGTCATCAATGCAAAACTCAGATCAGTATTAATGCGAAAACTTATTAAAAATCGGGCGTTATATATGATGATTGTTCCCGGATTGCTTTTCTTCGTCATTTTCAAGTACATTCCGATGGGCGGCTTGGTAATCGCCTTTCAGGATTACCAGCCTTACACCGGAATATTGAACAGCCCATGGGTAGGCTTAAAGCACTTCGAACGTTTATTTAGCGAGCCGATGTTTTTTACAATCTTAAGTAACACTTTGCTATTATTTTTTCTTAATCTTCTTTTTTATTTCCCAGTTCCAATTATTCTCGCACTGATGTTGAACGAGGTTCGCATAAATGCGTTTAAACGCATTGTGCAAACTGTGGTGTACATCCCGCATTTCATGTCTTGGGTCATCATCGTTTCGATATCTTTTGTTGTACTGTCGATGGACAGAGGCATCATTAATGAGCTCCTCGTGATGATGGGCTTAGAGAAGATTAATTTCTTAATGAGCACGGAATGGTTCCGGCCGATATATGTGCTTCAGATTATTTGGAGAGAAGCCGGGTGGGGCACCATCATTTACTTGGCGGCTATGGCAGCCATCGATCCGGGGCTGTATGAGGCGGCACGCATAGACGGCGCAAGCCGTATGCGTCAAATCTGGCATATTACACTGCCTTCGATTCGCAGCGTCATTGTTGTGCTAGTGATTCTGAAGATCGGGGACGTACTGGAACTTGGATTCGAACATATTTATCTACTGTTAAACTCTATGAATCGCGAGGTAGCGGAGATATTCGATACATACGTATATACGGCCGGCTTACGGCAAGGGCAATTCAGCTACAGTACGGCGGTAGGCTTCTTCAAGTCTGTTGTCGGACTCATTCTGGTTATGTCCGCGAACTGGCTGTCCAAGAAGGCCGGCGAAGAAGGTATTTATTAATAATACATTAAAAAGGTGGAGTCACCATGGTGCAAGATAAATCGATCAGCAGCCGCATATTTGATGTGGTGAACTATTCACTTCTTACAATCATCGCCTTAGTTACATTCCTGCCCTTCATTCACATCATCGCCGGCTCGTTCACGACGGCTGGTGAGCTGGCAACGAAGCAATTGGTGCTCATTCCAACGACTTGGTCACTGGATGCATACCGGTACGTTTTCTCAACGAATACCCTCTTTGTAGCTTTGGCTACATCAATAGGCGTGACTGCAGGGGGGACATTGTTCAGTATGTTCTTAACCGCGCTGATGGCATACGGATTGTCGCGCAGAGATTTAGACGGGCGCAGCACCATCATGTTTCTCGTTGTGTTCACGATGCTGTTCAGCGGCGGCATGATTCCCACATTCCTGGTCGTCAAGTCGATGGGGCTCATCGATACGTATGCGGCACTGATCATTCCAACAGCAATCAATGCGTTTAACTTGATCATTATGCGCAATTTCTTCCAGAACCTTCCGGATGGCTTGGAGGAGTCGGCGAAGATCGACGGAGCGAGCGATTGGGGAATCCTCTTCCGCATCGTTATTCCGCTGTCTATGCCGGCGATTGCGACGATCTCGCTGTTCTACGCGGTAACCTATTGGAACACGTATTTGACAGCGATCTTATATCTTAATGACGCTGCCAAATGGCCGATCCAGATTATTCTGCGCCAGATTGTTGTATTGTCCAGCGGATTGGCGGCAGATACGTCGGGTATGGACGACTTTTCGCGGCCGCCGGAGCAAACGGTGAAGATGGCCGTTATCGTCGTTGCTACGCTGCCGATCCTGCTGGTGTACCCGTTCCTGCAGAAGCACTTCTCCAAAGGCGCATTGCTCGGTTCCATCAAGGGATAAATTCCTGATTGTGAAAGGAAGCTGGTTCATCATGAGTACAAATCATACGGCATATTGGGGGGAATAAGAATGAAAGAAAAATTTGTGGAAGCGGGAACGTCCGAACCGTGGGTGTCGGATCAAGGGGACGGGACTTTCATCAATCCCATTCTGCATGCGGACTATTCCGATCCGGATGTCATTCGGGTTGGGGCCGATTTCTACATGACATCCTCCAGTTTCGGGCATATTCCGGGGCTGCCGATTCTGCATTCGAAGGATTTGGTGAATTGGCGGCTAATCAATCATGCGATCCCACGTATGCTGCTTCCGGGTTACGAGAGGCCGCAGCATGGCAACGGTGTTTGGGCTCCATCCATCAGGTACCATGACGGGAAGTTCTGGATTTTCTACGGGGATCCGGATATCGGGATCTTCATGACAACTGCGGAAGATCCGGCGGGCGAATGGACTCCGATCCATCTCATGAAAGAGGGCAAAGGGCTTATCGATCCATGCCCCTTCTGGGACGAAGATGGTCAGGCGTATTTGGTGCATGCCTTCGCACGAAGTCGGGCCGGCATTAAGCATCTGTTGCGCATGTGCCGGATGTCGCCGGATGGAACGCAGCTGCTGGACGAAGGGACGATCGTATTTGATGGCATCGAGGCCCATCCGACAACGGAAGGGCCAAAGTTGTATAAGCGCGGCGGGTATTATTATATTCTTGCTCCGGCGGGTGGCGTGGCGACCGGGTGGCAGTTGGTTCTGCGGTCTCGATCCATATATGGCCCTTACGAAGAAAAGGTCGTGCTCCACCAAGGAGATTCCGGGGTGAATGGCCCGCATCAAGGCGGGTTGGTCGAGCTGTTGTCGGGCGAGTCATGGTTTCTCCATTTTCAGGACAAAGATGCATATGGTCGAATCGTTCATCTGCAGCCGGTTCGTTGGGTCGAAGATTGGCCGCTCATGGGGGAAGATTCAAACGGCGACGGAATCGGAGAGCCGGTGATGCGATACAAGAAACCGAATGTTGGGAAGGACTATCCGATCGAGACCCCTGTGACATCTGATACGTTCGAGGGTGCGGAGCTCGGACTGCAATGGCAGTGGCAAGCGAATCCGGAGGAAGGGTGGATGTCGTTACCCGAGCGCCCACGGCAGTTGCGGCTATTTGCGCAGCCGCTGCCGAAGGATGCAGCGACCTTGTTCGACGCGCCTCACCTGTTGCTGCAGAAGCTTCCGGCTCTTGTCTTCCAAGCGACGGCGGAGCTTGATGCAAGCGAGTTGGAGGAAGGCGATACGGCGGGATTGATCGTGTTCGGCTTCCGCTACGCTTATATAGGATTGAGGAAGGAAGCCGATGGCTTCACCGTAGTTCGCGCGGACGGAAACGAGGAACAGGAGCAAATGCTCAGTTGCGTGAAGGCGGGGCAAGGCAGGATGTTCTTGCGAGTGACTTTACAGGACAATGTGGAATGTACGTTCAGTTACAGCGCGGACGGAGAAAAGTTTGCGCAAGCCGAAGGAATGCCATTCATAGCAAGTGAAAGCAGATGGGTCGGGGCGAAGCTCGGACTGTTCGCACTTCGCGGCCGGAACTCCAAGGAGTCAAAGGGTTATGTGGACGTGGCTTCATTCCGTGTTAGCGGGATTTAAGCGTTATAAGGGGCTCGACCCCCTTAGGCTCCATATGACAAGAGGCATAACGGGGAGAACCGTTACGCCTCTTTGTCATTTAGAACTACAGTGGACTGAACCTGTCGCTAAAAACCTTCTTCTAATAGGCTTCGTCAGCCAATTAATGAAAGATTCGGACATCCCAAGATTGATAAGCGAGTTAGACGAACTGTATCCCCCTATTCTCTCTGGGTTTACGTTGGTAACGAACCGTATTGTACTTATGTCGCGGAGAATTCTCGCTCATTTAACGAATTCCAGCAGCGCTAATGAGTTAATAACTAGAGGGAATGCAGCCCGGTATAAAGGTTTGTTAAATTGTCCCAACCCATTCTGAGTGGCTGCCGTTACGCAGGAATACAGGAATATTCTCCAGAGGCGCGTTCACAAGTATATTCTGCCCGCCCTCATATACGTTGCTGTGTACATTGGTCCAAGAAGCTCCCTGCGGCAAATACACCTCGCGCTCGTAGGTATTCTCGTACACAATTGGTGCTACGAGCACATCCGGCCCAAACATATACTGTTCCTTCAGTTCCCAACAAATCTCTTCATCGGGGAATTCATAGAACATGGTTCTCATAACGGGCGCTCCCGTTTCATGAGCTTCTCTCATCAACTCCCTAGTATAGGGACGCATAGCTTCGCGGAAATGGATGTACTTCGCCAATATTTCATAAACGTCCTCACCGTAGCTCCATACTTCATTGTCGCCTCCGGTAAACAAGGATTCGCTTTCGTCTTTCCGAAACACCTTTCTGCCTTCTAGTGTGCTTGGGTTTCGATCTCCGTGAAGACGCATGACCGGACAGAAAGTCCCCCATTGGAACCAGCGCACCAGCAGCTTGCGGAAATTCTCATCATCTGGGTTTCCGCCGCCAAATCCACCTATGTCCGTTGTCCACCATGGAATTCCGGCTATTCCCATGTTCAACCCGGCACAGATTTGTCTGCGGAAGGTCTGGTAGTCAGAATGAATGTCTCCCGACCAGACTAGCGCGCCGTAACGCTGGCTTCCTGCCCAGGCGCAACGCACTAGGTTCACCACGTCGTCATGCCCTTCCGCTTTCAAGCCATCATAGAATGTTCTGGAGAAGAGCTGCGGATACACATTGCCGATCTGAACGTTGGGTCCCATGTGATAACGGTAATTATCAAAATCATAGACCCCGTATTCGGGTTCCGCCTCATCCAGCCAGAATACCTTGATTCCGTGCTCATAATAATTCTTTTTGCATTTGTCCCAGACATATTTTCTGGCTTCTGGATTAGTAGCATCATAGAAGACGCTCTCGCCGCCGAAACGCATGCTTATGTTCACACCTAACTCCGATTTGACCAGAAAGCCTTTCTCAAACATTTCACCAAAATTTTCACTCTTATAGTCAATTTGAGGCCAGACGGATACCATCAATTCAATGCCCAATTCCTTCAATTCATCCACCATGGCCTTGGGATCTGGGAAAAATTCCTCCTCAAACCGGAAGTCGCCCATATAAGGCCAGTGGAAGAAGTCGCATACAATGACATCAATGGGAAGATTCCTTCTTTTGTGCTCTCTGGCAACCTCCAATAGCTGCTCCTGATTCCAGTAGCGCAGCTTGCACTGCCAGAAGCCGAGACCGTATTCCGGCATCATCGGAACCTTGCCGGTGGCATTGGCATAGGCCTCCGCGATTTCTGCAGGCGTATCGCCGGCAGTAATCCAGTAGTCGAGCTGCTTGGTGCTTTCTGCAACCCATTCCGTTCGATTCTGCCCGAAGGTAGCGCGTCCGATGGCAGGGTTATGCCACAGGAATCCATATCCCGAGCTGGATAGCACAAAGGGTATACTGGCTTGCGAATTGCGGTGTGCAAGCTCGAAGGTACTGTTCTTCACATTCAGAATATCCTGCTGGTACTGTCCCATCCCGAATAGTTTCTCGGTGTTATTCCCCGCGAATGTTGCAGTCAAACGGTAATCGCCGCCAAGAATCGGCTTAAAGTGGCGGGAGCGCAGATGTAAGGCGCCCTCCGAACCCAATTCTCTCAGCAACAGTTTGTTTTCATGATTGTAATAGCTGATCTCACACAATTTTGTCCATGTATTTAGCGTTACAACAGCTTTGATCTTCCCGTTCTGAATAGTTGCCGTCTTATCTTCAACGGTGATTACCGCTTCAGAGGCTGCTTGAGGCAGCAATGCATAGCTGGTATCCAGAATGTCTCCCATTAAAATCGCTCTAGCCCGTAGGCTATTGGCTCCCCACGGCTCGATTACGATCGTTTCGCCTGCCCCGATACAAATTAGTTTGTTATTCGTCTGCTGAAAGCCCATTTTGTTATCCTCCAAGTGCATAGTGAAATTCATTTCAACATCATTATATTCCACTATTACAGGCGATACTCTAATTATAATGCTGAATATTATTACTATATTGTCTTTTTTCGGAGAGCAAAGATGGGGTATTCCGTTTGAATTCCGAGGGTGTGCAATGGAAAATTTTTTTGAAGGCAATAGTGAAATAATTAACATTATTAAATCCGGTGCTTAAGGCAATATCAGATAACTTTTTATCGGTACTGACAATAAGATGGGCCGCTTGAGAGATTCGGAGGTTGATTAAGTACGCCATCGGCGTCAAGGTGAAAAGCTTATGAAACAGTTTGCAAAAATACCCCTTGCTCATGTGGGCAACTTCAGCCAGCTCATCTAAGGTCAATTTTTCCTGGTAATGATCGTGTATATATTGAATGACCGTCCGCATAACTTCCTGATTACATCATGGATGAAACTTGCCAGAAAATCGGAATGAATGACTATGGCGAAGAATTCCACGACTTCTTCCCCCAGGGAGTATGCCCCATGAAGGGTTTGGGGCGGAATAATGACAAACTCACCTTCCTAAACATCATGATAGCTGCTGTCCAGTTGAACCCGCGCCCTTCCCTTCGTAATCACCAGCAGCTCCAATTCCTCATGCCAGTGGGAGAATAGAACAATTCGGTCATTCTTATGGGTTCGGGTCTGGTAGACCCTCATATGAAACAGTAAATCCCCATGCTGCGTTTGTTCCTTCAGATCCGCCCGCATTGTTCTCATCTCCTATAGTTTGTTCAAACCATATTATATAAATCCACTTTTATTAGATTTTTAGAGTATTTAATATTTATCAATGCAAGTATAATAGATTTAACTTTTTTATAAATTTACAATTTAATTATACCGATGAACGTTGGTGCTGCTAATGACGAGAAAATTGTTCTTCCATGGTGTAAGTTTTAAGAACAAATTGATCTTTTCGTTCGTTTTAGTAAGCTTATTACCTATCCTAATCGTGCAAGCGATTACATATTACTATTCTACCCAAGCGTTGAAGACGAAAATAGACGAGTTGGTCAAATATAATTTAGTACAAACGTCTAAAAATTTGGACACTACACTGCTTGCCTACGAAGATATTTTATTCCAAATCTATTCAGATGAGCATGTAGTAGATTTAATAAATAATATGATTCTAGGCTCGGATTTCGAGAAAGCCATTATTAAAAGCGAGTTATTATCTATTCTTACCAAATACACGAATGCCAAAGATGGTATCCGAAGCGTAGCTATCTTTATGCGGAATGGGGATTTAATTAGTTATGACCAACAAACAGGTTCTTCTATTGACAATCTTTGGTCCAATTCGGGAGATGTAACTCAATTGCCCCTATATCGGGATGCAATCGCGTTAAAGCAAGGAACGATCATGACGATGCCTGCCATTGTGAACAATATTAACAATAAAGAACAATATGTGTTTCATATTGCCCGTAAACTAACAAATTTCAGCGCTGTGGATAACGCAGTTATTGGCGCGGTAGTAATAAGTATGTATGAGTCGGTTTTATCCAATGCAAGTAATTCTGTGGACCCCAATCTGAATGAAAAAGATACAAATAAACTAGATAGTTATAATTTTTTAGTTGATTCTGCAGATCATATTGTATCGGCAACGGATAAGAAAAGCATTGGCTCTAATGTAAATGAAATTATGGGGAATTCAGCCATCATCAATCGCTATACCGATAATAAGAGTGGATGGACAATCGTTAATGTCACAGATCAAAAAAGTTTATTTCAAGAAATGTATGCGATGCAACGCATCAGTTTGATTACTGGAATCATAGCCATCTTAGTTTCTGCTATTCTAATTTTCTATTTTTCTGGAAACTTGACGAAATCGATTGGAAAAATTGTGAGTGCCATGAAATTGGCCCAAAAGGGGCGTTTAGGAGTACAGATTGATGAAGGTACTAAAGATGAAATATCGATTATTGCGATTAGCTTCAACAAGATGATGAACGAAATTAACCAATTGATGGTAGAAACGAAAGAAGCCACACAGAAGCAGAAGGAGGCGGAAATCCGTGCGCTGGAAGCACAAATTAACCCCCATTTTCTTTATAACACGATTGACTCGATTAATTGGATGGCTATTGAAAAGAATGAGCACGAGATTAGTCGAATGCTCAAAGGATTAGCGCAAATTCTTAGGTATAGCATTCACGAAAGCAATTCAATGGTAACCGTTCAGGAAGAAGTAGAATGGTTAAAACAATATGTGTATTTGCAACAAAATCGTTTTGACTCTTCCTTTCAATGTTTTATTGAATGTGAGGATAACATATTGCATCTTCGTATTTACAAGCTTTTACTTCAGCCCTTCATCGAGAATTCGATTATTTATGGCTTTGCCGGTGTTAAATCAGGAGGACGACTCCATATACGCATATTTAAGCAGCATCAAGTGCTCTGTATTCAGATTGAAGACAATGGAATTGGCATTGAAGAATCAACGGTAGAATCATTCATGCAAGAAGATCAACATCATTTTATTTCAAAAGGGACAGGCATGGGAATAAGAAATGTGATTGAGAGATTGAAAATTTATTATGGGGATCAAGCCGAATTCAAAATGACAAGCCAAATGGGTGTAGGTACAACAATTCATCTCGCTTTTCCATATGATATCGAAGGGAAGGCTTACACATGAACATAGTTGTCGTAGAGGATGAGCAGAAAACAAGAGCCGGTATTATACGCTTAATCGGGATTATCAATGAAGACTATAAGGTTGTTGGCGAAGCGGATAACGGTTTGAATGGAATGGATATCATAAAAGGAACTAAGCCAGATCTAGTGATCGTCGATATTAATATGCCCAAGATGAATGGAATCGTGATGCTTGAGAGCTTGAAGGAGCAGGGAATACAGCATAAAACGATTATTTTAAGTGGATATTCAGAATTTGAATATGCCAGAAAAGCGTTAAGAATGGGTGTAGATGAATATCTACTTAAACCTATTACTGCGGATGAATTAAAGCGTATTCTGGACAATATCAATCGAGATATTAAGCATCATAAATTATTTGGGTTTGAGCAAGGCGAACCCTCCATGCAAAGCGATCAAATGCTGCAGCATTTTGTGATGAACGGGGATACAGATGTTCAAGCCTTATCCTCGTATTTGCTGGAGGTTTTTCAGTTTACAGCACATACCCAATTTCAGGATATTTCTATCTATCTCGGAAAGCATTTTGAACAGTATAAGGTGTTGATAAAAGAGCAGCTATCTTTGATTTTTGATCGTGCAGCAGCTAATGGCAAATCTATTATTTTTGATTTATCGGCAACACATGAAATTGTCATTCTAATTCAGTTCAATCAACCACCATTAAATCTAGATTATTTTCTGCAGAATGAAGTGCTGAATCCATTGCGATATAACCCGCTCGAAGATATGGTGATGTGTTGGACCTCTTTACAAAGCTTATCGGAGTTGAAATCTAACCTAGAAGACATGCATGGCGAACGGAAATGGTCCATCGTACTCGGGGTGGATAAACCCATAGATTGCAATAAAAACCGTCATTTAAGCATAAAACATTTTGCTTATCCGACGGAATTAGAGAATAAAGCTAAGCAAGCGGCAGCTTCAGCCAAGCCTGGAGAAGCGATGATCTATTTCGAAGGTTTTTTAGCTTTTTGTGCAAAAGAACGATATCATCCAAAGCATATTATTGAAGGCTGCACGCGTTTTTCATCCTCTGTTTTACATGTAATTAGTGAAGTCCATGGTGCTGTGTTTTCTATTGTAGATCAAAAAGAGCAGCTTCAAAAAGTGATGAACGCTCAGACAGATAATGAGTTGAAAAGTGCATTTTTAACGATAGGTCAATTTATTACCAGCTATGATATTCAAAAAGAAAGCATGTATAGTCTTATTGTTTATAAATCTATCCGAATGATAAATGAACATTATCAAGAATGCATAACCTTAGATGAAATTGCTTCCCTAATGCATATTACACCTGAATATTTAAGTACATTGTTTAATAAAGAAGTGGGCAAGCCCTATACAGCTTTTTTAAGGGAAGTTAGAATGAAAAAGGCTAAAGAGTTATTAATCGGTACGAATTTAAGGGCATTTGAAATCTCTGAAAAAGTAGGTTATCCGGATTCCAAATATTTTTCTCGCGTATTTAAGGAATTTACGGGTTTGTCACCAGGAGAATATCAGAAGATAAATAAGTGATATTGAAGCTATAAAGAGGAGCAACTAGATGAAACGAATACTCGAATGGCTGATAGTCTCATTATTATTATTGAGCTTAGTAACCGCTTGTGATTCAAGGGAAAAGACTCCGGAAATGACAGACGGTGACACTACCGTTACATCTCCCCAAGATAAAAAACACCTGAAGTTATGGTTCTACTATGAGGGCAAGGAACGATTCGACAAAATAACTGCACTAACCAATGGGTTCGCTAAAACAAAGGAAGGCGAAAAGATTGAAGTGGAGCCTGTTTATATCCCTTTTGTCGAATTTAAAAAACGCTTATCAATAGGCTTAGCTTCTGCGAGTCTACCAGACATCGTCATTATGGATAGTCCGGATCATGCTGCATACGCTGCGATGGGATTGTTCGCTGAGGTCACGGGTCGAATAAAAGGATGGCCGGATGAAAGCCAATATTACGAAGGTCCATGGAAATCTGTTACCTATAAAGGCAAGGTTTACGGCGTTCCACTCGGCAGCAATAACTTGGCCTTATTCTATAATCAAACTCTACTGGACCAAGATCGTATAAAACCTCCGACTACATGGGATGAATTGAAGGTGGCTGCGAAGAAATTGAGTCATAACGGCGTAACAGGCATGGGCATTAGTGCGTTATCGAACGAAGAGGGAACGTTTCAGTTTATGCCTTGGTTACATTCCGCAGGTGCCGATTTCGATAAAATTGATTCTCCTGCAGGAATAAAAGCATTCAGTTTCTTAACAGACTTAGTAAAAAATGAATCGATGAGCAGAGATATTATTAACTGGACTCAAGCAGACTTGATGAAGCAATTTGCCGCAGGTAAAGTTGCCTTAATGGTGAATGGTCCTTGGCAAATTCCAGAATTGAAAAAAATCTCACCAAACTTAAACTATGGCATAACGCTGCTTCCGAAGGATAAAGTGAACACAACGGTGCTAGGAGGAGAAAATATAGGGGTTGTTAATGGTGAGAATGTCGATGCTTCGTTAGCCTTTGTTAGATATGTCACTTCTCCAGAAGTTAATCATGCGTTTGTTAAGAGTTTTGGCTATTTCCCGGCAAGAAAAGATATTGCTGCGGATATATATTGGAGCTATGACTCCAAGCTTAAAGTATTCACCGAAAACATGAGATATGCTCAACCGCGAGGACCGCATCCAAGATGGCCGGAAATCTCCAATGCGATTTCCAAAGCGTTGGCCAAAGCTTTAACCGAAAATGAGAGCCCCGAGGATGCAGCTAAAGGCGCACAGGATGCAATCGATAAAATATTAAAATAGAAAAACTCACAAATAAAAATTCTAAAAACCTTATCTAGAATAATCATAGGTAAGGTTTTTTTGGTTCGAAAAAACTATTTTTCCATCTTAGTTTTGTCCACCTTTCTTAGTTTATTAGAATTGTTGGAGCGCTTACATTGTCATAAGATTAACTTGCAAACAAAATACTAAACGGAGGGTTAAACAAATGAAAAGAACAATCACGATGCTAATAGTCCTAATCTTATCTATGAGTTTTGTAACCGCTTGCGGTTCAAACGGTCCGGCCAATGAATCGGCAAACGCTTCGGCTACAAACACAGAAAAGGCTGCTGTTACTCCAACTGACGCGCCAAAAGATGCTCCTGCAGCTCCTAAGGAAAAAAAGAAACTTAAGCTATGGTATTATTTTGAAGGTCAGGATCGTTTTAATAAAATTTCTGTACTAACAGATGGTTTTGCCAAAACAAAAGAGGGCGAAGGTATTGAAGTTGAACCTATATTTACTCCCTTTGCTGAATTCAAGAAAAAACTATCTATCGGATTAGCCGCCGATGATCTTCCAGATATCGTTATCATTGACAACCCGGATCATGCCGCTTACTCTGCCATGGGATTGTTCGCGGATATCACAGATAAAATTAAAGATTGGCCTGACAAAGACCAATATTTTGATGGTCCATGGAAATCTGTCGTATATGACGGCAAAGTATATGGAGTTCCACTAGGAAGCAACAACTTAGCGTTATTCTATAACCAAGCCTTACTTGACAAAGACAACGTAAAAGTGCCAACAACATGGGATGAATTAAAAGTTGCTGCGAAGACATTAAGTCATGATGGTGTAACCGGTATGGCTATAAGCGCACCACCGAACGAAGAAGGGACTTTCCAATTTCTACCTTGGTTGCTTTCTGCCGGAGCAAGTTTTGATAAAATTAATTCACCGGAAGGAATAAAGGCGTACAGCTTCTTGACAGATTTAATAGAAGACGGTTCGATGAGCAAAGAAGTCATCAACTGGACGCAAGGGGATATTCAGAAGCAATTTGCAGCAGGGAAAGTAGCGATGATGGCGAACGGACCTTGGCAGGTTCCAGCATTAAAATCAGAAGCTCCTGATTTGAAATATGGTGTTGCATTGCTGCCGAAAGATAAACAATACGCTTCCGTTTTGGGTGGAGAAAATTTAGGGATCGTTAATGGCAAGAATGTAGATGAAGCGTTGGCATTTGTTAAATATGTCTCTTCTGCAGAAGTAAACAAAGCGTTTGCTCAGAGCTTTGGTTATTTCCCGGCAAGAAAAGATATTGCGTCAGATCCATTCTGGAGTGAAGATCCGATTAACAAAGTTTTCGCAGATAATATGCAATATGCTCAACCTCGTGGACCGCATCCGAATTGGCCAGCAATTTCCAATGCGATTTCAGATGGTTTGAGTAGAGCATTGACTAAGAATAAGAC
>Ga0073929_1001914_pt1 | contig 15596 bp, 10 predicted proteins | sample DewCreD2012metaG_3_FD_76966 | JGI IMG/M metagenome (GOLD analysis project Ga0073929, IMG submission 76966) | Hot spring sediment bacterial and archeal communities from British Columbia, Canada, to study Microbial Dark Matter (Phase II) - Dewar... ... | reverse complement strand
TCACTCCGGTCTCGCTCCGTGGGCCCGCCGCCATCCGCCATCCATGGCGGGGGGCGGCTCTCGCGGCATCCATGCCGCTCGGCCCACGGAGCGAGACCTGCGTTCAGCCTGCACCCAAGTCGCGATTGGCGGTGACTGAGCTTTATGCGTACGAAGATCAAAAGCAGATCAAAAGCAGATCAACAGCTTCCCGGCTGAAGCCGGTCCTACAGGGTGTACGCGGTCTGCTTTTAGTGGGACCGGCTTTAGCCGGGAAGAGGCCGGTGCAGGCGCCATCATTTATGATCGTACCCACGCTCTGCGTGGGCATGCATCCCGGGACGCTCCGCGTCCATTCCGGCTGAACCCGATCCTGCTGAATGCGCGCGGTGTTCTGATCGTGCCCACGCTCCGCGTGGGTATGCATCCCATGACGCTCCGCGTCACCGGTCCCACAGGGTGTACGCGGTCTGCTTTTAGTGGGACCGGCTTCAGCCGGGAAGGGGCCGGTGTGAGCGCACTCGATTTTCCCAGTTAACCAAATGCCATCAGCAAATCCCGCAACCGATCCAGCGCCGGGTCGATGTCGAGCAGGTCAATCGCACCAAAGCCCAGCATCAATCCGTCGCGCGGGGGCGCATCGCTGTAGAAGCCGTGGAGGGGGTAGAGGCCCAGGGCCTTGTCACGGGCTCGGTCGACCAGCAGGTGCACGTCGATCGCCGGATCGAGTGCCTTGAGCATGACTGCCATGTGGAAGCCTGCGGTGCAGGGAATGGTTTCAAGCCAGGGCGACAGGTCGCCTGCGATGCGCGACAGGATGCGTTCGCGGCGCCCGGCGTAGGTGCTGTGGCAGCGGCGGATGTGTTTGTTGAGCAGGCCTTCGCTGATGAATTTGCTCAGCGCCCATTGCGGCAGCGTCGAGGTGTGCCAGTCGGTCAGTTGCTTGGCTTTGATCACCGCTTCGAGGATCGCCGCCGGCAGCACGGCGTAGCCCAGGCGCAGTTCCGGCAGCAGGGTTTTCGAAAAAGTGCCGACGTAGGTGACCACGCCGTGCTCGTCCATGCTCTGCAACGAATCGGTTGGGCGTCCTTCGTAGCGGAATTCGCTGTCGTAGTCGTCCTCGATGATGATCGCGCCAATTCGCCGTGCCTTTTCCAGCAGGGCATGCCGACGCGTGAGGCTCATGGGCATGCCGAGGGGCATCTGGTGGGACGGGGTAACGTAAATCGCGCAGACGTTGTCCGGGATTTCATCAACGATGATGCCTTCGCTGTCGACCGGCACGCTGGTGACCTCGGCGCCCTGTGCGGTGAAAAGCAACCGCGCCGGCGTGTAGCCCGGGTCTTCCACGGCCACGCGGCTGCCGGGTTCAATCAGCACGCGGGCGATCAAGTCCAGGGCCTGTTGCGCGCCATTGCACACCACCACGTCATCGGCTCCGCACCGGACGCCGCGGGCGAAGGCGATGTGTCCGGCAATCGCGGCGCGCAGGGCGGGCAGGCCTTCGGGCTGGCTGTAAAAGCCGCGCTCGGTGGACATCTGACGGACCGCGTGGTGGACGCAGCGCCGCCACTCGTCATGGGGGAACTGGGTTTTCGCCGTCGCGCCGCCGAGAAAATCGTAGCGCAAGGTCCCCGCGCGTGTCGGGTGGCGCAGGGGCAGGGTGATACGCTCCCATTTCGCCACGATGTGGGCGCTGGCCAGCTGCGAAGGTGCCGGCCGAGGCGCGTTATAGGCGCTCAAGGCGTTGACGAACGTCCCGCTGCCGACTTTGCCCACCAGGTAGTTCTCATAGGTCAGCCGGCTGTAGGTGTCGGAAATGGTTTTGCGCGACAGCCCCAGTTGCGCCGCCAGCAAGCGACTGGGCGGCAATTGCACACCCGCCGCCAGCCGGCCGGACACGATACTGTCGCGCAGCTGTTCGTAGACTTGATGGGCGAGGTCTTTGCGGCCCTCGATAACGATGTGTAATTCCACGCAAACCCCTGAACAGCCCCGGCGGTGCGGATGCACGCCGGTGGATTTTAGCCAGTGCAGCAGCGCGCGTCACAGCAACCGATGCAACGTTTGCGCGCCGGGGTGCTCTTAGAGTTAGGCATTAATCTGGATACACACAGGCAGGACGGTCCGGACAGCGCTCGCAGAGCCCTGGGCCGCCGCTCCCATCCACTTGAAGATGGAACCCCGAACACATGACCACCCCGGACAAGCAGTACGTCGAATGGCTGGTTGAGCAATCGATGCTCAACGCCGCAAAGCAACGCGCAAAATTGTATGGCGGCCAGGGCCGTCTCTGGCAGCGGCCTTACGCCCAGGCCCGTCCGAGGGATGCTTCGGCCATCGGCTCGGTCTGGTTCACCGCCTACCCGGCGTCGATCATCACCCGCGATGGCAGCTCGGTGCTCGAAGCACTGGGCGATGAGCAGCTGTGGCACGCGCTGTCCGAAATCGGCATTCAGGGCATTCATAACGGCCCGTTGAAAGCTTCCGGCGGCTTGAAGGGTCGCGAGCGCACCCCGAGCATCGACGGCAATTTCGACCGCATCAGCTTCGAGGTGGATTCGGACCTGGGCACCGACGCCCAGTTTCTCAACCTCAGCCGTATCGCCGCCGCGCACAACGCGATCGTCGTCGATGACGTGATCCCGTCACACACCGGTAAGGGTGCGGATTTCCGCCTCGCCGAGATGGCCTACGAAGAGTACCCGGGCCTCTACCACATGGTGGAGATCAAGGAAGAAGACTGGTCGCTGCTGCCGGAAGTCCCGGCCGGGCGCGACGCCGTCAACCTGCTGCCCGCCACCGTCGATGCCCTGCGCGACAAGCACTACATCGTCGGCCAGTTGCAGCGGGTGATCTTCTTCGAGCCCGGCGTTAAAGAGACCGACTGGAGTGCCACGCCCGTGGTCACCGGCGTCGACGGCAAGGACCGCCGCTGGGTCTATCTACACTACTTCAAGGAAGGCCAGCCTTCGCTGAACTGGCTGGACCCGAGTTTTGCCGCGCAGCAGATGATCATTGGCGACGCCCTGCACGCCATCGACGTGATGGGCGCGCGGGTGTTGCGCCTGGACGCCAACGGTTTCCTTGGCGTCGAGCGCAAGGCCGACGGCACGGCGTGGTCCGAGAGCCACCCGCTGTCGATCACCGGCAACCAGTTGCTGGCCGGCGCGATCCGTAAAGCCGGCGGTTTCAGCTTCCAGGAGCTGAACCTGACCATCGACGATATCGCGGCGATGTCCCACGGCGGTGCCGATCTGTCCTACGACTTTGTTACCCGTCCGGCCTACCAGCATGCGTTGCTGACCGGCCGTACCGAGTTTCTGCGGCTGATGCTGCGTCAGGTGCACGAGTTCGGCATCGATCCGGCGTCGCTGATTCACGCGCTGCAGAACCACGACGAGCTGACCCTGGAGCTGGTGCATTTCTGGACCCTGCACGCCCACGATCAGTACCTGTATCAGGGCCAGACGTTCCCGGGCAACATCCTGCGCGAGCACATCCGCGAGGAGATGTACGAGCGTCTGGCGGGCGAGCACGCGCCGTACAACCTGAAGTTCGTCACCAACGGCGTGTCGTGCACCACGGCGAGCATCATCACCGCGGCGTTGGGCATTCGCGAGCTGGACAGCATGACAGCGGCGGACATCGACAAGATCCAGCACATCCATCTGCTGCTGGTGATGTTCAATGCCATGCAGCCGGGCGTGTTCGCCCTGTCGGGCTGGGACTTGGTGGGCGCCTTGCCGCTGCCGGCCGAGCAGGTGGAGCACCTGATGGGCGATGGCGATACTCGCTGGATCCATCGCGGTGGCTATGACCTGGTCGACATGGACCCCGATTGCGAAGTCTCGGCAGGTGGCATGCCCCGGGCTCGCGCGCTGTACGGCAGCCTGGTCGAGCAATTGAAGCGGCCGGATTCGTTCGCCTCGCAACTGAAAAAGCTGCTGGCCGTGCGCCGCGCCTATGACATCGCTGCCAGTCGGCAGATTCTGATTCCGGACGTCGAGCACCCGGGCCTGCTGATCATGGTCCACGAGCTGCCGGCCGGGAAGGGCACCCAGATCACTGCGCTGAACTTCAGTGGAGAACCTATCGTCGAGACCCTGCACCTGCCGGGCATCGCACCGGGCCCGGTGGTGGACATCATCAACGAGCGGGTCGAAGGCGACCTGACCGAGGAGGGTGAATTCACCATCACGCTGGACGCCTATGAAGGCTTGGCGCTACGTGTGGTCAGCATGGCGGCACCGATGATGTAATTGGCTGCGGAGCTGGCTTCTTCTCTAGGTAGGACCGGCTTCAGCCGGGAAAGCGTCAGTCGTCACACCGCTGCACTGAGGGTGTACGCACAGGCCTCTTCCCGGCTAAAGCCGGTCCTACTGGGGATATTGCACACTCGCAGTGCTGGGGTGGACTCCAATTGTGGGACCGGCTTTAGCCGGGAAGGCGTCAGTGGTTACACCTCAAGATGAAGGTGTTCACATTGGCCTCTTCCCGGCTGAAGCCGGTCCTACTGGGGATATTGCACACCCGCAGTGCTGGGGTGGACTCCAATTGTGGGACCGGCTTTAGCCGGGAAGGCGTCAGTGGTTACACCTCAAGATGAAGATGTTCACATTGGCCTCTTCCCGGCTGAAGCCGGTCCTACTGGGGATATTGCACACCCGCAGTGCTGTGGTGGACTCCAATTGTGGGACCGGCTTTAGCCGGGAAGGCGTCAGTGGTTACACCTCAAGATGAAGATGTTCACATTGGCCTCTTCCCGGCTGAAGCCGGTCCTGCGAAGGAATGCGTTCAGTGAGGGATCGCTTTTTTATTCACCGTCTGCCGCGCGCGCAGACCCGTTCAGGTCGTTGCTTGTGTCCATCGCTCAATCCGTTCGTGCCCCCGTCTTCATTCACCTGTGGAGTTATCGCCTGACGTTCCTGCTGTCCGGCATGTCGCTGGGCGCGTGGGCGCCGCTCGTGCCTTTCGCCCGCGACCGCGCCGGTCTTGAAGAGGCCCAGCTCGGCCTGCTGCTGTTGTGCTTCGGCTTCGGTTCGATGCTGGCGATGCCGCTGGCGGGCATGCTGACCACGCGCAAGGGCTGCCGCTTTGTCTCATTGATCGGCGGGGCGCTGATCTGCTGCATGCTGCCGTTGCTCGCCACGCTGTCTTCACTGCCGGCGCTGGCAGTGGCCCTGGCGGTGTTCGGCGCTGGACTGGGCAGCATCGATGTGGCGATGAACGTGCAGGGCCTGATGGTCGAGCGCGATCACGGGCGGCCGATGATGTCGGGGTTTCACGGGTTGTTCAGCCTCGGCGGCATCAGCAGTGCGCTGTTGATGACCTTGCTGCTGTGGCTGGGCGCGTCGCCGTTGCTGGCGGTGGCCGTGGTGGTGGCGTTGATTGCCGGGATGCTGCTCTGGCACGCGCGCTACCTGGTGCCCCATGGCGCGGATGATCCCTCGGCGCCGTTCGCCTGGCCGACCACCAAGGTGGTCATTGTCGGCATTCTCTGCTTCATCGCTCTGTTGGTGGAGGGTGCGGTGCTCGACTGGAGCGCAGTGTTCCTGAACCGCATGCACCAGATCGATTTGTCGGTGGCCGGCGGCGCTTACGCGGTGTTCTCGCTGACCATGGCCGCGGGGCGGTTCTCCGGGGACTGGCTGAGGAAGCGCCTGGGTGCGGTGAACCTGTTGATCGGCGGCGGGCTGCTGGTGATGGTCGGGTTTGCCATGGCAATCCTGCTGGAGCCGTGGCCACTGTTCCTCTTGGGCTTCGCGCTGATCGGGCTGGGGTTGTCCAACACATTTCCGGTGTATTGCTCGGTGGTCGGTGCACAGACCGGGATGCCGGCAGGCCTCGCGATCGCAGTGATTACCGGGATCGGCTACTGCGGGATTTTGCTGGGACCGGCCTTGATCGGCTTCGCTGCCCATGTGGTTGGCCTGCGGGAAGCGCTCTTGTGCGTCGGCGCGCTGATGCTGGCGCAGGTGCTGACGGCACGGCGCATGGCGAAGGGCTGAGGAGAGCCATCAGTTTTGCAGTGTGGCACTTGACGCTTTCCCGGCTAAAGCCGGTCCTACGAAAATCGCGTGTGCAGCCATCCAGCAACCCTTCAACCCACTGGCGCGTCTGTTAGACTTCGGCGCCTTGAAACTCAGGGGCTTCCCATGACCGACCCGATTCGTCTTACCCAATACAGCCACGGCGCCGGCTGCGGCTGCAAGATTTCGCCCAAGGTGCTGGAAACCATCCTCGCCGGCAGCGGCGCGCAGAACCTCGACCCGCGCCTGTGGGTCGGCAATGCCTCGCGCGATGACGCGGCGGTCTATGCCATCGACGACGAAAAGGGCGTCGTGTCCACCACCGATTTCTTCATGCCCATCGTCGACGACCCGTTCGACTTCGGCCGCATCGCCGCGACCAACGCCATCAGCGACGTCTACGCCATGGGCGGCGATCCGTTGATGGCCATCGCCATTCTCGGCTGGCCGGTCAACGTGCTGGCCCCGGAAATCGCCCGGGAAGTCATCCGTGGCGGGCGCGCGGTATGCGATGCAGCGGGCATCCCTCTGGCGGGAGGTCACTCCATCGACGCGCCCGAGCCGATTTTCGGTCTGGCCGTCACGGGGCTGGTGGAAAAGCGCTTCATGAAGCGCAACGACACCGCCACCGTGGGCTGCAAGCTCTTCCTGACCAAGCCCTTGGGCATCGGCATCCTCACCACCGCCGAGAAAAAAGGTCTGCTGCGCGACGAAGACATCGGTCTGGCGCGCGATGTGATGTGCACGCTGAACAAGCCCGGCAGCCGTTTCTCCCGGCTGGCCGGCGTCACGGCCATGACCGACGTCACAGGCTTCGGCCTGCTCGGGCATCTGGTTGAGATGGCCGACGGCAGTCAGGTCACCGCACGGTTGAACGCTGCCGCCGTGCCGCGTCTGGGCAGCGTCGATTTCTACATCGAGCAGGGTTGCATCCCCGGCGGCACCCATCGCAATTACGACAGCTATGGCGAGCGCATTGGCGCCCTGACCGAGGCGCAGAAGTTGCTGCTGTGCGACCCGCAAACCAGCGGCGGCCTGCTGATTGCCGTCGCGCCCGCTGAAGAAGCGGCGTTCCTCGCCCTGGCCGGTGAACTGGGTCTGAGTCTTGCGCCGATCGGCGAATTGATCGAGCGACAGCCACTCGCGGTCGAGGTGTTCTGATGCGCGACAACAGCGCCGACCTGCGCGAGATTTTCCTTGGCGACGTTCCGATGATGGACGTGCGCGCGCCGGTGGAATTCACCAAGGGCGCGTTCCCCAGCGTGATCAATCTGCCGCTGATGAATGACGTCGAACGGCAGAAGGTCGGCACCAGCTACAAACAGGACGGGCAACAGGCCGCCATCGAACTCGGTCACACGCTGGTGTCCGGCGACTTGAAACAGGCGCGGATCGAAGCCTGGGCTGATTTTGCGCGCAACCATCCCGAAGGTTTTCTGTATTGCTTTCGCGGCGGGCTGCGTTCGCAGATCACCCAGCAGTGGCTCAAGAGCGAGGCCGGCATCGAGTACCCCCGGGTTATCGGTGGCTACAAGGCGATGCGCAGCTTTTTGATCGAGGTGACCGAGCAGGCCGTGGCTGAGTGCGATTTCGTGCTGATCGGCGGCCTGACCGGCAGCGGCAAGACCGAGGTGCTGCAGCAGCTCGACAATGGCCTGGATCTGGAAGGGCATGCCAATCATCGCGGTTCCAGCTTTGGCAAACACGCGACGCCGCAGCCGGGGCAGATCGATTTCGAAAATCTGCTGGCCGTGGACATTCTGAAAAAACGCTCCCGTCAGCTCAATCAGTTTGTGCTGGAGGACGAAGGGCGGATCGTCGGCAGTCGTGCGGTGCCCGTCGAGTTGTACCGGACCATGCAGGAGGCGCCGCTGGTCTGGCTGGAGGACAGTTTCGAGAGCCGCGTCGAGCGGATTCTGAAGGATTACGTGACCGACCTGTGTGCCGAGTTCATTGCCGTGCAGGGCGTTGAAACAGGCTTCGCGGCCTACGCCGAGCGTTTGCAGCAGAGCCTGTCGAGTATCGTTCGGCGCCTGGGCGGGGAGCGTTATCAGCGCCTGGCAGCGATCATGGACAGCGCGCTGGCGGAACAGGCACGCAGCGGCGCAGTCGATCTGCACCGAGGCTGGATCAGCGGGATGTTGAGCGAATACTACGACCCGATGTACGCCTACCAGCGCGACAGCAAAGACGTGCGGATCGAGTTTGCCGGCGATCAGCAGGCCGTCGTTGAGTACCTGCAGCAGCGTAACCGGTAGCGATCAATCGGGGACTGATTGACTGACAGCGTTTCACCGTCAATCAATCTCTCCCCGGTCCTGGCTCGGATCCGCCCGGTCCCGAGCCCTTTGCCTGGGTCCTACTCGTCATACCCCAGATTCGGCGCCAGCCAGCGTTCGGTCACGCTCAAATCCTGCTGTTTACGCGCCGTGTAGCTTTCCACCTGATCCTTGTCGACCTTGCCCACGGCGAAGTACTGCGCTTGCGGGTGGGCGAAGTACCAGCCGCTGACTGCCGCCGCCGGGAACATCGCGTAGTGCTCGGTGAGGAACACGCCGCTGACGCCCGGTTTGCCGTCGCCCTGGGCCGGGTCGAGGAGGTCGAACAACACGCCTTTCTCGGTGTGGTCCGGGCAGGCCGGGTAGCCGGGAGCAGGGCGGATGCCGGTGTACTGCTCCTTGATCAGCTCGTCGTTGCCCAACTGCTCGTCGCGGGCATAGCCCCAATATTCTTTCCGCACCTGCTGGTGCAGCCATTCTGCGCAGGCCTCGGCCAGCCGGTCCGCCAGCGCCTTGACCATGATCGCGTTGTAGTCGTCGCCCTTGTCCTGATACGCCTTCGATACCTCTTCAGCACCAATGCCGGCGGTGGTGATGAAGCCGCCCACGTAATCGGTCACGCCGCTGCCCTGGGGCGCGACAAAGTCGGCCAGGGAGAAGTTCGGCTTGCCGTCGGTCTTGATGATCTGCTGGCGCAGGTGATGCAGCCTGGCCAGTGGCGCGCCGTTTTCGTCGAGCAATTGAATGTCGTCGTGATCGACCTGATTGGCCGGCCAGAAGCCGAAGACGGCGCGGCTGCGGATCAACTTTTCGTCGATCAGTTTGCGCAGCAGTTCCTGGGCGTCCTTGAACAGCGAGGTGGCCGCTTCACCCACCACTTCGTCGGTGAGGATGCGCGGGTATTTACCGGCAAGGTCCCAGGAGATAAAGAACGGCGTCCAGTCGATGTAATCCACCAGCACGTTCAGGTCGATGTCTTCCAGCACCTTGACCCCGGTGAACGTGGGCTTCACCGGCTGGTAGCCGGCCCAGTCGAACTGCGGCTTCTTGGCGATGGCCGCGCCATAGCTCAGGCGCTCGGTGCGGGCGCTGCGGGCGGAGGTGCGCTCACGCACTTCGACGTATTCGGCGCGGGTCTTCTCGATGAAGCCGGCTTTCAGCTCCTTGGACAGCAGCTGCGTCGCCACGCCCACGGCGCGGGAGGCGTCGGTGACGTAGATCACCGCGTCGTTGCTGTACTTGGGCTCGATCTTCACCGCCGTGTGGGCTTTGGAGGTGGTTGCGCCGCCGATCATCAACGGCAGATGGAAGTCCTGACGCTGCATCTCGCGGGCGACGTGGACCATTTCGTCCAAGGACGGCGTGATCAGACCCGACAGCCCGATGATGTCGCACTTCTGCTCGCGGGCGACCTGCAGGATTTTCTCCGCCGGCACCATCACGCCGAGGTCGACGATGTCGTAGCCGTTGCAGCCCAGCACCACGCCGACGATGTTCTTGCCGATGTCGTGGACGTCGCCCTTGACCGTCGCCATGAGAATCTTGCCTTTGGCCTCGGGCTTGTCGCCTTTCTCTTCTTCAATGAAGGGAATCAGGTGCGCCACGGCCTGTTTCATCACGCGGGCGGACTTAACCACTTGCGGCAGGAACATCTTGCCCGAGCCGAACAGGTCGCCGACCACGTTCATGCCGGCCATCAGCGGGCCTTCGATGACCTCGATCGGGCGCTTGAACGACTGGCGCGACAGCTCGGTGTCTTCAACGATGTGCGTGGTGATGCCCTTGACCAGCGCGTGCTTGAGGCGCTCGTTGACCTCCCAGCCGCGCCACTCCTCGGTTTCCGCTTCCTTGACCGAGCCGTCGCCCTTGTACTTGTCGGCGATGGCCAGCAGCGCATCAGTGCCTTCCGGGGTGCGGTTGAGCACCACGTCTTCCACCGCGTCGCGCAGTTCAGCGGGGATCTGGTCGTAGATCTCCAGCTGGCCGGCGTTTACGATGCCCATGGTCAGGCCGTTGCGGATCGCGTACAGCAGGAACACCGAGTGGATCGCCTCGCGCACCGGGTTGTTGCCACGGAACGAGAACGACACGTTGGACACGCCGCCCGACGTCAGTGCATGGGGCAGCTCGTCGCGGATGTAGGCGCAGGCATTGATGAAGTCGACGGCGTAGTTGTTGTGCTCTTCGATGCCGGTGGCAATGGCGAAGATGTTCGGGTCGAAAATGATGTCTTCGGGCGGGAAGCCCACTTCGTTGACCAGAATGTCGTAAGAGCGCTTGCAGATTTCCTTCTTGCGCGCTTCGGTGTCGGCCTGACCGGCTTCGTCGAAGGCCATCACCACCACCGCCGCGCCGTAGCGCTTGCACAGCCTGGCGTGATGGATGAACTGTTCGACGCCTTCTTTCATGCTGATCGAGTTGACGATGCCCTTGCCCTGGATGCACTTGAGCCCGGCTTCGATGACTTCCCATTTCGAGGAGTCGATCATGATCGGCACGCGGGAGATGTCGGGCTCGCCAGCGATCAGGTTGAGGAAGGTCACCATGGCCTTCTTCGAGTCCAGCATGCCCTCGTCCATGTTGATATCGATCACCTGGGCGCCGGCTTCGACCTGCTGCAGGGCGACTTCAAGGGCTTCGGTGTAGTTGTCTTCGCGGATCAGGCGGGCGAAACGGGCAGAACCGGTGATGTTGGTGCGCTCGCCGACGTTGACGAACAGCGAGCTGCGATCAATGGTGAACGGCTCCAGACCGGACAGGCGGCAGGCCTTGGGAATCTCCGGAATCGGACGCGGCGCATAGGGCGCGACAGCGTTGGCAATGGCCTTGATGTGCGCCGGGGTGGTGCCGCAGCAACCGCCGACGATGTTGAGGAATCCGCTCTGGGCGAACTCTTCGACGACTTTGGCCATTTCTGCCGGGGCTTCGTCGTACTCACCGAATTCGTTGGGCAGGCCGGCGTTGGGGTGCGCCGACACGTGGGTTTCGGCCTTGTTCGACAGCTCTTCCAGGTACGGCCGCAGCTCGCTGGCGCCGAGCGCACAGTTCAGACCCACGGAAATCGGCTTGGCGTGGCGCACGGAGTTCCAGAACGCTTCGGTGGTCTGGCCGGAGAGGGTGCGACCGGAGGCGTCGGTGATGGTGCCGGAGATCATGATCGGCAGCTCGAAGCCCAGCTCGTCGAAGACGCCCTGAACGGCGAAGATCGCCGCTTTGGCGTTGAGGGTGTCGAAGATGGTTTCGATGAGGATCATGTCCGCACCGCCTTCGATCAGGCCTTTGGTGGCCTCGGTGTAGTTCTCCACCAGTTCGTCGAAGGTCACGTTGCGGTAGCCAGGGTTGTTGACGTCCGGCGACAGCGAACAGGTGCGGCTGGTCGGGCCGAGCACGCCGGCAACGAAGCGCGGCTTGTCGGGGGTTTCCAGGGTCTTGGCGTCGGCAACTTGGCGGGCCAGGCGCGCGCCTTCCACGTTCAGTTCGTAGACCAGCGCTTCCATGCCGTAATCGGCCTGGGACACCTGGGTGGCGTTGAAGGTGTTGGTTTCAAGAATGTCGGCACCGGCGTCGAGGTATTCCTTTTCGATTGCGCCGATCACGTCAGGCCGGGTCAGGATCAGCAGGTCGTTGTTGCCCTTGACGTCGCTAGGCCAGTCGGCAAAACGCTTGCCGCGGTAGTCTTCTTCCTCCAGCCGATAGCTCTGGATCATCGTGCCCATGCCGCCATCGAGGATCAGGATTCGCTGTTGAAGAGCCTGCTGGAGTGCTTGAAGACGCGCGCTGCGATCTGACATGAGGTTACCCGGATGAAGAAGTACGAAATAAGGTGGCGCTGAAAAGTGCGAAATAATAGCAAACCTGCGCGGATTTAAATCATTTCGGGATTTACATGAATTCCGTTCATGTTGCGCCAGTGATTCTTTCTGATCGGGGCGCATTCTGACTGCATGGCTTGAGCGAACACCGTTATCGACCTGTATGAGCCGGCTTGCTGGCGAAAGCGGCATTTCATCCAACACCGCAGCGAGCGGCCGGACGGGTTCGCCAGCAAGCCGGCTCCTGCAGGTGTTGCGAAACGCCGCTTCAGGTGTCAGCCCCGCATACGCTGTCTGAAACGCTGAAACCCTTGTAAGACATGGCGCGCAGCCATTATGCAGCCCGTCAGTGGCGCCGAACCTTTTCGCAACTAATGAAGTCCGACCCTGGGAGTCGCTCTTCGTAACTGGCCCTTTTCAGTGCGCCAGGCCGGAGGTCAATCCAGACGAAGCAAGAGGTTGCAGATGTTGATTTCGGTTCAGGCCCTGCGGGCACTCGCCGCGTGGGCTGTGGTGTGTCACCACTTCATGCAGATTTTTTTCGACTTCCATCCGAGTGGGCCGGTTGGCCGTTTTTTCACTGAGAAAGGCGCTGTCGGCGTCGACGTCTTTTTCGTCATCAGCGGCTTGGTCATCTATCTGTCGACGGTGGACAAAGACATCCCCGCCGGCCGCTTCATGCTCAACCGGGTTATCCGCATCGTCCCGGCGTATTGGCTGTACACCCTGGTGATGGGCCTACTGGTGGTCGTTGCTCAGCCGCTGCTCCCTCACCAAGTTGTCGACTGGCAAAGCTTCGTCCTGTCGCTATTGTTCATCCCTTCGGAAAATCCGGGGGGCTACGGCCTGTATCCCACCCTCAATGTGGGCTGGACGCTGAACTACGAGATGCTGTTCTACGTGCTGTTCTCGATGGTCTTTCTGTTTCAGCAACGTCTGCGCCCGCTGATCCTGGCGGCGGCACTGTTTGCCGTTACTGACGTGCTCGGTCGTTCCGGGCTGGTCAGCCGGTTTTATGCCAACGACATCGTGTATGAATTCCTGCTCGGCATTTTCGTGGGCGTGATGTATCGCCGGGGCTGGATCAGCGAACGGCTGTGGCTGCCTTTAATTGCCATCGGCGCTGCGCTGTTCGCCATCGACCACTTGCAACCGGCGCCGCGCATCATCAATTGGGGCCTGCCAAGTGCGGTGATCGTGGTCGCCTGCATCTCCCTCGAACCCTATCTGCGCAACTACAGGCTGCTCAAGACCATGGGCGACTGCTCGTATTCGGTGTACTTGCTCCACGTGCTGGTGCTGTATGCAGGCTGGCTGGTCAGCGAGCGTTACGGCGTCAACCCGTATCTGGTGTTCGCCGTCTGTGTGCCGGTCATCGCGCTGGGCGCCTGGCTCAGTTATGAATGGATCGAGAAGGGGCTATACCGGCGCATGAAAGGCTGGCTGGACCAGAGAAGGGCGGGCAAGGAGGCGGCGCTGTCCTGACAGGCGCCAGGTGGCGGTCGGGTCACTTACCCGACTAAAACACTAGGGCTTTGTCAGGCGCAGTTGATTGGCGTAAACTGCGCCCCACGTCTGCGAGGAATTTTCATGACCGCTATTACGATTACTGATGCCGCCCACGATTACCTGGCCGATCTGCTCGAGAAGCAGAACACGCCCGGCATCGGCATCCGCGTGTTTATTACCCAGCCTGGCACCCAATACGCTGAAACCTGCATTGCCTACTGCAAGCCGGGCGAAGAAAAAGCTGAAGACACGGCCATCGGCCTGAAAAGCTTCACCGCTTGGATCGACGCATTCAGCGAAGCGTTTCTGGATGACGCCGTCGTCGATTACGCCACTGATCGCATGGGCGGCCAACTGACCATCAAGGCGCCAAACGCCAAAGTGCCGATGGTCAAAGCCGATAGCCCGATCAACGAACGCATCAATTACTACCTGCAGACCGAGATCAACCCGGGCCTTGCCAGTCACGGCGGCCAGGTCACCTTGATCGATGTCGTTGAAGAAGACGCGGCGAATATCGCCATTCTCCAGTTCGGCGGTGGTTGCCAGGGTTGCGGTCAGGCCGATGTGACGCTGAAGGAAGGCATCGAGCGCACCCTGCTGGAGCGCATTCCCGAGCTGACCGGTGTGCGTGACGTGACCGACCACACCCAGAAAGAAAACGCGTATTACTGAGAAGTGACCGCGTTGCACGCAAGCCCCGACGAGTTCGGGGCTTTTTTGTGGGCCGTGGTGAGTGACGGTGGTAATGGTCACTAAAGGAGCGCGCTTGCCCGCGAAGCAATTTTCCAGACCATTCTCTAGTGATTGACCCACCGCATTCGTCCGGATGCGGCCCAGACCAAGCGCGCTCCTACGGCCTTCGGCCAGAATCAAAGGCAGATCGGGTTGGTTTCGAGTGCATCGTTCGGCTAGGGCCTGTAGAGATGGGCATGACCCGCGCGATACAGCGACGATTCGCTGAATACGTCGTTGCCCAGCACCCGACCCACCAGAATCAGCGCGGTGCGGCGGAATCCCTTGGTCCGTACCTTCTCCTCAATGTCCTCCAGTGTGCCGGCGACCCAGTCCTGATCCGGCCAGCTGGCGCGATGCACCACGGCAATCGGGCAATCAGCGCCGTAATGCGGGGTCAGCTCGGCGACGATCTTGCCGAGGTTGTTGACCCCCAGATGGATCGCCATGGTCGCTTGATGCCGGGCCAGATCGCCGAGGGCTTCGCCTTCGGGCATGTCGGTTTTGTCGGCGTAGCGGGTCAGAATGACACTCTGGGAAATGCCCGGCAGCGTCAGCTCCGTGCCCAGCAACGCGGCGCACGCAGCGGTGGCGGTGACGCCGGGGATGATTTCGAAAGGTATCTGCAACGCGCGCAGGCAGCGGATCTGCTCGCCAATGGCGCCATACAGGCTTGGATCGCCGGAATGCACGCGCGCCACATCCTGGCCCTGTGCATGAGCGGATTTCATCAGCTCGATGATCTGCTCCAGGTGCAAAGAAGCGCTGTTGGTCACCTGAACCGCCTGATGGCCCTCCAGCACCGCTTCAGGTACCAGAGAACCGGCGTAGATGATCACCGGGCACATGCGGATCAGTCGCTGGCCTTTGACAGTGATCAGGTCCGGATCGCCGGGGCCGGCGCCGATGAAAAAAACAGTCATGGGGTGTCCTGATTGGAATTCATTTGAGCTTCTGTTTTGCTTTCGTGGGACCGGCTTTAGCCGGGAAGGGGCCTGCCTGCACACCCTCACATTTGCAGTGTGACGCCTGATGCCTTCCCGGCTAAAGCCGGTCCCACTAACGGTCCGTGTTCACATTTCAGCAGGTGTACGCGAATCGTTTCTGTAGGACCGGCTTTAGCCGGGGAGGGGCCTGCATGTACACCCTCACATTTGCAGTGTGACGCCTGACGCCTTCCCGGCTAAAGCCGGTCCCACTAACGGTCCGTGTTCACATTTCAGCAGGTGTACGCGAATCGTTTCTGTGGG
>Ga0073929_1001903_pt1 | contig 15704 bp, 11 predicted proteins | sample DewCreD2012metaG_3_FD_76966 | JGI IMG/M metagenome (GOLD analysis project Ga0073929, IMG submission 76966) | Hot spring sediment bacterial and archeal communities from British Columbia, Canada, to study Microbial Dark Matter (Phase II) - Dewar... ... | reverse complement strand
GGCATCAGCGCCTCGGCAAAACTAAACTGACCCGTCCGCTTGACCGCCATCACGACCTCCCAGCCTCACGACCAGGGAATCACAGCCAGCCAATTACGCAACAGGCCCGCAAGGGGAGAGGGAGGGGGTAAAACGTTCGACGGCGTGCCGGCAGGGCGTCTGTGAAAAATCGGTGAGGGTGTAACCCCTCACCCTCCCACGCCTTCGGCGCGGGCCCCTCCCTCTCCCTCTGGGAGAGGGTGTTTTTAAGCCGGCCGTCCCGTCGCCAGCGCCCCGTACAGCTCCGGCCGGCGATCGCGGAAGAAGCCCCAGGCCGCGCGGTGGGTCCGCAGGAAGTCCAGGTCGAAGGTCGCCGACACCAGGCCCTCCTCGGTCTGGTTCAGCGCGCTGACCAGGTCGCCGCGATGGTCGGCGATGAAGGACGAGCCGTAGAAGCTCTGGCCGCCGTTCGGATAGCCGTCCCACGGCTCGAAGCCGATGCGGTTGGCGCCGATCACCGGGATCACGTTGCTGACCGCGTGGCCCTGCATCGCCCGCTGCCAGGGCAGGGTCGTGTTGAGGCTCGGGTCATGCGGCTCGCTGCCGATGGCGGTCGGGTAGAACAGGGCCTCGGCGCCCATCAGCGCCATGGCCCGGGCGGCCTCGGGGTACCACTGGTCCCAGCAGATGCCGACGCCCAGGCGGCCAAAGCGCGTGTCCCAGACCTTGAAGCCCGTGTCGCCCGGGCGGAAATAGTACTTCTCCTGATAGCCGGGGCCGTCGGGGATGTGGCTCTTGCGATAGAGGCCCAGCATCGACCCGTCGGCGTCGGCCATCACCAGGCTGTTGAAATAGTGCGGACCTTCCCGCTCGAAGATCGAGATCGGGATCACCACCCCCAGCTCGCCGGCCAGCGGCGCGATGGCCTTGACCACCGGATGCTCGCGCCACGGATGGGCTTCGGCGAACCAGCGCTCCTCCTGCGTGACGCAGAAATAGGGCCCCTGGAACAGCTCGGACGGCAGGATCACCTGGGCGCCCTTGGCGGCCGCCTCGCGGATGAAGGCCTCGGTCTTCTTGATGTTGGCCTGCAGGTCCATCCCGTACGAGGTCTGGATGGCCGCCACGTTGAGGGTGCGGGTCATGGGCCTAGACCTCCGGCTCTTGCTGGCTGATGCAGTGGAACGAGCCGCCGCCGGTCAGGATGGCGGTCGAGGGCAGGCCGATCACCTCGCGCTCGGGGAACAGGCCCTGGATCACCTCGACGGCGAAGGCGCCCGACTCCTCGGCATAGATCGGCACGATCACCGCCTCGTTGGCGATCAGGAAGTTCATGTGCGAGGCCGGGACGATCTCGCCGTCCTCGTTCAGGATGCGGCCCGGCGAGGGAATGCGCACCACCTGCAGCGGCGAGCCGCGGCCGTCGGTCATCGCCGCCAGGGTGCGGGCGGTCTCGGCATAGACCTCGGCGTTGGGATCATCGGTCCCGAAGGCCATCGGGCAGGCCACCACCCCCGGCGCGACGAAGCGGGCCAGGTTGTCGATATGGCCGTCGGTGTGGTCGTTCAGCAGACCGTCGCCCAGCCACAGCACCTTCTTGACGCCCAGCGACGCGGCCAGGGCGGCGCTGGCCTTGGCCTCGTCGAAGTCGCCATTGCGGTTCTCGTTCAGCAGGCACTGGCGGGTGGTCAGCACGCAGCCCATGCCGTCGTGGTCCAGCGAGCCGCCCTCCAGCACGAAGGCGTTACGGATGAGGGGCGCGCCGCTGGCGGCGGCGATCTGCTCGGCGACCAGGTCGTCGCCCTCCATCTCGTACTTGCCGCCCCAGCCGTTGAACAGGAAGCCGGCCGCCACCGGGCCGTCGGCGGTCTGGACGAAGATCGGCCCGGTGTCGCGCAGCCAGATGTCGCCGAACTGGCCCCGGACGATCTCGACCGCGGTGTCGGACAGGCGGGCGCGGGCGGCGGCCTCGGCCTCGTCGCCGACCACCATCAGCCGCACGCGTTCGCCGCCGGGACCTGCCAGGGCGCGCGCCAGGTCGGCGACCTCGTCCTGGGCCTGGTCGAGGTCTTCGCGCCAGACTTCGGGATGGCTGGGGAAACCCACCCACATGGCGCGGTGCGGAGCCCACTCGGCGGGGACGGTCGGGGTCATGACGGCAAACCTGGATCGAAACGGGAGGCGCAAATGGGCCGGGATGGCCCTGGGGTCAAGCCGCTCTTCTAGCAAACTGGTGCGACAAAAGAAAAAGGGCGGCCCGTTTCCGGACCGCCCCCATTCTCTAGTCCGCTGTAGGCCGTGCTTAGAACGCGGCGTGCAGGGTGATGCTGGCCGTGCGCGGGTAGCCCGGCTGGCCCAGGCCCGTGCCCGAAGGGTTCACGGCCAGGTCGCCGAGGTACTTCTCGTCGGCCAGGTTCTTCACGTTCAGCTGGATGTAGGTGCCCTTCATGCCATAGCTCTCGAGGAAGCTGTCCAGCTCGTAGCGGGCGTCCAGGTCCAGCAGCGCGTAGTGCGGCACTTTTTCAGTGTTGGTCAGGTTGGTCCAACGCTCGCCGACGTACTTGGCTTGAACGCCGACGCTGAAGGCTTCGGTGATGTCCCAATCGACCCGCACGGCACCCTGATACTTCGGGGTTTCGTACAGTTCCTTGCCCTTGGTCGGCAGAACCGAGTTGAGGGTGGTGCCGGGGATGTTGCTCTTCAGCTCGGAGTCCACGTACGAGAACGAGGCGTAGAAGCTCAGATATTCTTCCGGCTTGAAGCCGAACTGAGCGTCAAAGCCCTTCAGAACCACGTCGCCGACGTTGACCGAGAAGGCGATGTTGTCCTGCTCGTTGAACGCCCGCTCGATGCGGTTGGTGAAGTCGTTGTAGTAGGCCGAGGCGGCCAGCAGGACGGTCGGCGACTGATAGCGGTAGCCGAAGTCGTAGACGTGGGCGATTTCCGGAGCCGGATCCGTCAGCTTCTTGTCGTACAGGTCGTCGGTACGGGGCGCCGACAGGGTCTCAGCATAGCTGAAGTACACCGACTGGCGGTCGGTCAGGTTGTAGCTGACGCCGACGTTCGGCAGGAGCTTGTCGTACTTGCGGGTGAACTCGCGCGGACGACCGTACTGGTTGGCCGTGGGCTGACCCGGCAGGGTGACCAGGGTCTGGCCGTTGCCGTCATCCGTGCCGGCGATCGCGGTCGGGGTCTGGTTCGAGCAGTACGCGTTGAAGGTGTCGAGCTGGTAGCAGAAGTTGTTCAGCTCGCGCTTGAAGAACGGGGCGCGCAGGCCGACGTTCAGCAGCACCTTGTCTTCCATGAAGCGGCCACGGTACTCGGCCGAGAACTGGTTCAGGATGGCCACCGAAGCCCGGTCGCGACGACGCAGGATGCTGCCGTCGCGCAGGGTGATCGGCTCGCCGTAGCCGTCCTTGCCGCCGAACACGTCGGAGGGCGAACCGTCGCTGTTGAAGCGCGTGTACTCGCCGGTCTGACGGTGATGGGCTTCATCGTAGGTGTAGGCCGCGCGGACGCTTTGGCCTTCGGCGAACTTCCAGATCAGCGACGAGGTGACGCCATAGCGGCGGGTGTTCGTCGTGTTGGGCGAGTACAGCAGGACGCTGTCGAGGGTGTCGCCGTCGCCGTTCAGGTCCTGGCCGCCGGTGGTGCCGTTGCCGCGGATGATGCCGTTGCCAGTGCCCGCGCCGCTTTCGTTGAACAGGGTGCGACCGCCGCCGTTGGCCAGGGTGTACTGGAACGAGGGGTCGACGGTCAGGATGAAGTTCTCACCGAGGTGGAACAGCGACTGGCCGCGCAGGTTGCCGGTGTTCGACGGGTTGATGTTGTTCTGGAAGCAGGTGCTGGCGTTGATATCGATCTGGGCCGTGCCGGCGACCGGGGTCGGGCGGGCGCAGTTGCTACGGAGGTAGCCGACGCCCGTGCCGGCCTGGAACTGGGCCAGGGTCATCCGGTTGATGAAGTTGTTGCGGTTTTCGTTGTAGTTGGCGATCAGGCTGATGAAGTCGCCGTTGTCGCCGAGCGGCTGGTAGATCCGCGCGTTGTACTGCTGCTTGTGGATTTTGCCGGGGCCGTTGAACACGTCGTTGATGGCGTCAGCGGCGCTGAACCAGGCGCTGGTGCCGAACGGGCCGATCTTGCCGGTGTCGATCACGGCGAAGAAGCGGCGGAAGTTGCCGTCGCCGGCCTGAGCTTCGAACACGCCGCCGAACTCATCGGTCGGCTTGCGGGTCACGTAGTTGATGGTGCCGCCGGCGGCCGCGGCCGTGGGGCTGTCAACGTCGGTGGTGCCCAGGTTGACGTCGACCTTGGAGATCAGTTCCGAGTCCATCTGCTGGTTCGGATAGATGGCGTAGTTGCCGCTGTCGTTCAGCGGAATGCCGTCCTGCAGCAGGGCGACGCGCTGCGAGTCGAAGCCGCGGATGGTGATGTCGCCGCCGGCCGAGCCGTAGGCGTCGTTGTTGGTGAAGTTCACGCCGGGCAGCAGGTTCAGCGAGTCCAGAACGGTCTGGCCGGGCACCTGGCGGGCGATGAAGTCCTGGGTGATGGTCGAACGCGACTTCGGAACCACTTGCTGAACGATCGCGCCGTTCTGGTTCTTCAGGCTAGAGGCGGTGACCACGACCTGTTCGACGGCGTCCGTACCGGTCGACTGAGCCATGGCGGCGGTGGCGCTGAGCAGGCAGCCGACCAAAGCGGTCGAAGCCAGACAGGCGAGCTTTTTCGTCATCATCTTGATTTATCCCCTCGTTCAAGCCGCGGCGGGGTGCATGAAACCCGCCGGACCACGTCGTTAAGAGGCTCTTTAGCGACCTATTTAGAAGGTTTGGTGACGGAAAGGCCACGATGGCGGATAAACCCGCCGAGGGCGCCCCGCTTGCAACAGATTTAGTCAGCGTCCTCTTACTTATGCGGGAGAAATCAGCGTGGTCCTTGATGAAACGGCGCGCGCGACTCAGGCGCGGAACTGGCGGCTGACGCTGATCTTGGTCGGGGTTCTGACGGTTTTGCGGGTCGTGGCGTTGTTCGCGACCCCGCTGGAGCTGTATCCGGACGAAGCCCAATACTGGCTGTGGTCCCGCCACCTGGATTTCGGTTATTTCTCCAAGCCGCCGATGATCGCCTGGCTGATCTGGGCGACCACGAAGATCGGCGGCGACACCGAGGCCTGGCTGCGCATCGGCTCGCCCCTGATCAACGCCGCGACGGCCCTGGTGATCTCCCGCATCGCCACCCGGCTGTATGGCCATGAGTGCGGCGGAGCCTGGGTCGGCGCCGTCGCCGCGGCGATCTTCATCCTGATGCCGGGCGTCCAGCTGTCGTCGGTGCTGATCACCACCGACACGCCGCTGCTGTTCTTCCTGGCCTTGATGATGTGGGCCTGCGTCGTCTTGCCGCAGGCTTCGCCCCGCGCCCGGATCTGGGTCGCCGCCGGCATGGGCGCGGCGCTGGGCCTGGCGTTCCTGTCCAAGTACGCCGCGATCTACGCCCTGGCCAGCCTGGCCGCCCACCTGTTCCTGTCGCCGAGGGCCCGGCGCGCCTGGACCCCGGCCATGGCGGTGGCTTTCTTCGCGGCCCTGCTGGTCGTCTTCGCCCCCAACATGCTGTGGAACTACCAGCACCACTTCTCGACGCTGGAGCACACGGCGGCCAACGCCAACTGGAAGACCGGCAATCTGTTCAACCCGATGGAGCTGGTCCAGTTCGTCGGCTCGCAGTTCGCGGTGTTCGGGCCCGTGCCGTTCGGCGTGCTGGGCGGCGGCGCCCTGCTGCTGGCCTTCCGCAAGCGCCTGGCCGAGGCCGACATCATGCTGCTGTGCTTCGCCCTGCCGCCGCTGGTCACCGTGGCGGCCCAGGCCTTCGTCTCGCGGGCCAACGCCAACTGGGCGGGCGCGGCCTATGTCGCCGGCTCGGTGCTGGTCGCGGCCTGGCTGCTGCGCTGGGAGGCCCGCCGCTGGCTGATCGGGGGCCTGGCCCTGCAGGCGGTGCTGGCGGCGCTGTTCCTGACTTGGGTGATCGATCCGCGCACGGCCGAGGCCATGGGCATGGCCAACAGTTTCAAGCGGGCGCGCGGCTGGGACCAGACGGTGCAGGCGATCATCGAAAGGACGCGCGAGGAGCAGGCCCTGCACGGCGGGGTGACCGCCGTCGCCGTCGACGACCGCTTCCTCTACAACGTGGCCGCCTATTACGGCCGCGACTATTTCGGTACGCCCGGCGCCCCGCCCCTGAGGATGTGGGTGCACGAAATCGCCGCCCGCAACCAGGCCGAGGCCGAGGCCCCGCTGGACGCCGCCCTGGGCCGCCGGGCGCTGATCGCCAGCCTGGAGGGAACCTACCGGGCCAAGATCCGCCAGGACTTCCAGGCGACATCAGACCTGCAGATCGTCCGGGTACGGCTTGATCGCAAGCGCTCGCGGCGGACGGATCTGTTCATCGCCCAGGGATTCGCGCCCGTGCCGAGGGATCCGGAGACAGGGCTACCGCCGGATCCGGCGTTGAAACCCTGAGATCGCCCTTCCCCCCCCTTGCGGGGAGGGTGGCGGCGAAGCCGACGGGTGGGGGATCGGTGCAGGGCGACCGCGGGAGACGAGCTGCTGACTCAGCAAACCCCCACCCGACCCTGGCGCCGCCAGGGCCACCCTCCCCACGAGGGGGAGGGAAAGTCCTTGAGTTTAAACCCCCACCTCGAAATCCGCCTCGGTCTTGGCCTTCACCTCGTCCACGGTCACCCCCGGCGCCAGCTCGATCAGCTTGACCGGCGTCTTGCCGCGGTTGATCTCGAACACGCCCAGCTCGGTGATCAGCAGATCGACCACCCCCGCCCCCGTCAGGGGCAGCGAGCAGCGGTGCAGCAGCTTGGGCGCGCCGGACTTTTCGCAGTGGTCCATGACCACGACCACCCGCTTGACGCCGGCCACCAGGTCCATGGCCCCGCCCATGCCCTTGACCATCTTGCCGGGCACCATCCAGTTGGCCAGGTCGCCGGTCTGCGACACCTGCATGCCGCCCAGGATCGACAGGGCGATATGGCCGCCCCGGATCATCGCGAAGCTGTCGGCCGACGAGAAGTAGGAGCTGGAGTCCAGCTCGGTGATCGTCTGCTTGCCGGCGTTGATCAGGTCGGCGTCCTCCTCGCCCTCGTAGGGGAAGGGGCCCATGCCCAGCATGCCGTTCTCGCTCTGCAGCGTCACATGCATGCCCTCGGGGATGTAGTTGGCCACCAGGGTCGGGATGCCGATTCCCAGGTTCACATAGAAGCCGTCTTGCAGCTCCTTGGCCGCCCGCTCGGCCATCTGATCACGCGTCCAGGCCATTAGGCTTGCTCCCCAATCTTTGCTTCAGGGGTCTTTTCCTCGCGAGGACGGGTGGTCACCCGCTCGATCCGCTTCTCGAACGTCGCGCCCTTGACGAGGTTGTCGACATAGATGCCGGGCGTGTGGATGTTGTCCTTGTCGAGCGCGCCGATCGCCACGATCTCCTCGACCTCGACCACCGTGGCCTTGCCGGCCGTGGCCATCATCGGATTGAAGTTGCGGGCGGTCTTTCGGTAGACGAGGTTGCCCTCGGCGTCGGCCTTCCAGGCCTTGACGATCGACAGGTCGGCGGTCAGGCCGCGCTCCATCACGTACATCTCGCCGTCGAACTCGCGGGTTTCCTTGCCCTCGGCCACCAGGGTGCCGTAGCCGGTGCGCGTGAAGAAGGCGGGGATGCCCGCTCCGCCGGCGCGGATGCGTTCGGCCAGGGTGCCCTGCGGATTGAACTCCAGTTCCAGCTCGCCGCTGAGGTAGAGCTGTTCGAACAGCTTGTTCTCCCCCACATAGGACGAGATCATCTTCTTGATCTGGCGGTTTTCCAGCAGGATCCCCAGGCCGAAGCCGTCGACGCCGCAATTGTTGGAGACCACCGTGAGGTCCTTGACGCCCGTTTCGCGGATGGCCGCGATCAGGTTCTCGGGAATGCCGCACAGGCCGAAGCCTCCGGCCATGATGGTCATGCCATCGAATAAAAGACCCGCCAGCGCTTCGGCGGCTGTGGACTTCACCTTGTCGACCATGGTTCCTCCCGGAGCGACGTTTGACGACTGCTCTGAGCCGCCGGACGGAGAAATTCAACCCTTGATGAATAAAATTTCGATGCGTGGAGCAGCGGCGTGACGGATCAGGCTAACCCAGGGGAAACTACCACCAGCCTCGAAGCGCCCGCCACCTCGGGCGTGCTGCTGACCCTGGCGCATCCGGCGCTTGAACGCTCGCGCGCCAACCGCGCCCTGGCCAAGGCGGCCAAGGGCCTGGAAGGGGTCACCTTCCACGACCTCTACGAGACCTATCCGGACTTCGCGATCGACATCGAGGCCGAGCAGGAGAAGCTGTTGGCGCACGACGTGATCGCCGTGCAGTTCCCGCTCTACTGGTACTCGACCCCGGCCTTGCTCAAGGAGTGGTTCGACCTGGTGTGGCTGCACGGCTTCGCCTACGGCCTGGACGGCAACGCCCTGGCCGGCAAGCGGCTGTTCGCCGCCTGCACCACCGGCGGGGCGGCCAAGGCCTATCACGCCCACGGCTACAATCGCTTCTCGATGGACGAATATCTGCGCCCGCTGGAGCAGACCGCCTATCTGTGCGGCATGGTCTGGGAGACGCCCTTCGTGGTGCACGGCGCGGCGGTCAAGAACGACGACGAGCTCAAGGCCGAGGCCCTGCGCTACCGCGCCCGCATCGGCTCTCTGATGACCACGCCCGCCGACGCCGAACTGGGGGCCTGATCCATGCCGTTCCTTCTGCAAGCCCTGGTCTATCTCGGCGCCGCCGTCATCTCCGTGCCGATCGCTAAGCGGCTGGGGCTGGGCTCGGTGCTGGGCTACCTGATCGCCGGCGTGGTGATCGGCCCGTTCGCCCTGTCGCTGGTCGGCGAGCAGGGCGACGTTATGCGGTTCGCCGAGTTCGGCGTGGTCATCCTGCTGTTCCTGATCGGGCTGGAGGTTCAGCCCTCCACCCTGTGGGACATGCGCAAGGCGATCTTCGGTTTCGGCGGCGCGCAGGTGGTCGGCACCTCGGTGGTCATCGCCGGCGTCTCGATGCTGCTGGGCCTGCCCTGGCAGACGGCCCTGGCCGTCGGGATGGTGCTGGCCATGTCGTCCACCGCCATCGTGTTGCAGACCCTTGACGAGAAAGGCCTCAGACAAGGGCCGGTCGGTCGGGCCGCCTTCGGGATTCTGCTGCTGCAGGACCTGGCGGTGATCCCGATGTTCGCCCTTCTGCCGACCCTGGCGACCATCGCCCCGCCGCTCCACGCCGAGGCCGCCGGCCACGGCGGCGGCAGCCTGGTCGCCCACCTGCCGCCCTGGGCCCAGGGCCTGGCCGTGCTGGCGGCCGTCGGCGTCGTGGTCGGCGGCGGCCGCTACCTGGTGCGGCCGATCTTCCGCTTCATCGCCGAGGCGCGCCTGCGCGAGATCTTCACCGCCGCGGCCCTGCTGATCGTGGTCGGCGTGGCCAGCATCATGCAGATGGTCGGTCTGTCGCCCGCCTTGGGCGCCTTCCTGGCCGGCGTCGTCCTGGCCGAGAGCGAGTTCCGCCGCGAGCTGGAAACCGACATCGAGCCGTTCCGCGGCCTGTTGCTGGGTCTGTTCTTCATGACCGTCGGAGCCGGCATCGACCTGACGCTGGTGGCCAGCCAGCCGCTGGTGCTGATCGGCCTGGTGCTGGGCCTGATGCTGCTGAAGTTCCTGGTCCTGTTCGGCCTGGCCCTGCTGTTCGGGGCGCCGGGGCGCGGCGCGGCGGCGGTCGCCACCGCCCTGGCCCAGGGCGGGGAGTTCGCCTTCGTCCTGCTGACCTTCACGGTCGGAGCCGGCGTGATCGGCTCGACCTTGGCGGCCCTGCTGACCGCCGCCGTGGCCGTCTCCATGGCCCTGACCCCGGTGGCCATGATCCTCTACGAGCGCATCGCCCAGATGTTCGACGCGGCCATTCCCAAGGTCACGCCCGACACCGGCGACTTCGAGGACGGCGAGCCCGACATCATCATCGCCGGCTTCGGACGGTTCGGTCAGATCACCGGCCGCCTGCTGACCGCCAACGGCTTCCGCTCGACCGTGCTGGACAGCGACATCGAGCAGATCGACCTGCTGCGCCGGTTCGGCCGGCGGGTGCACTATGGCGACGCCACGCGGATGGACCTGCTGCGCGCCGCCGGCATCGAGCGGGCCCGGATGCTGATCGTCGCCCTGGACGACCGCGAAAAGACCGTCGAGCTGGTCGAGACCGCCCGCAAGGCCTTCCCCGACCTGGTGATCCTGGCCAGGGCCTGGGACCGCCGCCACGCCTATGACCTGCTGGCCAACGGCGCCGACGCCGTCGAACGCGAGACCTTCGAGGCGGCCCTCGCCCTGGGGACCACCGCGCTGCAGAAGCTGGGCTACCGCGCCCACCGCGCCCATCGGGCCGGCGCGATCTTCCGCCGCCACGATCGCAAGTCGTTTGAGGATCTGCGTCCGGTCTGGGGCCAGGAGGAAGCCTATATCCTGGCCTCGCGCGACGCGGCCCAGACCATGGACAAGCTGCTGAACGCCGACCTGGCCCGCCTGCGCCCCGGCGACGCCGCCGGCGCCTGGGACACCGCCACCCTGGACGAAGAGCTCAGGGAACGCGCCGAACGCGAGGCGGCGCGACGCGAGGGCGCCAGGTAGAACCCGACCGACGCGGAACCGTCGGCCCGGTCATGAGATTCCTTAGGCAAGGAGGACGATCATGGCCGACAACCTGCAAGACCGCGGACCTCAGGACCGCGCACGGATCAACGTCAACGAGCCGCACGAAGTGGCCTACTGGACGGACAAGTTCGGCGTCAGCGCCGACCAGCTGCGCAACGCCGTCACCGATGTCGGCGTCTCGGCCGACGCCGTCGAGCAGGCCTTGGCCTCGCGGCGCGACAAGGTCTGAGGGCGAGCTGGTGCGCTATTTCTTCCAGCTCAGCGACGGCCATGTCCTGACCGACGACGAGGGCGAGCTGTTCGACGACCTCGACGCCGCCAAGGTGGAGGCCGCGCGGATCGCCGGCGAATGGCTGCGCGACAACGCCAACGAGTTCGCCGAGGACGGCGCCCTGCTGGTCGAGGTGCTGGACGAGCGCAAGGCCGTCCTGGCGACGGTCGCCGTCGAGGCCAACACCCCGACGGGGACCGTGCACTGACAGGCTACAGCAGCCAGTCGCCGACCACGTGCTGTTGGCCGTCCAGATAGCCCTGCTGGGTCAGGCTCGAGACTGTCCAGCTGTCCAGGATCACCGTGCCCATGCCGATGGCGCTGATCGACACCGCGTCGGCGTGATGGTCGCCGTTGGTGTCGATGTCCCTGAACTTCGGGGCCAGAAGGCGATCGACGAAGTCCTCCAGCTTGGCCAGGCCCAGGCCGCCCACGAAGCCGCCGACCTGGTCGCGCAGCGGGGTGACGATCTGGTCCTCGCCCGGATTGAAGTCGGTGATGTGGTCGGTTCCCGAGGCCAGGCCGAACACGAAGGCGTCGGCCCCGGCCCCGCCGGTCAGCAGGTCGTTGCCCAGCCCGCCGTCCAGGATGTCGCGGCCGGTTCCGCCGTTCAGCGTATCCTTGCCGAGCCCGCCGTACAGGCGGTCGGCCCCGCCGCCGCCGTTGATCACGTCGTTCAGCAGGCCGCCGGTATAGGTCGTGTCGCGCTCGCCGGTGTCGGTGAAGCTGTTGGCCTTCAGCAGATTGCCCGACAGCGTGCGGTTGTCGCCCGCCTCGCCCACCGTGACGCTGACCGTGATCGGGGCCGAGACGCCGCCGTGGCCGTCCGAGGCGGTGTAGGTGAAGCTGTCGACGACCGACTTGCCGGCCCCCAGCTGATCGAAGGCGTCGGCGTCGGCCACGTAGCGCACCTGGCCGTTCACGATGCTGATCGAGGCGCCCAGGGCGGACTTGGCCCCCGACAGGGCCGCGATGCTCAGGGCGTCCAGGTCGATGTCGCTGTCATTGGCCAGCACGTTGATCAGGATCGAGGCGTCCTCGGCCACCGAAGCCGCGTCGGCGGCGCCGATCGGCGCGTCGTTGACCGCCTCCACGCCCAGCTGGACCGTCACCACGCCCGACACGCCGCCATAGGCGTCATGCGCGGTGTAGGTGAAGGCGTCGGCGCCGGCATAGTTGGCGTTGGCCGTGTAGACGAACGAGCCGTCGGCGTTCAGCACCAGCGTGCCGTAGGTCGGTCCCTGGCCCAGCACCGCCGTCAGGGCGTCGCCGTTCAGGTCGTTGTCGTTGGCCAACACGCCGTTCGCCGCGTTCACCGTCAGGATCATGTCTTCCGAGACCGTGAACACCCCGTCCAGCGTGGCGACCGGGGCCGTGTTGATGAACAGCTGGGCCAGGATGGCGTCGTGGTCGGTCGGCTTGTCCATCGCCGCCTGGCCGGTGTTGAGGTGCACGTTGTCGTACAGCACCCCGTCCAGCAGGCCCTGGGAGACCAGCAGGTTGTCGATCTGCTGGGCGTTGCCCTCGAAGATGTACGAATAGCGGTCTTCCGGCGCCAGGGTGCGGGCCAGGTTGTACAGCGCGCCGCCGGCTTCCAGCAGGGTCAGGCTCTGCTCGAACTGGAAGGCGTTGAAGTCGCCCATCACCGCCAGGTGGGCGTCCGGATTGGCGGCCAGCAGGGTGTCGATATAGTCGCGGACGGCCTGGCTCTGGTCGGCGCGGCGGTCATCGCCGTTGTTGGTGGCCGGCTGGTTAGCGCCGAACAGCGGGTCGCTGCCGCCGCGCGAATAGTTGTGCACATCGATGGCGGTGATCGTCTCGCCACGGAACACGAAGTCGGCGGCCAGGGGATTGCGGCTGTTGTTGAAGGCGTTGGTCGCGCCGGTGGTGTCCTGGACCAGCCGGGCCGAGCCCTCGACATAGTCCACGCGGTCGGCGCGGTAGAGGAAGGCGTTGCGGATGTTGCCGTTGCTCTCACCGCCCGTGGTGTTGTTGGCCGTGGGGGCGATCTCGACCCAGCTATAGGTCGGGCCGCCGGCCGCCTGGATGGCCGCCACCAGCTTGTTCAAGGTGTCCGCGCCGCTGTAGTTCGTGCCGTTGCCGGCCCCATCGGCGTCCTGGATCTCCTCGACGCCCAGGATGTCGGGCGCGCCCAGGTGGTTGGCGATGTCCTGCGCCAGGGCCGCGAACTTGGCGTCCGGATCGACCGGCGAGATGTTTTCGAGATTGTAGGCGCCGATGGTCAGGTGGCTGGCGTCGCCGGCCAGGGTGGTGGTCTCCTGCGGCAGGGTCCCGCCGCTGGTCGTATTCTCCACGGCGGTGGCGATCACCTCGTACTTGCCGCCGAAATAGCTGACCACGCCGGTGACGTCGCCCAGCTGGTCGCCCAGCACATAGCCCGCGTTGAAGCCCGGGTTCACGCCGCTGTCGGCATAGACCAGGATCCGCTCGGGATTGAAGTCGCCCTCGGCGATCGTCAGCCCGCCCCGGTCGTTGAGGCCGCTGGCGCCCGCGCCGTTGTCGGCCACCACCCAGGTCTGGCCCGTGGTGGTGGCGTCCACCGCCTGGGCGTTGTGGATCGTCACGACCATGCCCTCGATCGACTCGTAGAAGTCGATCCCGTCATTGGCCGGATCGAAGACCGACAGGCCGTCGTCGTCGATCACGGTGTTGGGGATGGCCCGGCCGCCCGCGCCCAGCACCGTCGAGGCCACCGCGCCCGTGCCGATCACGGTGATGGTCGGGGCGGTGATCTCGGTGATCGTCAGGTTGGTGGCGACGCCGCCGTTATATTCGTCGATCGTGCCGGTCACCTTGACCAGGTCGCCGATCTGCACCGTCGGGATGGCGTTGGTGAACACGAAGATGGCGTCCGAGGTGGCGTCGTTTCCGTCGCCGACCGCGTCCTGGATCCAGAAGCCCCGCGAACCGGTGGTGTCGATGGCCGTGACCACGCCCTGGGTCGCCACGGTCTGACCGTCATAGGCCGACAGGTGGCCCGCGCCCTGGATGTCGTAGATGGCCACGGGCGCGAAGTCGTCATTGACGATCGTCCCCTGACCCACCGCATCGACCAGGGCGGCCGCGCCGGCGGTCACGACCAAGTTCGACAGGTTGACCGTAAAGGCCTCGTTCGGCTCCGACGTGGCGTCGCCATGGACCGTCACCGAGATCGTCTGGCTGGCCGGGCCGCCCGCCACGAAGGTCAGGGTTCCGCTGACGGCCGTGTAATCGCTGCCGGCCAGGGCCGAGCCGTCGGTGGTGGCGAAGTCGACGGTGAAGGCGCCGGTGGTGTTGGTGCGGGTGACCGTGAAGGTCACGATCTGGTCGCCGGAATCGCCCTCGGTCACGGTCACGTCGCTGATCGAGACGTTGGCGCTGGGCACGCCGCCGTCGGTGACCGTGAAGCCGGTCTTGTAGGCCACCGGCACGCCGTCATCGAGCGACCAGTTGGCCGAATTGCCGATGGCCGACAGGATCTCGGCCTTGGTCCCGGTGGTCGTTCCCACATAGGCGCCGTTGTCGGTCCCGAAGGCCAGGGCGGTGCTGCCGGCCGCCAGACCGGTGGGGATGGCCGAGGTGTTGGAATTGGTCGCGTCGCCGGCGAAGGCCGTGTTGCCGTCGGCGAAGTCCAGGGCGAACAGCGGCGTCGCGCTGGCGGCCGTCCCCTGGTAGGCGATGATCTGGTCGCCCGAGGTCGAGGGGTTCAGCGAGCCGGTCAGGCCCGTGACCGTGATCACCGTGCCCGCCGCCGCGCCGCCGGCCGGCGCGGTGTACACGGAGGTTCCCTCGCCGCTCCGGAAACCGCCCGCCGCCAACCAGCCGTTGTCGGTGAAGCTGATCACCGTGCCCGCGTCGACCGCCTGCAGCAGGACGAACGAGAACGACTTTCCGGCGGTGTCGGCGCTGTAGCCGATCAGGGCGAGATCGCCCACGGTCAGGGTGGTCATGCGTTTCCTCCGGTGGGGATCTTGTGGGCGTCTTGTTCTGGGCGGTCGCCGCTAGGCTTGAGAGGGGGTCGGGCCGAGTGTTCTAGGCGATTCCAGCAGGGCCGCGATCTCGATCCAGCCTAGGCACGCTCGATGACAGGACGATGTCGAAGTTTTTGGCATTCCGCAATCGAGGCGAGGCGATCAAAATCAGTCAATACAGTCTAGCTACCGCTGCAATCGTACCAAGTTCTCGGATTATTGTTTTCGTCAGGACACCGCATAGCGTTGAACTTTTCGCGGAGAGTCCTAGACGACGTCTCGGCTGCTTACGGACAGTTCAAATATCCTCGATATCCGATCTCTCCCGACGACTGGCTAGGGCGGCCGCGGCGCCTCGCGCGGGCCGCGAAGATTGCAGCCGCGCCACCGCGATCTCGGCCATGAAGGAAATTCTTACTTACTTGTTCAGAAACCACGATCCGCTGGCCGGAGCCCGGGGCCGGACGGAGCGCCCGATTGATTGGCGCCCTCCCTTCACTCGCACCCGGAGGTAGGGGGGTTTCGGGGGATCCAGCCGCGTGGATCCCCGCCAGCGCCGCGAGGAACCCCAACCTTTCCAACGCCCTGAAAAATAATCAGCGTCACAAATCCTCGGACCTCAAACCTGCCGCATAATCACAGCTGTCCCCATCGCGGGGGAGGGCTCTTGGTACCGGCCCAAGCAGGCGATGGGGATCGAACCGAGCGGGGCCTGGCTGGCCTGGCGGGCGGGTCGGCTGGGGAAGCGGGTCTCAGAAGGATCCAAGGCCCG
>Ga0073929_1001880_pt1 | contig 15914 bp, 12 predicted proteins | sample DewCreD2012metaG_3_FD_76966 | JGI IMG/M metagenome (GOLD analysis project Ga0073929, IMG submission 76966) | Hot spring sediment bacterial and archeal communities from British Columbia, Canada, to study Microbial Dark Matter (Phase II) - Dewar... ... | reverse complement strand
CGCCCTCGGGGTCGGCGAGCAGGGCGAGCAGCACGTGCTCGGGCTCGATCGCCTGGTGGCTCCGAGCCACCGCCTGCTCCCGGGCCCCCTCCAGGGCGAGCTGCGACCGGTGGGTGAGCTTCGAGAGGTCCATCCCTCACCTCCCCTCGGGGCGCTCGGCCTGCTCCCACGAGGCCGACCAGGGGAAGCGGTGGATGGCGCGCAGCGGGACGCTCGCGCCATGGTGCTCGGGGTCGCTGCCGCTCCCACCGAGGCCCGCACGCTCCCGCCCGAGGTCCGCGCGCGTCGGCCCGAGGTCCGCCCCGGCCCCGCGCGCCCGGCGCAGCTCCTCCTCGAGCTCGGCGGTCCGCCTCCGAAGCTCCTCCAGCTCGGCCTGGAGCTCCATGATCATCTTCACCCCCGCCAGGTTCACCCCCCGGCGCTGGGTCAGCTCCTGGATCTCTCGGAGCCGCTCGATGTCCCGGTCGGAGTACCGCCGGGTGTTGCCGGGGGTGCGGCGGGGACGCAGGAGACCCTTGCGCTCGTAGATCCGGAGCGTCTGCGGGTGGACCCCCGCGAGCTCCGCCGCCACGCTGATGATGTAGACAGCCCGATCGTCCCTCCGTCGTCCGTTCCGCTCGTCCATCCTCAGGTACCTCCCCGCGCCGCGCTCAGGGCTCCACCCCGAGCCCCGCCCGCGGCGACGCCTTCTGCACCTCCCGGAGCCGCTCCAAGAGCTCCCGTTCTTCCTTCGACAGCTTCGACGGGACCGCGACCCGCACCGTCACGAGCAGGTCGCCGGCCCCCCCGGGCCGGGGGACCCCCTTGCCCCGCACCCGGAACGTCCGCCCCGGTTGGGTGCCCGGCGGCACCTTGAGGGTCACGGCCCCGTTCAACGTCGGGACCCGGACCTCCGCCCCCAGGGCCGCCTCGGCGAACGTGATGGGCACCTCGACGTGCAGGTCGTCGCCCCGCCGCTCGAACAGCGGGTGCGGCTCCACCCGGACCTGCACGTAGAGGTCTCCCGGGGGCGTCCCCGGCGGCCCGGGCTCGCCCTGGCCGGCCACGCGGATCCGCGCCCCGTCCCGGACCCCCGGAGGGATCCGGACCCGGAACGAGCGGGTCCGACGCACGCTCCCCGACCCGCGGCACGTGGGGCAGGGCCGCTCCACGACGCTCCCCGACCCCCCGCACCGGGGACAGGTACGGGCGAGCGAGAAGAGCCCCTGGCTCTCCACCACCGAGCCCGTCCCCCCGCAGGTCGAGCAGACCGCGGGGCTCGTGCCCGGCGCCGCCCCCGTCCCCCCGCAGGTCCCGCAGGGCGCCGGCCCCTGGATCCTGACCGGGACCGTGGTCCCCCGCATCGCATCCTCGAACGGGATGCGGACCTCGGTCTCGAGGTCGTCGCCGCGGGCCACCCGGCGCCTGGCGGCCGTCGCCGTCCCGAAGCCACCGAAGCCCGCGAACAGCCGCTCGAACAGGTCATCGAGGTTCCCGAACCCGCCGAAGCCGACGCCGGGGCCGGTCCCGACCCGCACCCGCCTCCCCCCGGCGGGGAACCCGGACGCGAAGCCCGAGGAGACCATGTCCCGGACCTGGTCGTAGGCCTTCCGCTTCCGCTCGTCCCCCAGGACGTCGTAGGCGGCCGAGATCTCCTTGAACCGCTCCTCGGCCTCCTTGTCCCCGGGGTTCCGGTCGGGGTGGTAGCGCTGGGCCAGGCGCCGATAGGCCTTCTTGATCTCGTCCTGGGAGGCGTTCCGCGGGACGCCGAGGACCTGGTAGTAGTCCTTCTCGAACCACTCCCGCTCGACGTCCCCGTTCATCGGCGCCCACCCCCGCGGGACCCGTTCAGGACCGGGCCACCTTGACCCCGGCCGGGCGGATCACCTGGCCCCGGAGCTTGTAGCCCTGGCGGAGGACGTCGACGACCACTGGCTCCCCGTCGCCCTCGCCCACCTGCATCAGGGCCTCGTGCTCAGCTGGATCGAATCGCTTCCCCAGCGCCTCGATCCGCTCGAGCCCCTCGGCCTTGAGGGCCTCGACGAGCTTCGCGTAGACCAGCTCGACCCCGTGGAGGAACCGGTCGAAGTCGGGCCGGTCCTCGGCGGCCATCAGGGCCAGCTCGAACTCGTCCAGGACCTCGAGGAGCCGCCGGATCAGGGGCTCGGCGGCCCGTTCGACGGCCCGGGTCTGCTCCTTCAGCACCCGCTTGCGGTAGTTCTCGAACTCCGCCTGGAGGCGCTGCAGGTGGTCCCGGTACTCCGCGGCCTGCCGACGGGCCTCCTCCAGCTCCGCCTGCATGGCGGCCTGCTCCGCCGTGGTCCCCTCCTCCGCGCGGGTGCCCGGTGTCCCACCAGCCTCCATCCCGACCTCTGCGCCCTGGGGGGGCGCGGCCGCGGACCCTTCGGGGCGGACCCGACGACGATCGACCACCTTGACAGGGGGGCGCTGGTGAGCCCCAGCCTCCTCACCGTCACGCATCTGATCGCGCTCGCCCATGGCTCACGTCGTCGCCTTGACCTGGATCTTCCTGGGCTTCGCCGCCTCCACCTTCGGGACCTCGATCATGAGCACACCCTTGTCGAACCTCGCCTGGATCCGTTCGGTGTCGGCGGTCGAGGGCAACGCCAGCGAGCGGGTGAACGGACCGAACCGGCGCTCGACCCGGTGGAAGGACTCCTCGCCGACGTCCGGATAGAACCGCCGCTCCCCCTTCACCGTGAGCGTCGAGTCCTCGACCGAGACGTCGACCTCCTCCGGCGCCACGCCCGGCAGCTCCACGGCGACCACGAAGCGCTCGGGCGTCTCGTACACGTCGACGAGCGGCGCCCACGCGCCCAGGGACGCCCCCGCACCGCCCTCGGTCGGCCCGAAGGTCCGGCTGAACAGTCGGTTGAGCTCGTCCTGCACCCGCAAGAGGTCACGGAACGGATCCCACCGCGTCACCATCAGGAACCACCTCCCTCATCCACGACCTCACCCTCGACGACGTCCCCTTCCCCGGGCCCCGAGCCCGCCGAGGACGCCGAGCCCCCGGCCGCCGCGGCCTGCTGGGGCCCCGTCTGGACCCGCTCGTACATCGCCTGGCCGACGCGCTGGAACACCTGCATCGCGGCGTCGGTGGCCCGGCGGATCCGCTCCACGTCGTCGCCCTGGAGGGCCTCCTTCAGCTCGTCGTTGGCCCGCTGCAGCTCGCCGCGCTCGGCCTCGGGGACCTTGTCGCCCCACTCCTTGAGCGCCTTCTCGATCTGGTAGGAGAGCTGGTCGGCGGCGTTGCGGGCCTCGGCGGCCTCGCGGCGGCGCCGGTCCTCCTCCGCGAACCGCTCGGCCTCCTTGATCATCCGCTCGATCTCCTCCTTCGCCAGGGCGGTGCCGCCGGTGATCGTCATCGCCTGCTGCTTGCCGGTGGCGAGGTCCTTGGCCGAGACGTTCACGATCCCGTTGGCGTCGATGTCGAAGGACACCTCGATCTGCGGCACGCCCCGCGGGGCGGGGGGGATCCCGACCAGGTGGAACTTCCCGAGGGACCTCACCCCCGGGGAGTAGACGGTCTCGGCCTCGCCCTGGAGCACGTGGATCTCGACCGTGGTCTGGCCGTCCTCGGCCGTGGTGAAGATCTCGCTCTTACGGGTGGGGATCGTGGTGTTCCGCTCGATCAGCTTGGTGAAGATCCCGCCCTTGGTCTCCACCCCGAGCGAGAGCGGGGTGACGTCGAGCAGCAGGATGTCCTTGACGTCGCCCTTGAGCACCCCGGCCTGGATCGAGGCGCCGACCGCCACCACCTCGTCGGGGTTCACGCCCTTGTGGGGCTCCTTCCCGCCCGTGAGGCGGCGGACCAGGTCCTGGATCATCGGCATCCGGGTGGCCCCGCCCACCAGGATCACGTGGTCGATCTGGGAGACGTCCTTCCCCCAGTCCTTCACGGCCTGCTCGAACGGGCCGACGCACCGCTGCACGAGGTCCTCGGTCATCCGCTCGAACTCCGAGCGGGTGAGCTTCATCTCGAGGTGGAGCGGGCCCTCCGAGGTGGCCGTGACGAACGGCAGGTTGATCGTGGTCTCGAGGACCTGGGACAGCTCGATCTTGGCCTTCTCCGCCGCCTCCTTCAGGCGCTGGAGCGCCATCCGGTCCTTCGAGAGGTCCACCCCGTGGGCGTTCTTGAACGTCTCCACCATCCAGTCGATGATCCGCTGGTCCCAGTCGTCGCCGCCCAGGTGGGTGTCGCCGTGGGTAGCCTTCACCTCGAAGACGCCCTCGCCGATCTCGAGGAGCGACACGTCGAACGTGCCGCCGCCGAGGTCGAAGACCAGCACGGTCTGGTCGTGCTGCTTGTCCAGGCCGTAGGCGAGGGCCGCCGCGGTGGGCTCGTTGATGATCCGGAGGACCTCGAGCCCGGCGATCTGCCCGGCCTCCTTCGTGGCCTGCCGCTGGGCGTCGTCGAAGTAGGCGGGGACCGTGATCACGGCCTGCGTGACGGAGTCCCCGAGGTAGGCCTCCGCGTCGCGCTTGAGCTTCATCAGGATCTGCGCCGAGATCTCCTGGGGCGTCCAACGCTTCCCGTCGATCTCGAGGAACCAGTCCTTCCGCCCCATCTGGCGCTTGATCGAGCGGACCGTCCGCTCGGGGTTCGTGATCGCCTGTCGCTTGGCGACCTCCCCCACGAGGATCTCCCCGGTCTTGGAGAACGCCACCACCGAGGGCGTGATCCTCGAGCCCTCGGCGTTGGGGATCACTACCGGCTCGCCGGCCTCGAGGACGGCGATCACGGAGTTCGTGGTCCCCAGGTCGATGCCCACCGCTCGCGGCATAGGAGACACCCCTTCCGTCGCGTCCGTACGCGTTCCCTACCTGAGCCGACCGGCAGGATAAAGATTGAGCGTAGGAGTGTCAAGCTTGCCCCCGCGGCACCGCCATGCAGCGAGCGCGCGCCCACGCCGGGTCGTCCCTTTGCCCTTCGCCCGCTCGCTCTCTAGACTCCCTCCCCGATGCTCCTGCGGGCCGCGCTCCTCGCCCTCCTCCTCGCCGCCGCGGGGGGGCTGTTCGCACGCCGAGCGTACCTGCTCTACCGGCTGGCGCGGATGGGGAGGCCCGCGGGCCGTGGCGGGGACCTGCCGCGGCGCCTGGAGCGGGAGGCCGTGGTGGTCCTCGGCCAGCGGAAGCTCCTCCAGCGGCTCCTCCCCGGCGTCATGCACGCGCTGATCTTCTGGGGCTTCCTGGTCCTGCTCACGACGATCGTCGAGGCCATGGGCCAGGCCATCGACGAGCGGTTCGCGCTCCCGTGGGTCGGCCGGGCGGGGTGGCTGGGGCTGGTCCAGGACGTGTTCGCGGTGGGGGTCGTCGTCGGGGTGGAGACGGCGGTCTTCATCCGGAAGGTCCTCCGGCCCGAGCGGTTCGTCGGCAGCCACCTCCGGGAGGCGGACCTGATCCTCCTCACGATCCTCCTGATCGTGCTCACGCTGCTCGGCGCCAACGCGGTCCGGATCGCCCGGGGGGTCGCGGAGGCGCCCCCGGCCTGGACGCCGGTCTCCAGGCTCCTCTCGCTCCCCCTCGAAGGGCTCTCGCCGGGCCTGCTCCGGTTCCTCGAGACCTCCCTGGTCTGGGGGCACCTCCTCCTGATCCTCGGCTTCCTCGTCTACATCCCGCGCTCCAAGCACCTCCACATCGTCACCAGCTCGATCAACGTGTTCTTCCGGAACACCCGCCCCATGGGGACCCTCACCCCGCTCCGGATCGACCTCGAGGCCGAGGACGTGCACCTGGGGACCGCCACCATCGCCGACCTCACGTGGAAGCAGGTCGTCGACCTCTACTCCTGCACCGAGTGCGGGCGGTGCCAGGCGATGTGCCCGGCCTGGAACACCGGGAAGCCGCTCTCCCCCAAGCTCCTCGTGATGAACCTCCGCGACCATCTCTTCGAGGTCGGGCCGGCGCTCCTCGAGGCCCGGGAGCGGGGCGAGGATGCGGCGGCGCCCCCCATCGTCCCCGACGTCGTGGACCCCGAGGTGATCTGGAGCTGCACGACCTGCGGCGCGTGCATGCAGGAGTGCCCGGTCGACATCGAGCACGTCGACCACATCGTGGATCTGCGCCGCTACCAGGTGATGGGGGAGTCGGCGTTCCCGCAGGAGCTCGGGGCCATGCTCCGGGGGCTCGAGGGGCAGGGGAACCCGTGGGGGATGCCGCAGGACCAGCGGGCGGACTGGGCGAAGGGGCTCGAGGTCCGGGTGCTCGGGGAGGGGGAGGCGGCCCCCGAGGTCCTGTACTGGGTGGGGTGCGCCGGCGCCTTCGACGACCGGGCCAAGGCCATCTCCCGGGCCATGGCCCGTCTCCTCACCCGGGCCGGGGTGGACTTCGCGATCCTCGGGCCCCGGGAGCTGTGCACGGGTGACCCGGCCCGGCGGATGGGCAACGAGTACCTCTTCCAGACCCTGGCCGAGCAGAACGTGGCCACCCTCGACGCCGCGGGCGCGCGCACGATCCTCACGAACTGCCCGCACTGCTTCAACACGCTCCGCAACGAGTACCCCGACCTCGGCGGCCGGTACGAGGTCGTCCACCATTCGACGTTCCTCGCGCGCCTCGTCGCCGAGGGCCGGCTCCGGCCGACGGAGGAGGTGCGGGCCCTCGTCGCCTACCACGACCCCTGCTACCTCGGCCGGCACAACGGCGTCTACGACGAACCCCGCCGCGTGCTCGACGCGATCCCCGGGCTCGAGCGGGTGGACCTCCCCCGGCACCGGGAGCGGGGGTTCTGCTGCGGGGCCGGGGGCGCCCGGATGTGGATGGAGGAGCCCATCGGGCGCCGCGTCAACCGGGAGCGGATGGACGAGGCGGCCTCCACGGGGGCGGGGGTGGTGGGGGTGGCCTGCCCGTACTGCCTGGTGATGCTGGACGACGGCGCGAAGGACCGGGGCGACGCGGTGGAGGTGGCGGACCTCGCCCAGCTCCTCGAGCGGGCCGTCGAACAGGGCGAACCGGCGGGCCCCGCCGCCTCCTCCCAGCGCGCCACGACCCCCGCGGGCGGCTGAGCCGCCGGTCGGCCCTCCGCGCGCGGTCGAGCGGCCGCCCGACGCCACGGGGCATGGGGGCCCGCGCCCTCCGACGGTGGGGTTAAGGCGGAGCCCCGACCGGTCGAAAGAAGCACTAGACCGAAGGTCGGAGGTGGATCCCGTGACCCGCCCAACCCTTGGAGCCCCGCCCGTGGCGCCGTGGGCCTCGGGCGTCGAGGCCTGCCGCCGGGTCGGGGAGCGGCTCGGGCTGGACGTCGTGGGCGTCGCCGTCGAGGGGGCCGCCCGGCGCACCACGTGGTGGGCCGCCCCGGGCGCGCCCCCGCTCCCGCCCCGGATCGAAGAGGTCCTCGAGGGCCGCGCCCCCGGATGGGTGGTCCGCCGGCTCGCCGAGGGGACGGCCTTCGCCCGGCCCCGGGAGGGCGCGGGACAGGCCGCCGCGGCTGCGTTCCGACGCGCGGCCCCCTCGCTCGTCCGCGCGGTCGTGTCGGGCGAGGCCCTCCCGGGGGAGGACCCCGGGCGGGACGGGGAGGGGGCACCGCTGCGAGCGGTCGCCGCCGCCGTCCGGCGTCAGGTGGCCTCGGCGGAGGGCGTCCCCGCGTTGCTCGAGGCGGTGCGGGAGGCCCTCAGCGCGCAGGCGGTCTTCCACCTGCGGGAGCGCGGGCCCGACGTGGAGGTCGCGGCGGCCCCGATCCGGGGCTGGCCGCGGACCGTCCCCGAGGGGATCCGGAGCGACCTCGCCCGCCTGCGCCCGGAGGGACAGGTCGACGAGGCCCAGGCCCGTCAGCTCGGGGTGGTCCTGGGGGCCGGCGGCTCGGCGGTGCGGGCGGCGTTCTGCGTCGGCGCCGGGGGGCTCGAGATCCTCCTCGCGAGCTGGGAGCGGGATCCCGGGCTCGAGCCCGGGACGATGGAAGCCGTCGCCGCCCTGGTCGGCGCGGCCCGGGTCGCCGTCGAGTCGCACGTCCGCGCGGCCGAGGCCAGGCTGCACCGGGAGCGCACCCGGTGGGCGTTCGAGGTCCACGACGGGGTCGTCCAGGCCATGACCGCCGCCCTCCTGGAGCTGCGCACCCTCCGCGAGCGGATCGGCGCCGACCCGCGGGCGGCGATCGAGACGCTCCGGGAGGTCGAGGCGGCCGCCCGGCGCTCGCTCGGCGAGCTCCGGGGAATCCTGTTCGACCTCTCCGGCGACCCCGGCACCCTCCCGGGAGCTTCCTTCCCGGAGGCCATCCGCGAGCTGGCCGGCCGCTGGAAGCTCTCGCCGAGGGTCTCGGTCCGGGGGGATCCGGCGGCGCTGCCCCGCCGCGTCCTGGACGCCGCCTTCGTCGTCCTCCGGGAGGCGATCGCCAACGCCGCGAAGCACGCCGGCGCCCGGCAGGTCGAGGTCGTCGTGGAGGTGGACCGCGAGGAACTCGTCGTGGAGGTCCGCGACCGCGGGCGGGGGTTCGCGTCGGACGCGGCCCTCGACGCCCCGCACCTCGGGCTCGAACTCATGCGACGCACCGTGGAGGAGATCGGGGGGAGGCTCGAGATCGGGTCCTCCCCCGGTGCCGGCACGCGGGTCGCCGCCAGGCTGCCCGTCCGAGAGCGAGGAGTGGAACCGTGAGGATCATGATCGTGGACGACCACGCCCTGGTGCGCCGGGGCATGGCCTACGTGGTCCGCGAGTGCTTCCCGGACGCCGAGGTGGTCGAGGCCGACGGCGCCCAGCAGGCGCTGCGGATCATGGAGGAGGAGCCGGTGGACGTCGCGCTGGTCGACGTCCGGATGCCCGAGTTCGACGGGCTCGAGCTCCTGCGGGCCATCCGCACGAACTGGCCGGCGACGCCGGTCATCATGCTCTCGAGCTACGAGAACTCCCTGTACGTCCGCCGCGCCCTGGCCGAGGGGGCCGCCGGCTACATGCTCAAGGACGCCACCCCGGAGGACCTGGGGCAGGCCATCCGGGTCGCCCTCTCCGGGAGCGGGAACGTCCTCTCGCCCCGGGTGATCCAGAACCTCTTCGACGAGACCGAGGCCCTCGCGGACGGCGACGCGGGCCGTCGGCCGGAGCTCTCGCTCACCCACCGCGAACGGGACATCCTCGCCCTCCTCGCCGAGGGCCGCAGCAACCGCGAGATCGCCCAGACCCTGTACCTCTCGGAGAAGACCGTGAAGGCGCACCTCGCGGCGATCTTCCGGAAGCTCGGGGTGACCAACCGCACCCAGGCCGCGATGGCCGCGGTGCAGCTCGGGATCGGCCCGCGCAACCCGACCGGCCTGGACCTCGGCGCCTCCCGCGCCCGGTCGTAGCGGGGAGGAGCGGTGGCGGAGCGGGAGCCCGGCGAGGGCGGCCTGCGGAGCCTCGCGGAGGGCGCGGGCGGGAACGGCCGCGCGCCCTCCCCGGCCCCGGGCGAGGTCGAGGCCTACGAGCAGGACTGGTACCGGAGCCTGAAGGCGCTCGCCGAACGCGCCCGCGAGCTCGAGGAGGTCGAGCCGAGCGAGGGCCAGCCCGCCGCCGGGCGGGGAGACGAGGCCGAGCATCCCCCCGTCGAGGCGGCCGACGAGGCCGCGCATCCCCCCGCCGAGCGGGTCGACGAGGACGAGGGCGCCCCCGACCGTGCATCCGCTCGGAGCGAGGAGGCCGAGCCTGCCGCGGACGTCCCGCCCCAGGGCAGCATCGCGGAGGTCCCGACCCAGAGCAGCATCGCGGAGGTCGCGACCCAGAGCAGCATCGCGGAGGTCGCGACCCAGGGCATCGCGGAGGTCCCGACCCAGGGCAGCATCGCGGAGGTCCCGACCCAGGGCAGCATCGCGGAGGTCCCGACCCAGGGCATCGCGGAGGTCGCGCCCGCGGGTACCGCGGAGCCCGCCCCCGGCGAGCCGGAGCCCGGGGCCCTCGTCGAACCGGCTGCTCCGACCGCCCCCGCAGGGACGCCCGCGCCCGCGGTCCAGGCACCCCCTCCCGCTTCCCTCACGTCGCCGGACGCCGCCGAACGCAGGGCGGCCCTCGAGGCGCTCGCGGTCCGGGGCGTCTCCGACGCGGACCTCGGCCGGGTGGCGGCCCTCGTGGTGGACCCCGACCCCGACGTCCGCCGCCTCTCCCTCGAGATCCTCGCTCCACGGGCCGCCGACGTGAGCCTCGGGGTGATCCGGCAGGGCCTGCAGGACCCGGCCGACGAGGTCCGGGCCGCGGCCGTGCGCCTGGCCGCCGCGCGCCCCGTCCCCCCCGCCGAGATCGCGCCCCTCATCGCCGCCCGACGTTCCCCGCTCGCCCAGGCGGCCGCGCTCGCGGCCCTCCCTCCGCTCGTCCGGGACGCCGGAGGGGTCGACGACGACGCCCTGGACGCCCTCCTCCGGTCCGCCGCCGACCTGCTCCCGCCCTTGAGCGAGGACGAGCGCACAGCGCTCGCGGAGCTCGGCCGGCTCCTCGGTCCGCGGCGCCTGACCGAGGCCCTCGCCCACGACGACGCGCGCCGACTCGGCGCCCTCCGCTTGCTCGTGGCCGAGGGGAGCCCGGAGGCGCTCGCGGCGGCGGCCGCGCTCCACGACGACCCCGACGAGGCCGTCCGCGCGGTCGCCGCCACCGCCCGGGACCGACTGGCCGAACCCGAACCCCCACGCTCCCCCGCGGTCGGGGCCCGCGACCTCGTCGAGACCGTCGCCGCGGAACTGGCCGGCCCGGACGCGGCGGCGAGGCAGCGGGCCCGGGAACGACTCCGGGCCCTCGACCGCGCCGCGGTGGTGGAGTGGGCTCGCGAGGCGCTCAGGGGCGACGACCTCCACCGGGCCGGCCTCGCCGCGGCGCTCGCCGAGGCCGCGGACCTCGTGGAGGTGGCCCACGACCTGATCGAGCGGGCGCTCGGCCTCCAGGCCGAGTCCCGCCAGCCGTTCTTGCGCGCGCTCCAGGCGCTCGCCTCGGCCCGGTCGGGGGAGCTCGAGGGCGTGCTGGGGCGGCTCGCGCCCGAGCGGAGGCCGGAGGCGGTCCGGCTCCTGTGGGAGGCCGCGGGACCCTCCGCCATGCCCCTCCTGCGCTCGGCCCTCGTCGATCCCACCCCGGCGGTCCGCATCGCGGTGCTCGAGGTGCTCCGCGGGACGGGGGAGCCGGAGGCGGTGGAGGCCGCCACGACCGCCCTCGGCGCGGACTCGGCCCCCGCCGTCCGGGAGGCTGCGGTCCGCCTGCTCGCCGACGCTCCCCTCGCGCGCAGGATCGAGTGCCTGGAGCGCGCCCTCCTGGACCCGGACCCCGGGGTCCGGGCCGCCGCCGTCGAGCTGCTCCCGGCGGGCGGGGGTCGCGAGGCCGCCGGCCCGCTCCTCCGGGCGCTCTCCGACCCGGACCAGGCCGTGCGCCGGGCGGCCGCCCGCCACGTCGCCAGCCTCCCCGACGAGGACCTGCCCCTCGTCTGGTCCGCCCTCCTCACCGCCTCCCCGGAGCACCGCGAACAGGTCGTCGCGGTGCTGGAGCGGACCGCTCCCGACCGACTCGCCCGCCTCGCGATCGAGCGGGTGGCCGCCCCGGAGCCGGAACAGCGCCTGCTCGCCGTCGGGCTCCTCGCCCGGGCCGGCACCCCCGAGGCCGTGGGCGCCGCGATCCAGGCCCTCCAGGACGTGCGCTCCGAGGTCCGCCGGGCGGCCGCCGCGGCCCTCGCCTCCCTCCGGAGCCCGGAGGCGGTACCCGCCCTCGGCCGCTCCCTGGGCGACCCCGACCCCGAGGTGCGGAGGGAGGCGGTCCGAGCCCTCGGGGTGATCGACGACGAGGCGGTGCTCGGCCTCCTCGTGACCGCGCTCAAGGACCCGGACCCCGAGGTCCGGCGGACGGCGAGCGAGGTCCTCACCGAGTGGAGCTCGCCCGCCGTCGCCAAGCGCCTGGCGGAGGTCCTCGAGCACCCGGAGCTCCGGGGCCAGGCCCGGGAGCTCCTGGTGAAGATGGGCCCGTCCGCCGTGGAGCTCCTGGTGGACGTGCTCCTCCAGGCGAGCCCGGCGGTCCGACCGGAGATCGGCGACCTCCTCGAGCGGATCGCGGGACGGGAACGGTTCGTGGAACGGCTCTCGTCGCTCGACCCCGACCAGCGCCTCCGCGCGCTCCAGGCCCTGGCCGCGATCGGGGGCGCCGACCTCGTCCCCGCCCTGCTGCGCGCGCTCTCCGACCCCGACGAGCGCGTCCGGATCCTCGCCGCCGACCTCCTCGGGGAGACCGGCGACGCCTCGGCGCTCGAACCCCTCCGGAGGACCTTCCTCTCGGACCCCGTGCCGGAGGTCGTGCGCGCGGCGGAGCGGGCCCTCGCCAGGCTCCGGCCGCGAGGCTAGCTCAGTTCCTCGGCTCGAACTCCTCGAAGAACCGGCTCGCGGTGGGCCCCCGCTGCCCCTGGTACTTCCCGCGCGCGCCGTAGGGGACCTCGGCCGCGGTCGTGAGCCGGAAGAACGAGATCTGTCCGATCTTCATCCCCGGGTAGATCGTGATCGGCAGGTTGGCCACGTTCGACAGCTCGAGCGTGAGGTAGCCGTCCCACCCCGGATCGACGTAGCCCGCCGTAGAGTGGATGAGGAGGCCGAGCCGCCCGAGCGAGGACTTCCCCTCGAGCCGGGCCACGAGGTCGTCGGGGAGCGCCACCCGCTCGAGGGTGGAGCCAAGGACGAACTCGCCGGGGTGGAGGATGAAGGCCTCGCCCTCCGGGACCTCGACGAGCTCGGTGAGGTCGGGCATGTCGCGACGGACGTCGATGTAGGGGTAGCGGGAGTTGGCGAACACGCGGAACGAGCGGTCCACGTGGAGGTCGACCGACGACGGCTGGACGCAGCTCGGGTCGAAGGGGTCGATCACGATGCGGCCGGCCTCGATCTCCTCGCGGATGGAGCGGTCCGACAGGATCATCGCCGCGATGCTACCCGGCCGCCGAGCGGGACACCTCCGCCCACCGTTCGAGCACCTCCGCGGCCCGGCCGCGATCGATCGCCCGGGCCGCGAGCTCCACCCCTTCCTCCACGTCCGCCGCCCGGCCTGCCACCTCGAGCGCGACCCCCGCGTTCAGGAGCACCACGTCGCGCCGGGGACCGCCCGCGCCCCCGAGCACGGCCCGTGCGATCCGCGCGTTCTCCGCTGCGTCGCCGCCCCGGAGGTCCTCGCGCGTGGCCCGCGCCAACCCGAGGTCCGCCGGGTCCAGCGTCCCCTCCACGACCGCACCGTCCCGGACGTCGAGGACGACGGTGGGGCCGGTGGTGGTGACCTCGTCCAGGCCGTCCTCGCCCCTGACCACCTTGGCCCGGACCCCGCGGCGGGCGAGGACCTCGGCCACGAGCCGGAGCATCCGGGCGTCGGAGACCCCCACCACCTGGGCCGCGGGGCGGGCCGGGTTCGTGAGCGGGCCCAGGAAGTTGAACACGGTCGGGATCCGGAGCTCCCGGCGGACCGGCGCCGCGTGGGCGGCGGCCGGGTGGAAGACCGGCGCGAACATGAACGCGATGCCCGCTTCGGCGAGGCACCGCTCCACCCCCTCCGGCCCCAGGTCGATCCGGACCCCGAGGGCCTCGAGCAGGTCGGCGGAGCCGCAGTGGGAGGAGGCGGCCCGGTTCCCGTGCTTCGCCACCGTCGCGCCGGCCGCGGCCGCGACGATCGCGCCGAGGGTCGAGATGTTGAAGGTCCCCGCCCGGTCGCCGCCGGTCCCGCAGGTGTCGAGCACGGGGCCCGGCACGCGGACCGGGCGCGCCAGCTCGAGCGCGGTGCGGGCGAGGCCTTCGAGCTCGTCGACGGTCGGCCCCTTGGCGCGGAGCGCGACGAGGAACCCGCCGATCTGGGCCGGCGTGGCGAGCCCCTCCATGATCGCCCGCATCGCGGCCGCCGCCTCCTCCACGGACAGCGACCCTCCGTCGGTGAGGAGGCCCAGCACGTGGGGCCAGAAGCCCGGGTCCCGCTCGTCCATCTCGGGGAGTGAACGCTAGCAGGTACGCGACCGAGGGCGGGGGTCGCACGCGCCCGCCCCGGCCCGCTACACTTGGAGGAGCCAAGCCCGCGGGCCGGTCCGGCCCGCGGGACCGCGCGGGTGTAGTTCAATGGTAGAACGCGAGCTTCCCAAGCTCGAGGCGGGGGTTCGATTCCCCTCACCCGCTCGCTGAGGAGGGGCCCCGCGCGGGCGCCGTCGGGCAGAGGTCGGCCAGGGGGCAGATCTCGCAGCGCGGGCGGCGGGAGGCGCACACCTCCCTCCCCAGGCGGATCAGCCCCACGTGCAGCGGGACGCGGAGTTCGGGCGGTACGAGGTCTTCCAGGATCCGGTGCGCCGCCTCCGCGCTCGCCCGCGGCGGGACCAGGCCCAGCCGCCGCGCCACCCGGTGGACGTGGGTGTCCACGGGGATCGCCGGGCGCCCGAGGGAGAAGGCGAGCACCACCGCCACGGTCTTCGGCCCGACCCCCGGGAGCGAGGAGAGGTAGGCCCGCACCTCCTCGTCCGGTGCCCGGCGCATCCAGGAGAGGTCCAGCCGTCCCTCGCGCCGGCGGATCTCCCCCAGGATCCGGAGGATCCGGGGCGCCTTGATCCGGGCCAGCCCGCCCACGCGGATCGCCTCGGCCACCTGCTCGGGGCGGGCGGCGGCGAGCGCCTCCCAGGTCGGGAACCGCTCCCGCAGCGAGGCGTAGGCGCGGGAGCTGTTCGCGTCGCTCGTGTTCTGGGACAGCACGGTGAACACGAGCTCCTCGAGCGGATCGGTCCGCCGCGGCGGCTCGAGCTCCCCGTAGCGGCGGAGGAGCCGGCGATGGATGGCTCGGACCCGGCGCCGGTCGGCCGGGCCCGCAGCGGGCCCGCCCGCGCCCATCCCGGGCTCACCCCTCGCCGGGGAAGTGGTTCCGGAACTGCGTGAGCTCGGGGAGGAACGTGAGCGGCACGGTCCCGGTGGGTCCGTTCCGGTGCTTGGCGACGATGATGTCGGCGAGCCCCTTCTTCGCGGGGTCGAGATCGTCACGGTGGATGAACATCACGACGTCGGAATCTTGCTCGATCGCTCCGGACTCGCGGAGGTCCGAGAGCTGGGGCCGCTTGTCCTGCCGACGTTCGGGGTCCCGGTTGAGCTGGGAGACCGCGATCACCGGGATGTCGAGCTCCTTCGCCAGGAGCTTGAGGCTCCGGCTGATCTCGGCGATCTCCTGCTGGCGGTTCTCCACCCGCCGGTGGTGGGTCATGAGCTGGAGGTAGTCGACGATGATCAGGTCGAGCCCCTGCTTGCTGGTGCGCATCCGCCGGGCCTTGGCGCGGATGTCCACGATCGTCACGTTCCCGGAGTCCACGATCGACAGGGGGAGGTCGTGGAGCACCTCCGCGGCCTGGACCACGCGGGACCAGTCGTCCGCCCCCACCCGCTTGTTCCGGATCCGATCCCAAGGGACCCGCGCCTCCCCGCAGAGCAGCCGCATCCCGATCTCCCACCGCGACATCTCGAGCGAGAAGAGCGCCACCGGGTGGCCGGCGACCGCGACGTTCCGGGCGACGTTCGTGACGAACGAGGACTTCCCGACGCCGGGCCGGGCCGCGACCACGATCAGGTTCCCCCGCTGGAGCCCCGAGAGGAGCGCGTCGAGGTCGCGGAAGCCCGTGGGGATGCCGGCGTAGGGGGCCTCCCGGTTCTGGATGTGCTCGAGGTCGATCATCGCCTGGTCGACCAGGTCGCGGATCCGCACGATCTCCTCCCGGTCGTCCCGGCGGGCGACCTCGTAGATCCGCTGCTCGGCCTCGTCGGCGACCCGCTCGGGGTCCTCCGGCGCCCCGTAGGCCATCTCCATGATGTCGCCGGCCGCCCGGATCAACCGGCGGAGGAGGGCGGTCTGGGCCACGATCCGGGCGTAGTGGGCCGCCGCGGCGGGCGTGGGCACCTGGTCCACGAGGTCCCGGATGTAGAGCGGGCCTCCGACCTCCTCGAGGATCCCGGCCCGCTTGAGGGCCTCCACCGCGGTCACCACGTCGACCGGCT
>Ga0073929_1001878_pt1 | contig 15943 bp, 13 predicted proteins | sample DewCreD2012metaG_3_FD_76966 | JGI IMG/M metagenome (GOLD analysis project Ga0073929, IMG submission 76966) | Hot spring sediment bacterial and archeal communities from British Columbia, Canada, to study Microbial Dark Matter (Phase II) - Dewar... ... | reverse complement strand
GGCTGGCTGCCGGTTGCCGGGCTTCCTCGGGCCGTTCCCTCCACCACTCTGGATAAGAGGAGCCCTATTCGCTTTTGCGCGAATATACCATACCGTTTGGCCGGGGACAATCAGCGTGGTGCTCCCGCCTGCAAGGCATGGAGCGCAGCCAGAACTAGATCACGCGGCACCTCACGCGTGACTACGACCTCGCCTGGCTTGACTGGTAGGATCCAGGTGAGTTCTCCACGCACCGCCTTCTTATCGTACGCGAGGCGGTCGAAGACCGGATCGGCGCTCCCCTCGAAGTGCCTGGGCAAGCACAGCCGATCGAGCAGCTGGTTTTGGCGCTCCGACAGCTCCTGCTCTGCCAGGCCGAGCGCAACTGCCATCCAGGCCACTGCCCGCATGCCCAGCGCCACCGCTTCCCCATGCCGGTAACGGTATTCAGCGGCCTCGATGGCGTGCCCGAGGGTGTGGCCATAGTTGAGGATCCGCCGCAGTCCAGTCTCCCGCTCGTCGGCCTGCACGACCGCCGCCTTGATCTCGATGTTCCGTCGGATCACCTGCGTGAGCCAGGCTGGATCCAGGGTATCCCGCTCTAACGGCGCCGCCTCGAGCAGCGGCAGCAAGACGCCCGGATACTGCTGGGTCGCGGTCACCTCAATCATCGCGTGCTTCACGACCTCGGCCCAGCCGGAGCGCAGCTCGGCCGCCGGGAGGGTGTCGAGCACCCGCGGGTCGGCCACGACCAGGTGGGGCTGGTAGAAGGTTCCGATCAAGTTCTTCCCGCGCGGGTGGTTGACGGCCGTCTTCCCGCCGACGCTCGCGTCTACCATGGCTAAGAGACTGGTCGGCACCTGCACCAGCCCGACGCCCCGGAGGATCAGCGAAGCAACCAGCCCACCGAGGTCACCCACCACGCCGCCACCGACCGCGACGACAATATCCCCCCGATCGATCCGGTGCTCGAGCAGCCAGCCCAGTAGCCGCTCGACCTCAGCGAGCGACTTGCTCTCTTCGCCCGGAGGCACGGTCGCTGACCGCACCTGGAAGCCAGCCTCGGACAGCGCCCGGGTCACCTCCTCGCCCCAGTGCTGCCACACCGCTGCGTCGCCGACGACGAAGGCGGTACGCGCCATCGGCCAGCGCGAACGGGCCAAACGTCCCAGTTCGGCGAGGAGGCCCGGCGCGACGAACACATCCGACCGGCCCGTCGCTCCACCGATCGAAGCGACCGGTACGAGCCCCCGTTGCGCGTGCGCCCGCACGCCCGCCTCCACCTCGCGGGCGATCTCCTCGAGCGACTTCCCGTCCGTCTGCACCGTGAGGTCCGCCCGGGCATAGAGCGAGGCGCGCTCCGACCAGAGCGTCTCGATGCGTCTTTCGGGATCATCACCGCGAAGCAGTGGCCTCACCGAACGGGGATCGTGCCCCCATTGCCGGCGCAACCGCTCGACGATCGTGCCCGGGCTGGCCTGCAAGTGGACGATGACGCTGGCCGGGCGCATCGCGACCCAGTTCGCCTCGTCCAGAACCACCCCACCGCCGGTGGCCACGACCACGCGCTCCCGAGCGCATGCCGAGAGGAGTGCCTGCCGCTCGGCGGCACGGAACACCGGCTCTCCGTAACGCTCGAAGATCTCCGGGATCGAGCAACCGAAGCGTGCTTCCACCTGCGCGTCGGTGTCGACCGGCTCGAAGCCCAGTCGCTCCGCCACCAGCGGAGCCAGGCTGGTCTTGCCGGTCCCACTCAACCCGATCAGGATAACGCGACGTGGTACCGTGTCGATCACTGGTCGTCTCTCGCTTCGCGTGCCCGGGTAACCCCTCGCATCCGCTACGACCAGCATTCTACTGGCCAGATCCACGCTGTGAACACCGGATCGTTCTCGGCTGGCATGTGCTATGATGCGCTGGGTACAGTGGGGAGACCGATTGACGAGCGGAGGGGAGCGAATGCGGCCCAAAGTCACCATCATCGGTGCCGGGATGGTCGGCTCGACGACGGCGCAGTATCTGGCCCAGCGCAACATCGCCGACATAGTCCTGGTCGATATCGTCGAGAACTTGCCGCAAGGGAAGGCGCTCGATCTGCTGGAGGCGGGGCCCGTCCTCGGATACGACTGCGCGGTCGTGGGCGCGAACGACTACGACGCCACCGCGAACTCGGACGTGATCGTCATCACTTCCGGCTCACCGCGCAAGCCAGGGATGAGCCGCGACGATCTCCTCCGCGTGAACATGAACATCGTGAAGAGCGTCACCGAGCAGGCAGCCCCTCGCTCGCCTGAGGCGGTCATCGTCGTGGTGACGAACCCGCTCGACGCCATGTGCCATGTCGCTCTCGAGACCTCCGGCTTCCCCGCATCGCGCGTCGTCGGCCAGGCCGGCGTGCTCGATTCGGCCCGGTTCCGGACGTTCATCGCCATGGAACTCGACGTCTCCCCTCGCGACGTCACCGCGTTCGTGCTCGGTGGGCACGGCGACACGATGGTGCCGCTGCCGCGTTACTCGACCGTGGCCGGCATCCCGATCACGCACCTCCTGTCCAAGGAGCGCATCGACGCAATCGTCGAGCGGACACGTGACGGGGGCGGGGAGATCGTTCGCCTGCTGGGGACGAGTGCTTACTACGCGCCGGCCGCCTCGGTTGCGGAGATGGTGGAGGCGATCTTGCTCGACCAGAACCGGATCTTGCCCTGCAGCGCCTACCTGCAAGGCCAGTACGGCATCGACGGCCTGTATGTCGGAGTGCCGGTCAAGCTCGGTGCCGGTGGCATTAAGCAGGTCATCGAGATCGAGCTCACCGACGAGGAGCGAGCCGCCTTGCACCGCTCGGCAGGCGCGGTGCGCGAGCTCGTGGAGGCGATGAGACAGCTTTAGCCGGAGATCGACATGACGACCTCCCGAGGCCCGTCATCCGCGCGTGTTCGAACCGATCGCCTCTGGGAAGACGTCGAGTCGCTCTTGAGCGTCGACGAGGCACGCGAGCGCGTCCTAGCGGCAGTCGACGCGTTGCCGGCAGTCCGCGTGCCGTTACTCGATGCGCTGGGACTGGTGCTGGCGCAGCCGGTCGTCGCGGGGCATGATGTCCCACCCTTCACCAACTCCGCCATGGACGGGTATGCGGTGCGAGCGTCCGACACGGCCGGCGCGAGCTATGATCACCCAGCGACCCTCACGGTCGTCTGCGAGATACCTGCTGGCTCGCGCTGTGCCGTCTCAATCGGCCCTCGGCAGGCGGCGCGCATCATGACCGGGGCTGTGCTGCCCGAGGGCGCAGACGCGGTCGTCCGTTTCGAAGAGACGGATGAGTGGGAGTCCGGCCCCGATTCCGCTACCAGTCGCGGGCGGGCTGAGATCCGGGTCTTCCGCCCAGCCAAGCCCGGGGAGAACGTACGGCTCGCCGGTGAGGACGTCGCAGCCGGGCAGGAGATTCTGCCGGCCGGAACCGTGCTGCGGCCGGCCTGCATCGGCGTGCTCGCGTCGCTCAACCAGCGGTGGGTGACGGTTCACCGGAGACCGCGGGTCGCCATTCTTGCCACTGGCAACGAGGTCATCGACCTGGGACCGGAGCTCCTGCCCGGCCAGATCCGCAACAGTAACAACTACACGCTAGCGGCCCTGGTGAAACAGTGCGGCGGCGAGCCGATCTTGCTCGGCGTCGTGCGCGACGACCCGGATGAGATCCGATCGAGGCTCCGGAGCGCGCGCGGCGCCGATCTGATCCTGACGTCAGGCGGGGTCTCGATCGGGGACTATGACCTCGTCAAGCATGTCCTGCAGGCCGAGGGGCGGGTCGAGCTGTGGCAGGTTCGCATCAAGCCAGGCAAACCCATGGCCTTCGGGTGGATCGGCGGAGTCCCGATGCTCGGACTACCGGGGAACCCGGTAGCGGCTTACGTGGCCTTCCTGCAGTTCGGCCGGCCAGCGATCCTGAAGATGCTCGGCTATCAGGACTGGACGCTGCCCACCGTGCGCGCGAGGCTACTGGCACCGTGCGAGAACCGCGGGCAACGACGCCACTTTGTCCGGGTACGCTTGGAGCGCCAAGGGGACGAGTACGTTGCGCGCCCGGTCGGCGAGCAGGGTTCCGGCATCCTCAGCTCCGTAGCCCAGGCCAACGGGCTAGCCGTTATCCCGGAGCAGTGGAACGAGGCACCATCAGGCGCCATCGTCGACGTCCAGCTTCGCGATCCCTGGTCCGTACCGTGAAGACACTGCCCCTCAGCGCAACAGCACCACCAGGATACCGGCGAGCATCACTGTCGCACCCACGAGCGCGTTGGTCGTCGGTGTCTCACCGAGGATGAGCCAGGCGAGCACGATGGCACCGGTGACCTCCTGGGTGAACAGGACGTTGGCGACCGCCGCGTTCAACCGGCGCACGCTAGCGTTGTACAGCGTGTGGCCGATCGCGTTCGGGACCAGGCCGAGCGCCAGCAGGGAAAGGACGACCTGCAGGGAGTAGCGAGAGCTCGCGGCTCCCGCGTCGCTGGCAGACCAGGCCGCCAGAGCCGCGAGTGGCGCCGTCCACAGCGCGGCCATCGCGTAGACGCCCACGGCATAACCGAAGAGCGGCACGCGCTGCCGCTGTTGCCGGCCCACCATCGAATACAGCGCGAACGTGATGGCCGAGAGCACGGCAAACCCATCGCCGAGCAGAACCCGCGGGTCGAACCGCGGCTCGAACCCGGCCAGGATCCCCGCGCCAGCGATCACGACTCCGATCCCGGCGAGCTGTGCTCGGCGTAGCGGCTCTCGCAGGACGACGGCCGAGAGAATCGCGATGAAGATGGTCGACGTGTAGATCAGCGGCAGAACGTGGGCGACCGGCGCGTAGCGGAGTCCCAGGTTATAGGTGATGAAGTGGGCCGAGAGGATAGCTCCGTAGAGCGCGAAGCGCCGCAGGCCGACAGCGCGGACAGCCGGCCAGGCTCCCGTCAGCCACACGGCTGGAGCCAGCACCGCCGACGCCACGACCAGTCGCCAGAACGCGATCTCGTAGGGACTGACCTGTCCAGCCAATCGAATGAAGACCGCGCTGGTCGACACGCTCAGTACGGCCACCAGCGCGAGCACCACTCCGGCCAGGCTGATGCGCTCTGGCGCAACTGGCCGGATCACCGATGCGGTCCCGCAATCCGTCATCGTGGCGCCTGTCCCCCTCGCGCTCGACTCCATCACGTAGACTATCATCCCATCGCGCCTCCGTACCGCAAACAGGCGAAGCGCTCGAGACGTCGTGCTACAATGCGTAGCTCGTTCGGGTCTGACCTGGTAGCGGGCCGTGGCATGGATCGCTGGATGGGGTGGCTGTGGTAGATGTCAACGTCAGCAGCTTCTGGCGACGGCCGCCAGCGGTCGATCATCTCGTGATCGGCATCGAGATCGGCGGGCATGGCCAGCGTGTCGTCGTGGCCGATGGCAGCGGGCGCATCCGCGGGCAGGCCCAGGCGTACGACGGCAAGGCCGATGCGCTCACCGTCGTCCTCACGGTGCACCACCTCGCCGAACAGGCATGTGAACAGGCCGGCGTGCCGCTCGGTCGAATCGAAACAGCGGGGATCGCCTTCGGTGGACCGGTCGATCCCCACCGTGGCCTGACGCTACTCTCCCACCGGGCACCTGGCTTTGAACAGTTCCCGCTCGTCGCCCTCATCGAAGAGCGGCTCGGGCTGTCTGCGGTGCTCGACAACGATGCAAGGACAGCGGCGCTCGGCGAAGCGGCGTTCGGGGCCGGCCGCGGCTGCCAGAACCTGGTGTATGTGCATCTCGCTACGGGGGTGGGCGGGGGCATCATCGTCGACGGCCGGCTCCTCTACGGCGCCAGTAGCACCGCGGGAGAGATCGGGCACATGGTCGTCTCGACCGGCGGCCCGCTTTGTTCCTGTGGCAAGCCCGGGCACCTCGAGGCCTTCGCCGCCGCTCCGGCAATTCAGGCCCGCCTGCGTGAGCGGCTCGCCGAGTCCCCCGATGATCCGGCTCGGGTGCCGCTCGGCCGCCGACAGCCGACCCTGAAACAGATCTTCCAGGCGGCCGCGTTCAGCTCAGTCGCTGACCAGATCGTTCGGGAGACAGTGCAGACACTCGGCCTGGCGATCGCGAACCTGATCACCGTGCTGAACCCCGAGGCGGTCATTTTAGGCGGCCCGGTAGCCGAGGTCGGCCCACTGCTTATGGAGCCGTTGCAGGCTCGCGTGCGGCAATATGCCTACCCGGCGTCGCTCCGAAGCGTCCGGCTCACCACAGCGGAGCTCGGCGGCGATGCCATCATCCTGGGCGCGGTCGCGCTGGCGCTCGCCTACAGCGGTCGCGTCTGAGCGCGGCGACACGGTTCGTCCCGGCCCACCGTCACTTCACGTGCAGCCTGCGATCTCTCCCCGCGCGAGGCGGAAGAGAACAGAGCGTGATCGTTTCGATTGCCGTCGGGATGGCAAAAACGGTAGACTTACTCCCCGGCATTGCGGGAGGAGGGTCTGGATGAGCACCGAACTGCGTTTGAGCGAGCAACACCGTGCCGTGCTCCTTGCCCTGCTGCGTGAAGTGAAGCGTCCGCTGACGACAGAAGAACTGGCGGCGGCCCTGAGGGAGGCAGCTCAGCAGCGAGCCGGCTAGACGGCTCTCCAGTACCAGCACGCGCGGTGTCGCGATGACGATACGCGCCGTGAAGATCGCGAAGGAGACGAGAGAGCATGCAGACCATCGAGCCCAGGCTGGAGATCGAATTCAACGGCAGCCCAGAAGAGCGCGAGCTCGCGGCCCGGGTCTTCGCGATCATGCGGACGGCCGGACGCTTCTTCGCGCTGACGGCTCCGATCCGCATGCCGCTACAGGCTCTGGCCGAACACCTGGCCCGACTCGACCAGCAGCGGGATGCAGAAGGCTGGGCCGCCGCGCTGAAGCTGGCTGTCGAGGCGAACGACGCGGTCTTCAGCCTGGAAGAGCGCGATGGGGTCCTGTATGTCGCCACCACCCGCGAGGGGAGGCCACCGCGGCCAGTCGAAGAGGTCGACACGGCGCACATGTTGCCCCGGCGTTTCCAGGAGCCACCGACTGTCGCACCGCCTGTTGCGCGCCGGCGGCCGGTAGCAGTCGCTCGTCCCGCTGCCGATGAGGAACTCGCTGCCGAGGCGGTTGCCTCGGCAGCGCCTGAGCCAGCGGAAGCTGCCGCAGCACCAGTTGAGATCATCCCAGCTCCGTCGGAGATCCAGGTCGTCGATCTGTCCCAGATCGGTGATGACGTGCTGCAGGCACTGGTCGCTGCTGAACTCGCGACCATGCCAGAGGTTGCCGGCTTCGCCGACCGCTGGATGCTGGATGAAGACGTCCCGCGGCTGAGCCGAGGAAACCTCCGGCGTCTGCGCGAGTACATCCTGGAGCGCGGGCAACCTTTGCCGGACACGGAGCTGGTCGAGGTCGTGCTCGGAGTCCGACGCTCGGCTCCTGACTACGAGGTCCAGCGGTTCGCGCTCAATGTCCGCCTCTCACAGGAAGAGGACTTCGAATTCGTCGGCGTTCCAGGCAACTATCTCTGGTCCACCAAGGGACTGCCAGCGATCGGTACCACGAAGCGCCGCGCCGCCGATATCGGCCAGGACTACCGCGTCCTCATCGAGGAAGCCCAGGCGGCGATCCCCTTGAGCGAGCAGGTCGCAGATCACGTCTTGACCTTCTACGAGCACTACCTCGGCGTCTTACCGTACAACGCGATTCTGGCGAGCGTGCTTCCGCCTCAGGTGCTGGCCGATCAGCGTGTCGCGGTGCTGACGTTCGAGTCGCCACAAACGTACGAGACGTTCCTCGTCGAGCTGCGCTACCCGTCCGGCAACCGGGGCGGCTATCTCGCCGGTTTCGACGCCTTCTTCCGCGATAGCCTGGTGCCGGGCGCGCTAATTACGATCGAGCGGACAGACACGCCTGGTCACTACACTATCGACTATCTGCGCGTGTCGGGCCAGGAGCGCCGGCTGCTCAATCTGGACGAGAAGAACCGCCGGTACATCTTCCGGCCGACGACCTACTACTGCGCGGTACAGGAGAATATGCTCCTCACTGAGAATCGCTTCCCCCGCTTCGCCGGGCAGGAGCCGCTCGACGACCGGACCCGTCGCTACCCGGACCTGGTCCTCGCCGCCACGTTCGAACGCGTCGGCGAGCAGATCGGCACGTCGGACGCGCCGCGATACATGGCGCTCCTCGACGATCTGGTCGCTGCAGCGAACGTCGAGCGACCGATGACGCCAGAGCTGATCCGGCAGATCGCCGAATCGCCCGACTACCCGCAGTTCAGCATCGACCCAGACGCCGAGGATGTGCTGTACTATGCCCCATCGCCGTGAGCACAACTGGCTCAACACCAGCCTGGACAGGCCGGCTTCACCGGAAGAGCAGCGAGCGCTCGGCGAGCTCTTCCAGCGTTTCAAGAGCACGCCGCGGCCCGCGGCGAGCGACGTGGCACAGCTCTCTGACCTCAGCCGCGCGCTGGTGCCAGCGCTTCAAGATCTCTGGGCCTCTTCCCCGGTCTCGACCCGGCGGTATCTGGTGACACTGATGGAGGAGATGGCGGAGACCAATGTCGAGTTGAACTTCCGCCGCGTGCTCGAGATCGCACTCCGCGACCCCGATCCCGAAGTCCGGGCCCGGGCAGTGTCTGGTCTCTGGGAGGAAGACGATCTGCAGCTTCTCGATCGGCTGCTCGACCTCCTGCCCGCTGAGGAGGAAGAACCCGTCCGCGAGGCGATCGCCGTTCTGCTCGGCCGTTTCAGCTATCTCGCCTCAGTCGGACAGCTCGACGAGCCTCGCACGCGGCGCCTGCGCCAGGCCCTCCTCGCGCTGGCGCGCGACGACGCGGCAATCGCGGTGCGCCGCCGCGCTCTTGAAGCCATCGGCTATTTCGGAGACGACCCAGACATCGTCGAGCTGATCACAGAGGCGTACGACGCTCCGGAGCACGAGCTGAGGGTCAGCGCCATCTACGCGATGGGGAAGAGCCTAGACCGTCGCTGGCTACCGCACGTGCTGGCTGAACTCGAGAGCGAAGAGCCGGAGCTCCGCTACGAGGCCGCGCGGGCCTGCGGCGAGTTCGGTGTGCCGGAAGCGGTCGACCCCCTAATCGCACTGGTTGACGACCCTGATCGAGAGGTGCAGGCCGCGGCAATCGGCGCGTTGGGTCAGATCGGTGGCCCGGTCGCGATCAACGTCCTGCGGCGGCTCGCTCGGTCGGCCGACCCGGTTGTGCGCGAGGCCGCTGAGGAGGCATTAACGCAGGCGGTTTACGAGGAGGACCCGCTTCATTCCGGACTCTGGCCGTTGACGTGAGCTCACCCACTTGTCACCGTATCGACGACGCCCGCGTTTGGGACGCGTTGATCGAGCAGCTAGGCGGACGGCTGCTGCAGGGCTGGCGCTGGGGAGAACTGAAGAGTCGGCACGGGTGGAAGCCGGTCCGGATCGCCTGGTTCGACCCGGAAGGGCATCCGGTCATCGCCGCGCAGCTTCTCTTTCGCCGGGTCGGCCCTCTGAGCCTGGGGTACGTTCCCCGGGGCCCACTCGTCGCCGTGGGAACCGCGTCCAGTGCCAACGACCGGGCCTACACTCACGTCATCGATTCGGTTGCCCGTCGCGAGCGGGCGATCTGCGTCCTCGCCGAGCCCGAGAACGAAGGCGCGTGCGTGGTACTTACGCGCGCGAGCGGCTGGCGGCGCAGCCACACGGTGATCCAGCCCCAGCGCACAGTCCGCGTGGCGATCGATGTCGACGACGAGACGCTGCTCGCGCGGATGAAGCCGAAGACCCGGTACAACATCCGGCTCGCAGAGCGGAGGGGAGTCGACGTTCGCCTGGGCAGCCGCGCTGACCTGGCGGTGTTCTACGACCTGCTGCGCGAGACCAGCGAGCGAGATGGGTTCGGGATCCACCGGATAGAATACTTCCGCGATATTCTGGATACCTTCGGTGAAGATGCAGCGCTGATCCTGGCCGAGAAGGACAGAGAGCCGGCAGCCGGAGCTCTGGTCGTTCGCTTCGGTGCCGAGGCTGTGTACCTGTACGGCGCCTCTGCGGCACGTCACCAGCGTCACATGGCATCCTATCTGGTGCAGTTCGCAGCCATGCGCTGGGCTAGGGACCGTGGCTGCCGGTTCTATGACCTGTGGGGGATTCCGCCAACCGATGAACCGCCCGACGATGTTCCCGATGATCAGCTCAACGTACGCCAGGGCCTGTGGGGTGTCTACCGCTTCAAAGCTGGTTTCGGCGGTGAGATGTACTCGTACCCCGGTGTCTACGAGCGCGTCTATTCCCGGCCACTGGTGTGGCTCTGGCGCCGGCTGCGTCCGATGGAGGGCTGACTGATGCTCCCCCTGAGGTCGCTCCTACACGCACTGGCGGTCGAACGCTCTGCCGGCGACCTTGACATACCGATCACCGAGGTGTGCTACGACTCGCGCCAGGCACTACCGGGAGCGCTGTTCGTTGCCCTGCGCGGAAGCTATACCGATGGTCATCGCTACCTCGAGGATGCCCGTCGCCAGGGCGCGGTCGCCGCGCTGGTTGAAGAGTGGAGCGACGCGCTCGATGACTACCCGGCGGCGGTCCAGGTGGTCGATACCCGCGCGGCCCTCGCTCGTGTCGCTGCCGCGTTCTTTCAAAATCCATCGAACGACCTCGGTGTAATCGGTGTGACCGGAACCGATGGCAAGAGCACCACAACGTTCCTGATCGACGCCATGCTGCGCGCGGCGGGCTATCACACCGGGCTAGTGGGCACCGTAGCTGTCAGGGTCGGTGACCGCGTGGTCGAGCACGATACGCGCCAGACCACCCCTGAATCCCTGGATCTTCAGCGGCTGCTGGCGAACATGCGACGCGAGGGTGTGCAGTGGGCCGTACTCGAGGCGACCTCTCACGGGCTCGCGATGCACCGGCTAGACTGCTGCGCGTTCGACCTCGCCGTGGTGACCAACATCACGCACGAGCACCTCGATTTCCACGGCACGATCGAAGCCTACCGGAGAGCGAAGGCGCGCTTGCTCGAGTTCGTCGCCCAGCGCGATGACCTTCGGCCCTATCCCCGCGGTGTCGTCCTCAATGCCTGCGACGAGGGCGCGCGCTCGATCGCTGCCTATGCCGGATCAGCGCCGGTGATCTGGTTCGGGGTGGACGCGACCGAGGCCGAGATCACGGCGCGGAACATCCACCCTCATACCGCTGGGACCGACTTCGAGCTAGTCACCCCAACCGGTTCGGCACCGGTCAGGCTGAAGTTGCTCGGGCGCTTCAACGTGGAGAACGCGTTGGCGGCGGCAGCCGCCGGGTATCTGCTCGGCCTGACGGCGGAGCAGATCGCGGGCGGCCTGGAAAGCTTGGATCATGTACCCGGTCGTCTGCGCCGGATCGATGCCGGCCAGCCCTTCACGGTGATCGTCGACTACGCGCACACGCCTGAGGCGCTGCAACGTGTCCTCGAGCTTGTCCGGGAACTGGTTCCGGGCCGCCTGATCACCGTGTTCGGCAGCGCGGGCGAGCGTGACCGTGCCAAGCGGCCTCTGCAAGGCGCTATCGCGGCCCGCCTCGCAGACTTCTCCGTCTTCACGTCGGAGGATCCTCGCTTCGAGGATCCGGAGCGGATCATCGACGAGATCGCCGAGGGCGCGCGAGGCGCAGGTGCCATAGAGGGCCGCGACTTTCTCTGCATCGAAGACCGTTCGCAGGCGATCCGCGAGGCGCTGCGGCGGGCCACGCCGGGCGACGCCGTCCTGCTACTCGGCAAGGGCCACGAGCGATGTATTATCTACGGCTCAGAGCGTCGTCCCTGGGACGAGTCGGCCGAGGCGCTCTCGGCGCTAGCTGAACTCGGCTACCGAAACGAGGGTGAATGAAGCGAGAGCCGAACCGTAGACAGCGAGGGGCGGTAGCCAGGCTACTCCTGAGCGTTTTGATGGCAACCGCGTTGCTGGCGGCCGCCTGCGGAGAGCCGGATCCGATCGCCAATCCGGAGTGGGTCGCCGGTGCATCGCCGAAGGGTCGGATCCTCTTCGTGCAGCATGGCGATATCTATCTCTGGCAAGACGGCAAGATTCAACGCGTACTCGAGCTTGGGAACGCAGCCTCGCCGAGCTGGTCACCCGATGGCAGCCGGTTCGCGTTCGTGCGCTTCGGAGATGCCTTCTCGGACCTCTACGTCGCCGGAGCCGACGGCCAGGGCATGCAGCAGCTCACCCAGAACCAGCCTCCCCTGCAACCGGGGACGCAAGCGTACGTCGCGAACAGCGTCTGGGCGCTCGATCCGGCATGGATGCCGGACGGCCAGCGGATCGTCTACGCGAGTGACCTTAACTCGGTCAAGAACTACCTCTGGCTCATTCCGAGTACTGGTGGGGCGCCACAACAAATACCGGCTTCAACGGTTCCGGGCGACAACGTGGAGTCACCGACCGTCTCGCCGGATGGAACGCGCATCGCCTTCGTGCACCGCGCGACGTCTGACGACGGACTGCGCCGCCGCACGGACCTGTGGATACTGAACCTGACAACTGGTGAAGTCGAGCCGCTCGTGCAGGGAGGAGATGGCAGCTACGCGCCGGCCTGGTCACCCGATGGAAACTGGATCGCCTACGTTGGACGACAGGGTGAAGCGAACAACCTTTACGTGGTGCCGGCTGGCGGTGGGGAGCCAGTACAGCTCACGACCAGCGGCGCCGTAGCCTCGCCGACCTGGTCACCGGATGGGACGATGATAGCCTTCTTGCAGCTCGATGGAGGCACGTTCGAGGCTCAGTACGTCGAGTTCACCGTGGAGCCTGGCGGCAGGCCGCGCGCTGGGGAGCCCAAGCGGCTATTCGAAGCCGAGGCGATCGACGCGCCGTCGGGCCTCTCGTGGGCGCCGTAACTCCCCGCGCTCGGCTAGAGAGTGCGGACCAATGGATCAAGCTGGTCAGAGGCCTCTAACGGAAGTAGCGAGACTGACACCGATCGAAAGGCCGCGATCCCTCGTGCTACGGTTGGCCTACTGGCTCTCGCGTAGGCGCTTCGGACGCGTGATTTCTCCCCTCAAGGTTATCTATGCCAGAAAGACAGAATTGATCCCACTTACGGCCTACATTGATTGGATGCGAGAAAAGAAGCTCGCGGTGGATCCTGCGGTGCGCATGCTCGTGACCACGAGGGTGAGCCAGCTCAACGGCTGCGCATTTTGCCACGATCTGAACCTGGCACGAGCTGTTCAGGAGCAGATTGGGTATGCGCGGTTTCTGGGCCTCGATCGCTGGCCAGAGAGCGAAGCGTTCAACGAACGAGAACGAGCGGCGCTAGCGCTGGCGGACGAGGTTACCAGAAATCATGATTTGAGCGAATCGACCTTTCAACTATGCCGTCAGCACTCCTCTGACGAGGAGATTGTGGAACTTATCTGGTCAGTTGCCGTAGAGAACTATTTCAACATGCAGGCTCGCTCCCTGAGAATTGGCTCAGACGGTTTATTTCGACGCACAGCAGAAGCTCACGGACCATAACTACACTGGAAGACCGGCCATCTAAACCTACTTTCGCAACGCCGCGCGCCCTGTTGCCGTGTTTGCTTGGGGTGCGGTTGGTCAGGTGGGAGTGCTTCCGGGGCGGGACACCGAGGTAGGGCTGAAATCTCAACGCGGCCATGCCCGCTCCGATGGCCGGAACCGTATACCTCCAATCGGCCACAGGTGGAACCGGGTCAGTCTTCGAGGTATGCCACAGAGCCGGAGAGGTACTGGCCAGTCTGGCCTGTCTGCGGGCCAGGTGCTACTAAGCAGACGACCAGCCGAGCGGGTGACCTGGCGAGACATGCTTGACAGCCGATGCGATGGTGAGTACACTTCTCTGTGCGGCGGAAGGAAGACCGCCGGGCAGGCGGAAGTAGCTCAGATTGGTAGAGCATCTCCTTGCCAAGGAGAAGGTCGCGGGTTCGAGTCCCGTCTTCCGCTCCGCGAGAGTCTGACGAGCGGCCTCACCCGAGGCCGTTTTTCTTCGTTCTGGTGCGCATCCGCGGTAGAATTGACGTGAGATAGCTAGGCTGGCACCGTTTCGCCCTGCTGGCACGCTGTACCGGCAGATGGTCGCTTACACGGCCGGCGAAGCAGGATCCAGCCAACGTTGCGCGAGCGCGATTCTGAGCGGAAATGGCGGAACGGCAGACGCGGCGGTCTTAAAAACCGCTGGGGGCAACCCCCGTGTGGGTTCGAGTCCCACTTTCCGCACCGTCGAAAAGCCAAAAACGGCCCCTCGGTCTGTTCAAGAGCCCCCACGACGCCTCAAAAGCGCCGGTACAAGACCGGTACAGTGCTGGGAGGGGGTTCTATGGGCTGGATCTACCGCCGCAAGGACGGTCTCTGGGTGGCGCCAACCCAGGTTGACAGCCCGGCTGGCCCCTATTTCACCCCCTGGTCAACCGCTCGGTGCAATACGCCATAATAGAGTTCCACCGTCCACGGACTCGGCTTCGTCCAAGGATTTCCGCGCACCCCTCCTGGAAATGAAGCGGCGTGAGCTCCACCAGTCGGGTGCGAACCCCGGCAGGAGGCGACTTCGGCCATAGCACGGCAAAGCTCCCCACGGCGCGGAGCTCGACGGCGAGTTGAGGACACCTTGCCCCGCTCGTCGATGAATAAGCATGCGCAGACGAGATACAAGCACCCGCGTCGCGAAGACCAAACTTCCAGCCGAAAGCGCTCGGCAGGGACACTCCCGGATCTACATCCAGTGAACCAGCGTCTCACGGCGGATTGATCGTCCTTCTAATCGCGCAGGGCGCCAGCCTCGCGATACCGGCGCTCGCCGGACTTCCGGCACACACCTGGGGAACTGGACCGAGATGCGGATGAAAAGACTGCGAATGCATCAGTTTGTGGCCCGGGGCTAAGGATCGATCCCCATCTACCACCCGCCCAGCAGTCGCCCCGTCTCAGTCTCGTCCCGGACCGCCGTCGAACGTATCGGGCAATACGGCTGAGGCATTACGCTCGGAGGTTGGGCCACACCACCCTGCCGATTACCGTGCCAAATCCGCTGCGCCAGCCCCCGGGCCATACGAACGAGCCTGGGGTCACTCACTGCTCAAAGGGCAAGAATGCCAGAACGTGTACAACGAACCGCCCGGGACCTCCTCGATCACCGCAATGCGGTCCCGAGGTACCATGGGCGATCGTGCTTGGCGGGCTGGCAGGGGAAACGTCGCCAGCTCGGTTGCTTCCCCTCGTAATCCTCTATGGTTTCGCAGCCCAAAGGCGCTAAGCTATCAACACTTCAGGCCATGCAGCGCAGTATTCTTCTCGCGTCGCCAAGAAGCGAGTAAGACCCAGGTGATATCACCGGCTCAAGCGACGCGCTCCCGCTTTTCCATGATGTTGGTGGAGTGGCCGGCGTCCAGCCGCGCGCTCGGATCGAGGTACACCACCGCGTGGTTGACCGCGATGATCGCCTCCGCCACCCCCGTCGCAATCAGCTTGAACTTGCTCGGGTACGTCACCACGTCCCCCGCCGCGTACACCCCCGGCACCCCCGTCCCCATCGTCTGCGGATCCACCACGATGCTGTTGCGCTCAACCGTCAGCCCCCACCCCTTCATCGGCCCCAGATCCGCCGCAAACCCGATCGCCACGATCATCGCCTGCGCCGGTACCACCTGCTCCTCCCCCGTCCGGGTCTGCTGCACCCTCACCTCCTCCAGCCACGCGTTCCCCCGCGCCTCCTTCACCTCGTAGAACGGGTAGTACAGCCGCACCGGCGACGCGTGCAGCGCCTGCACCGACCGCTCGTGCGCCCGAAACTTGCTCCGGTGGATCAGCGTCACCTGCCGCGCCAGCGGGTACACCGTCAGCGCCCAGTCCACCGCCGAGTCCCCCCCACCCACGATCACCACGTCCTTGCCCCGAAACGCCTCCAGATCCCGCACCAGGTAGTGCACCCCTCGCCCCTCGAACTCCCG
>Ga0073929_1001875_pt1 | contig 16010 bp, 18 predicted proteins | sample DewCreD2012metaG_3_FD_76966 | JGI IMG/M metagenome (GOLD analysis project Ga0073929, IMG submission 76966) | Hot spring sediment bacterial and archeal communities from British Columbia, Canada, to study Microbial Dark Matter (Phase II) - Dewar... ... | reverse complement strand
TATCGTTCGGCAATGATCAAATTTGCGTTTAATTGTTCACTGCCTTTTCCAGTATTCCACTTTGCAAAGTATACGATGATAAAAGCAAACCCTGTTAATGCGAGTATCGGCATCCACATATGGATCCAACCAAATCCGTAGCCCATCATTATGATATCCTCCTTCTTATTTTACCTATATTTAGAATAACCGAAAATTGTGAAGAAAGAGTGTAGTTGTGTATCTATATGGTTTTGAAAGCACAAAAGTAATGCCTACTGTATCGCAGTAAGCATTACTGTCATTTGAGTTCCTTTACCCTTCTCGCTTATAACTTGAATCTGACCTTGATGCTGTTTAACAATCCAACTCGCAATTGGTAAGCCAAGCCCTGTCCCTGCTGGAAAATGGATACGAGCTAACTCTCCGCGAAAGAAACGCTCAAATATAAATGGTAACTCTCGTTCATTAATCCCTATCCCCGTATCGTTTACTTCGATGAGGACATGACCTGCTAGTTTCCTTGTTCGAATCAATACAGACCCTTCATTCAGTGTGTAGCGTATAGCGTTCTCGGTCAGAATAATTAGCAATTGTTTAATTAAATCACTATTACCCCAAACCATCGTTTGGTGATCTAGTTGGCATTCTATTCTGATGAGGCTACTCCATTTGCGAATTTCGTATGTAACCTCTAAAGCTATCTCATGTAAATCCACAACCTCAAATGCGATTTCTTGTCCGGCATCTGCTCGCGCTAATATTAATAGTTCGGCAACCAGCCTAGACATCCGGACCGCTTCCCGCTTCATATCATCCAAGATTTCCTTACGTTCCATTACTGGCATTAAATCTACGGATTGCATGATGTCTATGTTCCCTCTTATCGTGGTAAGTGGAGCACGAAGCTCATGGGAAGCGTTCTCTACAAACCTCTTCTGACTGAGATAGGCATTCTCCAAGCTTTGTAACATCACATTAAAGGTTTCAACCAATTGTCCCAGTTCATCGCGGACACCATCATACATAACCCTATGCTCGAAGCTTTGGGTATGGGCTATTGCTTTGGCTGTTTCCGTTATCATCGCTAACGGCCGAAAGGCTTTCCTAGCCAAATACCATCCTGACAAAGCAGCTAGGCCTAGTCCTAACACTGTGAATGAAACAATCAACCACAGCAAGAAATTCATAGAATGATCAATTCTGTAGAGTGGAAATTCAGATAATACATAACCCAGAGTTTCATTATCAATTACAATGGCTTGTACATACATGCGATATCGTTGATCTAGGTCAGTGAAGGTATGAAGAGGCGCCTTCATGCCGTGCATCTCTGGTAGTGTTATATTTGGCTTCTTAATCGATCCGCCTCCCGATGCTATCCTTTGTCCTTTGACATCCTCAATTGCAAAGACTACTCCGTTTAGTGACAAATTCTTAAATTCAAGTTGGATTTCTGAAAGTGTAACTCCTTTATTAAGTTCTTTATGTGTTTCATTCAATATAAACTCGGAGATGCTCAATAGTGACCGGTCGATTTCCTTATAATGAGAGGTTCGTTGGATCAAATAAATCGAGGTGGTAATGATTGTCATTAATATCCCAAAAATAAGACAATACCACAGTGTAAGCCGAAACCGAATCGGAAGGGCCCTCATAATCGAAGTGCATAGCCCACGCCACGAACGGTATGAATCAATCGAGGTTCGCCAAGCTTCTCCATCTTTTGTCTTAAATACCCTATATATACTTCAAGGACGTTGGATTCTCCCTGAAAATCATACCCCCACACTCGTTCCATGATGATATCCCTTGTTAACACTATCATGGGATTCTGTAAGAAGAAGAGCAAAAGATTAAATTCTGTCGTCGATAGTTCGATTGTACGTCTTCCCCTTTTGGAAGTTCGAATACCTAAATGTAAAGTTAAATCCTCAAACGTCAACTGATTTTTTATCGTGTTCTTATTGGACCGCCTTAACAATGCTTTTACCCTAGCGGCGAGTTCCTGAAAATCAAACGGCTTCACCAAGTAATCGTCAGCTCCCGTCTCAAGACCCATTACACGATCCGCAATTGAATCTCTGGCTGTTACCATAAAAACAGGAACCTCCGTTTCCTTACGAAGTCTCCGACAAACCTCTAGTCCATCAATACCAGGCATCATCACATCGAGTATGATCAAGTCAGGCTGCCGATCCAGTACTTTCAGCAGACCTGCTCTTCCATCTGCGGCTACAACTACCTCGTAACCTTCATAAGTAAGTCCACGCCGCATCATGGTCGATACAGTGATATCGTCATCGATAATGAGAATATAGGCATCCATAATTGGATCAACTCCTTTCGTACAGAATAACAAATGTAATTCATGCACGAATGTGAAGAAAATCACATCATACTCTATGAGACATCGGAAGGGAGAACAAGTAAATATTCATTACCGTAAATAGTATCATCAGTGCATAATAAGGAAGCAGAGTGGTCCACTTTCCTTTATTACCAATCCGATAAACGGCATAAACAGAACCAACCAAACCAAGCACAACAACGGCATATTGAAGAAATTGAACGACACCAGTAGAAGCCAAGCTCACATTACCGCTGATTTCATATCCAAACAAGGATACCGTGTTAAACCAGATTGCCTTTCCTTCAGTCAATGCATGGAACAGATTGTGAGCCAAGTGTCCGGCCAAATCTAGTGGAATGATGGCATAACCCAAACGGACGAAGTTTTCGCGAATTTTATTTCCCGAAATTTGAGTTGTCGCTAGCTTAGCGGTCAACCAGAGCATGCCGATCGGTAGCCCCATCAAGATCACAAAGGCGAAGGTGAAATTTATAGAATAGCTGCTTGTTTGAGTGACCGTTCCGATTGCTTTCAGAATATCTTGCCAAATTTCCAACATCGTTATATTCTGAACAAATACAATGCCCATAATGACCGCAGCTAGGAAGGCATGTTCCATCTTCGGATTTTTAATTCCCCAGAGCTCAGCAGTAGGTTTTCTTGGAGATATGCGAATGGAATTGTTCGGGCACGTCTTTACGCAATTTCCACACAAGTTACAATCTGCGCTTGTATCCATCGTTCTGACATATTGGAACATTGGACATCCTTCCGTTATTCTATCACCCTTGAAGCAGGATTGGGATTTACAGGTTTTACAGATCTCAGGCGTTCCGCGTAATTCCAGCATCCCAGCTCTCGAGTAATTTCCAGCCAAACCTCCGAGAAAGCATAACGTTTTGCAGAATGTTCTTCTTTCATAGAAGACGGAAGTTACGACCACCATTGTTGTTAAGAGTAACAGTAAGTATCCAGAACCCCGCGGGGATTCAACGATTCCCCAGATATGGTCGGACCAGGTGATCATGATAAAGAATATATCGATCAGCCATATCCCGTATTTCTTAAGAAACTTAGGCATTGGCCTCTCACTACCCACTAACTTGCGAATAATATCGCTCACTTTTCCGAATGGACATACCGCACACCAGAATCGTCCTAGTCCTAAGAAGAGTACGGGAATCAATGGCCACCATAATACCCATGTCATCGAAGTACCAAAATTCCGACTTGGATTAACAGTGCCTAGAACCAACTCTACAACAATAACCCCAAAAACACCCATCGCGATCCATTGGAAGATACCAGGGTACCAACGACTACGAATAAAGGAACGGATCAGTCGATAGTCAAGAAAATTTATTCTCTTATTCATGTTGACGCCCCCTTCCTATAAAACCATTTCATATAAACACCAATCATAATAAATAGTAAATTTACAATTGCGAATCCTCCAAGAACCTTATAGTTCGGCGGAATTTCAACTACCTCTTTGTGGTGACCTTGTTCAGTTTGTTCGGTTTGTTTGCTTTCATGCCCGTCTTGTTCACCTTGATGCTCGGTTTGTTCGCTTTCATGCCCTTCTTGTTCACCTTGATGCTCGGTTTGACTCATTTCAGAATGGTCTACTACTTCTTCTGCTGCAATGGTAGAGATACCGAGCGCTGATATAATGGCAACAATAAATAATATTTTCCTAACTATCATGATGTACCTCCTCTTTCCTCTTCACTATTGTTTCATGTGAGTAATCATATCCTTTTATTCTGAAACGTAACTGAGATTAAGATAAGAGTAATCTAAGAGTTCACTATGACTTATTTCACAATAATAACGCCTCGGTATTTTCCTAGTTGACTTGTAAATGTATACCTACCGGGATGCTCAAGAAAGAAGTCTACCTGTACTGATTTTGATTTAGAGAGTACAACACTCCCCTCGAAATCCGGAAAAATAACGATTTCCGAGTATGGAACTTCCTCCTCTCGAATGAATATTAAACGTAATGGTTTCCCAGATTGGGCAACAATCTTATCTGGGAAAAATCCTCCCTCAACCTTGATAGATACCTCTTGATATATATCAAGGTTGTCTGTGAACACTTTATCTTTTGAATGATTTTTATTAAACATTTAGACATACCTCCCGATACAGTTAGAATACAACAATATCCTGAGTCATCCCTGAGATGAAGGTAAGAAAATCATAAGAATACAGAAAAAAACCGAAAGCCATAATAAACTGCTTTCGGGATTTATTGCAAGTCCATGAATAAAACCAATGATTAATGATTTTATATAAGAAACGTTATTATGGTGATTATGATGTCGGTGTATTCTCTTTGATATTACGTGAAAAGTTATTTTCTAAGTGGGCAAATTCACCTAGGGGAACTATATCGCAATAAAGAACGCATAATTATCAAATTCTGGCCATAAAAATAGGGAACAAGCTATTTCATCGGCATACTGGAGGTAACTTCAATGCTCGGAACTATTCCTTTTCTTGGCTTATACATAATTTTATTTATTTGGATTTTCCGATTCCTAATTGTGTTTCGCCGCAGGATATCCTGTATGGCAGGAATGATGGCTGCCATGGCAATAGGGATGATGATTGGACTCGGTATGGGAACATTGATTTCAGTGTGGCTACCTGACCAAATTTTCCAAGCTACAATACTAAGCATGTTGATGGGCGGTGTAATTGGCGCGATCACAGGAAGCCCTATTAGTATCATGGCTGTATTGGACGGATTGCTAGCTGGTATTATGGGTGGAATGATGGGTACAATGTTACTCACCATGATTCCCTCCACAAATTTGGAATCAATAATCAAAATTATGACGGTCATATATGGCGCGATTGTTTTCTTGCTTTTACTCATGCTTCAGGGGGAAATCAAAGAAGAACATTTGAACAAACGTTCTTTTCTATTATCAAAGCCTATATCGATGTTTGTGGCTATTGGTTTATTATTTCTGATTACCCACCACACAACAGGAATAAGTGCGGGACCTTGGGAGGATCACTCGAAACATTCTCAATCGATTAGCAAAGACGACCAGACTCCAGTAAAAACGCCTATTGGTCAGACAGATATCCCCATAAAAACCAATCTGGAGTTACTTGTTAATGCAACGGAATTTTCTTTTAGCCCTGTTGCCATTCAACTCGTAGTCAACGAACCATTTACAATTACATTGGTGAATGGTGGGAAAAACGAACACGACTTCGATATCATTGGGACGGATATCCATGTCCACGCCAAACCGGGTAAGTCAAACAAAGTAAGTGGGAATATACCAAAAGCGGGAACTTATATTGCTGTCTGTACCTTACCTGGACACAAGGAGGCCGGCATGATTTCCCTTGTAGAAGTATCCCCTACTTCAACTTAGTTTCTCATCCAGATTGAAATAAAGAAGCTTTTGAATCTTTCCGCCAATCTCATCTCAAATTACCGTGATTTATTTAATTTCACTCTTTGCAATCTCAAGGCGTTCAAAACGACAGAAACCGAACTAAACGCCATCGCTGCTCCAGCTAGCCAAGGAGCAAGTAATCCTATAGCAGCTATTGGTATCCCGAGTGAGTTATAGATAAGCGCCCAGAAGAAATTCTGTCGGATATTCGTCATGGTTTTTCTACTCATATAGATGGCATCCGGAATACTGTTTAAGTCGCCGCGCATGAGCGTGATATCGGCCGCTTCCATTGCAACGTCTGTTCCAGTACCTATTGCCATGCCGATATCGGCTGTAGCCAATGCTGGTGCATCGTTGATCCCATCGCCGACCATTGCCACTTTCATCCCTTGTGCTTGAAGTTTCTTCACTTCATCTGCTTTACCCTCAGGCAATACTTCTGCCAAGATATGTTCAATTCCTACCTCATTCGCGATGGCTTGTGCGGTCCGTTTATTATCACCTGTGATCATGACGACATGGATACCCAATTTTTTTAGTCGTGCAACAGCAGCTTTGGATGTATCCTTAACGGTATCCGCGACGGCGACCATTCCTGCATATGTGCCATCGATCGCAACAAGCATTGCCGTTTTGCCTGAGTTCTCCAAAGTCTCCATGTCAGATAGGGCATGCTCGAAATTCACTTCAAATTTTGCAAGCAGTTTTCGGGTGCCCACCAAGATTTCTTTTCCTTGTACCATCGAACGAATCCCATAACCGGGAATCGCTTCAAACTGTTCTGTAGGTGGGATGTCAATCCCTCTCTCCTGAATACCTTTGACAATCGATTCCGCAAGCGGGTGCTCGGAGTCTTTCTCCGCAGCCCCAACAAGCTGAAGAAACTCGACTTCCTCCCAGCCTTCCGGCTGGACATTCGTTAATTCAGGTTTCCCTTTTGTAATCGTTCCTGTTTTATCTAGGATTATAGCATTGATACGGTGTGTCGATTCCAGGTGTTCTCCGCCTTTAAACAGAATACCGGCTTCTGCTGCGCGGCCAGAACCTGCCATAATCGAAGTTGGGGTAGCTAAACCCAGCGCGCACGGACATGCAATGACGAGCACAGCGATTGATTTCTCTAGCGCCTCACCGAATTGCCCTGGTTCTATGGCGAAGAACCAAACAAAGAACGTAATAATAGCAATAATCACAACAATGGGTACGAAAACACCTGAAATTTTATCCGCAATTCGCTGGATGGGTGCTTTTGAGCCTTGAGCTTCCTCGACCACTTTAATAATTTGAGCTAGCGCAGTCTCCTTACCGACCTTCGTTGCCTTAATTCGGAGTGACCCATTCTTATTGATCGTTGCTCCAATGACCAAATCGCCAATGTTCTTCTCAACTGGAATACTTTCTCCTGTCAGCATTGACTCATCCACAGCAGAGTTGCCTACTAGCACCTCACCGTCAACAGGAATCTTCTCCCCTGGTTTAACGATGAGAACATCTCCAACAACAACATCCTCAACGGGAATTGATATTTCCTCACCACCACGGATAACGAGGGCCGTTTTTGCTTGCAAGCCCATTAGTGACTTGATTGCCTCTGAAGCTCTTCCTTTGGCCAATGCCTCAAATAATTTACCAAGGATAATCAAAGTAATCAGGATTGCGCTGACTTCAAAATATAACTCCGGGACATGCATCCCGTCTGAACCAACCCATTTCGCCGTTAAATAGATACTGTAAAAGTAGGCAGCCGATGTACCGAGGGCAACCAAGACATCCATGTTGGCACTTTTGTTTCGAAGCGCTTTATAAGCTCCAGTATAAAAGTGTCTACCGATCCAAAACTGAACCGGTGTGGCAAGCAGAATTTGAACCCACGGATTGACAAGAATTTCAGGAGTATAGAGGAAGGACATCCATTCGAAATGACTGACCATCGCCCATAATAGCGGAAAAGACAATAAAGCTGAGATTACAAATTTACGTTTTTGTTTTTTGATCTCCTCGAGTCGATGGTCACCGCCACTTTGATTATCCTGTTTGGCTGCCGCTTTATACCCTAATTGTTCTACTTTGCGGATTACATCAGAGACGCTAACTTGACTTGAAGAATATTCGATACGAGCGGTTTCTAGAGCCAAATTAACCGTTGCTTTTGATACACCCGGCAACCCGTTTAGCCCTTTTTCAATCCGATTTGCGCAAGCTGCACAAGTCATTCCTGAGATTGTCAAATCTGCAGTTTCTTTTAATGTTCCATAACCAAGCTGTACGATCTTTTGCTCTAATCTCGCAAGTTCAACCTTTTCTGGATTATACGTAACAGAAGCTCTCTCCAAAGCAAAATTAACATTAGCCAACTCCACACCCTCAACACCGCTTAATCCTTTTTCAATTCGATTGGCACATGCGGCACAAGTCATTCCGGTAATCTGAATTGTAGCTTGCTTTTTCCCCATTCCTAATCACCTCGTTTAATACCCCTATTGGGTATGCTAAAGTCTAAAAAAAAATAGCTTTATGAGGGGCACAAATAGAAACCCTCTGTTATCTTAAATTACATTATATCCTTGTTCTTCAATCGCATTCTTAATAGCTACAAGTTCAATTTTAGTTTCATCAAATTGGACTTCAACTTTTTTACCTGCCAGATCTACCTCGCCGGAAGCGCCAATGGCTTCAAGTGCTCTCTTAACTGAACTAACACAGTGTCCGCAAGACATTCCTTCTACCTTTAATATTTCTTTTTTCATTCCTCAACACTCTCCTTTATAAATTATTTCATGATCTTTCTTATTGTTACCATAAACTCGTCAATCACTTCTTTGTCACCAGATTGAATGCGTTCGTAGATACAGTTTTTCAAATGTCCCTCCAAGATTAGCTTTTCAACACCATTTAATGCCGCATGGATGGCCGCAATTTGATTCAAAACATCATCGCAATAAACCTCTCGTTCAACCATCGCTCGTACACCACGAACCTGACCTTCAATCCTGCTGAGGCGATTGATTAAATTGGATTTTGTTTTATCCAAATGATGGGTTTTATTGCTTTCTGTTGAAGGTGTAGATGGTTTAGTCATCATCGGATTCATTTAGTATCCCTCCCTATTATCAATCCTGTAATAAACAATAAAAGTTCATAAATATATGATGAACTATAAATATGTGTTTTTTGTGATGAATCCATTTTTAATCTCCCCCCATCCGAATAAATACCGATACCTGGATTTCCGGGTCCAAATCCTCACCGATGCTTCTTCTGCCTTCTGATTCAGCCGACGCAGCAATGCTACTTGCTCCACTAAAAATAATGACTTTGTCCTGAGTTAGTTTTCCGATGACATCTACAATATCATTATTGTGGTTGATCAGTGCTTCACCTTTGTAAAGTTTACCTTCAATAATTCCCCATTCACCCGGATATTTCTGATCGAGAAGTGATTTGGCCATAGCTCCATCGGATATAAGTTTCATTTCAGCGAGATGGGAAAATTGCTATGGATCAGACTGCAAGTGCTACTACAATTCCGTACGATTTAATCGCATAATCACCGATTTCGAATAATGTGACTCTCATTTATAAATCCCCCTATCTATTGGCTGACATATTGGATTGGATTTAGTGCCTTTCCTTTTTCTCGCACTTCAAAGTGTATGCTAACACCTGTTGCATTTCCTGTTCTGCCCATTACCGCGATCGATTCTCCTGTCTTTACTCGATCTCCAACTGAAACGAGATTTTTTTTATTATGTGCATAGTACGTTGTTAGCCCATTACTATGTGATATGATGATGAGGTTGCCATAATCCCCCTTTGTTCCTGAGAATGTCACTTCTCCTGCCGCAGCAGCATGGATATCGAGGCTAGAAGTCCCCGCGATATCGATTCCTTTATGGAGTCTTCCATTCCGTTTTCCAAATGAGCTTGTAATGATTCCACCGTCAGCTGGCCATATAAATCCCTTATCTGTAATTGTCATATCTTTTGTTGAAGCCACTTGAACTTTCATTTCTTTTATTATGACCTGACTGATCGGCTGCTTAATGATTTCTTCTTCTAACATAGATCGCCCAACTTCTATTCCATTCTCTTTTTCGATTAGATAAGATACCCTTTTCACCCCCTCTAATCCTTCTCTTGCTTTAATCCCAGAGGAAGATGCAATAAGTTCTATTTCAAACGGTACGGCCAGTTCTTCTTCTATTGTAGTTTCCGATAATACATTCAATTTGCGAACCTCAGGTGATATTTGTACAATCTCCCCGGGCTTAATCTTATCACCCATCGTTGGGTTTTTTATTTGCAGCTCATCCATGGTGAGATTATATTGAATGGCAATGTCCCAGATCGTATCGCCTTCTTTGACGATATGAGTTTTAGCGGGTACAAGTAAAGTTGTAAGCTTGTCCTCTACGTCGTCAGGCGTATCCAATTGTACTGGCCTAGATTCGACTTCACTAAGAGTAACTTGCTCCTTGAATGATAGAAGTTCCCCCTCTTCTGAAGAGAAACGTGACTTTACTCGATCTAGTATTTGTTCACCAGACTCTTTATGATCCATCATTCCAATCAGTTCATCATCTACACGAATTTCCCATGCAACAATCTCATCCTGCAATAAAGTCTTCATTTGGTCTGCGATGTTAATTTTTTCATCTTTGAGGAACCACATTCTCACCTCAGAATAATGTGGCCTCGGTTGTTCCACATAATTAAGATGTTCCTGATTCTTCTGAAGCTCCATAAGGATGTTCTGATATTCACGATGAACACCTTCTTTATCAGATGTCATACCGAGATCATAAATACCTAGTTTGACTATGTATCCGGATTGATAATATTGCTTACTAAAGAAATATGAAAATAAGCTCAGTGTTATTACGACAAGAAAAATTACAAGACCCCATTTTTTAACTTTGGATAAGTTCAAATTCATTAAACGACCTCCCACATAGAAACTATTTAACGAAGGTTAGTCTAAACGATAAATGTGTGAGTTTTATGAAGTTGGAGCATCAAATATGTTTCAAAAAAAAGAACCTTTCTAAGAAGGTTCCTAGTATCAACTACTATTTTCGCTCCACATTCATAGAGTTTACCTCGCTAAGAGAGATAGATTGAAAGCAATCCCAATAGTATCGTGACTGCTGCAATGATTCTTTTAAGATACTTGCGTGAAGCTACAAAATCCTTACTCACAGCTTGCAACAGTTTCTTATTTGCCAATATTACTGCAAACCATACGACTGGTAAGATAAATCCGATATTATAAAAAAATAGAATAGTTGTTCTTTGCAAAAAAGAGCCACAGCCCCCCGATTATCGTATAGATAAAGGTAACCTTTATCGCCATACTGCTTTTAGTTAACCGTCGATCTAATGCATAATCACTCTCCATACATTTAGTCCTTTCTAGGATGCATTGAAATGTTTAAAGCTCACACTAATGAGAGTTATGCTCGTCATGATTTTGCTGTTGTTGTTCTTGTGGTGCTTGATCGAAATCTGCGATCGTCTGTGGCAAAGCCGTTGTGACAAGGATAATGGATATGATAGAGGAAATCAGATACACCCATGCTGCTCCGCGGTCACGATGCCACTTTTTTTTAGAAACTCTCAGAAACAAAATGGAAATGGCCAAAGAAAAAAATAGGAAAATGACTTTTATGGACGGTGAAAGTGAAATCAAACCTGCACCTAACGATGTTAAACCCATCGCAATTAATAGTGTATGCAACCAATGATGGGAAGAAGCTATGACAGCCAAAACAATAGATCCTATCGATTTCAATACCGGTTTATCTTTTTTGTCTATCCTCTTCATCGTTTTTCCCTCCACCTTGTAGCATCTTCATTGGTAACCCTCAGTCAATACCAAGTCGGCCCTAAAGCCATTAGCGACTAGTTATTATATACACCCCCTTCATTCCGGAATGATTTTTCCATGATCACATCCTAACTATGAAGCATAATTATGTGTTTTTTGTGAGGAATCAATGATGAAACAATACAAACCGAATTCTCTAATAGAGAAATCCGGGTTGCCTGACATTTATAACCGTAATTCTTTTATTCCTGAAGTCCTTGCGTAGCGGTCATCGGATTGGACATATACTTGTGCCAGGCCAATACCAACCTCAATTTTTTCAACCTGATTTGTTTCTAAATCAACGATTGCGACTACATTTTCCGAATTCAAAGTAACCATTAAAGTTTTTCCGTCATAATTATTTCACATCCATACACTGCATATTGTAGTATATTATAACAGTCATATATTTCATTCTCTCACTACAACTGTTTTATCATTTGCTCTCTTCAGCACTTGTATATTATCAAACAATGGAGGTAAACCATGAATAAATGGAATTCAATGAGACTCATCATTATTATGGGGGTATTAGCCTTATCTCTGACTAGTTGCTTTGATTCAAACCACGACCCGGATTCCACTTCTGAAGGAATGGATCATTCACAGATGGGACAATCTTCTATGGATAGTAATAATGAACTCTCTGAGAAGAGAACAACTGAGGTAGACACCCTCAAAGGGAAAGAATTCACACTTACAGCACAGACCAGCAATTTGGAAATATCCTCAGGAGTAATCCTTCCCGTCTGGACCTTTAACAATTCTGTACCTGGACCGCAAATTCGGGTAAAGCAAGGTGATCACGTCAACATTACATTGGAGAATGAGCTTCCTGATCCTGTTACCATTCACTGGCATGGTGTTCCGGTACCTAATAACATGGATGGGATCCCAGGAGTTACGCAAAACGCGGTTCAACCGGGCCAATCCTTTGTTTACAATTTCAAAGCTGATGTGCCAGGCACATATTGGTACCACTCTCATCAAGACGGTGTAAATCAGTTGGACCGCGGTCTATACGGATCCTTTATCGTAGAAGGAACTAATGAAGAAAAAGTCAACCGAGATTTCACCTTGATGCTGGATGAGTGGGCAAGTTCTGGGATGGATTTGTCCGATATGAACAACGACATGCCCAATATGGACCATAGCCAAATGAACATGGATTCATCAAACTCGCCTTTGGAAAATAGCCCTATAGAACATGATATGAGCATGTACGATTTATTCTCGATCAACGGAAAATCCGGTGATCTCGTCAGTCAATTACCAGTTAAAGAAGGAGAGAATGTTCGGCTCCGATTGATCAATGCAGGGTATCAACCTCATCAAATCCATTTACATGGACATGAATTTAAAGTCACAGCAACCGACGGTCAGCCTATCAACAATCCCGGCGTGCTGAAGGATAATGTCATCTATATCGGTCCGGGAGAACGTTATGATATTGAATTTACCGCCAACAACCCTGGTCAGTGGTTTCTCGAAGAACATGGAGATGACAAGGCGGTTCCTGGGATGAAAGCGGTCATCGCTTACGAAGGAGTTGCATCTGGAACCGATAAATCAAATGCGATGGAGGCATTAGCTTCAGTTGATCTCACCAGTTATGGCCAATCTGGTAACAATACCTTCACTTTAGATCAACAATTTGATTTGGAATACACCATGGACTTAAATACGGAAATGAAGAAAGGAAACATGGTTTATACGATTAACGGCAAGACCTTCCCGGACACGGAAGTGCTAACTGCTAGAAAGGGCGATAACATCAAAGTCCGTCTCACCAATAATTCCACAGATGTCGATCACCCTATGCATTTGCACGGTCACTTCTTCCAAGTGCTCAGCAAAAACGGAAAGCCCTTGGAGGGATCGCCTATCTTCAAGGATACAATAAACCTCAAACCTGGAGAGGAATATGTTGTCGCCTTTGAAGCTGATAATCCTGGTAATTGGATGTTCCACTGCCACGAACTGCATCACGCTTCTGCCGGTATGGTGACTGAACTTATGTATTCGGATTACAAAACGGATTACGTTGCGGATCCTAATGCGGGAAACAAGCCTGAATGATTGCTGCACGAAATTGTGCAACATCTCATAGACTTATCCTCTTATTTACTCGGAAAACAAAAAAACGCAGACAACACCTAATATCAGGTAGTGTCTGCGTTTCTCTTCCTCTAGCTCTAAAAAATATTAACCAATAGCAATTTGAAAACATACTATCCATTCAACAAATCATATTTCGAACGCTTGATAAACCGCACTGTATGCGGTGTATCCTGTGCGGTGTACATTGGAGTTTACTCGTCGACTGTATGTTGGTTAGTTAGGTTGTGTTTTTGAATAGTTAGAGAAATAGGAGTAGATTCTTACTCCAACTTCTCTTTTTTACTATATATTTGTCTCATTATTGATCATAGTCACAATTCACTTTACTTTTTCGAAGGATTCTAATACATTATACAATCACTTTGTTCAAAGACCAGACACACATCTTAGAGGATCTAGAAGCACCAGGTTGGGATCCATTGACTGGATACAATAATAAATACAAGTATTCTTATGATTTATGATTATACTATTAGAAGAATTGATAGGGGGATTAAGTATGATGAGCGAAAAGACTGCGAAAAAGTGGGCGAAAATCAGATCAAAGGGAATAATAATTTATATGTTGTTATGTATTTTAACATTGCTAATCGGATTAATCATTATTTATATAATGTCATTATTCGATAATGATGAACTTAGGTTTGATATTATATTGGGAATAACTATGATAATTAATTGGTTTCTAATGGAAAAGAGCTACAAGAGTTTTATTGAAAAAATGAAATGAATGATGCAATATTCTTTCCGCTTAGCTTAAAAGTCCAATAGCTGACGGTGTTACCTGTCCGAGAGATGACGGTACACTTTTAGATTAGCAAATACAAGCTTTGTGCTACCAAAAACAATTCCTGCTACCATGGTGCTACCACGGAATACAAAAGCACTATTTTGCCGAGACACTTTTAAAACCAAAATCAAAAACACAAACAAAAAAAGCCCCACACAGCATCCAAACAGCAAGGCTTCCGAGCTTTCACAAACTATAATGCGGTCAGAGGGATTTGAACCCTCACACCCGAAGGCACCATTGCATTGGGGTTATTATGCCTTCTGTTATAGTGCTGTGAAACCTTATGCTATGAAGGTTCATAGCGAATGCGTTATTATATTTTATTCTTAATTATTAAGGGACAAATATCATTATTGACATCAATTTTACATCAATGCTAGATGTTCCAGCTGCTATTCATTTATAAGCTTCATGCCGTAATCATTAGTAATAAACTTCATGTCCGAATCCCTGGAAACTAAAACTAAATTAGCTGTTAAAGCAGTTGCTATTATGATGACATCAGGGGTTTTAATTTTTCTGCCTTTTTGCCTTTGCTCACTCTGTATGGATGCTGCTTTTCTTGCAATTGTTGAATCCACGTTTATAACATGCTTGGAAGAAAACATTTTTTCTGTTATTAAATATTGATGATGCTTGATTCCGCTTAACACTTCACATTCCGTGATCGTTGAGAAGAAAATTTTCTTCTTCTCACTCTGTGCTTGTTTTACTATATCAATTGCAGAGTTATCATTGTCAAGAATTGCAATTACAATATTAGAATCTAATAAGTAACCCGAGCTATCATTAGTCACTTTCCCCATCCCTCCCGGGATTCTTTGATATGGTCAAGCAACTCATCTGCTTCTCCTGGCTTTAAAATTCCTGCTACACTTAGAATATCATCAACAGAATAATCATCTGCGTCCTCAACCGTCTCTTGTTCAAGATCAATGATCAGTCTTTTTGTTGTGATATTGTTCTCTGACATGAAGTTTCTTAAATCTTTAGCTATATTGGGGGATAGTTTCCGTATGTTTGACATTTGGACATCTCCTCTAACTCTTGATCATCATTTATTTATTATAATTCATCAAGTTTGTCATGCTACGAAAGCAATATAATTATACCACGTTTAACATAAATTCTCATTACATCGGAAACATAAAGAATACTTATCTAAAAGACGAATTGAATGGGGGAACGCAGGGAGTAACACCCCTATCTACCTTCTCTATTCACTTCTACTAATTTAAATAGACAACAAATTCGCAGCATGTAGCCCTCTTGCATATATTATCAAAAATTTTGCGTTTACTTATATGAATTGAATTATTAATTAAAAAGTTTAACCCCATAGTTGAGAGCACTGAAAAAGTCGTTGTTTTTGTTGCCATAGGCAACAGAACAACGACTTTTTTGAGCTTGTTTGAAATTTAGCCTTGGATTAGGCCGTTTTGGGTGTTTCTAGCTTCACCATTCGTT
>Ga0073929_1001874_pt1 | contig 16010 bp, 12 predicted proteins | sample DewCreD2012metaG_3_FD_76966 | JGI IMG/M metagenome (GOLD analysis project Ga0073929, IMG submission 76966) | Hot spring sediment bacterial and archeal communities from British Columbia, Canada, to study Microbial Dark Matter (Phase II) - Dewar... ... | reverse complement strand
GCGCGAGGCGCGCCATGAGCTCCCAGTCGTCGATACCGATGCTCCTCACGATGCCGCGCTCCTTATCCTCTCACCGCGTCCGGCCGTGGCTCGCAGCCCGCGGTGAGGCCGCAACAGAGACATGAGCGACCACCCGACGTCCGCACCGGCCCTCGAGATCGAGCGCGCCACGAAGAGCTTCGTGGTTTCGCGACACCAGTTCTCGACCCTCAAAGAGCGCGCACTCCATCCCCTTCAAGCGCGTGAGGTGCAGCGCCGAACCGTTCTCCGCGACATCTCGGTACAGGTCGCCCGCGGTGAGTTCTTCGGCATCGTCGGTCGCAACGGCAGCGGCAAAAGCACGCTGCTCAAGTGCATCGCTGGCATCTACCAGCTCGACCGCGGGCGCATCCGAGTGTACGGGCGGCTCGCCCCCTTCATCGAGCTCGGCGTCGGCTTCAACTACGAGCTCACCGCCCGCGACAACATTCTCACCAACGCTGTGATGCTCGGCCTCTCGCGCCGCGAGGCGCGGCGGCGCTTCGACGCGATCATCGACTTCGCCGAGCTGCGCGACTTCGTCGACCTCAAGCTCAAGAACTACAGCTCGGGGATGGCCGTGCGGCTCGCGTTCTCGGTCGCCATCCAGGTCGACGCCGACATCCTGCTGGTCGACGAAGTGCTTGCCGTCGGCGACGCCGCGTTCCAGCAGAAGTGTTTCGCCGAGTTCCGGCGGATGCGCCGCGAAGGGCGCACCGTGCTGTTCGTGACGCACGACATGGCGAGCCTCACGCGCTTCTGCGAACGGGCGATGCTGATAGAGGGTGGGCGCTGCATCGAGCTCGGCCCTGCCGAGGTCGTTGCGCGGCGCTACAACGAGGTCAACTTCGGGCGGCTCGAGGACTCGCAACTCGCAACCCCCGGGCAGCACCTCAAGGCGGTGTGGTTCGAGGACGAAGACGGGCGGCGCACCACCCACACCGAGCAGGGCGGGCAGATAGCCGTGTGCTGCGAGATATCTCCGCCACCGCACGACGAGAGCGGCGGTCCCCTGGCTCTCAAGGTCACGCTCCGCAACGACGTGCGCCACACGATCGTGGTGCTCGACACACGCGCCCCCAACTGCAAGGGGGGCGAGAGCCTCGAGCGGCTCGTGGCGGGTGGCGAGCCGTTCGTGGCGCGGCTCCTTTTCCCCTGTCAGCTCGCGCCCAGCGCATACTCGGCCACCGTCGACCTGCTGCAAGGCGACCGCCCGGTCGACCGTCTCGAAGACGCCGCCGCCGTCACCGTGCACTCGCGCTTTTTCTCAGGGGGCGTGTGGGACGCGCCGTTCGAGGTCGCCGTGAGCGGAACTCGCGTGCCCGCCTAGCTGTTTCTAAGGGAAGGTGTCGACGAAGCTGACAGCAGGCGATGGCACAGCGGTGCTCGACGAGCCACTGACTGCGAGCGCCGCCACGTACGGCCCTCCCTACGACCCGCGCCCCGAGATCGTCGGCAGCGAACCGCGCCGCTTCGTGGGGCTGGTGCTTACGCTCGCCATCAACGATTTCAAGCTGCGCTTCTTCGGCTCGGTGCTCGGCTACGTCTGGTCGCTGGTGCGCCCGCTGCTTCTGTTCGGCGTCCTCTACGCGATCTTCACGCACGTCATCCGTTTCGGCGGCGACATCAAGTTCTACCCCGTCTATCTGCTGACGGCGCTCGTGATGTTCAACTTCTTCGCCGAGGCGACCAACCGCTGCGTCACCTGTCTGCTCGAGAGCGAAAGCCTGATCCGCAAAGTGCGCTTCCCGCGCCTCGCGATCCCCGTGAGCGTCGTTACGAGCAGCCTGCTCAACCTGGTGCTGGCCCTCGCCGCGGTGATGGTCTTCTACGCAGCCCAGGGGGTCGAACCCACCTGGCGGTGGCTCGAGCTGCCGCTGTTCGTGCTCGTGCTCGCGCTGTTCGCCCTCGGTTGCGGGATGTTGCTGTCGGTGCTGTACGTGCGCTTCCGTGACGTGCAGCCGATCTGGGAAGTAGCGCTGCAGGTGCTCTTCTACGGCTCGCCCGTGCTCTACGTGTTGACCGTCGCTCCCGAGGCGATCCAGCGCAAACTGCTCGCCAATCCCATAGCGTGCGTCTTGACCGAGATGCGCCACGCGATGATCGACCCGACAGCACCCGATCTCTTCGCGGCGATCGGACCGAACTGGCACCTCGTCGTTCCCGCCGCGATCCTCGTCGGCACGCTGGCGCTCGGCACCTATCTCTTCGCCCGCGAAGCGCGCACGGCTGCGGAACGGTTGTGAGCGGGGAGAGAGGCCGAGCAGGGGATGAACCGAGCGACACCGAACGAGCCGGGCCCGGGAGCGGTAGACGCAGCGGCCCTCTCGCAAGAAACCGAGGCGCGGCTCGCGGAGAGCGAACTGCGCGCCCGGGTCGCCGACCTCGAGGCCGAGAACCGCCGGCTGCGCGCCTTGCTCGAGCGTCGCGAGCGTCAGCACAGCGAGGAGCTGCGCAAGCTGCACACCGCTCTCGGCGAGCTGCAGGAGCGGGTCTACTGGCTCGACCGCTGGCACATCGACCTGAACGCGATCATGGAGCGCCCCGCCGCCGAGCGGGCGCGCGCGGCCGCCCGCGCTGCTCGCGACGTGACGCGACCTCTGCGGGCGCTCGCGCGGTGGCTGCGCGCCTGAGCGCGGCGAAGAGCGGAGTCGAGCGGTGGCCGCGCACGAGATCGCCGTAGTCATCCCGACCCGGAACGGGGCGCGCTGGCTGGCTGACACGCTGGCGCTCCTGCGCGGCGAAGCACCCGACGTCGAGATACTCGTGATCGACTCCGGCTCGACCGACGAAACAGTGGCGATCGCCGAACGCGCAGGGGTGCGGGTGGAGCGGATCGACCCGCGCGAGTTCGGGCACGGTCGCACCCGCAACCTGGCGATGGAGCTCACGGGCGCCCCGCTCGTCGCGTTCCTCACCCAGGACGCCGTCCCCGAACCGGGCTGGCTCGCCGCCTGGTCGGAAGCATTCGCGCGCTTCGAGCGCGTCGGGGCGGCCTTCGGCCCGCACCTACCCTGGCCCGACACCCCGGCCCCGATAGCGCGCGAGCTCGAAGAGTTCTTCCCCCGTTTCGAGCACCCCGCAGCGCCTCGCGACCCTGTGCCGCTTGCCACGCTCGACGATCCCTTCCTCTCCAACGTAAACGCCTGCTACCGGCGAGCGTGCTGGCAAGAGCTGCGCTTTCCCGACGTCCCGTATGGCGAGGACCGCGCCTTCGCTCTGGCGATGCGCGACAGCGGCTGGGCGCTCGCCTACGTGCCGCGCGCGCGGGTGCGCCACGCGCACTCCTATCGTCCGCTCGACTTCGCGCGCCGCTACTTCGACGAGTTCCGCGCGCTCGCCCTCGTCTTCGGCCACCGCGAACCCTGGCCGGGACCGCTGTCGCTAGCCCGCTACGTGGCGCGCAACACGCTCGCCGATCTGCGCTGGTTGCGCAGGCGCCGCAACCGGGGCACGGCGGCGGCCCTCCGCCAGGCGCCGCGCTGCGCCGTCCACCACGCGACGCGCGCGCTGTTCGCACCGCTCGGTTCGCGCGGTGTGCGGCTGCCCGCGCCGCTGCAGCGGCTGCTGTCGCTTGAGGGTCGGGCGGTGCGTCCCCCTGCCCTCGCGAGCGGGCGCGGCGATGACGGAGCGAGCAGCTCGCGACCGCGCCCCGACACCGGCGTGGTGCAGCGCGTCGACCGCCGAGGCTCGCCCGACCCCTATCTCGTCGGGCAGATCGATCAAGGAGGAGCGCGCCCACTCGATCGCGACCGGCTCGTCGCCGTGCGCGAGCGGCCGCTCCACGTCGCCTTCGTCGTGCCACCGTGGGACAAAGGCAGCGGCGGCCACACCACGATCCTGCGTTTCGTTCGCTACCTCGAGGAGCGCGGGCACACCTGCACCCTGTGGCTACACGATCCCCTGCAGCACCGCGCCTGGGCGTGGAACGGTGTCCTGCGGCACTCGATCGTGCACGACTTCATGCGCGTCCGTGCGCCTGTTTTCAACGGGTTCGAGCACTGGCACGGAGCGGACGTCGCCGTCGCCACCGGCTGGGAGACCGTCTATCGCGTGCTCTCGCTGCCCGACACAGGTGCGCGCATCTATCTCGTGCAGGACCACGAGCCGGATTTCTTTCCGGCTTCGTCCGAGCGTGTGCTCGCGGAGCGCACCTACACACTGCCCGGCCTGCGCATCGTCACCGCCGGACGCTGGCTGTCCGAGCTGCTGCGCGACCGCTACGGCGTCGCGAGCGACCACTTCGAGCTCGGGGTCGACCACGAGATCTACAAGCCCGACCCACGCGCGCAACGCATCCCGATGAGCGTCGCGATGTACGGGCGCTTCGTCACCGGCCGCCGCGGCGTGCCGCTGGTACGCGACGCGCTCGGTCTCCTCTGGCAGCGTGGCATCCGACCGCGCGTGTTCGTCTTCGGGACCGAGGAGCCGCCCGAGATGCCGTTCCCCTACGAGTTCGTGGGCGTCGCGTCGCCGCGCCAGCTGGCCCGCCTCTACAACCAAGTCACCGTCGGGGTCGCACTCTCGCTCACCAACTACTCGCTCGTGCCACTCGAAATGCTCGCCTGCGGGCTGCCGGTGGTGGACGTGGCGGGAGGGAGTCTCGAGAGGGAGCTCGGGCACGGCCGCGGCGTCTTCTACACCGAAGCGACCCCGGCCGCCCTGGCCGCGGCTCTCGAAGAGCTGCTCGGCGATCGCGACAAGTGGCGGGATGCCTCGTCGGCCGCTTCGGCCGCTACCGCGGCTGCGCTGTGGGGGCGCGCAGCCGAACGCTTCTACGCGTCGGTCGAAAGCGCTCTGCAAGCAGCGGCACGTGCAGCCGAAAGCGCCGACGGCGCGACCCGCCAGGTAGCGGTGAGCGACCGTCAAAGGTAGTAACGACCGACCGTCGTGACGATCGCGGCACCGCTCCACAGTCCACACGCGAACAGCACGACGGTCGCCGCGATTCCCCGGTAGCGGGCCGCGAGACCTCGCCGAGCGGCGGCCGCCACCAGCACCACGAGCGGCAAAAGCGGCAGCAGATAGCGCGCCTGTCGGAACGGCACGCCTCCCGTGCGCAGCGAGTTGTAGTCGGACCAAGCGACGGTGAACAACACGCCGAGCGCGCAAAGCGCCGCCGCGACCACGACACCCGCGACCGGGTCGCACAACAGCGTCCACCCACGGCTGCGCACGAGCGCCGTCGCACCACGCAACGCGGCGATCACAAGACCGAGCAAGAACACCGCGAGCACGACAGCTACACCACCCGGAAGCGAGTAATCGAGGTATCCGAACCGGCCGGCGAGGCCGTCGAGCCAGACCGAGCGCCACGGCTGACCCGGAATCAGATCTTGCTGGAAGGGAAGCCGCGGTAGGTAGAACTGCCAGGCGTAACTCGCGAACTCGCGGAGCTTGACTGGCGGTGTCGTGGCGGTACCGCCCGCTGTGCCCACGGAGCTCGAAACGGCGGCCGGAAGCAGCGGCCGCCCGCTGGCGTCCGCCCACGCCGCGTAAGCGCAGAACGCCAACAGCGCCGTGATAGCGATAGAAGCGGCAACCGCCGACCGTTGTCGCCCAGACAGACTGCGCGCACGCTGCGCCGCAAAGACCGCGACGATCGCTACGAAGCCGGGAACGAGCGCGAGCCCGGTGAGTTTCACGAGCGGTGGAGCTGCTGCAGCAGCGGCGAAGGTGACCCCGCGGCCGACAGTCGGACACTCGAGGAAGCGCAATCCCGCTACTAGCGCCAACATCGTCGTCGCCGTCAGCGCGACGTCCGGGTTGACGCCACCGCCGATGAAGGCCGCGAGCGGAAAAAGCGCCGTGGCCGTCCCGACGATCAACGCCGCACGCAACGCCCGAGGTGCCAGCGCCGCGAAAAACAGCGCTGCGAGCGCCGCTAGCGCACCCATCCAGGCAGCGTCGACGAGTCGCATCGCAAGCAGCTGGGGCAAGACGTCGTCGAACAGCAGCGCTGCTGGCGCCAACGTGGCGTAGAAGAGGGGCGGTTGCGAAGAGGCGTTCGTCCGCACCGCCGCCATGCGGTTCGGCAAGCGCTCGGCACGCTCGAGTGCGTCGTCGATGCTCTGCCACGGGGGTTTCCCGCGCGGGTTGAACGCAACCGATCCGGTGCGGAGCACTTCCATCGTTGCGCTCTGTTGTGGCGAGCCGCGGTCGGCGAAGCGACCCGAAGGCGGTGGCCCAAGGCCGTGCTGGGCGAGATAGGCGGCGTAGTGGTAGTGGACCTGCTCGTCGGGCACCTGGAAGGGCGGCACCAGCGACGCCCAGACCAGCGCGTGCGCAAAACCGAGTGCCGCGCAGCTACCAGCAACGGTTCGCAACGCGAGCTGCCGGCCGCGGCGGAGGAGACGAACGACCCACGCGATCGCGAGCACGAAGGCAGCGAACGGCAAGACGACCACCCAGCTGCCGAGCACCTCCGCGACGGGATGGAGAGACCCGTGTGCGATCCTGTCGACCAGTGCGCCGAGGTCGGCGAGAAGCGGCCGAGCACTGGCCCTGCGAACTTCGCTCGTGGGTGTACCGCCCTGCCCGAGCACTGCTGCGCGCGCCCTCCCGCCCCCAGCGATGCAAACAGCAGTCGTACCCGAGGGAGCTGTCAACGGGAGATCGACCCGGCGGGCTACAGATGTAAGCGCGATGCGCGCCAATCGCGTGCCGACGAGAGCTCCGTCGCGTGCGCGCGCGGAAATTGCGACCCGTACTCCTCGGTGTACCTCTGTCCGCGGGGATCCGAGACCCTCGCGGCGCAGCCAGAGGCGAACCCGCACTTCGCCAGCGAAGGGCGTTGTCGCGAAGCACACCGGCGCGCTCCCCTTGCCGACGACCGCGACCTGCTCGACCGGCTGCGCCGGCGTCACGAACAGAGGCAACTGCGTGGGGCGCAACAACGGCACCGCAAACGCGACCAGCACCCCGACGGCGAGCAGCAGGCGATCGATCGACGCCACCCACCGGCGTCGACGCTCGCCCGCGAGCCGCGCGCTCATTGTCGGCGCAAACCCAAGATGCTCAACAAAAACGACGAAAAGACCACTTGCAAGCCGATGGTGACGAGGGTGGCGGCGAGCACCGCGAGCCGCTCCTCGCCCAAGCGGCCGAAGCCGCGCTCGGCCCACGTGACGACGATCGCCGCCGCGATCGCGAGCCCGGCGAGGGTCAGCAGCGCGCCGAGCAGGAGGCCGTGCTCGAGGCGGAAACGGGCTCGCGCCCAGTCGAACCAGCGGTCTTTCTCGCCCATGAAGTAGGTGCCGTAAGCGTGGGCGCACAGCCCGAGCGCCAGCACCTGCGTTCCCACGACGGCAGCGAGCGAGCCGGCGATCAGCGCGTGAAGCTGCCACTGGCGCCCGAAGAGCTCGAGACCGGCCAGCACGGTTGCCATCGCCAGCGCCCCCGCCAGAACCATCGCCGCCCCCGGCACGATGAACAGATAGGTCGGGCTGTGGACGAGCAGGAAGCGCAGATGACGCCAGCCGTCGCGGAAAGTGCTCAGCTTCGACTCGCCGCGCCGCGGCCGGTACTCGATGTCGAGCTGCTCGATGCGGAAGCCGGCCTTGGCGGCACGGATCACCATCTCGGACGCGAACTCCATCCCTGTCGTTCGCAACTCGAGGCGCGGCAGAACCTCGCGACGGAGGGCGCGCATGCCGCAGTGCGCGTCACGGACCCCGGTGCGGAAAAAGACGTTCAAGACGCCGGTGAGCAGCGGGTTGCCGATGTAGCGGTGGAGCCACGGCATCGCGCCGGGCTGGATGTTGCCCATGCGGTTGCCGATCACGACGTCGGCGCCCTCCTCGAGCGCCGCGACGAAGCGGGGAATGTCCTCGAGCGGGTAGGTGAGGTCGGCATCCAGCATCACCACGTAGCGACCGCGCGCGGCCGCAAGACCGGCGTGGTAGGCGCTGCCGTAGCCGCGGCGCGGTTCGTGCACGACGCGCGCCCCGGCACGGCGCGCGAGCTCGGCGCTGCCGTCCTCGGAACCGTTGTCGGCCACCACCACTTCGCCGTCGAGGCCCGCTGCACGCAACACCTCGTGCGCTCTACGCACGCACTCGGCGATCGTCTCGGACTCGTTCAAGCAGGGGATGACAACCGAAACGGCGACCCCCGTCCCTGCCGGTGCCGCCGCACTCCCAGCGTGCGCGTCGAGCTCGCCGCGGTCTGCTTCCCGCGCCGTGGCGAGACCGCTCGGCGCGTTCTCTTCTGCGAACGTCGCGTCGTTCATTGAAAGCATGCCGACCACGAGGAGGCGTACAACCGCGCGGGTCGCGCCCCCTCGCAGTACCCGAACAATCGCAGCGCCCACAAGTCGCGCCTGCCGGCTCGACGCGACCGTGCGAGCGCCCGATCGGTGATGCTACCCGACCGCCGGTGAGAGTCTGTGTCGTCTACGACTGCCTGTTCCCGCTGACGGTCGGCGGCGCCGAGCGCTGGTACCGCAACCTCGCCGAGCGGCTGGCACGCGAGGGCCACGAGGTGACGTACCTGACCCGCCGCCAGTGGCCGCGCTCGCGCCCCCCAACCGTGCCTGGCGTCAGGATCGTCGCGGTATCGCCGCCGGGCGACCTCTACACGCGCAGCGGCCGGCGACGGATCCTGCCACCCCTGCTGTTCGGCATCGGTGTTCTCTGGCACCTGTTGCTGCACGGACGCCGCTACGACGTCGTCCACACGGCGTCGTTCCCGTACTTCAGTGTGCTGGCAGCAGCAGCAGCGCGCGCCCGCCGCCGCTACCGCCTCGTCGTCGACTGGCACGAGGTCTGGTCGCGCGAATACTGGCACTCCTATCTCGGCCCGCTCGGCGCGGTCGGCTGGGCGGTGCAGCGCCTGTGCGCACGCGTCGACCACGAGAGCTTCTGTTTCTCCCGACTGCACGCCGAGCGGCTGCGCACGATCGCTCCCCGCACCCGGCCGCTTGTGCTGCGCGGCGAGTATGCCGGCCCGACCGAGCCGCGTGGCCCTAAACCCGCCGAACCGGTCGTCGTCTTCGCCGGGCGCCACATACCCGAAAAACGCGTGCCGCTCCTCGTCGAAGCGTTCGCGATCGTCGCACGCCACGACCGCGAGCTGCGCCTCGAGATTCTCGGCAACGGTCCCGAGCGCGGGCGCGTGGAAGAGGCCGTCGAGCGTCACGACCTGCGCGGTCGCGTAGAGCTGCCGGGGTTCGTCGCCCCGCAAGAGGTCGACCAGCGTCTCGGGCGGGCGCTGTGCATGGTCTTGCCTTCGATGCGCGAGGGCTACGGGATGGTGGTGGTGGAAGCCGCGTCGCGCGGCGTTCCGAGCATCGTCGTGCGTGCACCCGACAACGCTGCCGTCGAGCTCGTCAAGAACGGCGAGAACGGCTTCGTGTGCGCGAGCGACGACCCGGAGGAGCTAGCGCGAGCGATCCTGCGCGTCCGCGACGCCGGCGACGAACTGCGAGAGCGGACCGCCGCCTGGTTCCGCCGCAACGCCGAGAAGCTCTCGCTCGAAAGCTCGCTGCGCCGCGTCGCCGCGAGCTACGCCCGGAAGGACGAGCCCGCAACCTCCAGCGCCTGCCGGTAAACGGCCACCGTACCCTCTGCACAAGCCTCCCAGGTGAACCGGCGTGCACGCTCGCGACCTTGGCTGCGCAGCCGGGCAGCAAGGTTCTCGTCGGCAAGCAGGCGTTCGAGCGCGGCTGCGATCGAGCGCGGACTGAGCGGATCGAAGTACAGCGCCGCGTCACCCGCGACTTCCGGCAAACTTGCGCGGTCGGACGTCGCGACCGGCACGCCGCGCGCCATCGCCTCGAGGACCGGCAAGCCGAAGCCCTCGTAGAGCGACGGGAACACGAAGCAGCTGGCGCGCGCGTAGAGCGCGTCGAGCTCGCGGTCGGCCACCCAGCCCAGCAAGCACACCTCGCCCTCGATGGCGAGGGAGCGGGCGAGCGCACGGAGCTCGGACTCGTAGGGAGTGGGATAACCGGGAAGCACGAGCAGCGGACGGCGGTGCGGCGGAATAAGCGCCACGGCGCGGATCAAGCGCGCGAGGTTCTTGTGCGGCCGCTTCGCCGACGCTGTCAAGACCAGCGGGCGTGGCCGGGCCGCGAGCCGCTCGGCGACCGGTCGTGGCAGGTCGCCCGTTGCTGTGCGCGCGTCGACACTGCGTCCGAGTCCCTCGTGCACCACCGCGACGCGCCCGCGCGGCACGCGCAAAAACCGCACCAGCTCGTCCGCCACGAACGCGCTCGGCGTGATCACGCGCTCGGCGCGGTGGGCGGCGAGCGGCACGAGCACAGCCATGCCGGCGGCGCGGACCCCGAAGTGCGTGCGCGGATGGCGCAGGAAGGCGAGGTCGTGGACCGTCACGACACGCGCGACGTGTCCCGCCACCGCGGCCGTCGAAGCGAGGAAGTGAACGACGTCGGCACCGGCGCGCGCGACGGCGCGCGGAACAGCGACCTGGTCGGCCAACACCCAATCCAGACGCCTCTTCGGGTCGCCGGCCACCCAGACGCAACGCCCGAGCTCCACCAGGCTGTCGCCGCGAAGCCGGCGTGAAGCGACAACCACCAGCTCGACGTCGTCGCGGCGCGCCAGCGCACGAGCCAACTCGCGGGCGTACGTCTCGAGACCGCCCATCGCGCCCGGCTCTAGGAAAGCCAGATCGAGCGCGACGCGGAGACGCCGACCCGACCCCGACGCGGATCGCGCGGTCGCCGAGCGGCGGCTGACGCTGCCCGCGTGGCTCACGTCGTGACTGCCCGCAGCCGCCTGACCGCGGCCCCGAGCACACCGATCTTCTCGTCCACTACCTCCCACGGCACGGCTGCCGCGGGAGCGTCCCCGCCGGCCCGCCAGCCGCGCACACGTCCACGCACCGCCGCTGGACCGTTGCCGAGAAGGAACTCGCCCGCGACGACCGCCGCCTCCCAAGCGAGCACCGCCGCAGCACGCCCGAGCCCCTGCGCCAGCAAGCTGTACTTGCGGACCATGTAGGCGCGGGCGAAGCCGGCGATCGACACCTGTTTCGACGAACGGTGCCCGAACGTGGCGGCGCGGAAATGGGTGGCGACCGCGCGGCGTGCACCCGCCGCTCGCCACCCCGCTCCCCGCAGCCGCAGCGCGAGATCGACGTCCTCCATGTAGCCGAAAATGCGTTCGTCGAACCCGCCGACCGCTTCGTACGCCGAGCGCCTGTAGGCAGCGGCACCCCCACTGGGGCCCAGCAGACCGTCCTCGTCGAGCGCGTCCGGAGGCAAGCGGAGACCCTCGAAGCGGTTGAAGGCGGCGAGGGTGCGATCGACCTCGAGCCCGTAGCTGTCGATCCGCCCGTCCGGTCGGACCAGCACCGACGCGACCATACCCACCGCGCTGTCGCCGCGCAGCGGCGCGACGAGGCGCTCGACGAACTGCGGCGGGCAGAGCACGTCGTTGTTGACCACCACCACGAAGGGGGCTACGCCGCGCGCCACACCGGCGTTGACGGCAGCGCCGAACCCGCGGTTTGTCGCCAGCTCGACAACCTCCACACCGGGGAAGCGCTCGCGGACGGCATCGGCGGTGCCGTCGCTCGAGCCGTTGTCGACGACGGTCGTCCGGACCGCGACGGTCTGGCCGGCTAGCTGTTCCAGACAAGCGAGCGTCAGATCGCGCCCCTGCCAGGACGGTATGACGACGTCGATTTCGCTTCTCGCCGCCACGACCTTTCAAACAGCGACCGCGCGCGATCCGAGCTGGTCGGCACGCGCGTGCGGCCCGGGAGCTCGCGTCCCACGGTTGGCACGGCTAGCTATCGCATCCTCGATCAGTCGCTCGAGCAGATGCACAGGGTTCGGCTGACGGTAGCGGTCGAGGTTGCGCGGCGCGTAGGCGGCGTCGAGCTCGCCGCGCACGAACGCGGCGAGCGCCGCCGCAATACGTGCCGGATCGTCGAGCGGCACGACGACTCCGGTTCCCGTCTCGCGCACGATCGCCGCCGCCGCGTTGCCATCCGCCAAAGCCAAGATCGGGCGGCCGGCTGCGAGGTACTCGAAAATCTTGCCGCTAGCCTCGAACGGACTCGCGCTCGTGAGCAGAAGCAGCCCGTCCGCTTCGCGCTCGAGCGCCAGCACCGGCCCGCGCTCGAGGCGCCCGACGAACCGCACCGGACCCTCGCCGGCGAACGGCCCGAGCTCGGCGCGCTCGGCGTCCGAGACCGGACCTGCCAACACCAGGTCGAGCTTGCGGTACTCGTCGGGGTGGCTGTCGCGAAGCCGCGCGAGCGCCGCCGCCAGCGGGCGCGGCGACCGGCCGCTGCGCGCGGTGAGCGACCCGGCGTGCACGAGCATGCGACGGTCGGCACGTCGCTCGACACCCGATCGGTTCGCGACGAGTCGCTCGAACTCGGGATCCCACGCGTTCGTGACCGTCGTCGCAGTGACGCCGTAGCGATCGGCAAGATCCTTCGCGATCGGCGCCGTCGCTGTGACCAGGCGGTCGGCGCCGGTGGCGACAGCGCGCTCAAGCAACATGTCAAGCTTGCGCTGGGCGACGAGGCGAAAGCGTGCGCGGTCTTCCTCGAGCACCCATGGGTCGCGGAAATCCGCCACCCAAGGAACGCCCATCAGCCTCAGGGCCTTCCCGATCAGGTGCACGGACTCCGGCGGGCCGCTCGTGACCACCACGTCGACACGGCGCGCCAGCCGGAGCGCGGCCGCGAGTGCCCACGGAACCCAGGAAGCGACGGTCGGGTCGGGCACGAACAGCGACCCCACGAGCGGCGGCGGCACGTGATGGTCGGGGGCCAGCCCGCCCTCGTCGGGCACGGGCTCCCGGCCGAGCAGTCGGCGCAGAAACGCAGAGGAAGCGGCGTCGAACGCCCGCACCACCCGCACACGCGCGCGCCCACCGGGGGCGCCCGTGGTTCCCGACCTCGACGAGCGCGCGGCGTGGGCGGTCGTCGTCAAGACTGTCACCTCGTGCCCGGCCAACGACAGGTAGCGGGCGAAGGCGTCGAGACGGTTCAGAGCTACTACGTTCGCAGGGTGCCAGTAGTAGGTGACGAGCAGGATGCGGCGGCGCGGCTTGGCGCCACCGCTCGCGCTAGCGCCCATCGAGCACGGACACCGCGTGCCCCAGCCGCAGGTCCGCGCGCTGTTCGAAAACAGCTGTGAAACCCTCGTCGACAGAGGCGGCAATGCCCGACCCCGCTCCGCAAGCGGCGTCTCTGCCACCGGCTGCGCAGGGAGCGGCGATCGGCGGGGTGTCGAAGCTCGTCACTGCTGCCACAGGGGCGCTCACGACGATTCTCGTCGCGCGCACGCTCGGCAGCGACGGAGCCGGCGCCTTCGCGATCGTCGTCACGCTCGGCATCATCGCAGCTTCCGGCCTCTCGCTCGGCCTCGAGCAGGGCGCGATCTACCACGTCGTGCGCGGGCGCTGGTCGCCCCTCGCAGCATGGCGCGCGCTGCAAGCGGCTGCGCTCGTGATCGGCGCTCTCTTCGTCGGCGCCTGTCTCGCCCTGCGGGCGCTCGTGCCGTCGGCATTCGCCGGCCTCGACACGGCACAGACCGCGGTGGCAGCGGCCGGCGCCGCGGCCGGCCTGTCGTGGCTCTACTCGGGTGCTGTCGCGCTTGCCCGCCACGACTACGTCTCGTTCGCCCTGGCACCGGCCGCGCAGTCGACGGCGATGGCGATCCTCGTGCCCGCGCTCGCCTACTTCGCCGGCGTAACGGGGGCCGTCGCAGGCTTCGCCGCCAGCAACGCCCTCACGGCAGCGTGGATCGGTTGGCGCGTGCGAGCGGGTGCCCGCAACGGCACCGCGGCCGCCGCCGCCCGCCCCGTGCCGCTGCTGCGCGAGGCGGCGAGGTTCGGTCTCTACGCCTACGCTGCCAACGCTCTCCAGACCCTCAACTACCGGGCCGATCTCTTCCTGTTGAGCGCCATCGGCGGCGCCGCCGTCGTCGGCCACTACTCGGTCGCGATGTCGGTGACGAGCGTGATCTGGCTGTTGCCGCCGGCGTTAGCCGAGCTCGTTTTTCCGCGTGTCGCCACGCTCGAAGCGCGTGGACGCACGCTCGACCGCGAGCTCCTCGAAACCAAGGCGGTGCGCCACGCCTCGCTGCTTGCCACGGTCTCGGCGCTCGGCGCCGTCGCGATCCTTTTCGGTCTCGTTGAGCTTGTCTACGGGCCCGACTTCGCGCCGGCGACAGCGCTCGGTTTGATCCTTGTGCCCGGTTGCGCGCTGCTCGCGGTCGCGAAGGTGTTCGCTGCGGCAGTCGTCGGGCATGGCCGCCCACAGCTGATGCTGCGCGTCACCGTGCTGGTGACGCCACCGACAATCGCTGCTTACGCACTGTTGATCCCGCTCTGGGGAGCGAGCGGCGCCGCCCTCGCCTCGACCCTCTCCTACGCCTGCACCTTCTTTTTCGCTGCCCGTGCGTTCGCGCGTGCCGCGGGCCGCGCACCGTGGCCGCTCGTGCGCTTCGGACGACCCGAGATCGACGATTACCTGGCGCTCGCGCGCTCGCTCCTTGAGCGCCTTACCGCTGCGGCTGCGCGCTCGTCGTGAGCTCGCCGTAGACCGCGAGCCAGCGCGCACCGACCGCCGCTAGCCCGTACCGCTCGCGCAGCCGCGGCGCGAAGGAGAGGGCGCGCCGACGGAGCTCGTCGCGGCGAGCGCACGCATCGCGCAGAGCGACCGCGAGCGCGTCGGGGTCGTCCGGCGGCACCGCCGGCATGCCGCTGTCGGCGAGCAGTCGGCGCAGACCGCCGACCGCCGACCCGACCACCGGAACGCCCGCGAGCAGCGCCTCGCACGCTGCGACACCGAAGGTCTCGAACCGGCTCGGGGCGACGAACAGGTCGCTGCGCACCAGCTCGCGCGCGACGTCGGCGCGCTTCAGCGCACCGGCGAAACGCACCGACCCAGCCACGCCCAGATCATGCGCCAGCGCTCGCAGCTCGTGCTCGAGCGGACCCGAACCGACCAGGGTCAGCTCGCCCGCGACCCCGTCGCGCAAGAGCCGCGCGAAGGCGCGGACGAGGACGTCGCCGCCCTTCACCGGCACGAGACCTCCCACCGAGAGGAGCCGTAAGCGCCCGTCCGGGCTCGAGTCGCGCCCCCCGCCGCGCGGCTCGGGGCCGTCTGCGCTCGCCTCCCGCTCGTCCCCTTCGACAGCGCGGGGCGAGAAGGTTTCGTCGTCGAGCGGGTTCGGCACGACCGCGACCGGCGTGCGGCCCGCGAGCTCGGCGACCGCCGCCGCCAGCTCCTCCCCGACCGGGCAGATGCGGTCGGCCTGGCGGTAGCCGATCCGCGCGATCGTCCGCTGCGCCGTGCTCAGCGTGCGAAGCGCGACGCTGCTGGCGTGCTCACTCACCACCAGCGGAACTCCGAGCCGGCGCGCTACCGGCGCCGCCTGCAACGCTCCGGTGTAGAGGTGGGCGTGAACGATCGCAGGCCGGAACCCGAGCGCGGCGAGGCGCCGGACGAGGCGCCCGAGCCGCAGTGGCGTCCACACGCTGCGGGGACGGAAGGCCGGCCGATCGTCGAGATCGATGCGCACGAGCGAGGTCTCGCGGAGCGCGCGCGCCACGCGCCCTGCGCGTGCACCGCTCGTGATCGGCGCCGCCAGGGGATCACGCTCCGACCAAGCGAGGCTGGCGCCAGCGGAGCGGAGGTCGGCGCCGCTCGCCGCTCGCACATGCGGCGCGACGCGCTGCCCGTGCGGCAGCCCCACCAAGACGACGCGCGCGTAGCGCGCCACCGCGCGCGCGTGGTCGACGACGAAAATGCCGCGGAAAGCGTGGTCGGGTCCCGGCAGCCACTCCGAGACCATCAGGACGTCGAGCCGGTGGGTCGCGGCCGGGCGGCGGCGACCGGGGCGTTGGCTTGCCATCGGCGCGATCGTAGGTGGGCGGAAGCGGCGCCGTCGGCTGCGTTCGGCACGGGGGTCGGGCGGTGCTCGTAGTGGCGGGCGCGGGTATCGTGGGGCTTGCGACGGCGCTCGAGCTGAAGCGCCGCTTCCCGCGCGATCGCGTCGTCGT
>Ga0073929_1001866_pt1 | contig 16094 bp, 15 predicted proteins | sample DewCreD2012metaG_3_FD_76966 | JGI IMG/M metagenome (GOLD analysis project Ga0073929, IMG submission 76966) | Hot spring sediment bacterial and archeal communities from British Columbia, Canada, to study Microbial Dark Matter (Phase II) - Dewar... ... | reverse complement strand
GGGCTTCCGGGCCCGCCTGGCCGCGGCGGGGCTCCCCGGACCCTACCTCGTCTACGCCTTCGGGCGGCGGGTGTACCCGGGGGTCCGGGAGGCCGCCGAGGCGGCCGGCATCGGCGTGCTCGGTCCCCGGGGCGAGCAGGTGGCTCCCCGCCCCCCGCAGGGCTGAGCGGCGGAGCCGCATCGAGGCGCCCCGCGCCCGACCCTGTGGGCAGTTTCATCCACGTGATGGATGGATATCATCCACGGCGTGGATGGTCTCAACCTGGTCCCCCGCCACGCCCAGCGCGCCCTGGACGCGCACCTGCGCACCATGCCCGCCGTCGTCCTGACCGGCGCACGACAGACCGGCAAGAGCACGCTGGCCCGCTACCTCGTCGCCGGCGAACGGCGCTTCGTGTCCCTGGACGACCTGGACGTGCTCGACCTCGCGCGGCGCGACCCGGACGCGTTGATCGGGGACGGCACGCCGGTCACCCTGGACGAGATCCAGCGCGCTCCCGACCTGCTCGTCGCGGTCAAGCGCGCCGTGGACCGCCGCCGGCAGCGCGGCGCCTTCCTGCTCACGGGTTCCGCGAACCTGCTGCTGATGCGCCGGGTCTCCGAGTCGCTCGCCGGCCGCGCGAGCTACCTCACGCTGTGGCCGATGACGCGACGGGAGCAGCGCGGCCTCGGGCGCTGCGGCCTGTGGGAGGAGCTCGTCGCCACCGACGACCGCGACTGGCCCGAGCTCCTGCGGAGCCACGACGCCCCGGCCGAGGACTGGCGCGCCCTCGCCCGCCGCGGCGGCTTCCCCGTCCCCGCCCTGCTCCTGCGGACCGCCGCCGATCGCGCGGTCTGGTTCGAGGGCTACGTGCGGACCTACCTGGAGCGGGACCTGCTCGCGCTCTCCTCGGTGTCGTCGCTCCCGGACTTCCGCCGCCTGATGCGCGCCGTCTGCCTCGAGCTCGGGCAGGTCGCCAACCAGACCGACCTCGCCCGCCGCGTCGGGATCCCCCAGCCCACGGTCCACCGCTGGTTGAACCTGCTCGAGGTCTCCTACCTCCTGGTGCGCCTGCCTGCCTTCGCGCTCCGCCGCACCAAGCGCCTGATCCGACGCCCCAAGCTCTACCTCGGCGACGTCGGCCTGGCACTGCACCTCGCTGGCGCGGGGGAGCCGTCGGGGGCGCACCTCGAGAACCTCGTTCTGGTGGACCTGCTGTGCTGGCGGGACGCGCGGGCCGAGCGGGCCGAGATCGCGTACTGGAGGACGGCATCCGGCCAGGAGGTCGACCTGGTCGTGGAGGCCGAGGGGCGGCTCCTGCCTATCGAGGTGAAGGCCACCGCACGGCCCCGCCTCTCGGACGCCGCCGGCCTCCGCGCCTTCCGGGCCGATTACGGCGACGCCTGCCGAGCAGGCCTGCTCCTCCACACCGGCTCGACCCTGGACTGGCTCGTGCCGGGCGTCCTCGCCGCCCCCTGGTGGGCGGTCTGCTGAGCCCGCGTGGGCGACGGCCCCGCCGAGGATCAGGCGGCGGGCGCGCGGACCGACCCGTCCAGGACCCGCCACACCCCGGCGGCGCGGGCGACCTCCTCGACCGCAGGGTGCATGACCCGACCGGCGACGACCGGCAGCGCCCGCACGCCGGTCCGCTCCAGGAGGATGGCGCGATCGCGGGCCCGCTCCACGTCCTCTTGGTCGATGACCCAGGAGACCTCGACGACGAGGTACACGTCGGCGCCCTCCCGGCTCCCCACGGCGAGGACGTCGGCGCGATGGATGTCCACGGCCTCCTCGGAGGTGAGCCGGCCGGCCTCGACGGCCGGCCCCAGGATGGCCTCCTTGGCCGGGCCGTCCAGGACGCGGATGCCCCGCGCGATCGGCCCCTACATCCCGTCGGCGTGCAGCAGGTAGCGGGTCTCGAGCCCCATCCCCTTCAACTCCGCCACGTCGTGCGCGAGCCCGCTCACGGTGTGCACGAGATCCCGGAGCTCCTCCTCCGTGCGGCGCTGGGCCTCGGCCAGGGCCTCGATCCGCTCCTCGGTGCGGCGCTGGGCCTCGGCCAGGGCGTGGAGCGCACCCCGCACCTCCCGAAGCTCGTGCTCCGCGAGCAGATGCGCCAGTTCCGCCCGCGCATCCCGATCCTCGGCGAGGGCTCGGAGGAAGGCCCGCAGGTCGTCCGCCGCGGATGCCATCGCCTCCGCAGCGTAGCACCCGCCCACGACGCGCCTCGTGCGCCACGGGACAGCGGAGCCCGGGCAGGGCTGGGGGCCCGAGGCGTCGCAGTAGGGCTCCCGGGCTCCGGCTCAACCTCGGGCCGCGGCGATGGCCTCCCGGTAGATCGCCTCGAGCTGGCGGCGGTTCTGGCGGACCCCCAGCGAGCCCCGGGACGGGCAGCGTGTGCTCCCCGCCGCCGTCGTCCGTCTTCGCCATGCCGGTCACCTCCCTCGATCGTCCCCGGCTCCGGGGACCCGAGCGTCCCATGCCGACCCACGGATGAAGCGGGAGGACCGAAAAACTCGAAGAAGTTCCCCGAATCGTGAGCCCGATCACTGCAAGGGAAACGCATCCCCGGTAGCGTCGGGCCATGAGCGTCAAGGCCACCGAGCTCGAGGCCCGTCCCCGGGACGGGGCGTTGCCCGAGGAGGGGACGCGCACCTGGGGCGGCACGACTTCCGCCGACGGCGCGCCCCCGTGGGACGACCCCGCCATCCACGAGGAAGCCCTCGCCCGCCTCGACCGGGCCGCGGCGGCCCTCTGCCGGGCGGCCGCTGCCTTCCTCGGGGAGGTGGCGGCCGCGGCAGGCGAGGTCCGCCCCTGGGAGGAGGGCTACCAGGACCTCCCCCACCTCGTGGCCTCCCGCTACGGGTTCGCGGCCTGGAAGGCCCACCGGGCGGTGGAGGCGGCCCGGGCCCTGCGCGAGCTCCCCCGGATCCGGGAGGCCCTGGCCCGGGGGGAGCTCTCCTTCGACAAGGTCCTCGAGCTCTGCCGGTTCGCGAAGCCGGGGGAGGAGGAGGGGCTCGTGGCGTGGGCGCGGCGGGTCTCGGTGGGCGAGATCCGCTACCGGGCCGACCAGCTCCGGAGGGCGGGCGCGGCCGAGGAGCGGAGGCTCCAGGCCTCCCGCTCCGTGCGGTTCTGGCACGAGGAGCGGGAGTTCCGCCTCTCGGCCTCCCTCCCCCCCGCCGACGGTGCCATCGTGGTCCGGGCCCTGGAGGAGGCCGCCCGGGAGGTGCCCGCCCTCCCCGGGGAGGAGGCCCCCTTCCCCGCCGAGGCCCGCCACGCGGACGCCCTGGTCACGCTGGCCCGAGCCTACCTCGGGGGGCGGGAGGCCCCGGTCCCCTCGACCGTCGTGGTCCACGCCCGCTGGGATGCCCTCACCCGGGGGCGGCGGGGCGCCCACCTCGAGGGCGGGGTGGCCCTCAACCCCGAGGTGGCCCAGCGCCTGGCCTGCACCTCGAAGGTGGAGGTGCTGTTCGAGGGGGAGGGGGGCGAGGTCCTCGCCCGGTCCGCCCTCCGCCGCCGCCCTCCGGCCTGGATGGTCCGGGAGGTCCTCCGCCGCCGCCCCTGCTGCGCCTTCCCCGGCTGCGGGAGGCGGCGGTACCTCGAGATCCACCACCTCCGCCCCTTCGGCCGCGGGGGGCCGACCACCCTCGAGAACCTCGCCCCGCTCTGCGCCTTCCACCACAAGCTCCCCCACGAGCTCCGCTGGGGGTTCCGCCGGGACGAGGGGCGGGAGGTCTGGACCCGCCCGGACGGCATGCCCTACGAGCCCGGCCCGGCCCGGCCCCCGCCGTAGCCGACGGCCACCCCGCCGTCCCCACTCGCCGCGCTCGCTCCGCGCATGTCCCCTCGAGCCACGGCGGTTCCCCTCGGGCCGCGTGACGTCCGCATGCCGTACTAAGCTCGGTGCATGGCGTTCACCCCCGACGACCTGCGAGCGCTCGTCCGAGCCCTGGCCCGGGACCCCGAGGCCACGGCCGAGCTGGCACGCCTGTTGGCCGAGCACTTCCTGCGGGAGCTGCGGGACGAGATCCGCGCCATCGCCGAGGCGCAGCGGCGCACGGACCAGCACCTCGAGGCGTTGGCAGAGGCCCAGCGGCGCACCGAGGAGCGGGTGGGCAAGGTCGAGGAGCGCGTGGGCCGGGTCGAGGAGCAGCTCGCCCTCCTCACCGAGGCCCAGCGGCGGACCGAGGAGCGGGTGGAGGCCCTGGCCGAGGCCCAGCGCGAGCTCACCGAGACGGTGGGCAGGCTCGCCCACGACGTGGCGATCCTCAAGGGCATGAGCCTCCAGACGCACTAACCTGCTCCACGCCGACGGCCTGTTCGGCCCCATCGCGAGGGGCATCCGGGTGCTGGACGGCCCGGCCAAGGAGTCCCTCCTCGGCCCCGCGATCGAGGCCGGCCGCCTCTCCCCCGAGGAGGCCGTCGACGTGCGGCGGGCCGACGTCCTCGCCGTGGGCAGGAGGGAGGGCGACGAGGTGTACCTCGTGGCCGAGGTGTCGTGGGCCATCGACCAGACCGACGTCGAGCGGGCCCGGGACCGCGCGGTGCTGCTCCAGCGGGCGGGCGTCCGGGCCCTCCCGATCGTCGCCGGCCAGGTGATCCACCCCGAGGTCGACGAGGTCGCCCGGGGCTCCTGTGTGTGGCGGGTCCTGGACGGCAGCGTCCGCGCGCCGGCGGCCTGAGCCCGCGCGTGGTGATCGGTTCCGATCGAGCTTGACCGGGAACGATCAGGCTCGATAGCCTTCGCACGTGCGCACCGATCCCGTCCTCGAGGACGTCGTCAGGCGGCTGCCCGGCTGGTCGGAGGGGGCCGACGTCCGGATCGAGCGCCTCGAGGGCGGGATCACGAACCGGAACTTCCGCGTCGACGTGGCAGGGGCCTCCTACGTCGTTCGCCTCGCCGGGGCCGATACCGAGCTCCTGGGGATCGACCGGGCGGTCGAACGGGCGGCGGCCGAGGCCGCCGCCAGCGTCGGGGTCGGGCCCGAGGTGGTCCTCTCCATCCCCGAGCAGGGCTGCCTCGTGACCCGCTTCGTGGAGGGGGAGACCATCCCCACCGGAGACCTCGAGCGGGAGGAGGTGCTCGCCGCGGTCGTGCGCTCCATCCGCGCCATCCACGAGGGGCCGCGGATCCCCGGGGAGTTCTGGGCGCCCGCCGTGTGCCGCGCCTACCGGGAGGTGGCGACGTCCAGGGGCGTGCCGATCCCCTCCGCCTACGACCGGCTGATCGAGGTGGCGGCCGAGATCGAGGCCGCCTTCGCCGCCTCCCCCTCCCCGCGCCGCCCCTGCCACAACGACCTGCTCAACGCGAACCTCCTCCGCCAGGGCGATCACGTCTGGATCGTCGACTACGAGTACGCGGGGATGGGCGACCGCTTCTTCGACCTCGGGAACTTCTCGATCAACAACGGGCTCTCGGAGGAGGCCCGGGAACGGCTGCTCGAGCTCTACTTCGGGGAAGTGCGACCCGCCCACCGCGCCCGCCTCGCGCTGATGCGGATCCTCTCCGACTTCCGGGAGGCGATGTGGGGCGTGGTGCAGCAGGGCATCTCCACCCTCGATTTCGACTACGTGGACTACGCGCGGCGGCACTTCGAGCGATGCCTGGAGAGCGCCGCCGACCCCCGGTACCGGTCGTGGCTCGCGGACGCGGCGGAGGGCGTATGAGCGCGGACCAGCTCCCCGACGAGGCGAGGGCCGTCGTGATCGGCGGCGGGGTGGCCGGGGCGAGCATCGCCTACCACCTCACGAAGCTCGGGTGGCGGGAGGTCGTGCTCCTCGAGCGGGGCGAGCTCACGAGCGGGTCGACCTTCCACTCGGCCGGCCTGGTCGGCCAGCTCCGGAGCTCGGTAACCCTGACCCGGATGATGATGTACGGGTCGGAGCTGTACGGGCGCCTCCGGGAGGAGACCGGACTCGACCCCGGTTGGCACCAGGTCGGCAGCCTCCGCCTCGCCTCCTCGAAGGAGCGGATGCAGGAACTCTCGCGCCTGGCGGGGTGGGGGAAGACCTTCGGCCTCCCCCTCGAGATCGTCTCCACCGCCGAGGCCCACGACCGCTGGCCGCTCTTCGACCCCGAGGGGGTGGAGGGCGCGGCCTGGCTCCCGACCGACGGCTACCTCGAGCCCTCGGGCCTCACCTACGCCCTGGCGGAGGGGGCCCGCCGCGGCGGCTGCCGCATCTTCGAGCGCACCCGCGTCACGGGGATCGAGGTGCAGCGGGGCCGGGTCCGGGGCGTGCGGACCGACCGCGGCGACCTCCGCGCCGAGGTCGTGGTGAACGCCGCCGGGATGTTCGCCCGCGAGGTGGGCCGGATGGCCGGGGTCGAGGTCCCCGTGGTGCCCTTCGCCCACCAGTACCTGATCACCAAGCCGATCGACGGCGTCCACCCCGACCTCCCCACGATGCGCGACCCCGACCGCCTGGTCTACTTCCGGGGCGAGTCGGGCGGGCTCGTGGTGGGCGGCTACGAGCGGAACCCTGACCCGTGGTGCTGGGACCGGGACCCGCCCCCCGACTTCAACCACCAGCTCCTCCCCGAGGACTGGGGGCGCTTCGAGCCCCTGGCCGACGCCGCCTTCAAGCTGGTCCCGGCGCTCCAGACCGCCGAGGTGATCCGGATGATCAACGGGCCCGAGGCCTTCACGCCCGACGGCGAGTTCATCCTGGGCGAGTCCGAGGTCCGCGGCTTCTTCGTCGCCGCCGGGTTCTGCGCCCACGGGATCGCCGGGGCCGGGGGGATCGGCAAGGTGATGGCGGAGTGGATCGTCGAGGGCGAGCCCGAGTACGACTGCTGGAAGATGGACATCCGCCGCTTCGGCGGCCAGTACCGGAGCCGCCGCTACGCGAAGGAGCGGGCCTACGAGGTGTACGCGACGTACTACGACATCCACTACCCCGGCGAGGAGCGGCGGGCCGGGCGGCCCCTCCGGACCTCGCCCACCTACCTCCGGCTCGCCGAGCTGGGCGCGGAGTTCGGCGAGAAGTCGGGCTGGGAGCGGGCGAACTGGTTCCGTTCGAACGAGGACCCCGCCCACGAGCGGTGGCGGCCGCGGGGCTGGGCCGGCCAGCACTGGTCCACGGCGATCGTGGCCGAGCACCTCGCGTGCCGCCAGCGGGCTGCGCTCTTCGATGAGACCTCGTTCGCGAAGATCGAGGTGTCGGGGCCGGGCGCGTGCGCGTTCCTCCAGCGCCTGGCCGCGAACGACGTGGACCGCGAGATCGGCCGCGTCGTCTACACCCAGCTCCTCAACGGCCGGGGCGGTATCGAGTGCGACCTCACCGTCTCCCGCCTGGCGGAGGACCGGTTCCTCCTCGTGACCGGGACCGCGTTCGGCGGCCACGACCTGGGGTGGATGCGCCGGCACCTGCCCGAGGACGGCTCGGTCGAGGTCCGGGACGTGACCTCGCGGGAGGCGGTGCTCGGGCTCTTCGGGCCGCGGGCCCGGGACGTCCTGGGAGAGCTCTCCCCCGACGATCTCTCCTTCCCCTACATGACCTGGCGGGAGCTCACGGTGGGGAACGTCCCGGTCCGCGCCCACCGCGTGACCTACGTGGGGGAGCTGGGCTGGGAGCTGTACGCGCCGATGGAGTACGCCCTCGCGCTGTTCGACGCGCTCCTCGAGGCGGGACGCCCGCACGGGCTGGTGCCGGCCGGCTACCGCGCGATCGACTCTCTCCGCCTGGAGAAGGGCTACCGGGCCTGGGGCGCCGACATCACCCCGGAGGACACGCCCCTCGAGGCCGGCCTCGGCTCCGCGGTGAAGCTGGAGGCGGGCATCGACTTCATCGGGCGGGAGGCGCTGCTGCGCCAGCGCGAGGAGGGGGTGGCCCGCCGGCTCCGGTGCCTGATCCTCGACGACCCGCGGGCGCAGGCCCTGGGGAACGAGCCGGTCCGCCGGGGGGACCGCGTGGTCGCCAGGGTCACGTCGGGGGGGATCGGGTACGCGGTCGGGCGGAGCATCGCCTACGCCTGGCTCCCCGCGGGCCTCGACGGGGTCGGCGAGCGGTTCGAGGTCGAGGTGTTCGGCGAGTGGGTGGGGGCCGAGGTCGTCCCCGAGCCGCTCTGGGATCCCTCGGGCGATCGGATCCGAGCCTGAAGCCCGGCGGGTCCGCGTTCGAGGCCACGGGTTCGAGGCACCACGGGAGGAACGACCGCGATCGAGCGACCGGCGGAGGTACCCACGTGATCGAGCAGCCCGAGCTCCGGGAGGGCGAGACCCTCCTCACCACGATCCGCCACGGCCTCACCGAGCTGAACCGCGACAAGCGGGTGGGCGGGCGGATCGACGTGCCGCTCATCGACGAGGGGAGGCGGCAGGCCCGGGAGGCCGCGGCGCGGTTCGACGGCACGCCGTTCGACGTCGCGATCTCCTCCCCCCTCCGGCGGGCGATCGAGACCGCCACGATCGTCACCGGCCTCCCCGAGGACGCGCTCGTGATCGACGAGCTGTGCACGGAGCGGTCCTTCGGGGCGATGGAGGGGCTCCGGCCGGTGGAGGTCCGCGAGCGCTACCCCGAGGTCCGCTACCTCCGGATCGGGCACATCGGCTACTCGCTCAACCCGCCGGGCGGCGAGCCCTTCCCCGAGCTCCACGAGCGGGCGAAGCGGTTCCTCGCCCGGACCCTGGAACGGTTCGGGGGGAGGCGGATCCTCGTGTTCTCCCACCAGAACTTCATGCAGCAGCTCCACGGGGCGATCCGGGGGCTCGACCCGTGGACCTCGCTCGAGTACGACATCCTCAACTGCGAGCTGAACCAGTTCCACCTGGGGCCGGGGGGCGAGCTGCTCGGGCACCGGGTCGTGCAGCTCGTGCCGGACGCGGCCAAGCACCCCTCGTTCTGATGGCGCCCCGGGGAGCGGCGGCGGGGCCTGCGCGCGGCGATCGCGCGCTGGAGCGGGGCATCGAGGCCCTCGCCGGCCGGTTCCTCTCCCGCTTCCGGGAGCGGGTGCCCTCGCCCCGCACCGTGGGCCGGGAGGCCGAGTTCACGCTGGTCCGCCCCGACGGGCGGGCGGGCGACTCCGCGCTCCTGTGGGAGCCGCTCCTCGAGGCGACCGGCGGGCGGCCGGTGCACGACCAGCCGGCCCCCGACGGCTCGCGCCTGCTGGTCGGGGTCGAGACCGATCGGTGGTCCTGCCTGGCCGAGGTGGGGCGGGGCACGATCGAGGTCGGGGTGGGACCGGCCCCGAGCCTCGGGGGCCTCGCCCGCGACCTCCAGGCGGCCCTCGGGGCGATCCTCCCGGTCGTGCACGGGACCGGGCAGCGGCTCCTGGGCTACGGGATCCAGCCCCGCACCCCCCCGCACCCGGGGCTGATGACCCCCAAGCGTCGCTACCTCGCGTTCCTCGAGGTCGTGGGGCGGAGCTGGCTCCGGTTCGGGCTCACCGCGAGCGACCAGGTCCACGTGGACGCGGCGCGGGACGAGCTGGTGCCGATGATGAACGCGATCAACGCGGCGTCGGGGGCGATCGTCGCGCTCACCGCGAACTCGTCGGTGTACGGCGGGCGGGCTGGGCGGTTCGCGAGCGGACGGGAGGGGCTGATGCGGAGGATGGTGCCCGAGCCCTTCCGCCACGGCGCCGTCCCGCGGCCCTTCGTCGACGCCGCCGACTACGTGCGGTGGACCCTCGGGTTCCGCTGCCTCGCGCTCCCCGACGGCCGCGGCGGCTTCCGGGGGCCGCGGGCGACCTACGGGGAGGTGCTCCGCCGCGAAGGCCCGTCCTTCGAGGACTGGACGTTCCACGAGCACTACCTCTGGCCGAGCGGCAGGCCCCGCTCCCGGCTCGGGACGCTCGAGATCCGCCCGGCCTGCCAGCAGCCGGAGGGCTCGTTCGCCGCCGCGGCGTTCGAGGTGGGGCTGGCCGAGGCGTGGCGGGAGGTGACGGAGCTCCTCCGAGACCTCCTCGGACCGGGGTGGTGGCGGGCGATGCTCGCCTACCGGGCGCGGGCGGTCCGCGACGGGGTCCGGGCCCGGGAGCCGGTCCCCGGGCTCCTCGGGAAGCTCCTCGACGTGGCGGAGGCGGCGCTCCGAGGGCGCGGCTTCGGCGAGGAGCGCGAGCTCGAGGAGCTCAGGGAGCGGCTGGGGCGGAGGGAGACCCCTGCCGACCGCGCCCGCCGCGCGGCGTGGGCGGGCGGATCCGGGGCGGTCGTCCGCCTCACCGACCTGGCGGCGACGGCGACCGGCTGAGGAGATCCCCGGCGCCGGAGCGCTTCGGCCGGGATCACGCCGCCCGTACGCTCGGGGCCGGCCCCGGCACCGTTCAGCGACCGGCCAGCAGCCGGCCCAGGCGCCGTTCGTCGAGGGGGTCCACGCGCCGGAGCCCCCGGAGGCCATCGAAGGAGGCATCGGCCGAGAGGATCGCGGGGAGCCCGCTCGCGATGCAGGTGCCCGCGTGGAGGCGATCGGCGGGTCCGAGCCCCGGGGCGCGGAGCTCGAGCGCGACGCGGAACGCCTCGTCGGTGACGGCGAGGAGCGGAGAGAAGACGGTGTAGGCGTGGCCGGTGAGCCCTTCCACGCGCCCGAGGCGCCCCGAACGCTCGAGGAACCAGACCTCCTCGAGGACGGCCGGGGAGGTGCGGCCGTCGGCTTCACCCCGGGCCACGGCCTCGAGCACCGTGCGGCACGGCTCGCGGTACGGCCCCTCGCTCGCCGCGTAGACGATGACGTTCGCGTCGACGAAGAACGTCACCCGACGACCCGCTCCCGCTCGAGGATCCGTTCCAGCTCCTCGGGCGGCAGGTACCGGCCGCGCATGGCCGTGATCGCCTCGGCCGCCCGTAGGCGAGCGGCGGGATCGCCGCGACCCACGTACGCGTCGACCGCCTCGCGGACGAGCGCCGCGACGGAGATCCCTCGCCGCTCGGCCTCGGCCTCCAGCCGCCGCCGCTGCTCGGGCGAGAGCAGGATCTGCAGACGCTCGCTGAACATGCACACATGATACACATGGGCCTGAGATCCCGACCACGGAGGCGCGGGCATCACCTCCGCGGGTGCGGCGACCTCAGCCCTCGGCCGCCGCGGCGAGCCAGCGGGGGAACCGCTCGGAGGAGAAGATCGACTCGGCCCGGTCCCAGCGCTCCACGGCCCACCCCCAGAAGTCGTACTCGATCTCGGAGATCGCTCCCTGGATCGCCGCCCAGAGCGTCCAGCCCACGTCGGCCATGAGGGCCTGGAGGTTCATCCGGGCCAGGAGCGCCGGCGTCGCCTCCCCGAAGTAGGCGGCGCAGAGCGCCTCCCGCTCGTCGTCGTCGAACCCGCACTCCTGGGCCGTGTCGCCGAGCTCGAAACACGGATCGTTGTTGCCGCTGTACTCGAAGTCCACGATCCAGAGCTGCTCCCCGTCGTCGATGTAGTTCTCCGCCAGCAGGTCGTTGTGGCAGGGGACCGTGGGGAGGGGCCGGGCCGAGAGGGCCCGCTCCACCGCCCGGACGTCGGCCTCGCGGTCCCGGTACCCGTCGGGGATCCGGATGCCCCGGTCGTCGCAGATCCCGAGGTAGTACTCGACGGTCCGGAACATGTCGAAGTCCTTGAGGAACCGCGGGCCCGCGTGGAGGCGGCGGAGCGAGGCCGCGATCCGCGGGATGTTCGCGGGGTCCCGGAGCCGCTCCGCCGACATCGTCTCCCCCTCGATGTACTCGAGGACCATCACGCAGACGTCGTCGAGGTACTCGAGCACGCGGGGGCTCACCCCGGTGGTCGCCGCGGCCTCCGCGTTGTGGCGCTCGTTGCGGCGGTCCACGGCGAGGAGCTCGGTGTCGGCGCCGGGGATCCGCACGACGTAGCGCTCGCCGTCCGCCTCGACCAGGAAGTTCTCGTTGGTGAGGCCGCCGGAGAGCGGCCGGGCCCGCACGGCCTTGCCCCGCCAGAGCGAGACCCGCTCGAGCACCTCGTCGATCCCCGGCCGCCGCCGCGGCCCCGTCCCCGCCATCCTCACCCCGCCGGGCCCAGGGCCGGCTCGGCCAGCACCTCGGCGGGGACCCGCTCGCCGAACACCTCGACCTCGAGCCGGGCGCCCGGGCCGAGCTCCGCCGGGAGCATCGCGGTGGCGAGCATCCGGCCCACGACGTACCCGTAGGCGCAGCTCCGCAGGCGCCCCACGACCTCGCCCCCCGCGAGCACCGCCTCCCCGCCGTAGACCGTGACGTAGCCGCCCTCGCCCACCCCGAGCGTCGCGAGCCGCCGCGCCGGTGCCTCGTCGGCGAGCAGCGCCTCCCGGCCGACGAACCCCTCCTTCGAGAGGTCGACGAACCGCCCGAGCCCGCACTCGAACGGCGTGTCGTGGGGCGTGAGGTCGGTCCCGAAGTACCGGAACCCCCGCTCGAGGCGGGCCGCGTCGATCGCCCGGTAGCCGCAGGGCTCGATCCGGTGCTCACGGCCAGCCTCCCACAGGCGGTCCCACAGCTGCACCGCCCACCCGGGCTCCACGAACAGCTCCCACCCCGGCTCGCCGACGTAGCTCACGCGCTGCGCCCAGACGGGCGCGCCCCCCGCCCGGATCCACCGCCCGGTCATCCTGGGGAACGCGCGCTCGGAGAGGTCGTCCTCGCTCGCCGCGGCGAGGACGTCCGGGGCCCGGGGGCCCCACAGGCCGATCACCGCCAGATCCTCGCTCGCCTCCCGCAGCTCGACCTCCTCGTCCTCGGCGACGTGCATCCGGAGCCAGCCGAGGTCGGCGTCGACCGTCCCGGCCCCGGTCACGACCCGGAACCGGTCCTCGCCGAGGCGCGCCACGGTCACGTCGGCCTCGATCCCTCCGCGGCGGTTCAGGAACTGCGTGTAGACCACGGAGCCCACCGGCCGATCGATCCGGTTCGCCGCGCAGCGCTCGAGGAGCGCGAGCGCCCCCGGCCCCCGGACCTCGATCTTCCCGAACGAGGAGAGGTCCACGATCCCGGCCCGCTCCCGGAACGCGCGGCGCTCCTGGCCGACCCGCTCGAACCACGGCGGTCGGGCCCACCCGAACGCCCGCTGGTCCGGGCCCGAGCGCCGCCACGGCCGGCCGGGCTCGACGTGGTCGGGCCGCTCCCACCCGTTCTTCACCCCGAAGACGGCGCCCAGCTCCTGGAGCCGGCCGTGGAGCGGCGAGAGCCGGCGCGGGCGCCCCCACTCGTCCTGGTCCAGCGGGTATCGGAGGAGGTAGTAGTACTTGTACTGCTCGCGGGCCTGCTCCGCGGCGAAGACCGGGTCCCGGTGCACCCGACCGAAACGCCAGGCCCGGTACGGGGTGCAGTCCAGCTCGGGCTCGCCGCCCACGATCCACTCCGCGACGGCCTTCCCGATCCCCCCGGCCCCGCCGAAGCCGTTGAGGGAGAGCCCGGCGGCCACGAAGAACCCCGGCACGCCGGGGATCGGCCCCAGGAGCGGGTTCGCATCGGGCGTCATCGCGTCGGGGTGGCAGACGAGCTTCTGGATCTCGGCCCGTTCGAGGAACGGGAACCTGCGGGCCGCCCCCCGCAGGAGCCGCTCGAACCGCGCGAGGTCCGGCGGGAGCGACCGGCCGCCGTGCTCCCAGGGGGCCCCGTCCACCCACCGGGCGACGGGGTCCGGCTCGTAGCCCCCGAACACGATGCCGCCGTGCTCGGCCTTGCCGTAGACCAGGTTGTCGGGGTCGCGGAAGCAGGGCATGTCCCGGGGCAGCTCCGAGCCCGGCACCGCCCGCATCGCGGCGTGCTGGTGATCGACGGGGGTCGAGGGGAGGGAGACCCCGACCATCGCGGCGACCCTGGGCGCCCACAGCCCGGCGGCGTTCACCACCACCCCCGTCCGGATCCGGCCCTCCTCGGTCCGGACGGCCGCCACCGCCCCGCGGCGGTCCCGCTCGATCCCGGTGACGCGGACCCCCGTCCGGATCTCGACCCCGAGCGCCCGCGCGGCCTTGGCGAGCGCGTAGGTCGCGGTGTGGGGGTCGAGGTACCCGTCGCCCGGGATCCACACCGCGCCGTGGAGGTCCCGGTCGCTGGCCGCCGGGAGCAGCTCGAGCACCTCCCGCGGCGTGAGCAGCTCCACGTCGAGCCCGGCCCCCCTGGCCCGGCTCACCCCGCGGCGCAGCTCGGCGAGCTGCTCGGGGGAGGAGGCGATCCGGAGCGACCCGACGGCCTCGAACACCCCGAGCTCCCGGTACAGGTCGATCGAGTACCGGCGGAACCGCATCATCGTGGGCGAGGGGTTGAACATCGTGACGAGGCCGACCGCGTGACAGGTGGCGCCGCTCGTGAGATCCCCCTTCTCGAGCAGCACGACCCCGTCCCACCCGGCCTTCGCCAGGTGGTAGGCGACGCTCACCCCGGTGATGCCGCCGCCGACGACGATCGCCCGCGCCTCGTTCACGACGCCCCCCGCCCCGCGCGGCCTCCCCCGTCTACTCCGGCGGGATCTCCGCGAACGCGTACTCCACCTTGATGCCCTGCTGGGATCTGATCCAGCGCATGATGAGGTACACGACGAGGCCGAGCACGACGGTGCCGACGACGATCCCGTAGGGCAGCGCGTCGAGCGAGTAGGCGAGCCCCAGGTTCTTCACGAACAGGAACGACCCGACCATGAAGGCCCCGGTGACCGTGCCGATCGCCCCCACCACGGTCACGAGCGGGACGTTCCCGATCCGGTACCGGGCACCCGGAGAGGCCTCGTACACCTTCGGCGCGCGGAACGGCATCAGGGCGGCCGCGAGCGCCGAGAACACGAACACCACCCCGTTGGCGAAGGTGACGCCCAGGGTCCAGCGGACCCACGATGGCACCGTGTTGTAGCCGACAATCACGGGGATCGAGGCCAGGAAGTACGCGACGTGGGCGTTCACCGGCGTCTTCCACCGCGGGTGGATCCGCGAGAACCACTCGGGCAGCAGCCCGTCGAGGGCCTGCGCCACCATGATCCGGGTGCAGCCGATGTAGCAGTTACAGACGATCTGGAACGAGTTCAGGATGTAGCCGAACCCGATGATCGCGATGAGCAGCGGGCTCGAGGTGAGCGCGATCGCGATCAGGTTCGGCATCAGGAACGTGCCGCCGATCGTCGCCTCGGGCACCCCGTACCAGTAGCCGGAGGAGGCGACGAGGATCCCGTCCTGCCCGATCCCCTTCTGCATCCCGATCGCGAGGAGCACGAGGAGGATGGTCGTGAGCACCAGGGATCCGACCAGGATGAAGAGCTGGTTCCGGAACACGTGGGCGCTCTTGATCTCCCCGCCCTGCTCCACCGAGTAGGTGCACCACTGGAGCGAGGTCCACGCGATCGGCGCCACCATGAGCGTGCCGAAGAGCCAGAAGGGAGGGTTGAAGTCCACCCCCGCGTCCGCCGCCGCGGCCTTCGCCGTGGCGAAGAAGTTCCGGACCCCGTCGACCGCGGCCGCGAACGAGTCGAGGCGCGCGTGCGCCGCCACCGGGTCGGTCGTGAAGAACAGGAAGAGCATCACGGCGAAGGCGGCCAGGATCCCGTACCACATCACGTACTGGACCCGGACGTAGTTCCGGAACCCCGAGACCAGCAGGAGCAGCGAGAGCGCGGCGTTCAGGATGCTGATCACGATGATCCCGGTCGAGGATGCCGCCCAGCTCCCGAACCGGGTGAGGGCATCGACGCCGGTCGTGACCCCGAGGCCGATGAACGTGGGCGCGATCCCCAGCACCGCGAGCAGCCACCCCGACAGCGCCACCCACTGGAGGATCCAGACCACGAAGAACGCGAACACCACGGTGAAGCCGAACCCGCCCCCGAACACCCGGCTCTGGAACACGTAGTCGCCGCCCGACCGCGGGAGCGCCGTCGCGAGCCACGCGTAGGCGAGGGCGATCGGCAGCTCGAAGAGGAACGCGAAGAGGATCCCGAGCGTCAGGTTCGACCCCTGGAACGCGGTGGGCGCCCAGATGTAGGTCCAGGGGAAGATCACCCCCATCGTGAGGATGTTGTAGATGAACGCCGAGTACGGGGACATCACGCGGACCAGGCCCGAGGCCCGCCTGGTGAAGACCTGCGGTGCGACTGCTTCGGCCATCCCCCCTCCTCGTATCAATCAGGCCGTGGACCCTGCCGCCACGGCATCTCCGAACGTGTCCGGACCTCCCCGGGTGCTGGACCCGGGGGGAGGCGGCCCGGAAGATCGTGCCGACCGGAT
>Ga0073929_1001832_pt1 | contig 16430 bp, 9 predicted proteins | sample DewCreD2012metaG_3_FD_76966 | JGI IMG/M metagenome (GOLD analysis project Ga0073929, IMG submission 76966) | Hot spring sediment bacterial and archeal communities from British Columbia, Canada, to study Microbial Dark Matter (Phase II) - Dewar... ... | reverse complement strand
GTTAAATTCATCGTTTTTCGTCAGTTCCCAGCCTGGCTTTTCAATGGGATTAGCCGGTGTATCAGCGGCATGTACCTTTTGATCTGTAGCCACTGTTACTGTGCTAAAAACCAATGCAAGCATCAAACCTAAAATTCCTAATCTCTTCATGTGTTGATCGACTCCTTATAATGAATTTCGATAGCGCTTTCAAACAAAACTCTAACATCCCTTTCGTTTGCAGTGTAGGAGACAATCGAACACACTTCTTTTGTTATTGAATTCTACCTGGTTACGTATCTAGAAAACGGAGCCCGCATTCCTGCCTAAAGACCTTTTTGTATATTGTTCTCTTCCTGCCGTTGTTTAGAGTGAAAGACATTGACTAAAGTTCATGGTGTTCTGCCTCCAAAACCGGAGCATGCAGATGGGAAAATGAGTCTTTTTACAGCGATGTACCTTTTTCGGCCCGGATATTCTTGGACGTTTCATCCTTGGAATAACGGTAGTAGCACCGTTGTGGGCAATGACTGTCGAGTCAATGATGGTACCAGGTCAGAGGACTCCCATACGATCATGTCCCGGCGCGCACGATAAACGGATCCCTCACCCCTTTTCCCCCTAAATCGGAACGTAGGAGTTATTTTGACAGTCCCCCTTGAAGATAAAAGTGAAGGCCGACAAACCAATAATCTCGTCGGCCTTCACTTTTGCTATTTATTTTCTGTTAGACTAGAATTTGCGCCCACCGGATCAGGTTTTCCGCTTGTTCAGGCGTAAAGAATTTTCCGGCTTGGTCTCTCACTTGATCAATATAACCATCCATGATGCCTCTGTCTGCCTCGAGCTCGCCGCTATCGGCCTTATCTTTCGCCAATGCATTCCGTATACTCAATTTACAATCTGCCATCTTTGGTTGGAGCTGCTGCTTCCTCCCCATTGGCCTAGGTCAGACCCGTTGGTCGTACGGCCCATCCCGTCCAGATATAGCCCCGAAGCTCTGTTTCGGATCCGCACATTGTTGCTTTCGATCGAAACGGACCATTGCTGATTATTGCTGGTGCTGGAGCTCCATTGTCCGGCAGTGGAGCCGTTGGCCGTGCGGCCCATGCCGTCCAGGTATAGTCCGGTTGCGACATTCTTAAATCGCACATAGCTCCCGTCAATTTCCTCAATCCACCGCTGATTATTGCTGGTGCTGGAGCTCCATTGTCCGGTGGCGGAACCATTGGTCGTTCTGCCCATCCCATCGATATACAAGTCAGTGGCGGCGTTGCTGAATCTGACCGAAGCAGTCCCCAAAGTTCCTCCTGTAGTTGCAGATACAGCATCGGATTTCGATCCTCCGGCTACTTCTACCTGATAATAGTAGGTCGTATCAGGCGTCAAGTTTGTATCGCGATATAATGTCGCTGCAGTGGGGGCGCTGCTAATCTTGGTAAAGGTGCCATTCGGATCTGTGGACCGGTAGATGTTATACCCCAGCGCATTCGGCACACCCGCCCAGCTTAAGTAGATCGTATTCGCACCCGCCGCCGTTGCCGTCAATCCCGTAATCGAGCCTAACGTGATCTTGTTGCTCAAGCCGACTGTCTTGGCCGCATCAGGCGTGTACAGCAGCATGAAAAGCGGATAATCCTTAAACGCAACCTCAGGCATTCTCGTTTCGTAGGCATAGGCCAAATATTTGTACTTCTCCCCAGTCATATCTCGATTTTCGATATATTTGTAATAGTTATATAAAACACTGTAGAACGCATCGATTCTGCCTCTGCCGTTTGCGTTGATTGTAACAAAATATTGGATCGTACTGTTTTGGTTTGCCCATGCTGGCGTCCATAACACCTCGTAACCAAGATGATACTTGAGCAGATAAGTGGTTCCTGCCAGCAGCCGGTCGTTCAGGAAGTTGAACACATTCACCGCATTGGAGGCTGTAGACCTCGCTCCGGTTGCCGGGTCAACCTTCGTGCCTTGGGTATAGATGGTCCGCGCCAATGTAGACAGTCCAGCGATATTGGCGTAGGAATGCCCTACATCGCGCCCCATTTCGATAGCCTGTACATGGTAATCCGCCGAATCCAACGCCGCTCCTGTCTGCTCATTTGTCGTCATCCAACGCATCTGATGCATAATGGAACCGTTTCTTCCCCCTTGATCGCCTGCGGCATTTACGGTCGCAGCCTCTACAGCCTCATCGTAAAGTTGCAGGTTATTGGTGAAGATCGCTCTTCCCATCGTTCCCATTACCGTAAACTGATGCTGATTCATAAAGAATCCATGAGCGTTATAAGTGACGGAAACGATGTCCATGAGATGGGTAAGTTTCGCTGTATCCGCATTTGTCCATTTCAGAATCTCCGTAGGCGTATCGGAATAGCGCAGGATTTCCGCCGCTGCCGAGAGCAGATAACTCATCGTAGCAAATCGGAATTGCCAATGTTGAACAACATCCTCTGCTTTAGAATAATTTCTGATGATTTTCATGGCATTGGCGCGATACGTTTCATCGCCGGTAATATACCACATAATCGCCTGCGTGAAAGCGGTTTCAGAATCGGTGTTGGCACGCGCTCCTACATATTCGCTGGGATTACTGTACTTGTTACCCTCGGGGTCGGTAAATTCCCAAGGCCCTTGAATGTGCTTGAAGATATAAACATCTTCATAATAGATTCTTGGCGTTTTACTGGATTGGGAGTCGGCGGCAAAGGCATTAAACGCCGTATTCCAAGGCTCATCCCCCGCTCTTACGTGATCGCGCATGTTATCCAAATCCGCCTGTCTCATTGCAATGCCAGGATGGTGAATGGTTCCTGTTATCGTGTTCCCGGAGGAATTCGTATAGGACACATTTGCAGACGTACTTACTACCTGCGGCTTATAAGAAGTAATCAGCGGCGAAATCGCCGCATTTGCCGTTTGGCTGCCGACCCCGAGAAAGGTCGTCATCGCGAACACCAAACAAAGAATGCCGGAAACAATCCTGTGGGAAAAACTATTCTTCTTGAAGAGATTCATGTCATTGTCCTCCTTTTTTTCAACGAAAATTCCATGCATGCTACCAGATTAAACTCATCGCTTGGAGCAATTTACTACAAGTTCCTCCCTTCAATTAATACTATGGTACTTTCTCATGTGCTCTCACATTTTTGGAAGCGTTTACATATTACTTTCTGATTATGCTGTTACATCGGAATCACCCCCTTAAAATCCCAAGCCGGCACTGACGTCTTGCTGTCTGTGCCGGCTCGGAGTGAATACATGTTTGCTAATTATTCTTGATTGTTCAACAAATACTCAGCGTCCCGAAGCAAGTATAGTGCGGCTTGATTGCTGATATGCTTGCCATCTTGCGCCTTCACATGGTTCACGAAAGCTTTCAATGCATTCTCAATCAATTGGCTCTGCAGGCTACTTGCAATGCCTGCGTTATCAATCCAGCCGGCGTTCTCGAACCGTGTGACTAATTCCTTCAGAGCATCGATGCTGGTCATCGTCTCGAATGTCACCGTCACACTGCTTGTGTTCCCCGCCAAGTCGCTTGCGGTTACGATCAGGGTGTGCGAGCCAAGCGGCAGTGTATATAGCGGAATGGTTTCTCCTAGCTGAATGGCATACCCATCCAACGTGACCGTTGTCTTGCTGTTATCGACTCCGGACAAATTATCGTCAAGCGCAACGATCGGCGTGATATCCATCGAATCGACGTACGTGCCATATTCCAGACCGGTTACCGTAATCGTCGGGGCTGTCGTATCCTGATCGAAGCTGATCGATTTGTCCGTCTCCACGTTGCCGGCGATGTCCGTGGAGCGGTAGCTCACGGTATACTTGCCGTCCTGAGTGATCATGACCGGCTCCGTATAGGCTTGCCAAGTGCTGCCGCCGTCCAAACTATATTCCGTCTTGGCCACGCCTGAGAGATTGTCGTTCACAGTCAAGGAGAACGTAACCGGATGCGCGTACCAACCGTTCAGTCCATCCGGTTCCGCAGGCGATACGGCGACTGTCGTGATCGGAGCCGTCATATCCACATTGACGTCGACCATCTGAACATCCCCCGCAATTCCCGCCTCGTTCCGGGATCGGTAGCTGACCGTGTACTTGCCCTCCTGGTTGAACATCAGCGATTCTGTATAGTCCTGCCATGTCTCCCCGCCATCCAAGCTGTATTCCGCGCTGCCGTAAGTCGACAATGCGACGATAATCGGTCCCGCCGTATACCAGACATTCGTACCATTCGGCTCCGCGGGATCGAGGGAGGCCGTAATCATGTAAATCAAGCCGTCCAAGGCCGTCTTCAGGCTGTCTGCGGCCGAATCGACGTCGCTCTGGCTTGCTTGCGCATTGGCGTCAACCGACTTCGCGTTCGTTACCGCCGTTTGCAACGCCGCGTAGCTGTCTGCCGTATAGTGGTCGGCAATAACCTGATCCGCTTGGTTCAGCAAGAGCGCAAACAACGTGCGATCCACAGAGAGGAATTGCAACTCCCCAACGTTGGCAAAACCATTCGGCGTGTAATATCGCAGATAACGGTATGCCGTTTGGTTGTTAATCGCTTGCGTATACCACTCCTGAGCGGAAACACCATTGATGGTATGCAAGGTGTTGAAGTTAACCCCGTCATTGGAGCCTTGGATCAGCGCTCCATTCATTCGGTTTGCATTGCCGGAGCGCGGTATAAACTTGATGCCGTTAACCGTTATGGCGTTGCCTTCGCCCAAGTCAACAGTTACCCAACCGGCTGCTGTTTTGGTGTCAGGGGACGTGTTCGGGTCGCCGTCAAAAGCGCGCCAACCGTTCGCAGCGGCACTGGCCTTGCCGTCCCACGACACCGTATTAGCCGTCACCATAGAAGATGTAATGGCGCTTACCGGCACCAGTATCGAGCTCGCCTGCAGCAATTCATTCAGGATGGCCATTTTATTGGCTTCCGGATTCGCCAATTTCGCCTTGATCTCTTTCACTTTTTGTTGATACATGTAGTAGCTGCCTTTGGTATAACCGTCCGGCGCAAGCACAATGGAATCAAAGTAAGCTTCATCATAATCATAAATCAGATCGCCGTGGAATCTCACTTCGGCCATATTCCCGAACCAGGCGTTCCCATTGATAATGCGGATATACCGATAGGAGGTATCGTCGTTAATCGTCAAAGTCTGCCAGTTCTTCGTAGATGCCGCTGACGGTGAGATCGTCGTCCAGTTCGAATTGTCGTTGGAGCCCTGAATAACTGCACCCTTGATCCTGGTGTAGTATCCGTCTTGCCTTGCCAGAAGCTCCACAACCTTCAATTTCGCTTTAGCGCCACGGAAGTCAAATTTGACCCACGCCCCAGCTCCGCTGCCGTTCAAGCGATAATCGGTCACCGAGTTCGGATTGCCATCGAACAAATTGTTCGCCACTGAAATCGCGTCCGACGACGATCTGCCGTAGGAATCAGTCACATCCGCAATGGACGTCACACCGTTGATCAAGTCCGATCCATCGGCCAGGGTCAAGGAAGATCCGTCGGTAGTAGAGGTTTTTGCCGGCGCATCCAACCCTTCGGACGTTTGGTAATTGATGCTGAAATCTACTGGTCCCGGAGCTGCATGGGAACCCATCACCGCTTCCGCCGTCCAGTTGATATTGTCTTCCGACTTGACCGTCGCATCTACGCCCTGAATCTTCACGTTGACCGTATGGATCGGATCCATCGAAGTGAAGGCCAGATTCACCGTATCGCCGGTTTCAATCCGGTCGAGTAAGGCTTGCTCCGAGCTGATGGACACCGAGCTGATCTTCGTCAACACCTTGGACGTTCCGTGAAATCTCACTTCGGACATATTTCCGAACCAGCTATTCCCATTGGTAATGCGAATATACCGGTAAGGGGTATTATCGCTAATCGACAAGAACTGCCAGTCCTTCGTGGAGACCGCTCCTGTGGAGAGGGTCTTCCATGTCTCATTGTCATTGGAGCCCTGAATGACCGTACCGTTGATTCTAGTATAATATCCGTCTTGCCTTGCCAGCAGCTCCACATACTTCAATTGGGCATATCCGCCTTGCCCGAAGTCAAATTGAACCCATCCTCCGGCGCCGCTGCCATTCAAGCGGTAATCGGTCCCCGTACTCGGATTGCCATCGAACAAATTGTTCGCCACTGCGATAGCGTCAGACGGCGATCTGCCGGAGGAATCGGTTACTTCAGTGATTGACGTCACATCGCGGATCACGTCCGATTCATCCACCAGTATCATGCGAGACCCGTCGGTTACGAACAACGTTTCCGGGGCATCCATACCTTCCAGCGTCTGATAATTTAGTTTAAATAACACCGTGCCGGGCGCCGTACCCGGTACCATGACCGCTTCGGCTGTCCAATTCAGGCCATCCTCCGAATGAACGGTCGCGGGTACACCCTGAATCGCAACCTTCACATTCTGAATGGCTTCCGTCGATTGGAAGGACAATTTCGCCGTGTCTCCCATGACGATCCGCCCTCCGAAGGCCTGTTCCGAGCCGATGGAGACCGATGCGATCTTGTTGATGACCTCGTGACGCTTCCCGAAGATCCGAAACTCGGACAACTCAGTGAAGGGAGCGTCGTACGGCTTATCAATCATTTGGATTTTCAGAAAACGGAATTGCTCATTCTGGAGCTCCGGCGACACCGTCAACGTGTGCATGTCTGCTGACACGGGGGTCACTCCCGGCGTCAACCGGGTCCAGGTTTCATTGTCATTGGATCCGTACATGGTAATGCCGCCGCCGCGTTCAGGAAATCCTGCCCGTGCCTGAATCCCGAAGCTACTAGCCGAAACCCGGAAATTGGGCCCCATGTCCATATGAACGCCCCTACCGAACGTACTCGTGACACTGTCCAGATAAGTCTTCGAGTTAAAGCCGAAGAACATATTCTCATAATTGATGCTGCCGTCAGTGTGTAACGGCGTGGTTAACTCAAGTCCTTGCACGGCGTCATTCAGAGCCGCCAGCTTCTGATAGAAGTCGCCATCCGTTGCGGTGTTTATGACACTCATGGTGTCGTCGTATGCTTGTTTATAAGTATCGAGCGTCGCCCAAATATAATCCGTATTGGCGTCATAGGGCGCAATGACGGCATCCACCGCCGACTGCCGATCATTGGCGACGGTCACCGTGACATCCCTGGTGGATACCGTCGTGTCGTCGGAAGCTTCCACGACGAAGGCATACGTGCCGGCTTGCGTCGGTTTCCAGTCAAATGCGCCGGTGCTTGTATCGAACACGGCACCTTCGGGCAGATTGACGATCCGATAGGTCACAACATCGGACGGGCCTGCGTCCGTTGCCGAGAAATCATAATGGAGTGTCGCCTCGGACCCAACATAGGCAAACAGATTCAAAGCGGTATTTCCTTCTTTAAACACCGGCGGCGTCAGTTCATTGGCCGCATTGACATTGATATGGTCGATATCGACCGTCGTTCCGTTGCCTATAATCGTGAAGTAATTCAGGGTCCCGAGCCCACGGCCTTCATAATATACATATCTCCATTGCCCCTGGGTATCCGGCAACGTGATCGTTTCGCCGAAGGCTTCCAGCTTCGCCGCACCGTTCGTCCGAATCTTGTATCCGATCACTTTCGTACCGCTGCGGGATTCAACCAAAGCGATTTTGCTGCCGGATTCCGTGGCCGTGATGCGGACGAAGGAAACATCGCCCTCTTGCATGGCGGTCGAGTTGCCGTCTAGGTTCGTGAACCGATCCTCAATCTCCTTCCAATTCGGGTTCGGGTTCACCTTCGGGAGATTTGTCGCTCCCTCAGCCTCGGCTTCCTTAGGGATGTACAGCCAATATTCCCCTCCGGAATCCCGTGATGCCCAATTGTAATTCGTCCTCTTTCTGAATATCTCCGTGTAGTAGGGAGCAACTTGCTCCATGTCCAAGCCTTGCTCATATTTATAGTAATAGTACAGATCATAGACATTGCCGCCGATTCTTCCCCGATATTCGGTACTCAATACCTGGTAAATGACCGGACTGCCATCCTCACGCATACGCGCCTCTGTCGGGATCCAAGGCGTATCATAGCCGTTCATATACCGGGCAAAATGATCGGTGCCTGCCAGAATGCGCTTGCCGAGAAAATCGTACGAGGTAACCGCATTCTCCGCAGTGGAAACCGTACCGTCAACCGGATCCACCTTGGTTCCCTGGGCCTGCAACAGACGCGATATAATGGAGACATTGATGACGTCGCCGGTGCTGTGAGCCTGATCCCTGCCCATCTCCGTAATCTGCACCTGCGGGTTATCCACCTTCTCGCCTGTCGCCGCATTCGTATCGACCAACCGGAACAGTCTCTTAATCGAACCGTTTACGTGCTGATCCACTGCCGTCTTGTTCACCGTGAACCACTCGACTGCCTCGTGATACCGCTCCACATTGCCGGTGAAGATATATCCAGAAATGGATCCGATCAACGGATAAAGATGCTGGTTCATGAAGCTGGAATTTGTATGATTAAAGGTCTCGGTGACCGGAATGATCACATTATTCGTGAGATTGGCCGTATCCTGATCTGTCCATTCCAGTTCCAGCGTCTGCGTACTGGTATACCTCATGATCTCCGCGGCGGTAACCATACGGTAGAGAGGAACTCCCGTGTGAATGTGCGCATCGTTAAAATACGCGTAATTCGCAGGGTCCATCTGCTCCCAGTTGCGGATAATACCCATGGCATTGGCCCGATAAACCTCATCGCCTGTTATCACATACATAAGAGTCTGAGTATACGCTGTTAAGCCATCCCAAACGAATTTTTCGTTAAAGCCTTGGCTGCTAAAAGAGCCGTTGGAAAATCTGGACGAGACCGTCCGGGTCGCAAGCGGGGTTCCCCATGGGTCAACCGAGGCGACCAACTGGTCGAAATAGGTTTTCCAAGGCTCCTTTTGTGCCCGTACCTGCGTTTGCAAATTCTCGAGTAATTCCTTGGTTAGTCCGACACCCGGATGCTTGAAACCGCTTGCATCAATGGTCTCGTAAATCGTCGGCAAATAATCTGTTATAACCGATTCCGAGGTCGTTTCCGCCGCGACGGTCCCCGCCGTCAGGGGCAGGAATGCGGCAATCATGCTGATAATAACAAGTAACGGTAGAAACTTTTTCAATATTTTACCAGATTTTCTGTTGCGAACATTCATATTGTACTCCTCCATTTCAGTCATTACATCCGACTTGCGTTACGTGAACTCGACGTCATGTGCATGGTCACCAATCCGGATATTTCCAGACTCCGGACTGAGGATGTGCCGATCATTGATTCGCAAATTCCTGAACTTCACCCCCCTTACAAATTTAGACTCATCGAAGCCCGCGATAAGCGATGGGTTATCGCAAGTTCCGTTGAACGCGATATTGTCGAAATAAATATTTTCCACCCGGAAACCGGGGCATGGATTATATTTGGGATTAAAGAGCACGCGGATGTCGATCAGCTGTCCAAGCTCGAATTGTTCTACCCGGATATTCCGGTAAGTCACATTCCTGACCGTATTGTTGTCCCCGCAATTAATCGAAAAACAACCCCAATAGTAAGGCTGCGGCTCATGGTGCTCGAGCACATCGATATTTTCAAAAAGAATGTTTTCGATAACGTCCCCTTTATCGTGATTGCCGTGCCCGCCGACATTCATCGGATGAGCCACGTCCGCCCATAAGATAGAATTGCGTACAGCGATATGCCGGGTGTCGCCCTGATAATTCCAGCGGCTTCCATAAATCGCGATGCAATCGTCGGACGTTCGCAGAAACACATCGTCGACGTCCACATGGTTGCTTGCCATCATATCGATGCCGTCCGACCATCCTCGGGTGCTGAAGGATTTGATGTTGCGGATCGTGATATGCTCGGAACTCCCGATCATAACGGTATAATGGGGTGGATCAACGACAATGATTCCTTCGACGGCAATATGCTCGGAGAACAAAATCTCAACTGCACGGTAATACGTCGTCTTCTCGAAGTCGGACATATAGACGATTCCGCGGCCCCGGATCGTCACATCCCGTACATGATCGCAAATGAATGCCCCATAGACGACCGATCCTCCGGCAACATAGACCGTTATACCGGAAGGCAAGCGGAATTGCGGCTGTTCCAGAACATGTATGCCGGCATCGAAATAGATGACCGATACTTCCTGCGTGATCAGACGCTGAAGATCTTCGGTCTGATGTTTGCTCGGCGTAATGACTAAGACGCCCGGATCGTTCTGCATCGGTGCATCCTTCTCAATCCGATTGGCAAAAATATGTAAATTTTGGAATCGGTCTCCGTTCACTTCGATCGACAATTTACGGGGTCTGTCCATTGTGAACGTCACGCGGTTTCCGCCCACGACACCGTCAATCCCCGCTGATGAGGGGCGGACCGCCACGTCGCGAATGTCCCCGTCATTCTTGGTCACTTCGACTTCAACCGCGCCGGCGCAATCAAAATAAACCATGGAGGCGTTCCGCACATTATGCATGTCCACCTTTACGTTATAGCTGAATAATTGCTCCCATTCACCTTGTCCTTGACGGACCCGAACTATAAAATCGGGATTTTGTTTCGCTCCTTCCGGAGCCGGGTAAGTGATCAAACGATTAATCATGTTTGCTTCTCCTTCAAAATTATTTTTTATTCCTCTATTACCATGTTCTACTACTGTTAATGACTCGCGGACAAGTTGAACCCCGTCCCCGAATCTAGCTTCCAGATCTCACATAGGACAGGGGTTCCCGCTTGTACTACAGATGCTTTCTACATCACTCCTTAATCGAGTGATATCGAAATTCGGAAATTTCGGCCCCTCCTAGGTGATAACGTTCAGGGTCCAGTTCCTTGTAAAATCGCCATTGCCAACCGAGTGTGGCTCCTCGGAATCGTCGGAAAGATACTGAGAAGTATCTCCCGTTGTCTTTAACTGCCCTTCCGCGTACATCTCTAACGAAGGCCAACTCATGCTCGAATGTGAAGATCGGAAGAACGTGAGCCAGATTCGCGAAGCCACGAGTTCCTTCCCTCGTGGAAAATAATTGAATTGTTGTTACCCGTTTCATGTAATTTACTATATCAACAACTCCCTTTACTATTATAAATCCTTTAAATTTTCTATAATTTCTTTCATAATCAAGTTTAAGGAGGTTAAATTGTAAAATAGGAGTTTAAAAATGGACCTAACTCGCCAAGTGACTTTCACCCTATAGATAACGCCCATGCTGGGCGACACAACAAAAAACCGTCCTCGCGGGGACGGTCCTTTAAATCCATGAGAGGCTATTCATTATACCGTCAATATACAAACCTGTAGCAACCTATTTTTGGAATACGGTTATTTGATCAAGGTTAATTGCATCATCATTATTGCCAAGCTCGGCTTTAAATGCAATTGTATTATTTCCTGCATTCAGACTTACGGTTTGGATATCCTCAAACCATATATCCCATGTAACTGATCCCAATAAGGTTACATCCTTCACTTTGACTCCGTTTACATATAAACCAACGGTTCGGTTATCCGCCCAACCTAAACTGAATCCTCCTTGTGATTTTAAGATTACCAAATTCAAAAATTATACATTCCACCACATAGTTTAATAGTTTAATAGTTTAATGTTAAATAAAATTAGATGTTTATAGGCAACTCCGCTTCATTTTTCAAAAATAAAGGTATAACATCCAGCGGCGCATTACTAACAATCCACTGACCACCCTCATGAGTCAGACCATTACTAATTTCTTTCCAAACCGCACCTTTTGGCAAATATACCACTTTCTCTCTATCGCCCTGGTAGAGAATAGGTGCAACGAGAAGATCAGGCCCGAACATGAACTCATCCTCAACATTCCAAGCCGTTGTATCCGCAGGGAAATCATAGAACAGTGGACGCATAGGAGGCGTTCCTTTTTCATGTGCTGCATTCATTAGCTCGGTAATATATGGACGCAGCAGTTCCCGTATATGCATATACTTTTTAAAAATCTCGTACACTTCCTCACCATAGCTCCATACCTCATTAGCTGCACCACTCGCACACATTCCGCCGCCACTAGTTCCTAATGGTTCGAAATGCGGCTCGCGGTCTCCATGTAGACGGAATACAGGACAGAAAGCACCATATTGAAACCAACGCACAATACATTCGCGGAAGGAAGGGTCATCTGGATTCCCGCCGTGAAATCCTCCGATATCGGTTGTAAACCAAGGGATACCGGATAAGCCCATGCTTAAGCCCGCCTTAAATTGGTTCCGCAAAGAAGCAAAGCTGGAATCAATATCGCCAGACCAAACAAGCGCTCCATACCGCTGGCTTCCTGCCCATGCGCAGCGCAGCAGGTTAATAATATTCTCCTGTCCGGCTTCAGCCATTCCATCATAAAAGGTTTTTGCATACATCACCGGATAAATATTACCTATTTGTACATTGGGCCCTAAATGATATCGGTAGTTGTCAAAGTCGTATACAGAATACTCCGGTTCAGCTTCATCCAACCAGAAAATCCGCACTCCCTTGTCATAGTAATTCGCTTTAGCTTTCTGCCAGACATACGCTCGTGCTTTCGGATTGGTGGCATCGTAGAATACAGTGTCCCCCAAGAAATCCATGGTTGTGCGAATGCCTCGATCCGTTCTGATCAAGTATCCTTTTTGCAGCATTTCTGAGTAATTTTCACTTGTTTTGTCAACCGTTGGCCAGATGGAAACCATCAGTTCAATACCCATTTCCTTTAGTTCACGAGTCATACCAGCTGGATCTGGCCAGTAATCTGGGTCAAATCTCCAATCCCCCTGCTTCGGCCAGTGAAAAAAATCAATAACAATAACTGAGATAGGGAGTCCTCTTCGCTTATATTCTCGGGCAACGGTGAGCAGTTCATCTTGCGTCTGGTAACGTAATTTGCACTGCCAGAAGCCCATCCCATAATCCGGCATCATCGGTACGGTACCGGTTGATCCGGCATAGGCTTCTTCAATTTCAGCAGGCGTATCTCCTGCGGTGATCCAAAAGTCCAACTGCTTCGTAGATTTAGCTTTCCATTCCGTTATATTTTTGCCGAATGTCACCTGCCCAATCGCCGGATTGTTCCATAGAAAACCATAACCCAGATTCGACAGCGCAAAGGGTACACTAGCTTGAGAATTCCGATGCGCAAGCTCCAATGTACAGTTTTTCATGTCGAGATACGGCTGCTGGTATTGACCCATACCAAAGATTTTCTCATCTGGAATAGATTCAAAACGTAGAGTTAACTCATAATCACCGCCTAAAATCGGCTTAAATTCACGAGCATCAATATTAAGCGCACTACAAAAGTCATGAATATCACTCCGATTCCGGACAAATTCCTGCAGCAGAATTTCATCTTTTTGATTATAAAAGGTGATCTTTCCTCCAGCTGTGATCTCGGCACGTATCTTACCATTTGTTATAGATGCAGTGTGACCATCAATTGAAATTAGGACCTCACTAGCTTCTTGCGGCAGCAGTGCCCAATCTTCGCATTGCATGGTAGACATCTGTGTTGCACGTACACGGAAGCTATTATCTCCCCAAGCTTCTACCCATAGCTGCTCAGCATCATATTCACGAATCAGTCGATTCCCTTCCATTCGAAAAAAACTATCCATTTATATTCCCTCCAAATTATTCATAAAAATCTAGGTGATTAAACCCGTCTGATCAATAAAACTAACCTTATCGACAATGTCAAAAGTAAGATTGAGATACCAATTATATTGTGATTTGGACTTGATGACACTTACCTTGTTCCATTGCATCGAGGTATCCAAGTAGTCCAAAGCTCCGGTACAAGGCTCCATAGCAGTCACATACTTATTATTCATAATCCCCTCCCAAATGCCTAGATAAGGGACTTTATCTATGGGATAGGACAATCCGACTGCGCTTCCTGTTGAAGGATTAAACAAGGCGCACCAGCCTTCTTCAACTTTTTCCATTGCATAATACTTTTCGCATTTACCGGGATACTTGGGATATATCTTGGCTATGTGATATTCCTCACCTTCTATTGTCGTGATTGGCCAAGCATGCATGGTGCCGAATTTACCTAATTTGTTCTCTACACTGCAGGTAGACATGACAGTTTTAACAGAAGGAGGGAGAATGATTTCGGTATCCTCTTCACATTGCAACAAAATATGAGGGGCCCAAATAAAACTGAAGTCGAAGTTAGAGCGATTATCAGCTTGATAAGTAATTCTAAAGACATTATCCCTTATAAAATCTATTCTTCTCTCAAGCGTGTATGGAAACCTTACACCTTCTACACTTAAGACAATCGATTCCCCCTGTATTTCACAATCCCAAGGCAACGACCATACCTCACCGTGATCGGGAATGTTGATGCCCTTCCAGGGCTCTATCGGATAGAAGCACTGTTCAATGGATGGGAACACCTCATCAAAACCACTTAGATCTCCGTCCGCAAAATTAGAATCATAAGCACTTTTTTTAAAAAGATCGTATGGAGATTGGATTAAGTGCTCCTTATTAAGCACTTTGTTATAAATACTCTGGATCTTGCCTCCGCTTTCAGGAATAATAGTAACGATTAAATGAGAGCTTTCTATGGAAATTGCATTCATATCTTTATATTTTGTTTTTGAGATTTGCACGGTCACCCTTTAATTGCACCACCTGTTAAACCACTGACTATATACTTTTGAATAAAGACGAAGATAAGCACAACTGGGATAATGGAGATTGTCCCAAATGCCATGATATTATTCCACGATATCCCTTGGTAGCCTAAAAAGTTAAAAATCCCCGCAGTGAAAGGCTGTTTATGAGTGTCGCTAAGGAAAGTCAAAGCAAAAACAAGGTCACCCCAACCAAAAAGGAAAGAAAATACCATCGCTACAACAACACCGGGAATCGCTATAGGAAGCATAATCCGCAAAAAAGTTGTTATGGTATTGCATCCATCTATCTTGGCTGAATCCTCTAACTCCTTAGGCAAAGTGATAAAATAAGTCCGTAAAATCATCACAGAAAAGGGAATAGCAATCGTAGCATCCGCAAGTATGGGCGCTAAATAAGTATTATTGAGATGCAAATGTTTAAACGCTATAAATAATGGCGTTAAAATTAAGGAGGAGGGCATCATTTGAGTTACCAAAAATAATAAAATAAAAAGCTGCATCCCTGGGATTCTAAACCTTGCCAATCCATAGGAAGCAGGGATGGATAATAGCGTTGATAACACTAAGGTCCCTACAGCAATAATGGCGCTATTCATAAAAGCTTCAAACATATTATATTGCTTGCCAAATAATTGAGTCGCGTACGTATCAAAGGTAATTTTCAGTGGAAATAGCGTCGGAGGTGTTCTAAATATCTCCCCTTCTGTTTTTAGAGAAGTAACGACTAGCCAATAAATCGGAAACAGAAATAGTATACATATCAGAATCGCGCTAATATTTAACCAGAAGGCTCTGCGCTTTTCTTGTTTGGATAAGTAAATCATCTTACATCACCTCTTCTTTGCTGACCATCTTCAAGTAGCCAAGACTAATAATAAATAGAATCACAAATAATATATTAGCTACGGCAGCCCCTTGACTGAAGTTAAATTCGCCAAAAGACAGCTTATACGAATAAGTGGACAGCATTTCCGTCGCATCCACGGGTCCTCCATTTGTCATGACCACAACGAGATCAAAAACCTTAAAGGTATAAATAAAGCCGAGAATAAGTAAGGAGGTAATCGTGGGCTTCAACAAAGGCAGCGTAATTCGAAAAAATTTCTGAATGGCATTCGCTCCGTCCATTGCTGCGCTCTCATAAACATCCTTTGGTATCGTTATTAAGCCCGTTGTAAGTAAAATCATATTGAAGGGTACACCTACCCAAGTATTAGCAATAATAATTGACCACATTGCATTATGCTCTTGAATAAGCCACTCAATTGGCTTTTCAATAATATGCAACCGCAGCAACACGGAATTAATAATTCCACCATCCAAGCTGAACATGTATCTAAACATTAAAGCCGTTATCGTTCCTGGCATAAGCCAGCTAACCATGATCAAACCTCTTAATCGTTCGGACAAGCCAAACTTTTGACTAAAAAATAAAGCTAATCCAAATCCGATAGTAAACTGAAATACGATACAAATAACCGTATAAAAAAGCGTATTTCCCATAGCAATTTGAATGGTGCCTTTATCGAATAAATCTCTATAGTTTTGTAGCCCTACAAAAGCTTGCGATTTTGAGGAAATATTCATGACGTTCACATCATAGAATCCCAAGCGAATGTTCTCTATGATCGGGTAGCCTACTAGTAAAATCATATATATTAAAGCGGGAAAAATGAAATAATACCCAATGAGTCTGGAACGAGCCATGTTGACACCACCTTAAGAAAATAAAATTGGAGCACATGTCAGACATGCACTCCAATATCT
>Ga0073929_1001831_pt1 | contig 16442 bp, 11 predicted proteins | sample DewCreD2012metaG_3_FD_76966 | JGI IMG/M metagenome (GOLD analysis project Ga0073929, IMG submission 76966) | Hot spring sediment bacterial and archeal communities from British Columbia, Canada, to study Microbial Dark Matter (Phase II) - Dewar... ... | reverse complement strand
GAGACCAGACCACACAGCTAGCCTATGCGGTCTGGCTCACCTGCCACCAACCGGCATCGAGCACGACGCCAGACTCCACCCTCACGCTCACCTGTCAAAAGCCGGCTGAAGCCAGCTCCTACAAGGGCCCTGTTCACAGGGTATTGCGCCCGCGGCCGGCTCTCCCACACGACAATACAGGCTGTGGCCAGGGAAGCCCGCATCGCGCCAGCGGTCATGGCCGCGCCTACGGTCCGTCGTGCTAGAACGCCGGCGACGGAGCGAATGGCTCGGCCTGGGTTCCCGTGATGCGCCGGCGCACCTGGCCGTACAGGTGACAGGTCATGCCGTAGCCGATGAACGTGGTAAACACGACCCCGACCAGACAGAGGAGCAGGCCGAACGACGCCACCAGGCTAATCACGAAGGCCACGAGCAGGACGACGAGCAAATCGACGAAACGACCCCGGGCTTCATCGAAGATAGCCCCGAAGGCGAGCCCGTCGCTGATCCGCTCGGTTACTGCCAGCCGGCTGTAGAACAGCGGCTGAAAGAACGCGACCACCAGCGAAAGGAGAAACGAGAGGCAGTTGCCCGCCAGAGCGAGCACAGCCGCCATCGCGCGGGGAGCATCCGAGCCCGCGCTATCACCGACCGCGCCGAGCGCTCCAGTGCAGACAGCCAGCACGATGACCGGTAGCGACCAGACCACCCCGACGACGAACCCCTTGAGGCCACGCACCAGATCCCCGCCGAAGTCGTTCCACTCGGGCAAGGGCAGATCGCGGCCCTCAGCGACCTGGCGGATCAGCCGCAGGAAGTAACCCCCGATGATCAGCCAGCCGATGATCGGGATGAAGACGAGCAGCCCGCCGATCAGCACCTTTTTGAGCCACTGCTGATCCTGAAATATAAAGCCGATTGCGCGGCCGATATCCACAATCGTCCTCTCCTTCTCTCCAGGCAGATCGGGGTGTTCGTACAGATTCTACCGCGTCCGATACTACGGGACGGCTGTCCAGTGGTCAAGAGCTCCGGACACCAAGCCATACTGAATTCCTATGTCACTTGTTCTGACGACATCCATACCATGTCTTGGATCCGTCTCAGCAGGGAAGCCTTCGCCTGGTCGGAGCACCACCTGCCGATTTCAGGGCAGCGTGGAGTTAGCCCCGATGGGGCTCAGATCGGTGAGCCGCCTGGAGATGCCGCTGCGCCGGTCGCTCCGAACGCATACAGGCTCGCTATGTCTGAGAACAGTTCGCCGATCTGCTGAGAGGACGCATCGTGACGGGGACGGAAACCGAGGCATCACCAGCCGCTCCGGCAACAGCAGATCGCGTTGCGAATTTCGGCGGCTTTACTCGGCGGGTTCGTCGCTTACGCTCCGCGCATCGGAGCCGGGGACGACATCGCTGCCGCTAGGAGACAGAGCGCAGTACCGTCACTAGCTTGCCCTGAATCTCGACGTTATCGGGCGTCGTGTAGATCGGGGCCATCGTCGCGTTGGCAGGTTGCAGGCGGATGCGATCTCCCTCATGGTAGAACCGCTTGAGCGTCGTCTCCTGTTCCCGCCGCAGCCAGACCGCGACGGTTTCCCCGTTCTCCGCTGTCTGCTGGCGTCGCAACACGACGATATCCCCGTCGCCGATCAGGGCGTCGATCATCGAAAACCCGTTGACCCGGAGCGCGAACAGGCCATCCTGCGACCTTCCCACGAGGTCGACACTGAGCTCGATGTGGTCGTTCACCGTCGCTGGATCGACCTCCTCGAGGACCGGCAGGGGCTGGCCAGCAGCGATCTGCCCGACCAGCGGGATCCGAACGACGCGCTTTTCGGCGCTGCGACGGCCGACCAGCTCGATGCCGCGCGAGATATTCCGGTTGCGCCGGATCAGGTTGCGCTGCTCGAGTACGTTCAGGTTATAATCGACCACGCTGGTCGAGGAGATGTTCAGATCGTGCTGGATCTCGCGGATGGTCGGCGGGTAGCCGTTCTCATCCAGAAAGCGCTCGATGTAATCGAGAATCGCTCGTTGTCGCTGGCTGAGCGCTCGGGGCATCGTCTCCCTCGCTCCACTGCGCACGCAGAAACCGCCTCAGCCTATACTATACGAGCGAACAGATGTTCGTGTCAAGGGCGAGTCGCTAGACGGCGACGAAGGTCGCGGACGGGGTGAGGTATACCGGTGCCGATAGCCGATATTTTGATCATGGTCGTCTTTCTCGGGGCCTACACGCTGGCGTTTCTCGGCGGCATCGGCCGGACGCTGGTCGGCCTGATCGCCCTGTTCGCCGCAATGATCGGCGCGGCACTGTTCACTGAGCCGCTGGCCAGCGCCTTGCGCTCGATCGCGCCATCGATGTCGAATTGGGCGTCTCAGCTCATGGCCTTCGTGATCACCGCCGCGTTGCTGGCCGCCGGAGCGGTGCTGCTCATGCTGCGCTCGTTCCAGGTCGCACCGGTTCCGACGCGACGGTTGACCGCGCTCCGTACTGGCGCGTTCGGCGTGCTGCTGTTGTCGCTCCTGGCGTTCGTCTTCGCGACCGGGGTGACGGCAGCCGTGGTTCAGGTGGCTAACGGGACGATCCGCCAACTGCCGCAAGACCAGTTCGGGCTGCGTCTCAACCGGGAGATGGACAGATCTCTGCTGGCCCCGGCCGCGCTCCGGGTCGCGCCGACCCTTTACCGCCTGACCATCGAATGGCTGCCCGGTGAGCCACCAGCCGTCCTCCGACCGCCATCGTAGGTCTCCTCCCTGCTCGCGCGAAAGCCCCGAAACCGCCTCACACGGCGTGCGGCCCGTAGCGCGACACGATACGCTTGTCCCAGCAGCGGGCACACGCTGCCCGCCTCTTTGCACGCTGACGACGACAGGTGTTGGAACGAAAAGAGAAGGTTCTCACCGTGGCGAGCGACCTCCTGCGAGTTCTCGAATTCGACCGCGTGCGCGAGCTACTGGCCCAACGCTGCCAGTTCTCGGTGGCAGCCGAGCGCGCCTCCGAGCTCGGCCCAACGGGTGATCCTAGCCAGGTCGCCTACCTGCTCGGCGTTACCCGCGAGGCGGTAACGCTGCTGACCGAGCACCCGCGGTTCGGGGTCGGCGGCATGCGGGATATCCGGCCGATCCTCCAGCGCGCCGAGCATGGGCAACTTCTGGGCCCGGCCGAGCTGCGCGAGACGCTCGACGCCGTGCAAGCAGCCCGCGCGCTGGCCCGAGCATTCTTCACGCTCCCGAACTGGGCCGAGCGCTACCCGCGGCTCGCCGAGTTCACTCTCGCGATCCCCGAGCTCAGCCGGTTGGAGGCCGACCTCGCGCGCACGGTCGGGCCGCGCGCTGAGATCCTCGATACTGCCTCCGACCGGCTGGCCGAGATCCGGCGCGAGCTGAAGCAGGCCCACGAGCGGCTGCTCGAGCGGCTTCGCCGGCTGCTGGCGAACACGAACGTCGCCCAGGCGATCCAGGATCCGATCATCACCATGCGCGAGGGGCGCTACGTGATCCCGGTGCGAGCCGATCGCCGCAACCTGGTGGCCGGGGTCACGCACGACGTCTCGGCCAGCGGGCAGACGCTCTTCATCGAGCCGCTGGAGGTCGTCGAGCTCAACAACCGCTGGCGCGAGCTCCAGCTCGCCGAGGAGCACGAGATCCAGCGCATCCTCCGCGCCCTGACCGATCAGATCGCGCTGGCTGCCGACGACCTCTACCGGACCGTGGACGCGGTCGCCGCCATCGACCTGGCGCTCGCCAAAGCTCGCCTGGCGTTCGACCAACGCGCCGTCGAGCCTCAACTGCTGGAGGCCAGCGGCCGGGCCGACGAGGGCGGCCATCCTCGTCACCGGGTGCTGCTGCGCCAGGCACGGCATCCGCTGCTGGATCCGGCGACGGTGGTGCCGATCGATATCTCGCTCGGGGAGACCTACCGTATCCTGGTCATCACCGGGCCGAACACCGGCGGCAAGACGGTGGCGCTCAAGACCGTGGGCCTGCTGGCACTGATGGCCCAGAGCGGGATGTTCATCCCGGCCGCCGAGGGCTCGGGCCTGAGCGTCTTCCCGGCCATCTTCGCCGACATCGGCGACGAGCAGAGCATCGAGCAGAGTCTCTCGACGTTCTCCTCGCACATGACCCGGATCGTCGCCACGCTGCGCAGCGCCGACTCCGATAGCCTCGTCCTGCTCGACGAGCTGGCAGCCGGAACCGACCCCCAGGAGGGCGCGGCGCTGGCCCGGGCGATCCTCTCCCGCCTCCTCGAACTCGGTGTCCTCGGTGTCGTGACTACTCACTACCCCGAGCTGAAGGCGTTCGCCTACGCCACGCCTGGGCTGGAGAACGCGAGCGTGGAGTTCGACCTCAAGACGCTGACCCCGACCTACCGCCTGGTCACCGGCATACCGGGGCAATCGAACGCGCTGGTCATCGCGCGGCGACTGGGCCTCGACGAGGCAGTGATCGAGGAGGCCCGCAGCTACCTCGACCCAGCCGCCGAGCGGGCCGAAGAGCTGCTGGCCGAGATCAGGCGCCGTCGCGAGGCGGCGGAGCGTCGACTCGAGGAGGCACGGCAGGCCAGAGCCGAGGCCGAAGCGCTGCGCCGGCAGGCCGAGGAGCTCCTGCGCGAGGCGGAACTGGAGCGACGCCGAGCGCGCGAGGAGGCACTGGCCGAGCTCGAGATCGAGCTGGCCGAGGCTCGCGAGCTGATCCGGCACCTCCGGCGCCAGGCCGCGCGCGAGGAGCGCCCCACGCCGGTCGAAGTCGAGCAGGCAGCACAGGCGCTGGAATCGGCGCGCCGGAGCGTCCGCGCCGCGGCTCGGCGCCGCCGGTCGGCCGTCCAACCGGATGCCGTTCGCGTGGGCGACCAGGTGGAGGTTCCCTCGCTCGGGCTTCAGGGAGAGCTCGTGGCGCTGCACGACGGCGACGAGGCCGAGATCCAGGTCGGCGCCTTCCGGGTACGCCAGCCGCTGGGCGTGCTCCGTAAGGTGGCCGCGGCTCGGGAGCCGCGGCCCACCCGCCCGGTGACGATCGCGGCGCCGCCACCGCCGCGGGTCGAGCCAGAGCTACACCTGCGGGGAATGCGCGCCGCCGACGCGAACCAGCGCCTGGAGCGCTACCTCGACGACGCCGCCCGGGCCGGGCTGCCCTGGGTACGCATCGTGCACGGCAAGGGCACCGGAACCCTGCGCACGGTCGTGCACGAGACCCTTCGCGAGCACCCGCTCGTCGACCGCTTCGAGCTGGCTGGGCTCGGGGAGGGCGGCGAAGGCGTCACGATCGTCTACCTGAAGGGGTAGGGCCATGAGGACTGGTTCGCTAGGCACGGACGATCTCGAAGACGCTGCGGTGGTGCCGGTGGCGGTCGCGCCGAACGAGATCATCGCCGCCCTCTGGCGCGAGGCGCTCGCCGAGGAAGGCATCGTCGCGCTGGTCAAGGCGACCGGGCCCGGGCTAGCCTACTTCACGAACTTCGCCAACGAGCATGTGCTCTACGTGCTGGAACCTCAGGCCGAGTGCGCGAGGGAGATCCTGGCCACGCTCGAGGCCGGGGAAGGCCCGTAGCCCCAGCGCCATCGCGACGGCTCCCGAGCAGATCTCCCGCGCAGTGGGCGACACTCCGTGGGCTCAACCTGCCGAGAGGAGCAGCGTCGCGTTCGCCTCCTCGATCGCATCGAGAACCGTAACCACCGCCTGCCAGACATCGGTCGCGAGCCGGGCGGCAACCAGCCGCACCTGGTGCGGGGTGACGTAGACTCCGGCCCCGAGCTGGCGGCGAAGCGCCCCCTGGTCGAGCCGCGTGCCGATCACCGGCCGGATGTAGACCTCGCCATCCCGCTCGAGGATGGAGGTAATGCCGATCCCGTTGGCGCGCACCCGGAGACGGGCCAGATCGACCATGCGCTCGACCGGCGCCGGGAGCGGCCCGAAGCGATCCACTAGCTCGTCCACGAGCTCGCGCAGCTCGCCCAGTGTGCGGATACGGGCGAAGCGCTGGTACAGGCTCATCCGAACGGCTTCGTCGCCACAGTAGGATTCGGGAATCGTCGCCTCCACGGGCAAGTCGACGGTCACGCTGGCCGGCTCCTCGATCGGCCTGCCCTGCTTGATCTCCTCCACGGCGCGCGCTAGGAGTTGCGTGTACAGCTCGAAGCCGACCGCCGCGATGTGGCCACTCTGCTCGGGGCCGAGCACGTTGCCGGCACCGCGGATCTCCAGATCTCGCAGGGCAATCTGGAAGCCGGCACCCAGCTCGGTCGCCTCCTGGATCGCCTCCAACCGCGCCTGGGCCTCCTTCGAGAGCGGCTTGCGGTCGTCATAGAGCAGGTAGGCGTAGGCCCGCTGGTAGCTGCGTCCGACGCGGCCGCGGAGCTGGTAGAGCTGGGTCAACCCCAGCGTGTGTGCCTGGTCGATGATGATCGTGTTGACGTTCGGAATGTCCACACCTGACTCGATGATCGTCGTACAGACGAGAACATCGAACTCCAGGCGGATGAACGCCAGGATTACGCGCTCCAACTCGTCCTCGGGCATCTGACCGTGAGCGATCGCAAACCGGGCCTCGGGCACGAGGTGCTGGAGGTGACCGGCCAGGTGGCCGATGCTCTGCACCCGGTTGTGAACGACGTAGACCTGGCCCCCACGGGCGATCTCCCGCAGGATCGCCTCGCGGATGACCGTGTCCCTGGCCGGGGTGACGAAGGTGCGCACGGGTGCGCGATCCAGCGGCGGCGTGTTGATCACCGACAGATCGCGGATACCGGAGAGCGCCAGGTAGAGCGTGCGCGGGATCGGGGTGGCCGTCATGGTCAGGACATCGACGTTGGTGCGCAGGCGCTTGAAGTGCTCTTTGTGCGCGACCCCGAAGCGCTGCTCCTCGTCGATGACTACTAGGCCGAGGCGCTTGAAGCGGACGTCCCGCTGAAGTAGCCGGTGCGTGCCGATGACGATATCCACTTCGCCACGGGCGATGGCCTCCACGATTTCGGCCTGCTCCTGACGGCTGCGCAGCCGCGAGAGCATCTCCACGCGCACTGGGAACGGCGCCAGGCGCTGCTGGAATGTGGTGTAGTGCTGGAGCGCCAGCACGGTGGTCGGCACCAGGACGGCGACCTGGAAGCCATCGTTCACCGCCTTGAACGCCGCGCGCACGGCCACCTCGGTCTTGCCGAAGCCCACGTCGCCGCAGAGGAGACGATCCATCGGGCGCGGCCGTTCCATGTCGGCCTTGATCTCCTGGATCGCCCGCAACTGGTCGGGGGTCTCCTCGTAGGGGAACGACTCCTCCAGCTCGTGATCCCAGGCAGTGTCCGGCGAGAACGCATGCCCGACCGCGGCCTCGCGCGCGGCGTAGAGCTGGAGGAGATCGAAGGCCAGCTCACGCACCGCCTGCCGTACCCGGCGCTTGATGCGCGACCACTCTGGCGAGCCCAGCCGAGTCAGAGTCGGCTCGCCGTCGACACTCTCGTAGAGCGTGATGCGGTCGAGCTGGTCGACCGGGAGATAGAGCCGGTCGTTGTCGGCGTACTCCAGCAGGAGGTACTCGCGGGTCACCCCGCTGATCTCGAGCGTGACCAGCCCGCCGTAGCGAGCGATGCCGTGCTCGACGTGGACGACGTAGCTGCCGGGCTTCAGCCGCTGGAGCAGATCGGCCGACGTGGCTCGCGGCCGGCCGGCCGGGCGACGCACGGCGCGGCGGTAACCGAAGATCTCGCGATCGCTGAGGACTACGATCCGTTGCTCGGTATGCTTCCAGCCGCCGCTGAGCCGCTCACGGGCGACCTCGATCGTGCCTGGCTCCAACGGAGGAGCACCCTGGCCATCGAGCCCGGCCGGAGACTCCTTCTGGACTCGCGGGAAGATGCCGTGCTCCTCGAGCAGCTCGGTGAGCCGGTCGCGCTGCTCGCTCGCCAGCACCAGTCGCCAGCCGCCGGCAGTGAACTCCTCGACGAGCTTTGGGAGGTGGCCGAGGCGTCCGGCCAGGTTGGGTAGATCGGTCGTGTAGCCATCCTGAGCAGCAGAGGCGGCGATATCGCGGGCCGGCCACTGCGGGGGCCGGGAACCGAGGAGAAGCTGGCGCGTACTCTCCACCCGCTCCAGGACTCGTTCGAGCGGGTGGTACGGGAGTGGGAGATCACGGGGCAGCTCGCCGCTCTCCTCGAGCGTCGCCCGGAGTTCCTGGGCCTGCACGTCGATCTGCTCCAGCGCGAGGTAGACCGCGCCCGGATCCACCACGACGACTAGGTGGGGCTCCGGGAGATAGTCGAGCAGGCTTGCCGGGCGATTCAGGAAGAAGGGGGCGAAGAGCTCGGGCCCAGGGGTCATTTCCCCGCGTTCGAGCTGTGCCAGGAGCCGCTCCCACTCCACCAGCACCTCCGGCCTCAGCGATCCGGTGTCGATGCGGCGCAGCCGCTCCACCGCCTCCGCAAGCCGGCTCTGGTCGATCTCGACTGGCGGCAGGACAGTAGCCTCCTGGACTCGCTCCACCGAACGCTGGGTATCCGGATCGAACCGGCGAATCGACTCGATCTCGTCGCCGAACAGCTCGAGGCGCAGGGCAAGCCGGCTACCGGGAGGCCAGAGGTCGACGATGCCGCCGCGGTGGCTGAACTGCCCGGGAGCGCTGACGACCGCGGCGCGCTGGTACCCGGAAGCCAGCAGGTGAGCGAGGAAAGCGCGCAGCGAGAGCGTCTCACCGACTCGGAACTCGATCGCCTGCGACCAGAGCGTCTCGGGCGGGCTGAGGAGCTGCGTCAGCGCGCGCACCGGGGCAATGACCACCGCAGAGGGGTCGGTCACCAAACGCCGGAGGAGCGCGACGCGCTCGGCGCTAGCGGCTCGGTCAGGGGCGAGGAGGTCGTAGGGGAGCGTCTCGGGCGCCGGCCAGAGGAGCGGCGACTGGCCCGCGGGGAGGTAGGTCGCGAGCGTGTCCTGGAACTCGAACGCCTGGTCGTGCCGGGCAGTCAGCAGCAAGAACGGGCACTGGAGCCGGCGGATCAGCGTGGCCAGGACCGGCGCCCGGGCAGCAACCGGGATACCTTCGACTTCGAGGACTTGGCCCTCACCCAGCGCGCGGAGGCTCTCGCCCAGCTCGCGGTGCCACGGATCGTCGACCAGTTGAGCGGTGATGTGCGCGAGCGTCATCTCCCCAGCAAGCCCAAGGCGTGTGCGAGACACGCAGAAACCGGCCATCGGCCATGAGTGGCCGTGGCAAAGTGGTTCAGTATACCACCTCGGTTCGCTGTCCACATGCCTAGGCTGCTTTACAGAGCTCCGAAGGCCGACTAGGATCAGCCAAACAGCGGGCAGAGCCACGACGGGAAGGCAGAGGGCGTGGGGCGGTTGCAGCGATTCACCCCGATCCAGACGTTGATCCTCGGATTCGTTGTTGGACTGCTCGTCGCGCTGGCGCTCGCGCTGCTCCGGCAGGAGCGCGGGCAGGGCGACCTCGTCCTGCGCGTCGAACCGCTCGAGACGCCTGCGGATATCACGGTGCATGTGGATGGGGCGGTGGCGAAGCCGGGGTTGTACACCCTGCCGACCGGCAGCCGGCTGGCGGACGCGCTCGACCGTGCCGGCCTGCTGCCCAGCGCCGATACATCTCGCTTGCCGCTCGCCGAGCGACTGCGAGACGGGCAGAGCATCGTCGTCCCCGAACGGCCGTCCCAGGTTACAGAGGGCACCACTGCAACAGCACCCGCGGAACCAGGCTCGACGCTGATCGACATCAACGCGGCATCGGCTGACGAGCTTGAGACATTGCCCGGGATCGGCCCGGCGTTAGCCGAGCGCATCGTCGCCTACCGGACGGAGCACGGCCCATTCCGGTCAGTGGACGAGCTGGCTCAAGTGCGGGGCATCTCGCCGCGCATGGTCGACGAGCTGCGCGATCTGGTGACCGTCGGTGGAGTGCCGTGATCGGCCTCTGGCTCGGCCTCGCCTTTCTCAGCGGCGTGCTCGCGCACGATCTGGGACTGGCTCTCGCGGCAGCGGTGACCGCTGTGGCCGGTGCCGCGCTCGTTTCCGTCGTCTGGCCTACCAGGCACGTCCGGTTGGCAGCGATGGCGGCTCTCGTTTGCCTGCTGGCCGGCGCCGCGCGGGTTGCGACGGCGCCATCGCCGGCCACGCTCCCGCCCGACGTCGCCGGGAGGCACCGCTTCACGGGCGTCGTCCTCAACATGCCCCGTGCCTATCCCGAGCGCACTGATGCGCTGCTCCGGCTGCGCTCGCCGGTCGAGGCCACCGTGCTCGCGCGCTTACCCCCGACAGTGACAGTGCGGCAAGGAGACGTGCTGTCCGGGACAGGCGAGCTGGCCGTCGCTGAACGAGTACAGTCGAGGAGTGGGGGTGTGGCGACGCTCCGCGTCTCCGACTTCAATGTCGAAGGCAGCGAGGCGACGTCAGTGCAACGCCTGCGAACGCGCGCCCACGAGGCCATCGGCGAGCGTGTGCTGCGGAGCGTGGCGGAACCAGCCGCCACGCTGACACTCGGCGTGCTGCTGGGGGACGACAGCCGGATGACTGGCCCGACGCGGCAGGCGTTCCAGGCTGCCGGGTTGACGCACCTGACAGCGGTGAGCGGCTGGAATGTGGCCGTGGTGACTGGCGTGTGCGAACTCGGGTTGCGACGCTGGTTGAGCGTGCGACGACGCTTACCCGTGGTAGCGGGCATCATCTGGAGCTATGCGTATCTCGTCGGCCTCCAGCCGCCGGTCGTGCGCGCCGCGCTAATGGCGAGCCTATACCTGGCCGCGCGCTGGCGAGGACGCCCGCGCGACCCGGTCACCGCGCTGCTCTGGTCGGTCGTCGCCATGATCGCCGTTGAACCGGCTATACGGTTCGACGTGGCGTTTCAGCTCTCGGCGCTCTCGACCGCGGCGCTGGCCTTGCTCGGGCCACAGATCGCCCGGTATCCGGCCTGGATAGGGGCGATCGTGCTGCCAGGCACGACGCAGCTCGCGGTGTCGCCACTCCTCCTGCACTGGTTCGGCGCCTACTCGCTCGTCGCGCCGGTGGCGAACCTGCTCGTCGGGCCGGCCGTGGCACCAGTCATGGCGGGCGGCGTGCTGGTCGCGGCCGCCTCGCTCGCGCATCCCGTTGCTGCCGATACGCTGGGCGTGCTGGCCTGGCTGCCGGGCCGCTGGGTCGTTTGGGTCGCGGAAGTCGCTGCTCGCGTGCCGGGACTCGCCGGCCGGACGCTTTCGCCGAGTGCAGACGCGACTGTGCTCGTGTACCTCGGGGTCGGCGTCCCGATCCTCTGGTGGTGGCACCGAACCACCGCGGTACCACTGCCGGAGGGGCTCCTGCTGCTCGCTCCAGAGGCAGCGGAGCTCGGGGAAGAGAACCCTTCACAGCGGGAACCGGCGTGACGAGCATGCAGCTATGTCCCTGATCCAGTTTCGCTGCCCGCACATGGGACAATCACGCCCCATCGCGGAAAATTGACGAGATTCCGTCCTGGACCGTACAATGAGTCGGATACGGCTATGAGCCGGGCGGCCGGCAGATGCCACGCAGGCCGGATCTCGCGTCGTCAGAGAGGATCGTGGAGGAGCTGTGGGTAGCAAGAAGATCCGCGTAGCCATCATCGGCGTCGGAAACTGTGCCTCCTCGCTAGTGCAGGGAGTCCACTACTACCGGAACGCCGATCCCGACCAGTTCGTCCCCGGCCTGATGCACGTCGACCTCGGCGGCTATCACGTCGGCGACATCGAGTTCACCGCCGCGTTCGACATCGACGCTAACAAGGTGGGCAAGGACCTCTCGGAGGCAATCTTCGCGCCGCCGAACAACACCTATAAGTTCACCGACGTTCCCTACCTCGGTGTCCCTGTCTACCGCGGTATGACACACGACGGCCTCGGCAAGTACCTCTCGCAGATCATCACTAAGGCGCCAGGCCCGACGGCGGACATCGTCGGGATCCTCAAGGAGACCCAGACCGATGTCGTCATCAACTACTTGCCGGTCGGCAGCGAGATGGCGACCAAGTGGTATGTCGAGCAGGTCCTCGACGCCGGGTGCGCATTCGTGAACTGTATCCCGGTCTTCATCGCCCGCGAGGAGTACTGGCAGAAGCGATTCCGCGAGCGCGGCCTGCCCATCATCGGTGACGACATCAAGAGCCAGGTCGGTGCCACCATCACGCACCGCGTCCTGACCCGCCTGCTGGCCGACCGCGGCGTGCGCATCGACCGCACGTACCAGCTCAACTTCGGCGGCAACACCGACTTCCTGAACATGCTGGAGCGCGAGCGGCTCGAGTCGAAGAAGATCTCCAAGACCAACGCCGTGCTCAGCCAGCTCGATTACCCGATTCCGGACGAGAACATCCACGTCGGTCCCAGCGACTACATCCCCTGGCTCCAGGATCGCAAGTGGTGCCATATTCGCATCGAGGGCACGACCTTCGGCGACGTGCCGATCAACCTGGAGCTGAAGCTCGAGGTCTGGGACTCGCCGAACTCCGCCGGCGTGGTGATCGACGCGATCCGCTGCGCCAAGCTCGCGCTCGATGCCGGCATCAGCGGCGCCTTGATCGGGCCGAGCGCCTATTTCATGAAGTCGCCACCCGTCCAGTACCGGGACGAGGAAGCGCGCGAGCTGGTCGAGGCGTTCATCCGCGAGACCGCTGCCCAGCGCGAGCGGTACATCCCGGCGGAGAGCTGAGTCGACTAGGTACCATTCGTACCGACACTCGGAGGCGAGGGGGCAGCGGGCAGGGCTCGCTGCTCCTTTCAGCACCATGGCACCAGGTGATGGACGAGATCCGGTCGCAAGAGGCGATCCTCCGGCTCAACCTGTCCTATGTCCTGCACGAGCCGTCTACGAGTCCTGCCGTGGGCGCGCTCGCCCGCCAGGTGCTGTCCAACTGGCGCCGCATAGCGGCGGCCACGCGGCGCCTGGGTTCTCTCGACGACCTGGCGTTGCTGACGCGCGTCGTGGTCCGGAACTATCGGAGCTTGTGGGCCGCTCAGGCGCAGCCACCCGACATGCTGCTCACCGTCCGCCTCGGAGCCTGGCCTCTGCTCGAGCGGGTAGTCGGCCTTCATCTGGGCGAGCAGCGGTCCCCGGCACAGCTTCACCTCCTCGACGGCCAGCCGGCCAGCCCTAGCTGGGATCTGCCGCTCTTCCGGGCGCCCGCACGGGTCTCGCTGCCGCCAGTGGAACAGCTCGCTGGCCAGCGCGCGTGTTTTGCTACACTCGTATTCCGTCCTGGCTGGCGTACGCTCTTGCTCGATCTGACGCCGCTCGCCGGGGATCCGGCTGAGGAACGAGAGCCTTGGGTCGCGTCACTGGGCACGGCGGCCGAGGCAGCCATCCGCGGCTTCACCGACCAGTGGCTGTGTGCGCATGCGCTCTGGGAGGCTCCGGCAGAGCGGGCATTGCCCGAGTTCGTCGCCGATAGGAGCTGAGCATGTGGCTGCTCTGGGCAATGCGGGTGGGTGCGCTGCTCACGCCGATCGTCCCTGCCCGCGCGGGCTACTGGATCTGCCGGGTGATCGGCCTGGTGCTCTACCTGCTCAAGCTGCGCACCAGCCGTGCCGTCCTCGATAACCTGCGTCACGTCGCGCCCCAGCGAAGCTGGCTCTGGCGCCAGCGCCAGGCCGCGCGGGTCTTCATCACCGCCACGATGAACTATTACGATCTGGTTCGCCTGCGCTCGGTCGACCGCGACCGCTTGACCGAGTTGATCGAGGTCCACGGCTGGCCGCACCTGGAGGCCGCGCTGGCTCGCGGCAAGGGCGTCATCGTGCTGTCTGCCCACCTGGGCAACTTCAGCGTGGTCGCGCAATACCCGGCTACACTCGGGCTCCAGGCCGCCGTGATCGCGGAACAAGTGCAGCCCCCCGAGCTGTTCCGGTACCTGGCCCGGCTCCGCTCGGCCATGGGCATCACCGTGCTGCCACCCGGTGCCGGCTCGGTGTTGCCGATCCTGCGGCTGCTGCGCAAGAACGGCATCTTGCTCGTCGCTGGCGACCGGGATGTCACCGGCCATGCTCGGATCGTGCGGTTCTTCGATGCGCCCGCCTCTCTCCCAGTCGGCCCGGTCGTGCTCGCCCTGCGCACCGGCGCGACGCTGCTCCCCGCCTATACCGTTCGGAGATCGACTCGCAAATCGGTCGTCTTCGTCGAAGCGCCGCTCGAACTGGTTCGGACTGGCGACGAGGAACGCGACCTGGACGAGAACATGAAGCTCGTCGCCCGGGCGCTCGAGCGTATGATCCGCGTCGATCCCGGGCAATGGTCGGTACTCCAGCGGGTATGGGATCGCCCGCTCGCCGAGGTGGTGTCGCAAGGCGAAGCGATCGGCCAGATCCCACCGGAACTCGCCCAATACCCCGTCGAGGAAGCCACCCGAGGCTGACCACTGGCCACCCCGTGACAGCCCGTCACGGCCGCATTTTCGGCATCGCCAAGCCCAACGTGGTACAATCGACCTGTACGTTCTACCGGCCGGACGTTGAACCGGCAAGGGAGTTGGAAACCGTGGATATCGGCCGAGTCGAACAGGTCAGCATCGACGAAGAGATGCGGCGCTCGTATCTCGACTACGCGATGAGCGTGATCGTCCAGCGAGCGCTGCCCGACGTGCGCGACGGCCTCAAGCCGGTGCAGCGCCGCATCCTCTACGGCATGCACGAGATGGGCCTGCGGCCCACCGCCAAGTACCGGAAGAGCGCCGGTATCGTCGGCGAGGTCTTGAAGTCGTATCACCCCCACGGCGATGCTGCCGTCTACGACGCGCTCGTCCGGATGGTCCAGCCGTTCTCCCTCCGCTACCCGCTGATCGACGGGCAGGGCAACTTCGGCTCTGTCGACGGTGACAGCGCGGCAGCCATGCGGTACACCGAGGCCCGGCTCGCGCCCATCGCCGAGGAGATGCTGGCCGACATCGAGAAGCAGACGGTCGACTTCGCTCCCAACTACGATGACAGCGCCCGTGAGCCGGTCGTCCTGCCCGCTCGCCTGCCGAACTTGCTGGTCAACGGAGCCTCCGGCATCGCGGTCGGCATGGCCACCAACATCCCGCCCCACAACCTGGGTGAAGTCTGCGATGCGTTGATCTACCTGATCGACAACCCTGAGGCGACCGTCGAGGAGCTGGCGGAGATCATCCCCGGGCCGGACTTCCCGACCGGCGGCGTGATCCTCGGCCGGGAAGGCGTCCTCGCCGCCTACGCGACCGGGCGAGGCCGGGTGGTCGTCCGTGCCCGCGCGCATATCGAAGAGGCTGCTCGTGGCAACCGCTACTCGATCATCGTTACCGAGTTGCCCTATCAGGTCAACAAGGCCGCGCTGATCGAGAAGATCGCTGAACTGGTCAAAACCGGGCGACTGGAGGGCATCCACGACCTCCGCGACGAATCCGACCGCAACGGCATGCGCATCGTCATCGAGCTGAAGCGCGATGCCCAGCCGCGCACGGTGCTCAACAACCTGTTCAAGCACACCCAGCTCCAGACGACGTTCGGCGTCAACATGCTGGCGCTGGTGGACGGCACGCAGCCACGCCTGCTGACGCTGAAGCGGGCACTGCAGCTCTACATCGAGCACCGGCAAGAGATCGTGCGCCGGCGCACTGAGCACGACCTCGAACAGGCCCAGCGCCGGGCTCACGTCCTCGAAGGGCTGATGATCGCGCTCGACCACCTCGACGAGGTCATCCAGACGATCCGCGAGTCGAGCTCGGCCGACGAGGCCCGGACGAACTTGATGACCCGCTTCTCGCTGACCGAGATCCAGGCGAACGCGATCCTCGATATGCAGCTCCGCCGGCTGGCCGCGCTCGAACGGCAGAAAATCGAGGACGAGTATCGCGAAATCCAGCGCAAGATCGCTGAGCTGCAAGCGTTGCTCGCCGACCCGGTCAAGATCCTGGGCGTGATCAAGAAGGAACTGGCCGACCTCAAGGAGCGGTATAACGACCCACGCCGTACCGTGATCCAGGACATCAGCGGCGAGATGACCGAGGAGGACCTTATTCCCAAGGTCGACGTCCTGGTCACGATCACCGAGCGCGGCTACATCAAGCGCAACCCGAACGGCGCCTACCGGACCCAGCACCGCGGCGGTCGCGGGGTCAACGGGATCACCGTCCGCGACGAGGATCAGGTGCGCCATGTCGTCCACGCCACCACCCACGACGCCATGCTCTTCTTCACCAACCGGGGGCGGGTCTTCCAGCTCCCGGTGCACGAGATCCCGGACGCCGGCCGGAGCGCGCGGGGTATCCCGGTCGTGAATCTGATCAATGTCCAACCGGACGAGGAGATTACCGTGCTCGTCCCGGTGCGAGACTTCGCTGGCGCCACCTACCTCTTCATGTGCACGCGCCAGGGCCGCGTGAAGCGCACGCGCCTGGAGGAATTCAGCAGCGTGCGATCCTCCGGCCTGATCGCGATCAGCCTGGAGGACGGCGATGAGTTGTGCTGGGTTCAGCCGACGTCGGGCAAGGACGAGGTGATCCTG
>Ga0073929_1001743_pt1 | contig 17302 bp, 19 predicted proteins | sample DewCreD2012metaG_3_FD_76966 | JGI IMG/M metagenome (GOLD analysis project Ga0073929, IMG submission 76966) | Hot spring sediment bacterial and archeal communities from British Columbia, Canada, to study Microbial Dark Matter (Phase II) - Dewar... ... | reverse complement strand
GATGGTTCGATGAGCGAAGTTACGGCACTGCTGCTCGATTTGTTTGTCATTTTTGTGGCGGCCAAGCTCGCTGCAGAGTTGTTCGAGCGTATTCGTCAACCGCCGGTGATCGGCGAGCTCCTCGCCGGCATGCTCATCGGCCCCTACGCCCTCGGTCTGATCGGCACACCTGACGAGGGCCTGGTGCGAGCATTCCACGGCGACGCGGCAGCAGCACAGGAGGCCGTGGATCTGGTCTACCACCTGGTGGCTGAGCTCGGCGTGGTCGTGCTGCTCTTCTTTGTAGGCCTGGAGACGCGGGTGGCGGATATCCTGAAGGTCGGCAGACGGGCCGGGGCCGTGGCGGTGCTGGGTGTGGTAGTCCCGTTTGTGCTGGGCTTCATGCTCATGGGGCCGGTGCTCGGGCGTTCTCAGCTTGAGGCCACCTTTGTTGGAGCCGCCCTGGTGGCCACCAGTGTGGGGATCACGGCGCGCGTCTTGCGTGACCTGGGAGTGATTGCCTCAAAAGAGAGCCGCATTATCCTCGGCGCAGCGGTTCTCGACGACATCCTGGCGATGATCGTGCTGGCGATTGTTGCCGGGCTGGCGACGGCCGGCACGGTCCGCCTGCTCGATGTCGCCACCATTGCCCTGCAGGCAGTTCTGTTCACCGCCTTCGTCGCCTTTGTCGGCACTGGGGCGATGCGCCGCTACGGTCTGCACCTCGATCGCCTCAAGATGGACGGTGCGCCATTCGCCGTGGCGCTGGCTGCCATGCTGGGGCTGGCGGCCCTGGCCGGCATGATCGGCCTGGCAGCGATCATCGGCGCGTTCCTCGCCGGCATGGTCTTCGCTGAGGCCCGCGAGCACTTCGAGCTCGAACAGCAGGCACTGCCAATCTACCGGTTCCTGGTGCCGTTCTTTTTCGTGATCACCGGCAGCCAGGTAGACTGGCGGTTGTTTATTGCCCCAGGCTTGATCACCCTGGCGCTCAGCGTCACCCTGCTGGCCCTTCTCACCAAGATCATTGGCTGCGGTCTGGGTATGCTGGGAGCCCCGTGGCGCAACGTCGCCATCGTGGGAATAGGCATGGCGCCACGGGGCGAGGTGGGCCTGATTGTGGCCAGCCTCGGCCTTTCCCTGGGCGCGATCCCCCAGGATCTCTTCAACGTGGTCGTGGTGATGAGCATCCTCACGACGTTGAGTGTGCCGCCTGCACTGCGCCTGCTTTACGCCGGACAGCCGGAAACGGCTCTCTCGCCGGAGGACCTCGCGGATCAGGCCGGGCGTTTGCCGGACATGTAGACGCACGCACCGCCTGCCGGCTGCGTGGTCCAGATCGATGCTGAAAGGCGTATACGCTCTATCCATCCAGCAGCGCGGGCAGGATAGGCGCGTGCGACTGTGCTCCTACGTGCGCCCGCCAAAGCGGGCCGGCCAGAGTGGGCGGTGCGCAGCCAGCCAGGGCGGCACCGCCGCTGCGGGACGGGGGAGGTGGACGTCTCCCAGCCGGCCGCGCGGCCGGCTGAGAATAAGCCAGGCGCCGGCCAGGGTCAGGACGGACCCGAGCAGCATCACCGTAGTCCGCCGCCGCGCCTCAGGCGCGAGTGTCCCGGCCAGGTGCGCCAGGTCTAAGCTGCCCTGAGAAGGCCGCTCCCCGGCTGCCCGCAGGAGCGGCGGCAGCTCCCAGACCGGCGCTGCCGCGGCCACCGCGCGTACGGCACGCAGGCAGGACTCCCACAAAGGGCCATGATGGAACCGTTCCGAGCGCCTGCCGGGCAATGCAGGTGCAGCCTCGGCCATCGCGGCGAGGTACTTGCCGCTTAGCAGATCGCGCTCCAGGGCGGCTACGAACTCTGTCCGCGGCTCAACCGGTTGCAGGGCATGCTGGAGCAAGCGCACGGTATCGAGCAAGGCGGCATCCTGCGGCGCCACAGGCAGCACCGTGATCCTGCGCCCGTGCACCAGCGCATCCACCCAGTCCGCCAGGAGCTCCACCCGGCGCGCCAGGTCATCGCGCGCCAATCCTCGCTCCGGCGTGCCGCGTGCGTGCGCATGGAACGGGTTGATCATAGTCCGCCCTCCTTGTCCAAGAGCTGACGCAGAGCGACGATCGTGCGATGTAGCAGTGCCTTCACCGCTCCCTCGGTGCGGTTCATTGCCTGCGCGATCTCAGCGTTCGAGAACCCCAGCACAAACTTCATCAAAAGAAGATGCTGCCGCTCCGGGGGGAGCCGGCGTACTGCCGCACGCACCTGCTCTGCTTCGGCCTCCGCAGCCACCTGCTCCTCAGGATCGTCGTACGCCCGCGCCTCGCCTGTCGTCGCCTCCAGTCGCACGAGCCGGTGCCGGCTGCGATCACGATGCCAGTTAGCCGCCAGATTGTGTGCTATGCGGAGCAGCCAGGCGGAAAATGGGAGCCCCCGCTCATCATACCGTGGCAGGTGTTGCAATGCCCGAGCGAACGTCTGCGCCGTCAGGTCCTCTGCATCCTCCACCCGCCCCGTGCGGTAGTACAGGTAGCTGTAGACACGGCGCACATACCGCCGGTACAGGTCGCCGAATGCCTGCGGATCAGCCTGGGCCCGACGCACCAGCGTCGCATCGTCCTCCTGCAGGCACTGGTCGCCTGAGGCAGGGGATGTTCCGACCGCCACCGGGGTACTCCGGCTCGTCTCGGTTTGTGCTTCGCTCACAGGATGCTCGTGCATATAGCTGAACACCGCTACCACGCACACGTTACGGCTGGGCGTGGCCTGCCTATCAGCATACCATACGCCGGCACTTGACATCCTTCCTCGCCAGGCTCTACCATGAGACGGGACACCGAGACGGGACACACTGCTGCCGGCCGGTGACCGGCCTCCGGGTATGCCGGACGCGTTCCCCGGAGCATTCCAGTCGTGCGCTCGTGGTACTCGCCTATGGGAAGCCTTGTCCCGCGAACGCAGCGGAGCACAGAAGGCCAGACGCGACGCGAGGTGCGGGACTGGACCGACCTCCTTCCGCCGTACCGTGTACTGTTGCACAACGACGATGTGAACACGATGGATCAAGTCGTGCGCGCCCTGCTCCGGTCGATCCCGGGCATGAGCAGGGAGCGTGCCTGGGCCATCATGTGGGAAGCCCACACTACTGGCGTCGCCGAGGTCATTGTGTGTCCGCTCGAGCAGGCTGAGCTCTACCGGGACCGCCTGCAGAGCTATAGCCTGACGGCCACAATCGAACGAGTATAGATTCGTCCTGCGTGTGCAAATTGCCTCTCGAAGCAAGCTTCTTGCTTCCGCGCGCACGCGGGATCGTCCCCATGCCGTTGACCTCAGCATCAGCAGGAAGATCTGCGACGCTACCCGCACACGTGCATCCATCTGCGCACGCTGCGCCGCCATGGGGCTCTCATCCTAACGCCGATCGTTGTGCGTCCGCCTATAGATGCCGAGCGTACCCGCCTGGAGGCTGGACTGCGCTTGAACACTGCCTTTGTCCTCCGCCGCTGCCACATCCTGCTCGCCAGTGCGCGGGGCGAGTGTCCGCCGCAGAGCGCGCAGGCCATCGGCTGCAGCGACCAGACCGTCCGCACCGTCATCCGTGCCGTCGCAGCGCAGGGCATCGACGCCTGCTTGACGCGACGGTCGATTCGACCGCACCGTCCGCGCACCAAGCTCGATGCGGTGGCCCACGAGCGACTCCGCGCCCTGGTGCACCCAAGCCCGCGCCAGTTTGGCCAGCCGACCAGGGTGTGGGCCCTCGCACGGGTGGCCGAGGTCAGCTTCGCCCAGGGCATCACCCCGGAGCGCGTCAGCGACGAAGCGATTCGCTTGGCGCTGAAGCGCCTTGGGGTGAGCTGGAAACGGGCCGCGCGCTGGATCACCAGCCCCGACCCCGCGTATGCCCGGAAAAAAGGGCGCGCGACCGGCTGATCCGTCTGGCTGTTACTCATCCCACGTGGGCGCTTGGCTTCGAAGACGAAACCTGGTGGCGTCGCTTGGCGTCCCCGTCCCTGCACACGTGGACGGACGCGGCGCACCTCCTGCGCCTGCTCGAACCGGCGGTCGCGCAGCACGACCCGGATCCCAAAGCCCTCGCCTGCTCCAGCCTTCTGGTGCGCTGGGCCAAATCCGATGGTGCCTGGCACGAGGAAGCCTGGCTGCGCTTTGTCGACGGCCGTCCCGTGAGCGCCCTAACGACGCAGTTTCTGGCCTGGTGCTGCGCCAAGCTCCAAGCCCGGGGGAAAGCGGCCCTGGTGCTGACCTGGGACAATGCCTCCTGGCACGTCAGCCAGGAGGTACGCCGTTGGATCCGCCAGCACAACCTCTAGGTCAAACAGGCAGGTTGCGGGGTGCGCATCCTCGTCGGTTCCCTGCCGAGCAAGAGCCCGTGGCTGAACCCAATCGAGCCCACGTGGGGCCATGGCAAGCGACGGATCGTCGAACCAGCGCAGCTCTTGTCGGCCCAAGAAGTGATCGACCGGATGTGTGCGGCCTTCGACTGCCCGCATGAAGCCCATCTGGCTATTTCCAAAGAAGTCGCTTGACTATGCACCAGGTGACGCGATAGTTCCGGCAAGTCAGGCGCGCCGGCGGACGCAGCGCACATGCGGCCGGCCTGCCGGGATAGACGATTGACACCCCTCCTGCACTCCCGTAGCATGCATGAAGAGAGCTCTTAAGTCATCTGTGCGGAGCCCTCATGCTCGATCTTGTCATCCGCGGGGGCATCGTCTTCGACGGCACCGGGGCGCCCGGCCGCTCAGCCGATATCGGCATTCGCGGCGACCGGATTGTCGCTGTCGGTGACCTCTCTGCCGTAGATCCGGCCTCGGTGAACGTGCTGTCCGTCACCGGCCGCTATGTTGCGCCGGGCTTCATTGACATCCACACGCACTCTGACCTGACGGCGCTGACCCTGCCCGGGCAGAACAGCGCGCTGCAGCAGGGCATTACCACCCAGGTGACCGGCAACTGTGGCTTGTCTGCCGGCCTTGCCGGCCGTGGCCCGGAGTTCAACCTTGAGCGGCGCGGCTTCCGCAGCGATCCCGACGCCGCCGACAAGCCGGCTTTTATGTGGGACTCTCTGGCCGAGCATTTGGCGCTGATCGAGCAGCAGGGCATCGGCACAAATTACATCACGCAGAGCGGGCACAACACGATCCGCCGCCGCGTGATGGGAGTCGCACACGTCGACCCCTCGCCCGAGCAGCTTGACGCCATGCGCGCCCTAGTACGCCAGAGCATCGAGGAAGGGGCGGTGGCCTTCACCACCGGCCTCGAATATGTGCCGGGTCGCTACAGCCGGCTGCCCGAGCTTGTGGCCCTGGCGCGCGAAGCCGCACGCCTGGGCGCATTCTATGCGACCCATCTGCGCAGCGAGGGCGATGAGCTTGTCGAGGCGGTTCGCGAAGCCCTGGAGATCGGCCGTCAAGCGGATATCCCCGTCCAGCTCTCCCACCACAAGGCTGAGGGACGAGAGAACTGGGGCATCGTCGAACAGACCCTGCAGATGGTCGAGCAGGCGCGGCGCGAGGGGCTGGATGTCTCCCTCGACCAATACCCCTACACAGCCTATATGACGGGCCTGGGCGTTGTCGTATTGCCGGCGTGGGCGTATGCGGGCGGACCCGAGCAGCTGGCGCAGCGGCTGCGGGATCCGGCGGAGCGCGATCGCCTGAAGGCAGAGATCCTGGCCCGCCGGCCACGCTGGGGTGACCTCGGGCCCGACTCAGGTTGGCACCAGCTGGTTATTAGTAGCTGCCGCCGGCACCCCGAGATGGAAGGCCGTACCATCGCCCAGCTCGCCCTGGAGCATGGCCGAGAGCCGCTGGATTTTGTGCTGGACCTCCTGGCGGAGTCCGAACCGCCGTACGTCGGGGTCGTCCACTTCGCCATGAGCGAGACAGACGTGCGCACGGTGATGCGGCATCCGCTGACCATGATTGGCTCCGACGCAGTGGCCACATCTCCAGAATCTGGCGGCCCCACACATCCTCGCTGTTATGGCACCTTTCCACGCGTCTTGGGGCGGTACGTGCGCGAGGAGGGGGTGCTCACCTGGGCAGAGGCAATCTATAAAATGACCGGACTGCCGGCAAAGCGTCTGGGGCTCACCCGGCGCGGCCGTATTCAGCCGGGCTTTGCCGCCGACCTGGTGATCTTCGATCCGGCCACCGTGATCGATCGGGCCACGTTCGAGCAGCCGCACCACTATCCTGACGGTATCGAGCACGTGCTGGTGAACGGCGTGTTCGCCGTGCGGGAGGGCAGGCTAACCGGTGCCCTCGCCGGTCGCGTGTTGCGCTACGGGACGTGCGAGTTCGGTCCCGCCGGTGTCTAGCAGGAACCGAGCGCATCGCCTGTGATGCGCGACCTGCCCTCTGTTTAGGCATCGCCATTCTGGACGCACAATGCGCCTCTATTCGATCGTCGGCCCGATCAATCGTCTGCCCGACCGGCGAGGCCATCGGTTAGGCTGACAGCACCGGTGCGCCGCGTAGGTGGCCACCTACACGCCACAGCCACCGTGCGCCCGACCGGCACCGTAACACCCTCCCGGCCAGATACGCCGGGCGAGCGTTAAGTGGACGGGCGCGATCCATTCGCGCAACAGCCGGCGCTCCCCAGCTCCTCAAGGGCCCACGCTGCGTTCGTCCGTGCGCAGGAACAGAGGATTTGTCCAGGCGCGGCGGCCCTGCACATCAGTGATCTCGACGCGCGCGTACTTCTCAGTGCCGCGCAAGGTGAAGATAGCCCCGGTGAGGGCATCGCCGTCGCAGATCGCCTGGGCAAGCTGCGGGCCGCGCAGACGACGGGCCCGCGTTGCCGGGCCGTAGCGCCCGGCCCCAAGTTGCGCTCCTTTCGTCGGGTCGGCTACCAGGGCGATTGTCTGGACCGGCGAGCACTCTACGCGCACCTCTGTACCGTTAACCTGGACATTGTAGATCTCCGGTCCGGTGCTGGCATAGAAGTGCCCCTGCCGCAGGGCGTCCATAATCGCGCCCTTGGTCAACGCCGGAGCACGCACCACCGCCCAGGCCCGCAGGCTATCGAAACCGGGGCGGTGGGAATCATCCGCGGCCACAGCCCACACCAGCCGGCCTCGGGTCAACAGGTCATCCCAGTGCACGCTGGAGAGCCCGCGGGCGATCGCCGTCTCACAGGTGGCGTTGAACACCTCGATCGCCAGATAGTTACGTACCGACAGCAGGTCCGCCGTGGTTAGCCCCGACCAGTACGGGTGGGCGATGATCGCCTCGCCGCCAACGCGCCGGATCTCATCGATCACATCCTGGGAACTCATGCCGTCGCGCCGGCGAAACTCGTCCTCCAGGTTAATGCCGACGATGTGAAACACGCTACCGGCAGCCGCCGGCCCGCCGCGGTACTCGGCGCCGCGCAGGATGAGGAAGTCCGGGGAACTCAGGTGCGTGCAGTCGGTGATCTTCTCGTGATCGGTCACTGCAATGAAGTCAAAGCCGCCCATACGGTAATGCTCGATCAGCCGCTGGGGCGCCATCGCGCCATCAGACTCGGTGGTATGCACATGCAGGCAGCCGCGATACCACTGCCCTGATGCCGAGAACGGCTGGGGAAGCAACTCCATAGGCAGGTTCCTCCTGTGCAGCACGTAAGATGTCCTCCGCGGCCCCGGGCCGCTAGAGGGTGCTGCCGCAGTATAGCGAACACTGCTAACGTGTGCGCAGGGCATTGAGCGCCGCGACGCCCGCCGCCCACCAGGCCGGGTCGCCGTACCGGCGATGCCAGGCCCAGTGCTCGACCCCCCAGAGGCAGATATCGCGGAAGCCCAGCTCCACCAGCTGGCGCAGAAAGGGGAGGAGCTCATGCGGGGCAAAGCTGGGATATGGACCCCGTGCCAGGTAGTAGGCGCCGCCGGGCTCGTAGGGCTTGGCCTGCGCCTCCATAATGGCCGTCTCCCGTCCGGCCGCCTCAGCGGCAGCCTTCCAGCGGAGCAGCGGGTTATAGTCTGCCGCGCGGGCCGCCCGAAAGTACAGTGGAATCCCGAAGAAACTCCAGCCCACGCCGGGGTACAGATCGAAGCCCACGACATCAGCCAGGTGAATAAGCGCCGGGTCCTTGCGCCGGCCGATCACTCCCTGAAGCAGGTGGCGCACGCCCGGCTGATCCATCAGCCGCACCCCGGCGTTTAGCAGACCGTGGGTCGACACATACGCGGTGAGTACAATCTTGCGTCCACGCCGGTCGGCCTCGCGCACCAAGGCGACCTGGCGTGCAACGAAGTCGCGATCGAGCGACCACCAGTTCTTGTACAGGATCGGCTCAAACGGCTCGTTCTCAACCTGCCAGCGCTCAATGATGGAGAAGTCCGCCAGGTCCTCGACTGTCCGTTGGGTGTAGCGGTGCGCCAGCTCGCGAAGCCGCCGGTCCCGCGTGAGCACGCCGAAGGGCGGCAGCCGGCACGCCTCCAGGACCCAGGGGGGAATATGGAACTCTGGATAGACCGGCCCTTTGAGGCCCACGGTCAGGGTCACCGGGAGCCCTTTGCGTACCGCACCCTCGAGTAAGAAGTCCAGTGTGGCGTAGGTATGTTCGCCGGGCCTGCGCTCAATGTCATTCCAGTACGCGGCCAAGCGCACGTAGTCGAGCTCGAGTTGCAGCACGTCTTGGTAGAGCTGCCGCCAATCGGCACCCATGTACAGGGGTTCAACAGGGCTGAAGGTCGCGCCCACGCGCAGTCCTTGGAGCGAAGCCGCGCCTTCGGAGGCCTCAAGGCTAAGCGGGGGCTCCACCAGAGGCCAGAACGCGTAGGACACGACAGCGCTCAGGGCACCGGCCACTAGAGCTCGCCGCGGGACCCGGTCCGGCACACCGAGGCGTGCTACTCGCTCTGCCAGGCGCACCATCGGTCAGCAGTCGAGACCTCGCACGGCGAGGGGTGGTCGCATAACGCTCTTAGGGAGTGGCCCGGCATCCTACCGGGGTATGGGAATTCAGTAAGTATTGTAAGCGATGAGCCAGGCCAGCACCTGTCCGAGCAGGGATGGCCTGGGGGCAGGCTTTGGCTCCTCCTGCAACCACGTGGGGCGCCGCCACCAGTCTCCAGACACCTCTGGCTCGTCCGGGCGCCCGGCCTGGTGCGGCACGCTCTCAGTCTGTCCTGTCACGCTGCACCTCCTGACTCGCCGGCCTGCTCGGCGAGCATCCGGGGCTCTGCCCTATTATAGCGATCCGCGCCGGCACAGCGCATTTGACAGGTTATGTGCACGCGGATAGAATTGGAGCGAAAGTACTGCTCGACTTGACATAGGAGTACGCCGAATCTCCGCGGAGCCGGAGAGCGGGGGATTGCAGCGTTTCCAGGGGTGAATCCTGCCGGTGTGGCAGGTAGGTGCACTCCCTTCGCCCGAACCCGTCAGCTTACTCCGCAGGCGTCTGAAGGGGCTTGCCTCTGGGGCGCGGGCACGCGCCGGGGCAGGCTTTTTCACTTTCTAGCCCGCAGGTTGCGTGGTGCGTGCAGTTGCACGCGCTTGGCGCAGAGGGAGTAGATCGACGGTGGAGCGGAACACCACAGGAGGCACCTTGAGTACGCTGGATGCACACCACCCTGCCTCCTCGTGCCCCGAGGCAGGATCAGCCGACGAGCTCGCCTTCGGCACGTGGCTGGTGGGGCTCGGCCTGGTGAGCGAAGCACAGCTTCGCGATGCGCTGGAGCAGCAGCAGACACTGGCCGAGTTGGGAGAGCGCCGCAGCCTGGCCGAGGTCCTTGTTGCGCTTGGCTATCTCTCGCCCGAGCAGCTGGCAGCAGTGCTGCCACCCGACGTACAGCGACCGGGAGGCCCACCGGCACACGCTGCACAGGCCGTTCCGGCAAAGGAGCATGGTCTAGCCGACCGGTTGGCTGAGTGGCTGCGCAAGGCGATCAAGCTTCCGGCATGAGCAAGCCAAATGCCACGCCCGGCAGACCTGACGGTCAGTCGGCGGCGCATTACTGCAGCAGGAGATCGAACTGCACCTGATCCTCGTGACGGAAGAGGCGCCGAACGAGAGCGGCTAGTCCTCGACGGCCAGGCCCGCCGAGGGCCGCGCCAAGGGCCGAACCTAGCACCAGCCCGCAGACACTCCCTACCACGATCCCCAGCACAAATCCGTCCTCGCCGCCCGGCCTGGCCGCCGGTTGTGCCACAGAGTGCGATCCTCCCACCTGGTCTCCCCCCGGGGTGTGCTGCGCGCCTATCTACTGGATGCGCAGAATGGTCGGCGCATCGCTCCAGACACGCTCCAGCCGGTAGTACTCCCGCTCCGACGTCCGGAAGATATGCGCGACAACATCGCCGTAGTCAAGGAGCACCCAGCTGGGGCTATCTGTCAGGCCCTCGATATGGAGCGGGCTCGTCCCTTCGGCCTCCAGCCCTTCGATGACCGCCCGTGAGATCGCCTGGACCTGGCGGTCGGTATCGGCGCTGCAGATCACAAAATAGTCCGCGATAACCGAAAGGCGGCGGATGTCCAGCAGGATGATATCATCGGCGTTCTTCTCCACTTGGATATCTACGATCCTGCGGGCCAGCGCCGCCGAGTCGACCGGTGCAATCCCTCGCTCTGGCTGTGTCACCACGGTGTGTGTCGCTGAACTCCTCATCCCTTCTCACACCGGCACCCACTGTATGATGTACTTGACAGAAAGGCTGCCGGCACCACTCTACAGACTCCAACGAACTTGTACCGCTCCTGGCAACGAGACAGCTTTAGCTCGCCGGCGCCGAGCTCCGGCGCCGATCGGCTGCTCGTGCCACTGTATTATAGCATCGCCCGTGCCGGGCGAACGCCCCCCCATGAGGCCATTCAGGCCTATATTCCTACCGCCGCCGCAACCCGACGCAGGTAGGCGATGCTCTGGCGGGCGATCGTCTCCGGATCAGGCGAGTAGTCGAAGACCTCGACCGAGCCGTAGCCGCGATAGCCCACCTCCTTCAGCGCCTGCAAGATCGGGACAAAGTCTGTGGCCCCGAAGCCGGGCCCGCGCCGGTTGGCGTCGTTGCAGTGAAAGTGCTCCAGGTACGGCGCGCCCTCCCGAATAATCTCCGGAAGCGGCCGGCCCTCGCTGCTCATCGCCTTGACATCCAGCACCAGCCGCACGTGCGGCATGCTGAGCTCCTGGATGATCTCGATGGCTTCTCGGGCAGAGATCATGAAATTCGTCTCCTCAGGCGAGAGCGGCTCTAGACAGAAGAACACCCCATAGCGCTCAGCCGCACGCCCGCACACGGCAAACGTCTCCAGCGCCCGCCGGCGCGCCTCAGCGTAGTCGGCGCCCGGTGGCACGCTGCGCTGGCGCGGCGATCCAAAGACCAACACCCGCCCGCCCAGGTCGGCGCAAAACTGGATCAGCGTCTCGAGGTAGCGCTGCGTCCGTCGGCGCACCTCGGCGTCGGCCGCGCTGATATGCAGACCAGGCGGCGAGACCAGCAGCCAGTGCAGCCCGACGATCTCCAGGCCGTGCGCCACAGCCTCCGCCCGGATCGCCGCGCGCTCGGCCGGACCAAGCTCCTCTACGCTCGGCGCGAAGGTGAACGGCGCCAGCTCAATGCCATCGTATCCCGCCTCGGCGACAACGCGGCAGGCATCGGCGAACTTCCAGCCCTCAAAGGTCTCGTTGCAGATAGCAAATCTCATGGCGCCCCCACGTGCTCCCCGGCGGGCAGAGATTCAGTGCCCCGCATTCTCCTGAGCCAGCCGTTTGCGCAGACTACGCGGCGGCCGGCTTGAACTCCCATCACAGCGCCGCCCGCCCGACCGTTGCCATTGTAGCATTCCGGCATGTGCCTGTCCCGGCGCCCCGAACGCAGTTGACCCGCACCGCACGCCTGCGTATAGTGCTGCGCACGTTCATCCATTCCCTCCGCGAGATTATCGCCGTTACCGTCACTACTGAGTAGGGGAGGCGTACGATCTATGCGCATCACGGAACTCCGCACGATCATTCTCGAAACGCCGCCGGGCGAGCCCCGGCGAGATGCGATCCAAACCCTCGTCGGTGGGCGAACCATCGTCGTCGAAGTGCACACCGACGAAGGCATCTTCGGCCAGTGCCACCTCAGTGCCAGCAAGGGGTCGCACGTGACGCCTGCCATTTTCGAGGAGCTGCGCCCGTTGCTCATCGGCGAGGACCCGCTCTATCCCAAACGCATCCGCCAGAAGCTGTGGGACGGGACCCAGTACTTCGGCGTGACCGGCATCTCCACCTTCGGCATCTCAACCGTGGACTACTGCCTCTGGGACATCGTCGGCAAGGCGTACAACCAGCCGCTGTACAAGATCCTGGGCGCGGTACGTGACCGCGTGCCCGCCTACGCCATGGTTGGCTGGCTCAACTATGACCGCGAGCGCCTCTATCGGGAGTGCGCCACGGCCGTCGAGCGCGGCTTCCGCGGCGTCAAGATCAAGGTGGGCGCGCCGACGCTCGAAGAAGACGTCTGGCGCATTGAGACGGCGCTCAAAGCCACCGGCGGGCGCGTGCCGGTGATGGTCGACGCCAACCAGGTCTTTGACACGCACGAGGCGCTGCGGCGGGGGCGGGTGTACCAGGAGATGGGCGTCTACTGGTACGAGGAACCCTTGCGGCCCTGGAACAAGGCGGGGTATGCCGAGCTTGCAGCGGAGCTCGCCGTGCCGATTGCCACTGGAGAAAACGAATACACCAAATACGCCATCCGCGACTTGCTCCAGAAGCGTGCCGTGGACATCGTGCAGCCGGACGCGCGGCGCACCGGCGGGGTGACTGAGATCATGGAGATCGCGGCCATGTGCGACGCCTTTAATGTGAAGCTGGCCTCGCACGGCGGCTGGGAACGCAACGTGCAGCTCTGGTGCGCCATGCCCAACGGGATCTTTCTCGAAGCGGGCGGCGCGACCGAGTCCACGATCTACGAAGAGCCCGTGCGCATCCTCGATGGCGAGGTGGTGTGCCCCCAGGGCCCCGGCTTCGGTCTGGTGATCCGCAAGGATTACATCGAGAAGTACCGCGTGCGTTAAGCCGGGCGAATGCCTGGTCCTCTGTCCCTGGCGATCATCCGTCGGGCTACGTTGCTGGGAGAGCCCGCTCGATCACGTACACAGGGGGTACACCGCATGCTCGCAACAGATGAAGGCCGCGGCAGCCGGTTCACGATCCGGCTCCCGCTCGACATGGAACAACTGGGGCCGGCGAACTTCATGGCAGTCGTACCGCTGATGTTCTCTTTGACTGGGGGCGCTACTTCTAGCAGCACCGTGGCTAGCAGCACCGTGGCATGCCCGCCTGGTGCTTGTCTGGGCGCTCACGCTGTCCACGGCAGCGACGTCGGTCTGGTCCTAAGCGGACCGACCGACTCGACCCGGTCCCGCGCCGGGCCGGCCGTGGCCGTGTCGAGGATAGTAGAGGGCGCCGCGACGGGAACCATTTCTTTGTTCCTTTGGCGGCAGGCGAGGCCGCTCGGCCGTAGCGGCCTGACAGTCGCAAGAGGCTCCACGTTAAGCAACGACGCACGGTTGCGCCAGACGTTGGAGCCCATTTTCAGCTCCCCGCTGCTGCAGACGCGGCGTCTCGGAAGCGAACTCGACGGACCGGGCAGTTCCCGCCCACCCCCACGTAGATGTATATCTATAGTATGATGTTACATATACTACAACCAGGCTAGAGACGCTCCGGCGGCTGGCCCGGACACCCGGCCCGCGCTTTCATCATCGAGGTCGCCCCCGGCGAAGTGGCCCTGGCGCGCCGTGACTCCCCTGAGAGTGGCAGCCGGATCCTCAGGGCCGCAGGATCGCCTGGGGCGATAGTTCGGTTCCCCTACGCGGAGGCCTCGCCTGGCGTGGAGAGCACAGACCAGCAGGATGTACTGGATGAGTCGCTCGGCAGCGCCGCGCCGTCCGGCCGAGCACGGCGCGGCGTGCTTTCATGCGAGTGAGAAGCGACTGGAAAGTGGCTGAGCGAGGCGGCGAAGGTGGCATTCGAGCGCAGCCTGCTGGCGAGATTTCCGCCGGAAACGCTCGAACGCTTGCTGCCCGAGGCAGTGCGCTTTGACCTTCCGGCGGGTACCGTCATCTATCGCGATGCTGCCCGGCCACAGTTTGCGCTGGTCGTCTCCGGCCTGCTTCGGGTCTACATCAGCGCGCCGGACGGGCGGCAGATCACGTTGCGCTACGCCCGTTGCGGTGATGTGCTGGGTACGGTCGCCGTGGTGGCGGGAGCGGTTCCCGTCAGCGTGCAAGCACTGAGCGACGCTGTGCTGCAGGTGCTGAATATTCGGACGCTGGAAGCCTTGGCCAGGGCGGACGCGCGGGTGGCCTGGGTCATCGCGGAGGACGTGACCCGGGTGCTCTTCCATTTAGAGCATGTGCTCGCCGGTAACGTGTTCGGGTCGGTCCGGCAGCGACTCATCCGCCATCTGCTTGACTTGGCCGGCGAGGCCGCCTCAGCTGGACCCGATCCCGGCCTGGTCGCGCGTGACCCAGCAGCAGCTCGCGGATGCCATTGGCTCGGTACGCGAGGGAGTCGCGCGGGTGCTGCGCGAGCTGCGTGCTGAAGGGCTCGTGGAAACGGTCCCCGACGGGATCCGGCTATGCGACCCGGAGGCCTGGCAGGCCGAGATTGGGCTCGAAGAGGCGCTGTAGCAAAGGAGGGACCGTTTACCATGCCGCTTCTATCCAATCCCCTGCCGTGGTATATCTCGGGTCCGCTGATCGGTCTCCTGGTGGGTGGGCTGTATGCCGTGGCCAACCAGCGTCTGGGGGTCAGCGGCGCCTATCTCCAAGTCGCCAACTTCTTCCACGACCGCCCCAGGGCAGAGATGTGGCGCGTCTGGTTCTTCGTCGGGATGCTGTGCGGCTCGTTCGTTGCCGGGCTCCTGCAGGGCGGTCTGACTCTCAGCCTGGCCTATGGCGCGCTGGGAGTAGTCCTGCCGCTGGCGCTGCTCGTATCGGTCCTCACCCTCGCGGCGTCGGCGCGCATCGCGGGGGCAATCCTCTCAGAAGTGGGCAGGAATGATGCAACTGGTCCGCTTCAGTACCTCTGCTGGGCACGCGGACGCTCTCGGGTTCGTACCCCGGGCAGGAACACCGCTCGTGCGCGTCACGCTGCGCCTAGGGCGGGGTAGGCAGCGTGGTGGTCAGCCAGCCCACCCAGCCGGGAGTGCGATCGTGGCGCTCTTGCCGACCGCGCCGGCACACGCTGCGGCGATCCGTGGTGCTCCCTTGGTGCCTGAGCGCCTGCGCCGCCCAATCGGTGGTGCAGCCGGCGGGAGCTCAATCTGGAGCCCCGCTGCACCCGGTGCTACCGCGTACAGATCGCCCTCTCCTACCCAACAACTGAATGGGGCCCGACATGCCAGCAAGAAGCGCAGCGCAACATGCACAAGGGTCTAGGCCCTCCACAATCACACGTTCCCCAGAAGGGAACAGGAACTGCGAAGCGTCTCCCCGCCAGCTACCAGAGTCTGCGGTGCGTGCGGCACTGACCGCTCCTCTGGTGGGTCAGCGCGATTCTTCACTGGATTGGCTGCGTCATGTTCCTCTCTCGAGCCTGACGTCGAGCCTCGAAAGCTTCTTGGGCGATTTGTCTCAGCCTGGAGTAGAACGGGTTTTGATCAGGAATTCTCCACCAGTACATGTACAGCAGCACCTGGTTTATGACCGAGTCGTACTCGATGAGCACGCTATTATGCGGAACTTGCTCCCCCAGCTTCTTCAGGTTATCTGCGATGTCCTTAAACAGCTGTCCTTTCTCATATTCTTTTCTAGCGCGATCATTCGGATCTTTGCTCATCACCTCCTGTTCCTTTCCTTTGTATTTTTCCTTTATATTTCTTGCCGCGTCAGAGTATTTGGCACTGTAGGACATCACCTTTGTGTCTTTCGCGTAGGCAAGTTTACCACGGATCAAGTCTTTTTGCTCAGCAGAGAACGTCCAGTCACGCTCGCAAAGTTCCTCAAGCTCATCCACGTTCCTGACGCGCTGATTTGCGAGATTCCTGACCTCTTCAATATTTAGTGTCGGATCAAAGAGTAGGAGTGCTATTGTGTTCCGGTAGCTTTCTCCAGCCGACACATGGGTCAACTCGTGAGCCAAAGACCCCAGTCTCTCGCCCGTACCCAGCCTTTGCGACAGAGCGTGATTGACGATGTACGGCCCTCCTGGCACCTCCCCCCTCCTAAGATCCACCGTTGCGCCAGGAGGACCCACTTTAAGATCGACTTTCCCTCTATTCGCCAATATCTCGGCAAGAATGTTACGGATGATTTCTGGAGTCTCATCTGTTTCAATCAGATCGTTCAGTCTGTCCAGGTCCTCCTGAACCAACAACTGCTCCAACTGTTTAGCGTTATCTTGTTTATAAAGTTCCTTAATTACAGATTCAAGGTGACGTCCGGTGAAATTGAGAACTTTTCTAACTTCGTACTTCTTGGCCTCTGCACTTACAGCCAGATCCTGAGCCCGAACTGCATGACGGAATTTGTCGACCAAACCGTTCGCCTGCTGGCTATCCACCAGAGCCTGGAAGATCCCTATCTCGGCCTCAACCTGATCCAGCAGCTTTCTGACGCCATCCTGTCGCTTCGCCTTCTTACCCGGGTACTGGAGGTATGCTTGGCACGCACCCCTGATCTGTTCAAGCCGACCGAGACATTCTCCGAAGCGGGAGGGGGCGACTTTGTGGTAAGAGGCGAGCGCCCGATCAATTATCGCAACCCTGTTCCGAAAATCATGGGCCGCCCGCAGCCGCGTTTCGTTTTTGAACCACTCCAGGGACGGCAACCGTTGAACCGCTGTGGACTCGGTGGACCGGCGATTTGAGATTGCAGACGCTCCCCCCAGTTAATCTCGGTGACTGCTCGCTGCCGTACGTGGTTTCCCGTCGTCGAACAAAGATACCATACGAAACCAGGAGATATCTCCCCATCGTGGATCAGTCGCTGGACAGCGTGGTTACCGCAATTCCGCTGCAGAGTGCGGATAGGATCAGCCACATCCCCTCTGAGACGGCCAGCCGCACTCCGAGGAGCCTGGCGCCCATGGTGCTCAGATCCTGACGGTTGCTGTCGGCAGAACTGCTTCATAGTTTTATATGCCTCCATTGTCGAACGTTAAGCGAAAGTCCGCTCCCGGATAGCACCAGCGCCGGCTCTCAGGAGATATGGATATTGTACTCACAACAACTTTCGAATGTCAAGAACCAGTGAGCCTCGGATGTACCAAAAAGTCTGGGGGGATAAATGAAGGCAGCGGGCCGTATCCTTGAGATGAGCAGCAAACCAAGAGATGAGCAGCAAACCAAGAGATGAGCAGCAAACCAAGAGATGAGCAGCAAACCAAG
>Ga0073929_1001742_pt1 | contig 17309 bp, 18 predicted proteins | sample DewCreD2012metaG_3_FD_76966 | JGI IMG/M metagenome (GOLD analysis project Ga0073929, IMG submission 76966) | Hot spring sediment bacterial and archeal communities from British Columbia, Canada, to study Microbial Dark Matter (Phase II) - Dewar... ... | reverse complement strand
CTAGGCATCGATCGGTGATCTCCTGGGCGCTGAGCCCGTTCCAGCCCAGCGAGTCCACCGACCACATGACCACCACCGTGTAGCCGGCCAGCAGCAGATCGCGCAGAACCGACTCGTCGTAGTCACCGTAGGGTGGTCGGAAATAGGGCCGCATCGTCTCCTGGCTGCCGGTGACCTCAGCCACGACCTCTTCCAGTCGCCGGATCTCAGCCAGGCGCTCCTCCGTCGAGAGTGGCGGCCGACCGGTCGAGCGGCCAGTGAATGATGGATGGCTATAGGTGTGGTTGATGAGCTGGTGCCCCTCCTCCACCATCCGCCGGACGAGATCCGGGTTATCCTCAGCCCAGCGCCCGGTCATCCCGAAGGTGGCTTTGATGCCTTCCGATCCGAGCGTATCCAGGATCTGTTCAGCATAGCCGCGGTCCGCTCCGGCATCGAACGTGAGCGCGATGACGGGCTCATCGGTCTGAACCCGCTCCACAACCATCGCCTCCCCGGAAGGTGCTGTGGTCGGGGTGGGTGGCGGCGGCTGCGTCGGGACCGGTGGGGGGATTGTTGCCGTGGGTTCCTGTATCGGCGTCGCCGTCGGGCGCGGGGGCGGCTCCGGGCGGCTCGTGGGGGTTGCCACCGGGACGCTCGGCGTACTCGGCGCCGGAGCTGTGGTCGGGGTCGCCGTCGGTGAAGACGGAGTTGGAGTGGGCGTCGACGGGAAGGCTTGCGGCCCGGAGCACCCGACCAGTGGGACCACCAAGAGCAGGAGCAGCAGGCACGAGCGGCGCACAACGCCCTCCGATTCTCGCTCGATGGCAGACGCGTGTCACAAAAACGACCGCCTCTGCACTCGAGGCGGTCTTATCTCATCGCCCGGCGCATCGGCGCTACCAGATACCGAGCTCGTCCTTCGCCTCTTCACTCATCATATCAGGTGTCCAGGGCGGGCTCCAGACCAGGTTCACGTCGACCTCGCCCAGATTGGGCAGGTCGCTCAGTGCCTGGTTGACCTCCTCCATCAGGATCGGCCCGAGCGGGCAGCCCATCGAGGTCAAGGTCATCGTGATCAGAACGTCGGTCTTGCCGTCCCGCTCCTCGAGGTCGATGCCGTAGATCAGACCGAGGTCGACGACGTTGATGCCGATCTCGGGATCGTAGACCGCCTTCAGCCGCTCCCGGACATCGTCTTCTGTAAAGTGTGGCATCGCTGTCACGCTCCTATTCCGGCCACTCGTTCAGTCCGTAGGCTGCTGCCTTCAACACCTTCAAGCTCAGCAGCGCGCATTTGCGCCGAGCCGGGCTAATAGGGATACCAAGCTCATCCAGCAGGTCGTCGGCCGTGAGCGCTTTGACGAAGTCCAGGCTCTGCCCCTTGACCATCTCCGTCAAGATCGATGCCGAAGCCTGGCTGATCGCGCAGCCGCGGCCGGAAAAGGCGATGTCCGCGATCGTGCCGTTGTCCAGCCGCAGATCGATCCGGACCCGATCCCCGCACAGCGGGTTACTGTCCTCGAAGCTCCGGTCGTGTGGCTCCAGTGTCCCGTAGTTGCGCGGGTTGCGGTAGTGATCCAGGATATGCTCGCGATACAGGTCAGACACCGCCCACTCTCCGCGCTCAGTCCTCGATGTTGAAGAGCTGCCGGACGATCAAGAGCGCGTCCACCAGCCGGTCTATGTCCTCCTCTGTATTGTAGAGGTAGACGCTCGCGCGCGCAGTGGCCACCACCCCCAGCCGGCGCATCAACGGCTGAGCGCAGTGATGGCCGGCCCGGATGGCGATACCCTCGCTGTCGAGGATGCCGGCAATGTCGTGAGGATGGACATCGCCCAGCGTGAAGCTGACGACCCCGCTACGATCCTCGCCCACCGGACCGTATAGGGTCACGCCGGGGATCTCGTCCAGGCGAGCGAGCGCGTACCGCACCAGCTCCATCTCGTGCTGGCGGATGGCTGGCATGCTCAGTCGCTGGAGATAGTCCACCGCGACGCCGAGCGCCACCGCGTCGGCCACGCTCGGCGTACCGGCCTCGAACTTGGCCGGCAGGTCGGCCCAGGTCGACTCCTCGAGCGTGACCGTGCGGATCATGTCCCCGCCCCCGAGAAACGGCGGCATCGCCTCGAGCAGCTCGCGCCGTCCGTACAAGACACCGATGCCCATCGGGCCCAGCATCTTGTGGCCGGAGAACGCGTAGAAGTCGACTCCGAGCGCCTGCACATCCACCGGCAAGTGCGGCACGCTCTGGGCGCCGTCGACCAGTACGACCGCACCGGCGGCGTGCGCGCGCTCGACGATTTCGGCCACCGGGGTGATCGTGCCGAGCGCGTTCGAGACGTGGGTGGCACTTACCAGCTTGACCCGGCCGCTAGCCAGGTACTCGTCGAGCTGCTCCAGCAGCAGCCGGCCGCTCTCGTCGATGTCGATATAGCGCAGCTCCGCGCCCCGCTCGCGCGCGATGAGCTGCCAGGGCACGATGTTGCTGTGGTGCTCGAGCAGGCTCAGTACCACGATGTCGCCCGGGCCGAGGTTGGCTCGCCCCCACGACTGCGCTACCAGGTTGATCGCTTCCGTGGTGTTGCGCACGAAGATGCACTCCCGCGGGTCGGGCGCGTTGATCAGCCTGGCGACCTTGGCCCTTGCCTGATCGTAGGCGAGGGTTGCAGCCTCGCTCAGCTCGTAGACGCCACGGTGAATATTGGCGTTCGTCGTACGGTAGAAGTCCTCCAGCGCCTGGATGACAGCGGCTGGCTTTTGCGAAGTAGCGGCGCTATCGAGATAGATCAGCGGCTTGCCACCACGGACAAGCCGCTGGAGGATGGGGAACTCCTCGCGCAGCGCGCGGGCGTCGAACTGGCGGGTATGGGTGTGTAGCGTGCTCATAGCCCGATCTTTCGCGCGATCGCCGCACGAACGTCCGCCTGAACCTCCTCGACCGGAACCCGCTCGATCACCTCGTCGAAGAAGCCGTCGACGATGAGCTTCACCGCCTCGGTGCGGCTAATGCCGCGGCTCATCAGGTAGAAGATGTACTCCTCCTCTACCTGACCGACAGTCGCGCCGTGCGTGCAGCGCACGTCGTTCGCGCCGATCTCCAGGTTCGGGATCGTGTCTGCGCGAGCCGTCGGCGAGAGAATCAGGTTGCGGTTCGCCTGGTAGGCGTCCGTTCGCTGGGCGTGTGGGAACACTTTGATCAGACCGGAGAAGACGGTGCGCGCCCGGTCCTTCAGCGCGCCCTTGAACAGCAGGTCGCTGGTCGCATAGGGGGCGATGTGCCACTGCCGGGTCTGATGATCCAGGTGCTGGGCATCGTCAGCGAAGTAGAGTCCCAGCATCTCGGCAGTGCCTCCCGGCCCGACCAGGTGGCTCGCGATGAACGCCTTGCTGAGCCGGGAGCCGAGGCCGACGTTGAGCGTGTTCACCACCGCATCCTGCTGGACCAGGCCGCGCTGGGTCGTAAAGTTCCACACGTTGCGGCCCCAGTCCTGAAGCTGGATGTACCGTACCTGCGCCGCCTCGCCGGCGATGATCTCGACGACGTTGGACGCGATCACCGGCTCATCAGCCGTCGGAGAGGCCCAGGCATCGATCAGTACGACCGAGGCTCCCTCCTCAGCGACGACCAGCGTATGGGCAAAGATCGCTGCCCCCGGGGTCTCTGCCCAGACGTGGCTGCGGAGCGGCAATGCCACCTGCGTGTTGGCCGGTACATAGACGAAGACGCCGCCGCTCCAGAAGGCAGCGTGCAAGGCGGCGAACTTGTTGTCCGAAGGCTTCACGGCCTCGGTCATGAAGTAGCGCTGGACTAAGTCCGGGTAACGTTCGATCGCGGTGGCCAAGTCGGTAAAGACTACCCCCTTCTCCACCAGTGCCGGATCAAGCTCAGCGTATGCCGTCGATGCATCGACCTGCACGAGCAGACCGGATCGCAGCGCCGCCTCACCGAGGCTCTCGACCAGCGCTGGCGGGAGGTCGCTGAGCGACCCAGCATGCCGGTCGAGCCCAGCATAGGGGTAGACCTGGTCGATGGGCAGGCGACGGATGTCGGTGCGCCGCCACTCCTCGTCGGTACGGCTGGGCATGGGCGTCGCCTCATAGACAGACCAGGCGTCCAACCGCCGGGCGCGAACCCACTCCGGCTCGCCGCGCTTCCAAGAGAGCTCCTCGACTGCCCGGCGGGAGAACCCCCGCGCGATTTCCTGAACGGTCGTGCTCATAGACCCCTTCCGTGTCGCGTGCTGCCTGGCGGGCCGAGGTGGCGTTCACCACGGCCGGCCCGCCTCTCCCATCCACGCCCGGCCGGGATACTAACCGACCGAGCCCTCCATCTCGAGCTGGATGAGCCGGTTGAGCTCCACCGCGTACTCGAGTGGCAGCTCCTTGGTAATCGGCTCGATGAAGCCGTTGACGATCATGCTCATCGCCTCAGCTTCGGAGAGCCCGCGGCTCTGCAGGTAGAAGAGCTGCTCCTCCGCGACCTTGCTCACCGTGGCCTCGTGACCGATCGAGACCTGCTCCTCCTCGATCTCCATGTACGGATACGTGTCAGTCCGGCTCTGCTCATCGAGCAGCAGCGCATCACAGACCACGTTGGCGCGCACATGGTGAGCGCCGCGATGCACCTTCACCAGCCCGCGGTAGCTGGACCGGCCGGTGCCCTTGGAGATCGACTTGGAGATGATCTGCGACGAGGTGTAAGGCGCCACGTGCACCATCTTGCCGCCAGCATCCTGGTGCTGTCCATCGGAGGCAAAGGCGACCGAGAGCACCTCGCCACGAGCGCCCGGCTCCATCAGCCAGACCGCCGGGTACTTCATCGTCACCTTGGAACCGAGGTTCCCGTCGACCCACTCCATCGTCGCGTCGCGGTACGCCGCGGCCCGCTTGGTCACCAAGTTGTAGACGTTCTTCGACCAGTTCTGGATGGTCGTGTAGCGGCAGCGAGCGCCCTCCTTGACGATGATCTCAACGACCGCGCTGTGCAGCGAGGCCGTGCTGTAGATCGGCGCGGTGCAGCCCTCGACGTAGTGGACGTAGCCGCCCGGCTCGACGATGATCAGCGTGCGCTCGAACTGTCCCATGTTCTCGGCGTTGATCCGGAAATAGGCCTGGAGCGGGATCTCCACCCGGACGCCCTCCGGCACGTAGACGAAGGAGCCGCCCGACCACACCGCCGAGTTGAGCGCGGCGAACTTGTTGTCGTTGGGCGGGATGATGGTGCCGAAGTACTGCTTGACGAGATCCGGGTACTCCCGGACTGCGGTGTCCATGTCGACGAAGATGACTCCCTGGCGCTCAAGATCCTCACGCAGGGAGTGGTACACGACCTCCGACTCGTACTGCGCGCCGACACCGGCCAGGAACTTCCGCTCCGCTTCTGGAATGCCGAGGCGCTCGAAGGTCTGCTTGATGTATTCCGGCACCTCGTCCCAGGAGCGGCCCTGCTTCTCGGTAGGCTTAACGTAGTAATAGATGTCGTCGAAGTTCAGCTCGCTCAGGTCCGCGCCCCAGGTCGGCAGTGGCCGCCGCTGGAAGTACTCGAGCGCCTTCAGCCGGAACTCCCGCATCCAGTCCGGCTCACCCTTGATCCAGGAGATCTGCTCGACGACCTCCCGGTCGAGCCCTTTGCGGGTCTTGAAGACGTACTGCTCCGGGTCGCGGAACCCGTACTTGTACTCGGTTCCTAGTCGCTGCAGTTCGAGTTCTGCCTCAGTTGCCATGGTCTCGACCCCTCTCCAGTGGTCTGCAGCGAGGCGTCGACTCAGTCCCGCCTCACGACGCTGCCTCGGCGAACTCCGCCTTCAGCCAGTCATAGCCCTTGGCCTCGAGCTCCTCGGCCAGCTCCGGGCCGCCGGAGGCGACGATTCTGCCATCGAGCATGACGTGGACGAAGTGCGGCTTGATGTAGGAAAGCACTCGCTGGTAGTGCGTGATGATCAGCATGGCCATGTTCGGGTTGAACAGTGCATTGACGCCGTCGGCCACCGTGCGCAGGGCATCGATATCGAGCCCCGAGTCGGTCTCGTCGAGAATGGCGAACTCGGGCTCGAGCAGCGCCATCTGCAGGATCTCCGCCCGCTTCTTCTCGCCACCCGAGAACCCCTCGTTCAGGTAACGCGTGGCGAACGATTCATCCATGCGCAGCATCGCGAGCTTCTCGCGCATCAACCGGCGGAACTCCCGCGGGCTCAGCGCCTTGTCATCGCCGTAGCGTGCCTTGCGCACCGAGTTGACCGCGAGCCGCAGGAAGTTGGCCACCGTCACTCCGGGGATGGCGGTCGGATATTGGAACGCGAGAAAGAGCCCCAGCTTCGCGCGCTCGTCCGGCGTCATCTCCAGGATATTCTCGCCCTTGTAGAGAATCCGGCCCTCGTATACCTCGTAGTTCGGGTGGCCGGCGATCACGTAGGCGAGGGTGCTCTTACCGGAGCCGTTGGGGCCCATCAGCGCGTGAATCTCGCCACGGTTGACCGTCAGATCGAGGCCGCGCAGGATCTCCTTACCCTCGATCCCGGCATGCAGGTTCTCGATCGTGAAGAGCGGCATAGCCCCAGGCGTCATCGCGTTCGATCCCTCCATCTCTCACTCGCCCCGTCCACGACTGGCTCGCGTTACGTACGATGTTACTATACCCACAGGTTGCGAAAGCGCGCAAGCAGACGAATTCTCCGGTGCCGGCACCTCCTCTCTCATCGAAGGCGGTGTCCGGCTTCCTGGCAGGTGGGGCAAATCCCCGAGAAGACAGTCTGATGGTCATGGATCTCGTAGCCGGTCTGCTCTTCGGCCACCTGCCGGGCCAAGATCGCGATCGGCACATCGACATCGACCAGCTCACCGCAAACGACGCAGTGGACGTGGTCATGTCGATCAGTACGCCGGTCGAACCGCGTGGCGTGGTCACCGAACGGGAATTCCTGGATCAGCCCGCGCTCTGCCAGGAGATGCAGCGTCCGGTAAACCGTGCCGTACGCGATCGTCGGATACTTGCGCCGCACGCGCTCGAAGATCTCGCCCGCAGTCAGATGCCGCTCGGCATTCTGCACCTCGGCGAGGATCGCCAATCGCTGTGGTGTCAGGCGAAATCCGCTCTCAAGCATCTCCTGCGACTTGCTCCCATGTGAGAATGATTCTCGCTTTCACCTGTGCTATACCTTACCCGATGGATCGGAATTCGTCAACCCAGACTACTGCGAGGTGACGATGGATCGCCAGGAGCAGATGGAAATTCTTCTGGACCACTTCAAGCACCCCCGGCACCGCTACCCGATTCCCGAGGCTGACGTCACCATGCCCGGTGGCAACCCAGGCTGTGGCGACATCGTAACGATCTACCTGAAGGTCGGCGATGATGGCCAGGTCGTTGCCGAGGCATCCTTCGAGGGTGAGGGTTGCACCATCAGCCAGGCAGCGGCCGATATCCTGCTGGAGCTCGTCAACGAGGAGGGCTGGACGCTCGACGAGGTCCTGGAGACTGACTATCACCTTATGGAGGAGCTGATCGGCGAGGAGGCAGTTCGCCTGCGGCCACGCTGCGCCACCCTGGCGCTCGGCACGCTCAAGGCCGCGGTGACCAAGTACAAGCGAGATCGGCTTCGGGAAGAAGCCGGACTCGACCGTGTCACGAGCGAGAACGAGCAGTTCGGCATCGTCACCGGCGAGGCAGCCCGCGATTCCCGTTCCGGAACTGCGGGCGAGGCGCCGCGGCGCGGCGACTCTGGCTGATTGGGCTCCCCGCCCCTCCGGGCTCTTCAGCGGTCGCGGCGCTTCGCGCGAACGTGCTCGGCGAAGGCGCGCAGGTGCTCCTGAAGCCGTGGCCCGAAGCCGCTGATCGTCACCAGGGTTGCGCGCGCCTTGCCGACATTCGGCTGTATCGAGATCTCAGCGGTGACCCGCGGCAGGATCCCCTCTCGGCCTCCCAGCACGTACACCTGGTTCGGGCGGCCGGTTCGACCGGCGCGGTAACCACGCGCACGGAAGAACTCGATCGCGTCAGCGAGGACATCCTCCGCCGCTGCGGGGGTGACCACCTTGCGCTGGAACGCCGTGCGGGCCATCTCATCGCTCAGTGCCTCGCGCTCGGCCTGGGTCGTGCCATTGCCAGAAGGGGTATACGGCGACGCTTCGCTCATCAGCAGGCTCCTGATCGACCTGGGTTTCCGGCTCCTGACCGCCAGCGAACGACCTCAATCCTACCCGACGACCAGCAGTGCTGCGCATCTGACCACGCGAGGTGCAAGGTGTCGCATCAGGCTCGCGCTTCTGTAAAATCTCAGCTAACCCTAGGCACCCCGGAGCGGTGAAGTTGGGATCATGCGCAGCGGTTTGCTCTCCTGGAGATTAGGAATACTACTTTTGTTGGTATGCCTCGCTGGTCTCCCTGCCGGGATTCCGGTCCTCGCGCAGGCAGAAAGCTGCGCATCGAGCTCTCCGCCTCAAGGGGGATACCAGATCGAGCTCTGCATCGTGGAGCCTGCTGCGGGCACAACGCTCGAAGGCGTACGCCCGATCTCAGCCAACGTCACGGCGTCCGGTTCCGACCCGGGGGTCCGGCGCGTAACGTTCTACCTCGATGGAGCGTACCTGCTCACCGACTACGAAGCTCCCTACGAGTTTCTCCTCCCCACAGATCGCTTCGTCGATGGGCCTCATCGACTGGAAGCCCAGGCACTGCTGCGCGACGACTTCGTGTCGAACCGCGCGGCGATCACCGTACACTTCCAGAACGGCATCACTGAACCCCCGGAGACTCAACCGGCTCGCTTCACACCCACGACCGGGCGGCCGCCGGAGCCTGGTCGACCGGTCATCGTCGCCGCTGTCGGCGACGGGGCCAGCGGTGAGACCGCCGCTCAGCAGGTCACCGATCTGATCGCGTCATGGAATCCCAATCTATTGCTCTATCTCGGAGACGTCTATGAAGAGGGCACGCCGGTCGAGTTCTACAACTGGTACGGCGTCGGCGATCGGTTCTACGGGCGTTTTCGCGAGATCACCAACCCGACAGTCGGCGACCACGAGCACGAGGGGGGTGTCGCCCCGGGCTACTACGACTACTGGGGCGCAGTTCCCGACGCCTATCGCTTCGAAGTAGCCGGATGGCGCATCATCAGCCTGAACTCAAACAAGCAGGTCACGCCCGGCTCTCCGCAGTTCGGCTGGCTCGAGCAGGAGCTGCGCGATCATCCTGTGCCCTGCACGATCGTGTTCTTGCACCATCCCATCTACAGCATCGGGACACAAGGAAGTAGCTTGCGCGTGGAGGGACTCTGGCCGCTGCTGGTGCTGCACGGCGTCGACCTGGTACTCAGCGGGCACGACCACAATTACCAGCGCTGGGTTCCGCTCGACAGCTCGGGAAACCCCTCGCCGACTGGGGTGACTCAATTCGTAGTCGGCACCGGAGGGCACGGCATCCGGGCGTTCGCGGCTCACGACGATCGGCTGGCGAAGGGAATCGATGCCGTGCCGCTCGCCTTCGGCGCGCTCCGGCTGGAGCTTAACCCTGACGGCGCCCGGTTCGAGTTCATCAACGTGAACGGCCACGTGCTCGACTCGGGTTCGGTCCCGTGCCGGCCCGAGCAGGCCGACACGAGCGTGCCGGAAGCGCCGCAGGGTTTGGCCGCGAACCGGGTAGGACCTAACCGCGTCGACCTCAACTGGACCACGACGACCGACAACGTGGGTGTCACGGGCTATGAGATCTACCGCAACGGGGTACTCGTAGCCACCACCGATACGACAACCACGTACTCCGACCTGAGCGTCGACGAGGGATCTGCTTACGCCTACACCGTACGTGCACGCGACGCAGCCGGCAACCGTTCTCCGGAAAGTGAGCCAGCAGTAGTCTCTGCGCAGGTGCCCGTCACCTGGTCCTTTCTCGACCGTGCCGGCACTCCGGTGAACCTGGAGCGCATCCAATCGATGACGCTCCGCAAGTGCCAAGGCGAGCGCCTCGTGTTTACGGCCCAGCAGCTCCGCGAGCCACAGGATCTGGCATCCAGCCAAGTCGTCTTCGGGCACGGGACAGTTTCCGAAGAGGATCTTCATTACACCGTGGAGGAAGTCATCGTCGACGGGAAAAACGTGCTCGCTCCGGGCCAGACGACTTTCACACCGCGCCGGGAACGAGAGTGGCAGATTGTCCTGGAGCTGCACCGCGTCCGGTTCCGGGTCGCTGACCGACTGGTTGGCTCGCCGCTCGCCGGCGTGAGGATGGCCATCGAATCCCCGGATGGCCATCTCACCGCACTCACAACCGGTTTACGGGGACAGGCGACGATCGAGCTTCCGCCTGGAGAATACCGCGTCATCATCGACGGGCCGCTGCTGGCCTCGACGAGGACGATCGTGGTCGATGGCCCGCTCTCGGTGGAGTTCGCGCTCTTCACCGTTCTGGACGTCGCGCTCCTTCTTGGACTCCCCGCGGCGGCAGCCCTTCTGATCGCCGCCCTTCTGGTCGGCCGGTTCCTCACCGTGCGCCAATCGCCCGCTCGTCCTTGGCGCCAGCGCTGACGCCGCAGAGAGGCGTTCCCGCACCCGACCGATCTCGTCGAGACAGGGACAGGCAGGTAAAGACACGCGGCGGCGTCGAGCGGTGCCGGCCGCAATCGCTCAGCGATGAGTCGTCACCCCCGCCTGCTGGCACATATCGAGCACGACGCAGACTGAGCAGCGAGGAGCTCGCCCGGTACACACATGCTTGCCGAAAGGCACCAGCAGCCGGTTGATCTCGACCCAGTATCGCTTCGGCAGCTTTTCCTCCAGCGCCGTCATGGTCTGCTCGGGCGTTCGGGTGCGCACATAGCCCCAGCGGTTCGTGACCCGGTGGACATGGACGTCCACCGCAATCCGCGGAATACCGCAGGCGATTCCGAGGACGAGGCTAGCGCACTTGGGACCGACGCCAGGCAACGAGCGCAGTAGCCGCTCGTCACAGGGCAGCTCACCGTCATAGTCGGCGGCCAGCCGGCGGGCAATGGCATGGATCTGTCGCGCCTTCGGCTCGTGGAACGTCGTCGTGCGGATCAACTGGTTGATTTCGGCCGGAGTCAGATGGGCCACGTCTCGCGCCGTGCGCGCCCGGCTAAAGAAGCGCCGGGCCGTCGGCACCGTGACTTCGTCGAAGGTACGTATCGAGATCATGCAGGCGACCAGCACTTCGAAGGGGCTGTCGAAACCCTCATCGGCAAGCTGAAAAAGCGCCGCCGGGGGAAACGGCCGCACCGCTTCTCGGATGCGGCTCATCGCCTCGTCGATATCGAACGGTCGCTTGGTCGCTGGCACAGTGCGCCTCGCGATGCCTGGCTCTCGATTGCCCGGCGATGGCATATGCCGGCTGCCAGTGAAGAGATGCCGGTTTTCAGTATAGATGATCGCAGGCACGAGCCGGACTCCGGCGGTACACTTGCAGGATCGTCAGTTCTCCCTCGCCCGCGTTTTGCTCCCAGACAGGAAGGATCGTCGCGTGAAGTACGGCTTCCTGATCCCGACGGGCGATCCGCTGGCAATCGCCGAGCTAGCACGTGAGGCGGAGCTGGCCGGATGGGACGGCGTTTTCTACTGGGACGGCATCTACATCGGCGACTTCGAGACATACGATCCCTGGGTCGTGATGGCCGCCATGGCAATGAAGACCGAGCAGGTACGGATCGGCGCGATTGTTACCCCACCTGCCCGCCGGCGCCCGTGGAAGCTCGCGCGCGAGACGTTGACGCTCGATCACCTCTCAGGTGGCCGGCTGGTGCTAGCGGTCGGCCTCGGCGCGCTCGACGACGGCGGCTTCTCGAAGGTCGGCGAGCCAACCGACCGGCGGGTAAGAGCGCGTATGTTGGACGAGAGCCTCGAGATCCTGGCCGGCCTGTGGAGCGGGAAGCCGTTTGCGTACCAGGGTGAGTTCTATCGCTTTACTGAGATGACCTTCCTGCCTCAGCCGGTGCAGCGCCCGCGGATTCCGATCTGGGTCGTAGGCGCCTGGCCGAGTCGCCGCTCGATGGACCGCGCGCTACGCTACGACGGGCTGCTGGCTGCCGCGATCGGCGCTACCCCGGAAGGATTGCCCGGTGTGACCCCGGAGACGATCCGCGCGATACGGAACTACGTCGACGCGCGCGGTGACCAGCAGAGTCCGTTCGAGATCATTCATGAGGGCATGTCGCCGGGCGACGACCCGGCACAGGCAGCGAGCATCGTCCGGCCCTTCGCCGAGGCGGGCGCGACGTGGTGGATCGAGTCGCGGTGGTTGCCTCCCAACGAGCCGCCTGACCTGCTCCGCCGCATCCGCCAGGGCCCGCCCCGCATCGACTGAGTGACGGGCAGTGAAACCGCACGTGTGGCACCCCGCTATCCGGCGCGGCTGCCTCCAGCCATAGGCAACGCCACGCCGCGGTCGTATGCTTCAACCGATGCAGACCGCCGTCCAGCGATCCGCACAGCGAACCAGGACGCAGCGCGTCGCCGCAGTCGAGTGGCTCGCAGCAGGGAGGAGAGGAACGTGGCAGACACGCGCCGCCAGCACCTGAAGCTCGCCAGCCGGGCCGTCCACGCCGGTGAGCGGCCAGGCCCGCGCGACTTCGTCCCCGTCGTTACCCCGATCTACCCTGGATCCACCTTCATCTACGAGGACCTCGACCAGATGGACGCCGCGCTCGGCGGGGCAGAGGGCGTGTTCGTGTATACCCGCTACGGCAACCCGACCACCCAGGCGCTCGAGACTGCGGTCGCCTCGCTGGAGGAGCAAGAGGCGGCCCTGGCCCTCGGCTCGGGCATGGCGGCGCTCAACGTCACGATCTTGGCGAGCGTTGAGGCCGGCGACCGGGTCGTCGCCTCGCGCGACCTCTACGGCCAGACCATCACGCTGCTCAATGCTATCTACAGCAGCCTGGGTGTCGAGACGACCTTCGTCGACGCGCTCGATCTCGACCAGGTGGAGCACGCGCTGGCCCGTGGCCGCGTCCGGCTGGTGCTCTGCGAGACCATCTCCAACCCGCTACTCCGGGTGACGGACATCCCGGCGCTGGCGGAGCTGGCGCATCGCTACGGTGCCCGGCTGGCCGTGGACAACACCTTCGCCACGCCGTACCTCCTGCGTCCCGGTACGCTTGGCGCCGACTACGTGATTCACAGCGCCACCAAGTACCTGGGCGGGCACGGTGACGTCACCGGAGGCGTGGTCGCCACCACCGCCGATCGCCGCTGGGAGCTCAACGAGATCAACAAGGCGATCGGAAGCATCCTCGGGCCCTTCGAGTCCTGGCTGATCCTGCGCGGCATCAAGACCCTGCCACTACGGATGCAGCGGCAGTGCGAGAACGCCGCCCGCGTCGCCAGGTGGCTGGCGGAGCATCCGGCGGTCGAGCGGGTCTACTACCCTGGGTTGGAGATCCACGAGAGTCATCGCACCGCGCGGGAACTCTTCCCTAACGGCCTCTACGGCGCGATGGTGGCCTTCGACATCCGCGACGGCACCCGGGAGCGTGTCTTCCGGTTTCTCCGGGGGCTCCGGCTGATCGTGCCGGCGACCACGCTGGGGGACGTCTATACCGAGGTGCTGTACCCGGTAATGGCCTCGCACCGCGGTCTCTCGCCCGAGCAGCGGCAAGCGATCGGCATCGGCGAGGGGCTGGTGCGTATCTCGGTCGGCATCGAGGACCCCGACGACATCATCGCCGATCTCGAGCAGGCCCTCGCGCAGGTGTGAACCGCCGCGCTCCGCTTGACGACCTCGCAGAGCCGTGCTATCAGCAGGGCGCTGGAGTTCGGGCTGCGTGAGGAGGGCGAAGCGATGGCGGGAACGGCGAGCAAGGTGGCGGAGATCCGAGCGGCGATGCCGGCGGTCACCCGGCACGTCTACCTCAATACCGGCACCTACGGCCCCCTTCCCCTGGTCGCAGTCGAGGCGATGCGGGCCATGCAGGAGGAAGAGCTCGCCGACGGCCGGATCGTTCCCGAGCGCTACCCGAGGACCGTAGAGATCAAGCAGCAGGCCCGTGAAGAGGTCGCTCGCCTGCTCGGCTGCAGCGCCCACAACATCGCCCTCACCCGCCACACGACCGACGGCATGAATCTGGCAGTGATGGGGCTCAACTGGCAGCCGGGCGACGAGATCGTCACCACCGACATGGAGCACCCGGGCGGCCAGGGCCCGGTCTTCAACGTCGTCCGCCGCTACGGCGTGGTCGTCCGAACGGCGCGGTTGGGTGACGGCTCGGGAGACGTGGCCGGCGCAATCGCGCGCCTGCTGACCCGGCGAACCCGCATGGTCGTCCTCTCTCACCTAACCTGGAACACCGGAGCAGTACTCCCGTTGGAGGACGTAGTCGACCTAGCGCACCGCGAGGGGATCCTGGTGGCTGTCGACGGAGCCCAGTCAGCCGGCTCGATCCCGGTGGACGTGACCGCGCTCGGAGTCGACGTCTACGCCATCCCCGGCCAGAAGTGGCTCTGCGGGCCCGAGGGAACCGGGGCGGTCTACGTCTCCGACGCGGCGATGGACGTGCTGAACTTGACCGTGGTCGGCTATGCATCGCTGGCGATGGGCGGGCTGGAGATCACTGGCGGCTACCTGCTGCCGAAGGCGACTGCCGAGCGGTTCGAGGCTGGTGGCGTCAACCTGCCAGCGATCGCCGGCCAGGCGGCGAGCCTGGCCTGGATCCGCGAGTTCGTCGGCTACGAGTGGGCCTACCGTCGCATCGCGGAGCTAGGGCAGTACGCCTGGCAATCGCTCAGCGAGGTGCGCGGCGTCACCGTGCTCACTCCCCGCGATCGGATGGCCGGCCTAGTGAGCTTCACCGTCGAGGGGATCGACCCTCCGACCCTCGTCCAGAAGCTCTGGGAGCGCAACATCATCATCCGCTCGATCCCGCATCCGCCGTGCGCACGGCTCTCCGCCGGCTTCTACAACAACGAGGAAGACATCGATCGCCTGGTACGGGCGATCGCCGAGATCTGCCGGGAGCTGTGACCGCGTCGGGCCCTCGGTGGTGAAGGGGGAGCGCTCGCCTCCCCCCAACTCGCGAGTTGTCCCAGAACGTTGCGGTCGCGCACGAAGCGAGGATGCCATCGCGCTGTCAGACCCGGAACAGCATCGCTGGAAGGCTCGATTCTCCCCCTTAGCCAGCCTGCCACGCACGAAGCCGCGCACTGGAGCGTCCGCTCACCTCTGGGAGATCACCGCGCTGCGCTCGCGCCGCGCCTGCCCGCGATCGCCCGGAAGCCCCTCGCGCTAGGCCTGGCGTGGCTGCGCCCGTCCAGTCGCCTGGGCGAACTCCCACACGCCCAACTCCGGGGGCGTCACGCCGATCGATGTCAGGATGGCGCAAATCTGCCCACGGTGCTCGCTGCCGTGGTGCAGTGCCTGGGCCAGCACGACACCAGCAGGCACCGTGTAGTCGGTACCGTCGGGCCAGCGGATTACCAGGACCCGCTCGGCGTCGACCGGCTCGGCCAGGAAGCGTTCCCAGCGAGCGGCGAGTTCCTCGGTGCGCTCCGCCAGCGTGTCGAGATCTGGCCGCTCAGCAGCGCGGCGATCCCAGCTCGGCTCCACGGCGGTGAGGCGGACGAGGTAACTGGCATCGGACGACACGATGTGCCGCAGGGTATCGATGATGCTGCCGTACATCCCGATGGTCGTCGCGCTTAATTGCTCCTCGGTCAACCCCTGGCAGACTCGGATCAGCTCACGCGTTGCCCAGGTGTTATGGCGAAAGGCGTCGACCAGTCCGTCGTTCACGCGCTCCCCCTCTCGGATGCCAGCAACCGGCTGGTGAATAACCCGACCCGGAGGGTGAGGAGTATACCCTGAACCGGTCACCCGCGCTGGCGCGGGCACCGTCGTCCGTCCTGTTGCACGGTGAACGCGATGCCGAGGTGAGGACGAGCCGCCGCGCGCGTGGAGTCGTCGGGCCTGCTCGATTGCATCCCTACGCTGGAGTCGTCCCGGGGCCCGTGCTGCACTCCCGCTAGACCGGTGGAGCGTGAGAGGAGAGCCGGCCATGTGGTGGCAAGATCTAGTCTGGGGCTTCTGGAACGGTTTGACGGCCTGGATCGTGCTCGTCGCCCACGTCTTCGGCGCCTGGGACGGGCAGCCGGTCTACGACGCCGCTCGCGCCGGGAACTGGTACGACTTCGGTTTCCTGATCGGCGCCGGCTCCCCGTTCCTCGGGACACTGGGCGCTCGCGGACGATCCACCAGCCCCAGCCGCTAGGGCCAGCCGCGGAAAAGACTGGGCTCCGCCGAGCGGGTAGAATGGGCTCGCACGGACGGCTAATCGCAGCCTCCTGCTAGGATCATCAGGCAGACGATGCAGACGCCGAGAGACGGGGATACCATGCCGAGCGACCAAGGACAGAGCCGCCCCCAGCCACCGGTGTGGCCGGCTGGCCACCGGGCAGCGCTGATCATCTCGATCGATGTCGACGGCGAGTACGGCGTCATCGCCCACCACGGCGCGGACGACTGGTACTGGCGCGCCCAGGCGCGCTACGACCTGGAGGCCGGCGTCTGGCGCCTGCTCGAGATCATGGCCGACTACGACGTCCAGGGCACCTTCTGCTGGGTCGGGCGGGCCGCTGAAGACCGGCCCGGCACAGTCCTGGCCGCCCACCGGGCAGGCCACGAGGTCGCGACGCACGGCTGGGATCACCGCACCTATGCATCGATGTCACTTGAAGAGCAGCGCGAGGACTTGATCCGCACGCGCGACGTGCTCGCGAGCATCACCGGATCGACGCCGGTGGGACACAAGTCGCCCTTCTGGCGCTTCAACGAGCACACGGTGCCGCTCCTCCAAGAACTGGGCTTCCGCTGGAACATGGATATCGCGGCTGGCGACCTGCCTATCGGGATGCGGCCCCATCCCGAACTCCCGCCGGTGATCCAGTTGCCACCGTCTAGGCTGTGGGACGACTACAGCTTCTTCGTGGACTGGGTCATGCCGCCGCGTCACGCCTTCGAGCTGTGGCGCGACGACCTGGACGTGCTGCGTGCCGAGGGCAAGCTGATGTGCCTGACGCTGCACCCGTGGGTGGGCGGCCGGCCCGGCCCCTCGCGGGCACTGACCCAGCTCCTGGACTACGCGATCGCCCTCGGAGACGTCTGGATCGCCCGCGCCGACCACGTCGCCCTCTGGTGGCAGGAGCGCGAGCGCGACCTCGCCGCAGGAAGCCCGAGCTGAGGCTGCCTGATCCCCCCTTGTATTTGCCACCCCAGGGGGGCGCCTGTCGTACACTTGCCCTGCTTCCAAGACAGCTTCTGCCTCTTCGCCAGGGCGGCGAGCAGCTACCGCACGGTCGACTTCGGTGAGTGGAGTTCCCCAATGACCAT
>Ga0073929_1001712_pt1 | contig 17696 bp, 14 predicted proteins | sample DewCreD2012metaG_3_FD_76966 | JGI IMG/M metagenome (GOLD analysis project Ga0073929, IMG submission 76966) | Hot spring sediment bacterial and archeal communities from British Columbia, Canada, to study Microbial Dark Matter (Phase II) - Dewar... ... | reverse complement strand
CGAGCGCCGGATCCTCGCACGGCAGGAGCGGGCACTTCGCGAGGGCACGGCCGAGGAGCGGCTCGGCCTGTTCTTCGGCCGGCGGCCACACGAGCTTCCCCCGCGGGCGGTCTCCTGTCCTGCCTGCGTGCGAGCGCGCCGCTCTCTCGTTGACGACGGCTCCTGGCGGCAATCGCGGTTGCATGCCTGGGTCGCGTGGCTGGACGCGCCGGAACGGGTCGGCGAGGCGCTCGGCCGGGGGTTCCCGAACCCGAACGGCCGGCTCGGCCATCCTGCTCCGCTGCGAGCGCCGGAGACGCCGGTCGCTCCCCTCTGCCTGGGGCACCTGCGCCAGCTCCTGGTCACGACCGGATCTCGCGAGGCACTGCGGGCCGCGCTCGAGGGGCTGGAGCGGCTGGCGGAGGCGCTCGAGGGGTTCATCGCCAGCGCCGACTACCGCTTTACCAGCGAGCTGACGCCGGCCCAGCGCCGGAGCTGGCGACAGGTCGTGGCCCGCTTCGCTGGGGAGACGCCGGGCGTCGGGCTGCACGATCCGCTTTCCGGTTCGCCCGTGAGGCGATGCGAGTAGGATAGAGGCTGTACGGCGAGGAGCGAGTGTGATGCCCGCAGCCACTGATCCGCGAGTGCCCGGCGACGCGACCGGGTCGAGCTACGATGACCAGCTCATCGCCGGTCTCGCCGACGAGCGGCCGGACGTGGCCGAGATCTGCGCCTGGGTGCTCGGCCAGCGCCGGGTTGCCCGCGCCGTTGGGCCGCTCTGCGAGCTGCTCCGGCGTCGCCCACGGGACATCGCCGTCTGCGCCGCAGCGGTAGAGGCACTGGGCCAGATCGGTGACCTGTCGGCAGTCCCTGCGCTGTTGTGGGTGCTCGAAGAAGGATATGCTGGCGTTCGCCGCGCCGCGGTCCGCGCGCTGGCCCGGATCGACCCGGAGACGGCACGCGCCGTGCTGGCTAGGGTGGTTGCCGAGGATCAGGCTGCCGGTGTCCGGGAACTGGCGGGCCGGCTGCTCGACACGCTACGAAGGGAGGACCGGAGTGGATGAGCCTCGTGCCCGCGACGAGCGGCTCGGACCGGAGGAGGCGCAGCGCATCCACACGCTCGCTCGACGAATCCGCGAGATGGTGGAGCGGGTCATCGTCGGCAAGCGCGACGTCATCGACCGGCTGCTGGTGGCCCTCCTCGCCGAGGGGCACGTCCTGATCGAGGACGTGCCGGGCATCGGCAAGACCAAGCTGGCGCGGTCGCTGTGCCTAGCGCTCGGCGGGGTCTTCCAGCGGATCCAGTTCACGCCGGATCTCCTGCCGACCGACGTCCTCGGCTCGCTGGTCTACGAGCCGCAGTCCGGCACCTTCGCCTACCATCCTGGGCCGATCTTCGCCAACGTGATCCTGGCCGACGAGGTCAACCGGGGGACGCCGCGCACGCAGTCGGCGCTGCTGGAGGCGATGGAGGAGCGCCAGGTGACCGTGGAGCGCCAGACGCATCCGCTGCCGCGCCCGTTCCTGGTCGTCGCGACCCAGAACCCGGTCGAGCTGGAAGGTACCTTTCCGCTCCCGGAGGCGCAGCTCGACCGCTTCCTCTTGCGGTTGCAGGTGGGGTATCCCGAGCGCGAGGACGAGCGCGAGATGGTGCGCCGGCTGCTGCGCCGCGACCCGATCGTCGACGTGGAGCCGGTCACCGAGCCCGGCGAGCTGGCGGCGGCCATAGAGCAGGTGCGCCGGGTCTACCTCGGGCAGGCGGTGGAGGACTACCTGCTGGAGATCGTCCGGCGGACGCGCGAGCATCCTGAGGTAGAGCTGGGCGTCAGCCCGCGGGGGACGCTGGCCCTGGCGCGAGGGGCGCAGGCGCTGGCCGTGCTGAACGGCCGGTCCTTCGTGATCCCCGACGATGTGCGCGCGCTGGTCGTGCCGGCGCTTGGGCACCGGCTGATGCTGACCTCGCGCGCCGAGCTGCACGGTCGAACGCGAGAGGAGATCCTGGAGGCGATCCTCGCCGAGGTGCCGGTGCCGGTGGAGGAAGACTTGGAGCTGCGGGCCTAACGATGGACGACGCGCGCGCGCTCTTCGCCGGCCAGCGCCAGGAGCGCCTGCGGGCGCTCCTGGTCGCCGCGGCCCTGCTCGGCCTGGTGGCGGTGGCACTGCGCCAGCCGGTGCTGGCTGTGGCCGGGTTCGCGGTGGCGCTGACGCTGGTCGTGGCGCTCGCCTGGCAGCGCTTCGGGCTGGTCGCCGTGCGCTACCGCCGCCGCTTCTCCCAGTCGCGGGCGTTCCCCGGCGAAGAGCTGTGGCTGGAGCTGAGCGTCGAGAACAACAAGCTGCTGCCCTTGCCCTGGCTTGAGGTCGAGGACGAGTTCCCGGCCGACCTCGCGTTCCCCGGTCTCCAGCTCGATCCCTCGCCGAAGCCGAAGACCGCGGTCTTCCGCACGCTCTTCTCCCTGCGCCCGTACGAGCGGGTGCGGCGCCGCTACCGGGTGGTGGCGACCCAGCGGGGCTACTATCGCTTCAGCCGGGTCCGGCTGCGCACCAGTGATCCCTTCGGACTGGCGCTGGCGGCCTGCGACGACGCAGCGACTGACGAGCTGATCGTCTACCCGGCGATCGAGCCGCTGCCGGCCTTCGGCCTGCCGGCGAAGCAGCCGCTGGGCGACCGGCGGCCGGTGCGGCCCCTGCTCGACGACCCCACGCGCTACCGCGGTGTCCGCCCCTACGTCCCCGGAGACCTTCCCCGGCGCATCCACTGGCGGGCGACGGCGCGCACTGGCGAGGTCCAGTCCAAGCAGTTCGAGCAGGCGGCTATGCCGGCGCTGGCGCTCTTCCTGGACATCAACACCTTCGAGCACTTCTGGGAAGGGCTGGACCCCGAGAAGCTGGAACGGGGTATCTCCCTCTGTGCCTCGCTGGCGGCCTGGGGGCTGGAGGAGCGCTGTCAGGTCGGGCTCTATGTCAACGCGCCGCGGGCGGGCGGCGAACGCTTCATCCGGCTCCCGCCGAGCCGGCACCCGCGCCAGCTCCAGCGGATCCTCGAGGCGCTAGCGCTCCTCGTTCCCTACACCGGATACCGGATCGAGCTGCTGCTGGGAGCCGAGGCGCGCCTGCTCCCCTGGGGATCGACGATCGTCGTTATCACGAGCGTCTTGAGCGAGGCGCTCCGACGGACGCTGCTCGCGCTGCGCCGGGAGGGGCACGCCGTGACGCTGCTGGCGGTCGGGGTAGATCCAGACCTGCCGGCCCTCCCGGGCCTCACGGCGTACCGGATCGAGGGAGGCGCGGATGGTACGGTGGCGAGGCATACCGCTTGAGCCGCTGATCTCCGTGCTGGTCGCCGTAGCGGAGGCGGCGGCCATCGCGCCCTGGCTGTGGATCGCCGCCGCCGTCACCGGTCATGCCGAGGCTCGAGTGCCGTCTCCCGTCGTGCTCGCGCTGGTAGGGCTACTCGCGTTCTGGTCGACCCGCGCTTTCCTGAGCGCTGGCTGGGATCTCGGCGCGGCTCGGGCGCTGAGCGCGCTCGTCTGGCTCAGCGCGATGCTCGTCTGGTTCGCGGCGCGGACGGAGACCTGGCTACGCGCGCCGCTGGTCATGGTCGACCGGCTGCTCACGCTCGACAGCGCGACGGTGGCTCTGTTCGCGCTGGGGCTGGTGGCCTGGTGGCGCGGGCTGGCGCTCGGGGCCGACCCGCGACCGTTCACCCCGGATTTCATCCGCTTCAGCTTCGTCCGCGACCTCGCCCTGATCGGCGTGGCCAGTTTGGTGACATGGCTCAGCCCGGCGATGGGTAGCGTGGCCGGCGCGACGCTCGCGTGGGCTGTCCCCCTCCTCCTCGTCACCCGGCTGCTGTGCGCCGCGGCCGTCCTGGCCCAGGAGGTGCAAGCTGCGGCGTCGCCCCAGGCGAGCCGGGGGCGCCTCGGGTCGGGATGGCTGGGGGCAGCGCTCGGCCTGGCGCTGGCGATCCTCGCCCTGGCCACCGTGCTCAGCGCCTTCGCCGGGCCACACGCCTGGCGCTGGCTCGCCACGCCGCTACGACTGGCGCTCGAGGGTCTCGGAACCGCGCTGTTCTGGGTCCTGGCGGCGGTCGCCTATGTCTTCTTCCTGGTGCTCACGCCGGTCGCCTGGCTCGTGGGTCGAGCTCGGGGCGAAGAGCAGCCGCAGCCGATCTCGCCGCCGGCGCTGCCGCAGTTTTCGGAGGTGGCTGAGCGCGCTCGACTGGCCATCCCGCAGCCGCTGCTCGTTCTGGTGGAGGTCGCGCTCGGTCTCGCCATCGCCGCCGCACTGCTGTGGCTGGTACTCCGCGCGCTGCGCCGCTACCGGCTGCGGGAGCCGCAGCGGGCTCTCGAGGAAGTTCACGAGAGCACCTGGTCGGGCCAGCTCATGCTCCAGCAGCTCAGCGATGCCCTGCACCGGTGGCGGCCGCGCCGGGGACGGGCCCGCCGGCTGGATGCGGCGCAGCTCGGCCGCCCGCCGCGGTCGGTGCGCGAGGCATACCGGTACGCGCTGGCGCTGCTGGCGATGCGCGGCCTCCCGCGCCGGGCGGACGAGACCCCGCTCGAGTACCTACCCAGGGTCGTTGAGACGTGGCCGGCGGTGACAGAACCGTTGGCCGATCTCACCGGCCGCTACCTGGCGGCACGCTACGGGGAGCTGGCCAGTGCCGACGACGTGCTGGCCGCCCAAACCGATTGGGCTGAGATGCGGGACGCGCTCGCAGCGGATTCCTCGCGTGGTTGACAGCCGCTGGCGGCCATGAGCTAATCCTCGAAGCCCGGCCGGTGAGCCGGCTGGGATGCAACGGCCTGAACGCAGGGAGGTGGAGCCATGCCAGATACAGCCGACGTCGTGGTGGTCGGCGCTGGGGTGAACGGGGCCAGCACGGCCTTCCATCTCGCCCGGGCCGGCGTGCGCCGGGTCGTGGTGGTCGAGCGGAGCCATGTCGCGGCAGGGGCGACCAGCAAGTCCGGCGCGCTGGTACGGATGCACTACACCAACCCCTTCGAGTCGAAGCTCGCCTTCGAGAGCCTGAAGATCTTCCAAGCGTGGAGCGACATCGTCGGGGGCGAGTCGCCGTTCGTCCGCACCGGCTTCATCCAGGTCGTGGCGCCGGAGTACGAGGAGCACCTACGACGCAACGTCGCCGACCAGCAGGCACTCGGCATCGATGCGCGGGTGATCTCGGTCGAAGAGCTGAAGAGAATGGAGCCCTGGTGCGACGTGGAGGGGCTGACCTGGGTCGCCTACGAACCGGATAGCGGCTACGCCGACCCCTACGCGACCACCTGCGGCTTCCTCCGGCGGGCACAGGAGCTGGGTGTCGAGGTGCGGACGCACACCGAGGCCGTGCGCGTTCTGACCCGCGGCGATCGGGTTACCGGCGTCGAGACGAGCGGTGGGACGATCGAGGCGCCAGTCGTGGTGCTGGCGCCCGGTGCCTGGGCTAACCGGCTCTTGCAGCCGCTCGGCCTCGACTACGGCCTCTACCCGCGCCGTGCGCAGGTGATGATCTACCGCTGGCCCTGCGGCTTCAATCACCGTCACATGACCTATATCGACGCGGTGCTGAACACCTGGTTCCGCCGCGAAGGCGAGAATTGCACCCTGGTCGGGGTGGAAGTCGGCGTGCTGGGTGCCGACCCCGACGACTACGACGAGACCGGCGACCAGGAGTTCGTGGAGCCGACGCGGACCACGCTGGCCCGCCGCTTCCCGGTCATGGCCGACGCGCCGCTGCGGGGTTCCTGGGCCGGGATGATCATGATGAGCCCGGACGACCGTCCGATCATCGATCAGGTGCCGCAGTACCAGGGTCTCTACGTGATGCTCGGCGATAGCGGAACGTCGTTCAAGACGGCACCGGCCATCGGCAAGTGCCTGGCCGAGTGGATCACCGAAAGCCGGCCGCAGACGGCAGACCTCCGGCCGTTCCGGTCCACCCGCTTCGCCGAGGGACAACCCTGGGAGGATGCGACCAACTACGGGCGGGCGCGCCGCACTATCTCCCGCTAGGTAAAACGCAGCGCGTCCCCGGCCTTTGGCCGGGGACGCGCCCTCGAGCTCGCGTACCGGGCTAGGCCTGGGCCTGCTGGATCGCAGCCCAGACCTTCTGTGGCGTGAGCGGGATGTCGAGGTGCTTGATGCCGAGTGGCTTCAACGCGTCCATCACCGCGTTGGCAACGGCGGGCGTCGAGCCGATAGTCGCGGCTTCACCGATGCCCTTGGCGCCCAGCGGGTTGAGCGGCGTCGTCGTCTCTGTCTTATCGGTGATGAACGAGGGCAGCATGTTGGCCTTGGGCACGGCGTAGTCCATCAGCGTGCCCGTCAGAAGCTGCCCGTTCTCGTCGTACTGGACCTCCTCGTAGAGTGCCTGGGCGATGCCCTGAGCCAGCCCGCCATGGACTTGCCCTTCGACCAGCAGCGGGTTGATGCGTGGCCCGCAGTCATCGACCGAGACGTACTGCAGGATCTTGACCTCGCCGGTCTCCGGGATCACCTCGACGACGGCCACGTGCGTGCCGAACGGGAAGACCTCGTCAGGCGGGGCGAAGAAGTCGGTGGCCACCAGGCCAGGCTCGATCTCGGCCGGGAGCCCAGGGCCGTAGGCCGCGCCGGCGATCTGCGCCAGGGTCAGCGCGCGGTCGGGCGCGCCCTTGACGCGATACTTGCCGTCAGCGAACTCGATGTCGTCGACCGCCGCCTCGAGCAGATGGGCCGCGATGCGCCGCGCCTTCTCTCGGACGCGCTCGATGGCCATCAGGAGAGCGCCGCCACCGACGACCAGGCTGCGGCTCCCCATGGTGCCGTTCCCCTGCGGTACGCTGGCGGTGTCACCGTGGTGGACGACCACCTCGTCGAAGTTGGCGCCGAGCTCATCGGCGACGAGCTGGGCCAGCGCGGTCTCCAGTCCCTGGCCGTGGGGTGAGGTGCCGGTATAGACGCTCACCGCTCCGCTCGGCTCGACGCGGACGGTCGCGCTCTCCCAGGGGCCGAAGCCGCAGATCTCGACGTAGGACGCCATGCCGATCCCGATGTGGCGACCCTGCTGGCGCATCTCCTGCTGGCGCTGGCGCCACTCCTGGTACTTCGCCACCTCGAGCGCGCGGTTCAACGCCTTCTCGTACTCGCCGGTGTCGTAGCGCTCGCCGGTGGCCGTGGTATACGGGAACTGCTCCGGGCGGATGAAGTTCACTCGCCGTACCTCAGCCGGATCGAGCCCCAGCGCGTCGGCGACCAGGTCGACCATGCGCTCGATGTAGTAGGCGGCCTCAGGGCGCCCGGCTCCGCGGTAGGCCCCGACCGCCATCGTATTGGTGTAGACACCGACCGCATGGATTTCGACGGCCGGGATATCGTAGCAGCCGACAAGCATCGTGCCGGTGGTGGCGGGGAGGAACAGGCCCTTCGGGTAGGCGCCCAGGTTCTGGATGATGTTGGCGCGCAGCGCCAGGATCTTGCCGTCCTTGCGCACTGCGGCTTCATACTCCACGACCTGATCACGGCCATGGTTCGTCACCAGCATGTGCTCGGAGCGTGTCTCGAACCACTTGACCGGACGGCCCAGGTGACGGGCGAGTGCCGCCAGGACGACGTCCTCCTGGTACACGCCGATCTTCACCCCGAAGCCGCCGCCGACCTCCGGCGCAATGACGCGCACCTGGCTCTGGGCCAGCCCCAGCGCGCCGGCAATGGCATCTCGGCTCCAATGGGGTGCCTGGGTGGAGCTCCAGACGGTAACGCCACGAGTCAACGGCTCAGGAGCTGCCGCCACCACGCGAGTCTCCATCGGGACACCGGAGAGACGCTGGTTGCGGAAGCGCTGCTTGACCACAGTGTCGGCCTGTGCGAAGGCACCCTCGACATCGCCGCGCTTGTGATCCCAACGCACGCCGATGTTGTTCTTCACCTGCGGGTAGAGCTGCGGCGCGCCATCCTTCATCGCCTCCTCTGGATCGGTCACCACCGGCAGCGGCTCGTAGTCCACCTGCACGGCAGCAGCAGCGTCGTGGGCGAGATAGCGCTCCTCTGCGAGCACGGCGGCGATTGGCTGGCCTACATAGCGGACGACGTCGACTGCCAGGGGATCGACCTGAGGGACTGCTCCAGCGCCCTCTTCCTCCTCGCCAGCGGTGCCCTCACCTGCGCTGAGATCAGCTCCCTTGACCCACTTTCGGAGATCCTGGCCGGTGATCACCGCGACGACACCTGGCATCTCCAGCGCCGGAGCAGGGTCGATCCTCGTTATCCGTGCATGGGGGTAGGTGCTGCGCACGAAGGCGACGTAGAGCATCCCCGGTAGCTTGAGATCGTCGACGTACAGCGAGGTGCCGGTGATAAGTCGAGGGTCTTCCTTGCGCCGGACACGCGCGCCGACGTAGCGACTGATCGCCATGGGCTTCCCCCTTCCCTCCGCGCCTGCGCAGGCGCCGTCGTACACCTTCGACACGGTTAACCAATCTCTCCGCCCATTTTACGCGGCATTCGGTCCGCCGTCGAGAGCGTCACCGCGCCGGGGCTACGAGCTCAGGACCTGCCGGATGTCGTGACAGCGAGGCACCACCAAAACGAGTATCCTCAAAGCGGGATGCCTGTACGTTCGTGCTATCACCTAACGGGATCTTGGAGCGACATCCGGTGTCCTATCCTGCCTCGCCACTGCTCGTGGATGTCGCCGCCGACGTGCCGACCGTCGAGCGGCGGCGCCTGCTGACGTATGCGGTCCCCGAGCATCTGATCGGTCAGATCGAGGAGCGCCAGCTCGTTTGGGTTCCGGTGCGAGATGAGCTGAAGCTCGCGGTGGTCGTGCGCTGCCATCGCGAACTACCTTCGTTCCCGGTTCGCCCGCTCTACGCGCCGGTGGAGCCCGCCTTCCGCCTTTATCCCTGGCAGTGGGAGGTAGCGGAGTGGCTCTGTGACGAGACCGTGTGCTCGCTCTTCGAGGCTGTCTCCCCGTTCCTGCCGCCAGGGATCTCTGGCCACACGGTCGAAGTCCTGCGCCTGCGTCCGGGTATGCCCGATGCCGCGCCCCGGCTGACCTCCGTTCAGCGCGCGCTGGTGGATCTCCTGGCCGAGCGGGGCGAGATGACGCTGGAAGCAGCTCGCCGGGCCTTGGGACGCCGGCTGACGACGGTGGTCGAGCGGCTGGTCGCCGCTGGAGTGATCGAACGGGCAGCGCGCGTGCGGCCGTGGTCGGGGCCGGCTGCCACGCAGCGCTTCGTGCGGCTGGGGCCGGAGGCTGGTAACGGATTGACGCCGGAGCAGCGAGAGGCTCTCCGGCGGGTCCAGCTCTTGCTGGCGCGGCGCGAGGGGGCGCCAGTGCCCTGGGACATGCTGCGCCGCGAGGGCGTAACGGCTTCGCTGCTCAGCCGGCTGGCTGAACGTGGCGCGATCGAGATCCTGGAGCTCCCGCGCTTGCCTGCCGCTCTCGCGCCTCAGGGCTCCCCAGTGGATCTTGACTTGACGCCGGAGCAGATCCGGGCCTGGAATCATATCCGCGATGCCCTGCGAGGCCAGCGCTCGCAAGTATTCCTGCTGCACGGCGTCACCGGCAGTGGCAAGACCGAGCTCTATCTACGGGCGACGGCTGAGTGCCTGCGGGAGGGTCGACAGGCGATCGTCCTGGTGCCGGAGATCGCGCTGGCGACTCAGGTCCTCAGCCGCTTCGCTGCCCGGTTCCCTGGCCAGGTCGTTTTCCTCCACAGCGCGCTCAGCGGATCGGAGCGGATAGCGGCCTGGCAGGCTGTCGCCAGAGGGCAGGCGCCGGTGGTGCTCGGCCCGCGCTCGGCGCTCTTCGCGCCGGTCTCGCGGTTGGGCCTGGTGGTGATCGACGAGGAGCACGAGGCTGCCTACAAGCAGGACGCGCCGCCGCGGTACCACGCCCGCGCGGTAGCCCGGCAACTCGTGAGCCGTCACGACGCGGTGTTGCTCCTGGGGAGCGCCACGCCGGATGTGAGCAGCGCCTATGCCTGCGACCAGGGCGAGGTGATCTGGCTGGAGCTGCGGGAGCGCGTCGGCCCGCGCGTGGTGCGGAGCGATGGGCAGGTGGAGCGGGCACCGCTGCTGCTGCCGCTCGTCGAGATCGTCGACATGCGCCTGGAGCTGCAGCGGGGCAACCTCGGGCTGTTCAGCCAGGCGCTGCTCCAAGCGCTGTCCGAGGCGCTGGCGGCCGGTGAGCAGGCGATCCTGCTCCTGAACCGGCGCGGGCTAGCGACGGTCGTGCAGTGCCGGGCGTGCGGTCACGTGGAGTCCTGCCCGTTCTGCGACGTGCCGCTGGTCTACCATGCCGACCGCAGCCTGTTGATCTGCCACCGCTGCAATCTCCGTCGCCCGCCGCCCTCGACCTGCCCGGCCTGCAACAGCCGTGCCGTGAGCTACTACGGGGCGGGCACGCAGCGGGTCGAACGGGACATACGACGGATCTTCCCCGAGGCGCGAGTAACGCGCTGGGATCAGGACGTCGCGCGGCGCGGGCTCGACCCAGCCGAGCTGGTGCGGCGGGCCCGCCGGCATGAGGTCGACATCATCATCGGCACCCAGATGATTGCCAAGGGGTTCGATTTCCCGCTGGTGTCGACGATCGGCGTGATCAACGCCGATACGCAGCTCTACCTGCCGGACTACCGGGCGGGGGAGCGCACGTTCCAGCTCCTTACCCAGGTCGCTGGCCGGGCAGGCCGCCGCAGTCCGGGCGGCCGGGTGATCGTCCAGACCTATACGCCGGATCACTACGCCATCCAGGCGGCCAGCCGGCACGACTACCAGGCCTTCTACCGGGAAGAACTCGCGTTTCGTCGCCGGCACGGGTACCCGCCCTTCCGGCGACTCGTGCGCCTGCTGTACCGGCACAGCGACGACCTCGCATGCCAGATCGCCGCCGAGTCGATGGCCGAGCGCCTGCGCGCGGAGGCGACCCGGCTCGCTCTGGGTGACGTCGAGGTGTTGGGGCCCACGCCGGCCTTTATCTCCCGCCTGCGCGGACGCTACCAGTGGCAGATCCTGCTCCGCGGCTCCGACGCCCAGCGGTTGGCGGCTGCCTGTGCGATCGACCCCGGCTGGGTGGTCGACGTCGACCCGATCAGCCTGCTCTGACCCGTTGCCTGTTCGTCCTTTCGGAAATCTCGGGTGTATGCTATTCTCTCTCCAGTGATCCTGCACGACGGGACTTGTAGATGACGTCGCCTATACGAAGCCATTTGGGATCCGGGCGTCCGCTCGCACCGAGGGTGCCGTCGGATCTCCTATATTGATGGATAATTGCAATTCGTACTCCATCACGCGTCATGTAATGGACTGTCTGGCTGTACGAGCAGTACTCGGAGTGTGCACGGTTCGATACATGTCTTTCGCGGATGACGGATGCTTCTAGTTCTCCGCGTTGGACTCGCTCCCAGAGGTGACTGTCGTTGAAGAGATGGCGAAGCTCTTGTTCACTGACGTAGCGAACACTGCTCGGAGGGCTTGAAGACATGACGCTAACTACCATTCCAGATGAACTTATTCTCCTCGTGACTCGATACCTCGAGGGGGCGCTTACCCTGGATGAATTCGAGGATGCCTTCATTACCCGTACCTGGGATTCAGATCGTCTCTCTCACGAGCAGACAAAGTCCTTTATTTACGATGTCGAGCATGCGCTCGTGGAGCATCGAGCCGGCCTGCTCAGCGAGGAAGAGTTGCGTCGAGAATTGACCTGGCGCATCGAACAGGCGCTCATGAGTATGCTCGACGGTGCAGAGTAACTGCCAACGTCGCGCCTCGTTATCCAGAACGTGCAGAGCGGGTGACAACCCTCCCTGACGGTGCGTCATCGTGACCCATCGAGCGGAGATCGCGCGGAAAGCGGCAGGATCGAGACCGCATCGCAGACTCTCTGCCCGACGGATAGCCGTGACCACGGCGACGTGGAGGCTCGACGCTCGCGCCGGCGAGTATGCGCGAAGGCGCGGGCGAGGGGGCGCAGCCGATGCGCTATACTTTTGGGAAGACGCGGTGGCGTGAGGATACGGTCCGATGGCGGTACTGACGATCATCACTGAGGGCGATCCGCGACTACGGCAGAAGGCCGTGCGCATCAAGTCGATCGATGAAGGCCTGCGCCGGCTGGCACGGGACATGTGGGATACGCTGCACGCAGCCAGTGGCGTCGGCCTGGCCGCGCCGCAGGTCGGTGTCTTGCGACGCTTGATTATCGTGAGTGTCCCAGCCGGCTTCGAACATGAGGACGATCCGGAGATCAAGCTCACGCTCGTCAACCCTGAGATCGTCAAGGCGAGCGGCCGGCAGGTCGGGCCGGAGGGGTGCTTGAGCATCCCCGGTTGGGTCGGCGATGTCCCGAGGGCGATGAACGTGACCGTCAAGGCCCGCGACCTGGACGACAAGGAAGTGCGGATCAAGGCGAGCGGCTTCCTAGCTCGCGTGCTCCAGCACGAGATCGATCACCTCGACGGCATCCTCTTCATCGACCGGGTCGAGGATCGCTCGACACTGCGCTATGTCCCGGAGGAGGAAGAAGAGGACGTCGCCGCCCCGGAGACTGCCCAGGCAGCCGAGTAGCCTCGCGCTCAGATGATGACTTCTGGCTGGTGCACCCGGCTCTGCTCGGCCAGCAGGATCGCCTCGATCGTCGCCAGCGTCTGGTCGAGCTGATCGTTCTCGTTGAACACGACGTAGTCGAACTCGTACACCTGGGCGAGCTCGCGAGAGGCGGTCGCGATCCGCTCCATCAGCGTCGCGGGGTCGTCGGTCTTGCGGCTGCGCAGGCGCTGCATCAGCTCGGACATCGAGGGCGGAGCCAGAAAGATCAGGATGGCCTGCGGCACCAGCCGGCGAATCGAAGCTGCTCCCTGCACGTCGACCTTGACGACGACGGACTTCCCGCTGCGCAGCGCCTTGCGCACACGATCTTTCGGCACGCCGTAGAGGTGCCCGTAGACCTCGGCGGATTCGAGGAACTCCCCACGCTCGCGTGCCTGGAGGAACTCCTCCCGGCTCATGAAGAAATAATGAACGCCATCGATCTCACCGGGTCGACGCGGGCGAGTCGTGGCGGTTACCGCGAAGTAGAAATCAGGATAGGCCAGACGCATCCGCTCGATCACGGTATCTTTGCCGACGCCCGATGGGCCGGAGATGACGATCAACTTTGGGCGAACGCGCTGGCGAAGCTCGTCGAGTAGTTCATCGGCCTGGGTATTGAGCCCGACGTCGTCCGTCACCGGCATGGACCTCCCACGCGCTTGCCCGTACCCGGAGCATCTCCCGGTACGCCGCGCTCCCGACCGGTACGCGAAGGGCGGGTGTACCGGTGAGAGAACTCCCCCCCGACCGAGTCTCATTCTGCCATACTCATGCTGGGCACGAAACGGTCTGTTCCTCTCGGTGGGCCGCTGTGCCTCCGCCGCTGTGATGCCAGAAGGTGCCCCGTGTTCGACATCCTAACTCTTGCTGCCCTTCGCGAAGAGATAAGCGACCGGTTGCTCGGAGGACGCGTGCAGAAGATCGTCCAGTCGAGCCCGCTGGCGCTTGCCATCGAGGTGTATGCGGGCCGGCGACTGACGATCATCGCCGATGCCGATCCTCAAGACCCGCGTTTGCTCCTGACGGAGCGCGGGCCGGCCAGTGACCCGGAGCAGGTGACGCCGCTCCTGCTCCTGCTGCGCAAGTACGTCCGAGGAGGGAGGCTGATCGAGGTCGGGCAGCCGCCACTCGAGCGCGTCCTGTGGCTGACGTTCGAGAAGTTCCTGGAGGACGAGCATCGTGGCCGGCGGGAAGCCGGCCAGGCTGGCGAACTCGTTCGCACCCGCCTCGCCATCGAGCTGATGGGGCGTCATAGCAACCTGATTCTGGTCAGCGAGGACGGTCGCGTGCACGATGCGATCAAGCGGGTCACGCCGGCGATGAGTGCTGCCAGGCCGATCCTGCCTGGCCGGCCCTATGAGCCACCTCCTCCCCAGGTGAAGCGCGATCCCCGGCGCCTGACACCCGACGGTGTTCTGTCCCTGGCCCGAGAGGCAGCGCCGGCCGCCGAGCTACCGAGCGTGCTAGTGCAGGCGCTGGCAGGGTTCAGCCCGCAGATGGCCCGCGAGGCGACCTACCGGGCATGTGGCACCTTTGCGGTCACGGCCGGCGAGCTCGCGGCAAACCCTGTCGCTGCCGAGCGCCTGGCGCGGGCGGTGAGCGAGGTGATCGCCCCGCTGGAACGAGGCGGCTGGGAACCGACGGTCTACCTCAGTGACGACCAGCCGGTCGCGTTCGCGGCGATTCGGCTGTCGTACCTCGGCGGGTTGACGGTCGAGGTTTATCCGACGATGTCCGCGGCGATCGAGCGCTACTTCGCTCAGCGCGCGAGCGGGCCGGCGGCCATCGCCGAGCGGCACGCGCGGCGGCGGCAGCGGTTGCTGCAGCAGATCGAGGAGGCCAGGGAACGAGCAGAGGCCCGGCTGCGCGCGCTGGAACAGGAACTCGAGCGTGCGCGGGAGGCGGAGCAATGGCGGCAGATGGGTGAGTTGATCTATGCCTACCTGGCCGCGATCCAGCCTGGGCAGACAGAGCTGGTGGTCGAGGGGCTGCAGATCCCGCTCGATCCGGAGCTCTCACCGAGCGAGAACGCGCAGGCCTACTTCGAACGTTACCGCAAGGCGCAGTCGGCAGCGCAGCAGGTGCCGCCTCGGATCGACGAGGCCCTGCGCGAGCTCGCCTACCTGGAACAACTCGCGGTCCTGACCCGGCTGGCCGAGTCGGCCGAGGAGCTAGAGCAGCTTCGCCAGGAATGGGAGCTGTTCCGGGCGCCGAGGCGTGACCACGAGTCGCCGCGGAGGAGACGCAGCCGAGCACCAGCGTTCCGCCGCCCGCGTGCCTGGGTCACGTCGCGCGGCGATCGGATCTATGTCGGCCGGCACGGCCGGGAGAACGACTCGATCACCTTCGAGCTGGCCCGGCCCGACGACGCCTGGCTGCATGCCCGTGGCCTGGCGGGGGCGCATGTGGTGGTGCACTGGGCAGGGCCGGAAGATCCAGCCGTGCTCGAGACCGCGGCCGCGCTGGCTGCCTGGTACAGCGACGGCCGGGGGTCGAGCCGGGTACCGGTGGACGTGACCCAGCGGCGCTATGTGCGGCGGATTCCTGGCGCCGGCCCCGGCCTGGTGAGCTACCGTAACGAGCGCACGCTCCATGTTCGCCCGCAGAGTCCCGAGTCGCTCGGCCTGCGGCAGGACTAGCGGTGTGGTGGCCGATGCGGGCGAGTTTGCTGAGCGGCACGGTGGACGAGCCAGCGCGAGTGACCAGTCTCAGGTGCAGCGCCCGAGTGGCTAGCGGGAGATGGGCTTCGCCAGGCGCGCGAGCAACACGCCGATCTCGTACAGGAAATACATGGGGGCGGCGACCAGGAACATGTTGAACGGGTCGGGCGTCGGCGTGATGATGGCTGCGCCGACCATGATCACCAGCAGGGCGTACTTGCGCAGCGAGGAGAGCCGCCGAGCGTCGACGATGCCGAGCTTGGCCAGGATGAAGATCACTACCGGCAACTCGAAGACGACGCCGACCCAGAGCAACAGGGTCATGTAGAAGGAGATCACTTCTTCGGCCCGGAACTGGGCATCGAACACCTGGCTGCCGAAGTTGGACAGGAAGTGGAGTGCCCGCGGGATCACGACGAAGAAGGAGAACGCGACGCCCGACAGGAACATCAGGGTCACGAACGGCAGGGCCCGGTAGAGATAGCGCCGCTCCCGGCGCGTGAGGCCCGGTGCCAGGAAGCGGACGATCTGGTACACGATGACCGGCATCGCGATGCCGATCCCGATGTAGAGCGCGACCTTGGTATAAGTGATGAAGGGCTCGGTGGGCGAGATAGCCTGGAGATCCTCGAGCCCGGTCATCTGGGTGATGAGGTCGAGCGTGGGGAACGCCAGAACCAGTCCGACGATGAAGCCGGCGGCGATGGCGAGACCCGAGTAGATCAAACGCTGGCGAAGTTCCTCCAGGTGTTCCTGGAGGGTCATCTCCTTGAACAAATCCTCGGGCTCTGGTTCGGGCTCGCTCGGAGCGGAGACGACCGAGCGCCCTCGGACGCGGTCGAGCAGGCTTACCATCGCTCGTTGTTCGCTGCGCTGAGCACCATCGTCGACATCTCCGATCAAGAAGAGTAACAAAACCGACGCCGTCCCGGCTACGAGCGGTACGGCGCCTTCCCAGGCTTACCCGCGGTGCGATCGTGTCGTGCTCTACCGATTGATGTGCTCTTCGATGAAATTGATCGCATCCCGGACAGTGACGATGTTGGCGGCCTCCTCGTCGGAGATCTCGATGCCGAACTCCTCCTCGAGCTGCATGATGAGCTCGACCAGATCGAGCGAGTCGGCGTTCAGATCCTTGACGAACTCAGCGTCCAGCGTGACCTCGCTCGGGTCGACGCCGAGCTGCTCAGCGACGACCGATTGAACGCGCTCGAAGATCGGCGATGTTGCGGACACTCCTCTACCTCCCCTACACCATCGGGCACGCCAGTCTCCCCAACTGTTCGCGTAGTATGCCCGAGAACCAGCATGCACGCAAGCGGTACCGCCGGATTGGGTCGAGCTCTACGACTCAACTGGACGATGCGAGGTTGGCTGCGATCGTGCCGAGCACGCCGTTCACGAACCGGCTCGAACTCTCGCCGCCGTACAGCTTTGCCAGTTCCACGGCCTCGTTGATCGCGGCCTTCAGGGGGACATCCGACTCGTGGAGGAGTTCATACACGGCGATGCGCAGGATGTTGCGGTCCACTGGCGGAAGCTGCTCGATCGGGAATGCTGGCGCGGCTTCGGCAATCATGGCATCGATGCGTCCCCGATCCTCCAGGGCGCCGAGCACGAGCCGCTCCGCGTACCGGCGTGCCGGCTGGGGAGTGGACTGGTCATCCAGGTAACGAGCCAGCACCTCTTCGACTGGATGCCCTGCGACATCGGACTCGTAGAGAATCTGCATCGCGAGGATTCGTGCCTGGCGCCGTGTCCGGCTGACGGCCATCACAGGTGCCTCCGGTCTCCCATAGGCGCGTGCTCGCCAGTACCGTCCGTCTGAACACCGGCCGCGCCCGTCACTGCCGTAAGTGTACAGGAGCCACACCGGGCGGGGCCGAGCGGCTGGCCGGAGGCGGCTCATGCCGAGGGGGCGAGATCGGCTTCCCGATCGAGAAACTCTTGCAGGAACACCGTCGAATGGCGCCCGGCGCGAAAGTCCGGGTCACGCAGCAGGCGGCGGTACAGCGGGATCGGGGTAGGGACACCAGCGATGATCGCCTCGCGCAGAGCGCGGTCTAGTCGATCCAACGCCTGCTGGCGATCGGGTGCCCAGGCGATGATCTTGGCGAGCAACGAGTCGTAGTGCGGTGGCACCGCGTATCCCGGGTACAGGTGCGTGTCCACCCGGATGCCTGGCCCTCCCGGCAGGTGCAGGTCGGTGATCCGGCCCACGCGCGGCGCGAACTGGCTCGCTGGGTCTTCGGCGGTGACTCGCACTTCGATCGCGTGGCCCTGCGCCCGTACCGGATCCGGCAGCGTGAGGCGCTCGCCAGCGGCGATCGCGAGCTGCCACTGGACAAGGTCGATACCGGTGACCATCTCGGTGACCGGATGCTCGACCTGGATGCGCGCGTTGGCCTCGGTGAAGTAGAAGTGTCCATCCTGGTCGAGCAGGAACTCGAACGTGCCGGCCCCGACGTAGCCCACCGCCTT